>Ga0070741_10005723_pt1 | contig 27278 bp, 18 predicted proteins | sample Coa_R1_4_FD_66440 | JGI IMG/M metagenome (GOLD analysis project Ga0070741, IMG submission 66440) | Surface soil microbial communities from Centralia Pennsylvania, which are recovering from an underground coalmine fire - Coalmine... | ecosystem: Environmental > Terrestrial > Soil > Unclassified ...
GCTCCGGCGCTCCCTCGATCCGAATCGCAACGGACCCCCGCAACAATCAACTCTATTATCTCAAATATAACGGCGACATATTCCAACTCAACGTCGACCCCGGCTCCGCATCAACCAGTGTCCGAGTGTATAGCGCCGCCGACCATGGTATCTCCACCAGCGCCCTCGGTATGGCCATCGGCCCCGACGGCACCATCTATGTCCTCGGCGACACGACCACGAACTCCGGCAACAGTACCTTTGCTACTATCATGAAAGGCGTCCCAGGTGCCGGTGGCGGGCGGACCTGGTCTTTGCTAGCGCAAACCCAGCCCTACCCGCTGAGCCGCACCGCCTTTGATCATCTCATGAGCGGCATGACCGTCAGCCCCGACGGCAGCACCCTTTATGTCAACAGCGGTTCGCGCACGGACCACGGCGAAGTCGAATCCACGGGTGGCTTGTACCCAAATCTTCGCGAAACGGGGCTGACGGCAAAAGTTCTGCGCGTGCCGGCTAATGGCAATGGGTTGATCCTGACCAACGATCTGAACGGGTTGCGCCAGGCCGGCTACGTGTTCGCCGAAGGCACCCGCAATGCGTTCTCCCTGGCTTTCGCTCCCAATGGGGATTTGTTTGGAACCGATAATGGCCCGGACCGTGACATGTCTGATGAGTTAAACTGGCTGCAGGCCGGGCTGCACTACGGTTTTCCCTGGCGGATGGGAGGAGCCGCAAACCCACAACAATTTGCCAACTATGACCCCAGTACGGATCTCCTGCTGGACGGGCGCTTCGTTGCCGTTCATGCCGGCACGTACCACAATGACCCCACTTTCCCTCCGCCACCCACGAATTTTTTCGAGCCGGTGATTAACCTCGGGCCCGATGCTGATAGCTACCGCGATCCGGCGGATGGTTCAATCAAAGACGCCAGCAACCTGGGTCAAACGCTCAGCACTTTCACTGCTCATCGCTCTCCTCTCGGGCTGGTATTTGACACCTCCGCCGCACTCGCGCCGCCGTATCACCAGCACGGCTTCATGCTGAGTTGGACTCAAGGAGATCCCAACGACGATAGTATCGCCGGGCCTTTTATGGATGCCAGCCAAGACCTGGTTGATCTCGACCTGAAAAAACTCGGCACCACCAATTACCAGGCGCGGGTGACACGCATTGCCGCCGGTTTTTCCAATCCCATCGACGCCGCCATCATTACCAACAAAATCTATGTGATCGAATACAGCGGTAACCAGGGCGTTTGGGAAATCACTTTTCCACCGGCTCCGACATCGATCCTGCTCAGCCAGGAAACCTGGCAAACCAACGGGACATTTAGCTTCAGCTTCGGAACAATCCCGGGAAGAACCTACGAAGTCCTGGTTTCGACGAACTTAACTGATTGGTCGCGCCTCGAGCAAATCGCGGCCACGAATTCTACCTTTACGGTAGTGGATCAGCCGCCCACAACCACCAAGACCCGCTTCTACCGCGTGGCATCGCCTTAGAGTACCTCAATTCCCGCAGATTCAGGGCGACCGCAGATGGCGAAAGAGGATGAAATCTCTGCTGAAAAGGCAACTACCTGAATACAGTCGAACGGTTCAGGTTGGTTCCATCAGCGTTTATACGTGTCTATCCGTGGTCTAATCTCCTGGCTCACCAAGACTTCTTTGGCGCCCGCAGACACCTCGACGGTCTGCTCCTTTCCGCCCGGCCACCGCACCCAAATTCCAGTCAAGGCTTCCGGAACGCCGAACACCTGTGTCGCGCCATCCTGCGACCAATACCCGCCCCCCGCGTGGATCTCCCGGACCGGTCCGCGCCGGGTTCCGAATACGGGACGAAGCTGAGCGCCGACACCGTCTGGATTCCCAACCGGCCCCACGACGTGAACCCTCACCCCCGGCTTGGCCAGACGGTTGTGAAACAACCGAGTCTCCGCTCCATTCTGCCCAACGACCAGATCGACCCGGCCATCTTCATCGAAATCGCCAACTGCCGCGCCTCGTCCTTCCCCGTACACCGTCAGCCCGCTGAGCTGTCCAGGCACCGACTCGAAACCTCCGTGCCCGTTGCCACGAAGCAGCACGCCACGGCCGGCATCACAACGTACGGCCTGCGGTTGCACTTCAAAGAAGTTCTGCGCCAGGAATAAGTCTTCATTCCCGTCGCCGTCGAAGTCCGCGACACAGATCCCAAAGGCCGGCGAGAGCTGAGCTTCCACCGGCAAAACCACGGGCTCAAATTTCCCCTTGCGATTCAGGAACACCGTCGAGGCCAGCCATGGCGCCGCCAGTTTTGAAGCCGTCCCATATTGATCGCCGAGGACGTCGGCCACCGACGCGTTTCCGTAGGCCGCATAGCTTTGAAACCGGGCGCTCACGAATGGCAGCCCCTGTTCCATGGCGGGCTTGGCGCGAGTAGGAACAATCTTGCCCAGCATGGCGTCAAACTCAGCCTCGATTACATCTACACCCTGGCTGCCCGAGAAGTCGCCCCAAAAGAGCAGCGGCACGCCGGCGCGATTCTGCCCATGATAATCCGAAACGAGCGCTGGCCGTTCGTAACCGTCTGGACCTCCGTTCAGCCCCCAATTCGAGGCGGCGATGTCCAGCAAACCGTCTCCGTCGAAATCGCCGACCATCACGCCGTGCCACCAACCGACATAGGGTTCGAGTCCCAACTCGCTGGTAGCGTCGCGCAGCCGGCCATGCTCGTTCAGGAACACCCGGATCGGCCCCCATTCACACGCCAGGATTAAGTCGGGCCAACCATCCCCATTGAGATCGGCAAAAATCGCTCCACTGACCATTCCCAGGTTGGCCAGTTGCAGGGTGTTCGTCAGGTCCAATACATATTTGCCGTCCCGGTTTTCGAATAACAACGAAGTCGCCGGCGCCGGCCACTTGCCAGGAACGCACCGCCCGCCAACAAACAAGTCCAGCCGGCTGGTCCCATGCACATCGCCCAGCGCCAGCGGGCCGGTGCTGGATTCCTGGCCCGCAAACGAATTCGATACGGCGCCGCTCTTGAGGTCATAAACCCGCAACATCGACCCTGCCGCCTGCCCATCCTCGTAGTTGCTGGACCCCACCAATAACGCCGGCTCCGAACCGTTCATCACCGCGCCCACGACACTGGTTTGATCTCGCCCGACTGTCTCGGCCAACGCTCTATTGTCGAGTGGCGTGAACCCGCCCTTTCCGTCGTTGTGAAAGACAGCCATCCGGCCGCCTTTGCCGCTGCCGATAATCAAATCTTCATGACCATCACGATCGAAGTCGAACCAGGCAACCCCCGGCCCAAGCTGGCTGAGCTTGCGCGGTAGTAAGGGCTGTCGAAGGAAGTCGTCGAAGGGCTCCTCATGATGGGTGTGGTTTAAGCGGGCGCTGAAATCCTCAAACCAAGGCTTGGCCGGCGGTGGGTTGCTGCTGCCCGCCAGGCCCATCCGGGCGCTGCTTTCGGCTATCTCATAAACATAATTTGGCTCGGGTCCATCGATGATGCTCTCGCGACCCGAACGCCAGTGGACCTGCAGCAGCAGATGAATATTCCCCGGCATCGGCATTGAGGCCGGATGCGTTTGGCTCCAACGATTGCTCAGAGCGTGAGTCACGTCCGCCGCGAATACGCGCAGCGGTTCATCGCTGCTGAGATATCGCCCCCCGGCACAGATTTCCTGGCTCTGAACCAATTGCGTCGAACCGCCCGCTTCGCCCGCTCTCGCGATCAGTTCGATCCTCGCGCCAATTCCGTGGGTATTCGGCGGATTGCCTTTTAACCGGACCGCTATCCTTGGCGCGGAACTGTTATTGCGGTACAATCCGGCCACCCCGTTGAGGTTGTTGACCACCACGTCCAGGTCACCGTCGTTATCCAGATCCGCAAAGGCCATTCCCTGGCTGACGCCGATTTGATTAAAACCCCAGGCAGCAGCCGCATCTTCAAAAGTCAGGTCGCCGCGATTCCGAAAGGCCTGTTTGGGTTGGCTCATCCGCGGGTAGAGCAGCAGCTTTTGCGGCACCTTCTCGCGCGGCCATGGTCCGGCAGCACGAATCCGCGCTTCCGCATCCAAATCCTGAGTGTCAAAGGCGTGACTGGTCGTACAAAGCACGTCTTCATATCCATCGAGGTCCACATCGAGGAACGCACCCATCCACGTCCAATCGGTTGCCGCCAGCCCAGCAAACGGCGCAATATCGGCAAAGGTGCCATCCCCGCGATTCAGTTGCAGCGCGTTCCGATCGAATTGCGGCCGATCTTCATAAACTCCAACCGCTGGCAGATAGGGCGCCGTTTCGGCCAACTGCATCAGCCGCCGCGAATGCCTGGGGCTGAGCATGTCGGCCACCAGCAGATCAACGTGGCCGTCCCGGTTTATGTCTGCCACATCCACGCACATCGAAAACGACGGCGTATGCCGGAACGTCAACGGCGGCGCGGCGCGAAAATTCCCATGTCCGTCGTTGAGCCAGATCCGGTCTTCAGTTTGAAAATCATCGCACACATACAAGTCCGGAAACCCATCTCCATTCAGATCCCGGCAAACCACCGTCAGGCCCCAGTCCAGCGGCGCTTTCTCCAATGCACGCCCCTTTTCGTCGCGAAAGCGTCCGTCCGTCCAGGACACCGGTGTGAAATGTCCATGCCCGTCATTGAGATAAAGCGCATCCGGTTCGCCCAATTCGAGCACGTGACCGTCGCCGCTCAATTCAAGCCGATCGCGATCTTCCGGCCGGATCATCATCTTTTCGCCCGCGCGCAGGATCATGTATCCCGTCGTGCGCACGGTTTCAGCCCGGTAATTCGCCACGTAAAGATCCAGGTCGCCGTCCCCGTCGATATCCGCCAGCGCGAGGGTCGTGGCGCCGTACTTGCGCAACAAACCGCTGTTCCTCGATTCCGTGAAATGGCCTTTCCCGTCGTTGATGAACAGTCGCGTCCCGGTTCCGATGCCATTGACGAGCAAATCCAGATGTCCGTCTCCATCCACATCTGCCAAGGTCGCCCCGGTCGAATATTGGCCTTCACACCCGACCCCGGCTGCCTCAGTGACATCCTCGAAGCGCCAGTTGCCCAGGTTTCGGTACAGCACGTTATGGTTCTCCAAACCGCACAGATAAATATCGCATAATCCGTCGCCATCCACGTCCCCCAGCGCCACGCCCGCGCCGTTCAACCGGATCTGGTTTTCCGTCGCGCGGGCATCGCTCAGAACATTGGTAAAGTGAACCCCCGTTTCGCCGGGGGGCATCAGCGTGAACCCAGGTGCGCCCTGGGATGGCACCGGCAATGCCGCGCGCCGTCCGTAGGAGCCCGCCTCCCAACGCAAATCGGCGGCAACTAAGGACGCGGCCAAGCTAATCAGCGGCAGACAGACAACCAATCGGCGCAAACCCATCATCAATGCCAATGATGATGGGCTGGGCCGGTCTCGGTATCAATCCGTAAGCTAGGGTGAAGTTCCAGCCCTTTCCCTTCACCTTTAGCCGACACCCTTGAGAGCATGTTTTGAAAACCGGCCTGGCCGTTGGGCGCCTGCGTTTGGAGTCCCGCCTTTTAGGCGGCCTGGCGCCGATCCGCCTGAAGGCGGGACTCCAAACCGAATTCTAAAACACGCACCTAGGTTTTTTGGGGGAAACTCCTACTCGCGAGATGTTAGGCAGCGGCTATGGTGGGGAAGTTTGCCCAAGCGAGGTACTGAGTGGGGGTAGCTACAGTCAGTCACCGTTTAATGTCTCGGCCATGTTCCGCCACAGGAGCGTGGCCGTCAATTTGGCCCACTCTTCTCCAGGGCTGACTTGGGCTCCAAATTCCGCTTATGAAAAATCTAATCTGGGTCATACTTAGCGGCTGCCTATGTGCATCATCCGTTCGAGCCGCTGGTATCCTTGCAGGTCCGGTTTACAATCCCGCCACTACTCACAGCTATTTTCTGCTGACCTCCAGTTCCTGGACAGAAGCCGAGGCTGCGGCGATAAGCCTGGGGGGTCACCTGGTTACCGTGAACGATTCGGCCGAAAACGACTGGCTTGTGTCTACCTTCTCGAACTTCGGTGGTCAACCCCGAGCGCTTTGGACCGGTCTAACCGACGCCGGCGATGAAGGCTCTTTCCTCTGGTCCAGCGGCGAAGAGAGCTCCTACACAAATTGGGAAATGGGCCAACCCGACGATGGGGCGGGTATTTATCCGCATGAAGACTACGTAATGATTTGGCCTTCCGCCGGTCCCAGAAACCCGGGGTTCTGGAACGATTATATCGATACCAACACTTTCACCCAATTCGGCTTCCAGCTCTATGGCGTCGTCGAAGTTCCCACAGCCAACAACTGGACTAATCCGTCGAGTGGCAAATGGGAGTCGTCTTCCTGGTCGTTGGGAACGCTGCCCGCCTATGACCAGACCGTCAACATCGCCAATGACGGCTATAAAGCGGTGAATATCGACAACACCACGCTCGCTAGTTTCCCTGACTCCGTGACGGTTGGGAGTTTGGGGATCAGCGCGCCGACAAACGGTTTGAGCACGCTGCTGCTAAATTACTTTGGTCAAAGTACCCCCCTCAAGGTCATCAATTCCTGCTTCATTGGAACCAATGGAACGCTCCTGAACCTCGGAAGCAGCTTCCAAGTCGATGCTGGCGGAGTTTTGACCCTCGACGGTGGGACTTTCATTCAGGAGGGGGGATTAACCGTCGTGACACCTTCGGTCCAAGTGCTCAACGGAAGCCTAAATGCAACCAACGCGACGATGAATCTGGGTCCTCTGCAAGTGGGCGGCGAGTATCCTGATTATGGAATCGTTTATCAGTCGGGTGGAACTATTCTTTCCTCAGCCATAGGTATTGATCGCGGAAGGTACTTGCTAGTGACTAACGGCACCCTTTACTCCCTGTACGGCACTTACCTGACCAATGCCGAGGCAAGTTTTGTCCAGACCGGCGGATCCAACTACGGGGATGTGCATGTAGTGCAGGGGAATTACGATCTCGAAGATGGGCTAGTTCAAGCCCTAAATCTTTCCACCTTCACGCTCGGCCGCTTCGCTCAGAACGGCGGCATAGTCCAAGTCCAAAATCCGTGGGCGGGTGGGTTGGGCACAAATTTTTCGCCATGGGCGAGCTACAACCTCAATTCCGGCACACTCTATTGCGCCACGTTTAATTTTAGTCATTACGGCTTCGTCCTTCAATCCGGTGGCACTTTGGTTTTTAGCAATCGTTTTGACTTGTTCGATCCTTCAGGGTTTGGCGCCCGTTTTGAAATAGACGGCGGCAATGTTTTTATGCCTTCGCTCGCGGTCACCAACACGGGCGATTACTTGCAGCGCGGCGGCACCAACCAGGTTGCGGGCGATGTCTCGGTTTATAATGGCGCCTTTGCCATCTATGGCGGACGAGTCTCCGCCGCTAACTTGGGTGTCGGCGATGGCGCGCGGATCTATCAGCAGGGAGGTGCGACTGAGGTCAGTCAGGTTCTATCCATTACCGGAACCTATGCTCTGGAGGATGGCACACTTTCTGTAAACGGTATCTACCTGCGGGGCACCCTGGCTATTAACAGCCTGGGGGGAAGCTCCCCGGTTTTGAACAACTCCGGCTTAATCAATTTTGGCGGGACCCTCGCCCTCTCTGCTTCCCAGAATTCCCTGGGCCAGCTCGGCCTGTCGACGAATGGCACGATCAGTTTCGGAAGTTCATCGGTGGTGGTCCGGTTCGCCGACAGCTCCGCTCTGAATTGGGACGCAAACTCGCGCCTGGTGATTGAGGGATGGAATGGCTCCTCCGCCGGCAACGGGACGACGCAGGTTTATTTTGGAAACAACAGCGCTGGCTTAACGGCGGCTCAATTGAGCCAGATCTACTTCAGCATCGGTTCGACTAATTATTCCGCTAAAATTCTTGGCACGGGCGAAGTGGTTCCAAACACAGTGACATCGATAACTCCAGGGGTGGTCAATTCCTGGACCAATCCAGGGAGCGGCAACTGGGACCAGGCCACGAACTGGTCTCAGGGTGTTTTGCCGGACAGCTCGCAATCGGTTTTCATAACTAATTCCGGCTGGAAAGCCGTCGCCATCAATCCCGCAACGCCGACCAGTTCTCCGGGCTCCATGACCGTCAGCAACCTGACTATCCGCGGCGCAACCAACACCCAGAATGTCCTGTTACTGAATTCCTTCGGGACGGACGTCCCGCTGACGGTGTCGAACGGGCTGACGCTGCAAGACGATGGACGTCTTTTGAACTTCAATTCCGGTCTGGTGGTCCAGCACGGGACGGTGCTGGTGACCAATTCACAAATGATCCAGGACGGCGGGCTCGCTGTCATGACCAACGCCCAGATGTATCTCAGCCAGGCCGAATATGACATAACCAATGGCGTGTTCGAAGGCGGCCTCGTGTTGCTCGGCGCGCCCTTCTTCAGCACTTTCAATCAATACGGCGGCATGGTGACGATCACTAATTTGATTCTCGGTCCCGGGAACGCCAACGGCCCGCACGGGGGCGCGTATGCCTTGTATGGCGGGAATCTCAATCTTCCTGGCGGACTGTCGCTGGAGGGTTATCCCAACAATGCGACCTCGTATTTGCAGGAGGGAGGAACCAACCAAACCACGCGGGTGTATGTTTCTCCAGAGAGCAGTTCGTCCTTCAAGCTGAACGGGGGTTTGCTGGCAGATAATAACGTCAGTGTTATCTCCGACAACTTTGGCACCGCTGCCATCGTTCAAAATGGCGGTGCGCACGTGATCGCCAACACTCTAACGATCGAAGGCGGCGCCGCTAATGGATTTACCGTCCTGCCCGCCACCTACAGTCTGAACGGCGGAACGTTGTCTGCCGGTGTCATCGAGTTGGCCGCAGACCAGGGAGACTCGGTGTTCGTGCAATCGAATGCGACCACGTTCGCGGGAACAATTTACGCCCACAGCCTCGGATATTACGGAAGTCACAACACGAGCATCACGTTGGCGGGCGGCACACTCAGTTGCTCTAACTTCACCATCGTGGACGGGCACGGCAGCCTCGATCAGAGCGGTGGCGCCCTCGTCGTCACCAATCTGCTGACCCTCGAAGGCATTCGCGACATCGGGCCAGGATACGTCTATTACGCTCGTTACACGCTCACCGCCGGCACCCTGAGCGCCAGTAACATGAATGTCTCCGGTGATTTGGTCATCGGCGATGGCACCACGAATCGGATCAGCAATCCGGGTTTCTTCAGCCTGTCGCACACGCTGCAGCTCAGCAACGCCGTCGAACAGCTCGGGCGCTTTATCCTCGCCACCAACGCGACCATCGACCTCGCCGGCAGCGCCAGTCAGTTAAGTTTCGCGAACAGCAGCGGCGAAGCCTGGCAGGCCGGCGCAACGCTGGTCATTTCGAATTGGAATGGCAATCTTTCCGGCGGCGGCGCCGAACAGCTGAAATTCGGAACCGATCAGTCGGGCCTAACTCCGCCTCAGCTGAGTCAAATCCAGTTTCGCATCGGATCTTCCACGAACTTCTATTCGGCAAAAATCCTTAGCACCGGCGAAGTGGTTCCCGCCACCGCATCCGAACCCGGCGTCGCCTTTTCGCGCCAGGGAAATAATCTTATCCTGACCTGGCCTGCGGGATGGTCGCTCCAGAGTGCAACGAATGTCCCCGGTCCTTACTTCGACATTCCAGGTGCGACCCCGCCATATACCAATGACCAGCGCCTCCAGCAGCAACAGTTCTTCCGGTTGCGGCAATAAGGCGGTGCAACCCGGGAGGGTTGCCAGAAAGTAGCCGCAGGTCGGAACGCAGTGCAGACCTCCGGTACACGTCTAAGTATTCCAGGGCACCCCCTCCCAAGGGGTTCGAGAATTACCGCTAATTGCGGTTGGATCCGCGCAATTTTGGAGTGAACCGCGATGCCAATTTCATTCCGTTGGTTGTCTGCCGTCTTGAATCACAGAATCACGTTCACGTCGTTTTCCTCATCCTCAACTTGAAGTATCCTTCTGGCTGCCATAAAATGCAGCGGGATTATATGAATCGCTTCGGCGCGGGGATGAAAGACAAAGCTGTTGCGGCCACGCTTGGTTTTCCCCTTAAGGATGTTGGCGCCAGCATTCAGATCTTTTGAATGGCTACCGCAAACCCCCGGCCTGAATTGAGCTTTATTGCCGGCGACGGCGAAATGGCTCGGCGCATTCGTGCGTTTGATTGGCGGAGCCACCCGCTCGGAACCCCGGAACAATGGCCGCAAAGCCTCAGGATAGCGATCCAGATCATGCTGACCTCGCGCTACGCGATGTGGCTCGGGTGGGGCAAGGAGTTCTATTTTTTCTGCAACGACGCCTACCTGCCGACGGTCGGCCTCAAGCGGGATTGGGTTTTGGGCGCGTCCGCCCGCAAGGTCTGGGCGGAAATCTGGCCGGACATCGGCCCTCGCGCGGAGTCGGTAATCCGAACGGGTGAGGCAACCTGGGATGAGGGACTACTCCTGTTCCTCGAACGCAGCGGCTTTGCTGAAGAAACCTACCATACCTTTTCGTACAGCCCCGTCGCCAACGATGATGGTTCGATTGGCGGGATGCTCTGTGTCGTCACCGAGGAAACCGAGCGGGTCATCGGCGCTCGCCGGCTGGCGACTCTGCGCGATTTAGCCGCCGGACTCGACGATACCCGCACTGAAGCAGACCTCTTTGCGGCAGTGCGCTTGCATCTGTCCAGGCACGCGCGGGATATTCCTTTTGCGTTTGTTTACCTTTTTGGCGACAAACTGGCTGCCGCGGAATTGGTTTGCGCCCACCCGCCTGACGCTGCGGCCGCGGTCGCCCCACACACCATTCAACTCGAGCAGAGCGACTCTATTTGGCCGGCCAAGGAGATGCTCTCCCATCCCATTCCCCGCGTCATGCGCGACCTTCGAGAGCGTTTTGAAACACTTCCTCGCGGGCCCTGGAAGGATTCCCCCGGCCTGGCCATGGTCGTCCCGCTGACCCAACAGGGCCAGGACCAGCCGGCCGGGTTCTTTGTTGCCGGATTAAACCCGTACCGTCCACTCGACTCGGCTTACGAGAGCTTCATTGATTTGCTCGGCGATCAAATTGCCGCGGCTTTGTCAAACGTGCGCGCCTACGAACAGGAACGACGGCGGGCCGAAGCCCTGGCCGAACTGGATCGCGCCAAAACAGCATTTTTCAATAATATTAGTCACGAGTTTCGCACCCCGTTGACCTTGATGCTGGGGCCGCTGGAAGAGGAACTGCGAGATCGCTCGGGGCCGCGCCAAAATATCGAGCTGGCCTACCGCAGCACGGTGCGGCTGCTCAAGCTGGTGAACACTCTTTTGGACTTCTCACGGATCGAGGCAGGCCGGACCGAGGCCAGTTTCGAGCCAACAAACCTCGCCGCCTACACCGCCGAGTTGGCCAGCGTCTTCCGCTCCGCGGTTGAAAAGGCCGGCTTGAAGCTGGTGATCGATTGCCCGGAGTTGTCGGAGCCCGTTTACGTCGACCAGGGCATGTGGGAGAAGATCGTGCTGAACCTGCTGAGCAACGCTTTCAAATTCACATTCGCCGGCGAGATCCGGGTTTCTCTGCGTCTGCAACCGGGCAGCGTCGAACTGGCTGTCAGCGATACCGGAACAGGCATTCCCGAAGCGGAGTTGCCCAAGATCTTTGACCGGTTCCATCGGGTACGCGGCGCTCGTTCACGCAGTTTCGAGGGCACTGGGATCGGTTTGGCGTTGGTTCAGGAGTTGGTCAAACTGCATGGAGGGCAAATCTCGGTGCGGAGCGTCGAAAACCAAGGCACGACCTTTACGGTCCGGTTGCCAACCGGCAAGAACCACTTGCCTGCCGAACGGGTCAGCGCAGCGTCCCCGGCCGCTTCGAATCGCAATTCCGAGGCGTTTGTGCAAGAGGCCCTGAGCTGGCTCTCGGACCGAACCGCCGATAAGGACTCCTTGGGCGGCGATCTGGTGTTGCCGGAAGGAAGCTCGGCATCAGCCGGACAATCCCGGCCCCGCATTCTTTTGGCGGACGATAACGCGGATATGCGCAATTACGTCCACCGCCTTTTGCACGACCGCTACGAAGTGGAAGCCGTGGCGGACGGGGCCGCGGCGCTTAAGGCCATCGAGCAGCGGCCGCCCGACCTGATCATCACCGACGTCATGATGCCTCAGCTCGACGGCTTTGGGCTGCTTGAACGGGTGCGCCAGGATGAGCGCACTCGAGCAATACCCTTTCTCATGGTCTCGGCCCGCGCTGGAGAAGAAGCGAGGGTTGAAGGCTTGTCCGCGGGTGCGGACGAGTACCTTACCAAGCCATTTAGCTCGCGCGAACTTCTGGCTCGTGTCAGTTCCCAACTCAAACTGACCGCTTTGCGCCGGCAAGCCCTGGAAAAGGAGCGCGAGCTGCGGCAACTCATCCAGCGGCATGCCGAAGAGTTGGATAAGACAGTGGCGCGACGCACGGCAAAACTCCGGGAAACGGTCGCGGAATTGGAGCAGTTCTCCTATGCCATAACCCACGACATGCGGGCGCCGTTACGCGCGATGCAGGGCTTTGCCGCTATGATTGAGGAAGAGATTTCGGCCAATGGCGATCCTGCCATCAACCAGTATGCCAGGAGAATTGGGGTCTCGGCGGCTCGACTGGATCAGCTCATTACCGATTCGCTGAACTACAGTAAAATCCTGCGCCAGGAAGTGGTGATTGAACCGGTTGATCTCAATGATCTCATTCCCGGACTGGTCGAAACCTATCCGAATCTCCAGCCCGATCAGGCCAATATTCAAATCCAGCCAAACCTGCCCGTGGTGCTCGGCAATGAGGCCGCCCTGACGCAATGCTTTTCCAACCTCCTGGGCAACGCCGCCAAGTTCAGAAAACCAGGCCTGACACCGCACATTAAAGTGCGAGCGGAGATGCTCGACTCCTCACAACGCAACGATGGGAAATTGTTTGCTCGCATTTGGGTTGAGGACGATGGCATCGGCGTGCCCGAGCTGGCGCAGGAAAGAATATTCCTGATGTTTCAACGCGCCGCCACGGGATACGACGGCACCGGGATCGGCCTGGCCATCGTGCGCAAATCTGTCGAACGGCTGGGCGGCAAAGTCGGGGTTGAATCCACCGAAGGTCGCGGCAGTCGCTTCTGGGTCGAGCTGCCGTTGGCGGATCAATTGCAGAAATCAACCTCGACGCTGCACTAGCTTTTTTTGATCTCACGCCAAGACGCCAAGACGCGAAGGAAGGAATTAAACTACTGTACCGCTTCGCGAATTATTCGTCTCACAATTGTACGCGCAACGAGCGCTTATCTGCCTTAGCGGCTTCCCATAAACCGAACGGGAACCCGAAGGTTTTGGAGTGCGTCCGCTGTGCGGCGCTTTTTGGGATCACGCCGCGTCCGAAAGCGGCGCAGAGCGCCGCACCCCAATACACTGGCGCGCCCTCTTGGGTCAGGTTCATGGTATCCTGTGCATTCGCCAAAGCGACAGAGGCCTGGCGTGAAACTCCCCAGACCCTGGCGAGGACGCCTCGGCTACGTAGCGCGGGCCTCTGGCCGGCGGGTTTTGGCGGCGTCTCGCCGCCAAGCTCATTATTAACCACGCCCTTAGAGCGCGTTTAAGAACTCAGTCTGGAGTTCCGCCTTCAGGCGGTTAGGGTTTGGAGTCCCGCCTTTAGGCGGCCTGGCGCCGAACCGCCTAAAGGCGGGACTCCAAACCGAGCCACCCAACCCAAACCGTTACTCTAAAACTCGCTCTTGGCGTCTTGGCGTCTTGGCGTCTTGGCGTGAAACTCCCCGAGGACGCCTCGGCTACGTAGCGCGGGCCTCTGGCCAGCGGGTTTTGGCGGCGTCTCGCCGCCAAGCTCATTATTAACCACGCCCTTAGAGCGCGTTTAAGAACTCAGTCTGGAGTTCCGCCTTCAGGCGGTTAGGGTTTGGAGTTCCGCCTTTAGGCGGCCTGGCGCCGAACCGCCTAAAGGCAGCCTAAAGGCGGGACTCCAAACCGAGCCACCCAACCCAAACCGTTACTCTAAAATTCGCTCTTGGCGTCCTGGCGTGAAACTCCCCAGACCCTGACGAGGACGCCTCGGCTACGTAGCGCGGGCCTCTGGCCGGCGGGTTTTGGCGGCGTCTCGCCGCCAAGCTCATTATTAACCACGCCCTTAGAGCGCGTTTTAGAACTCAGTCTGGAGTCCCGCCTTTAGGCGGTTAGGGTTTGGAGTCCGCCTTTAGGCGGCCTGGCGCCGAACCGCCTCAAGGCGGGACTCCAAACCGAGCCACCCAACCCAAACCGCTATTCTAAAACTCGCTCTTAGCGTCTTGGCGTCCTGGCGTGAAACTCCCCAGAGCCCGCTAAGGGATCAATGGTGGTGATGGTGCGCTGCCACCGTGTTGGTATCGATCCGAAAGCTCTTCAGGTTCCAGGGAATGGCCTCTGCCTGGTCTTCTCGGACTTTATAAAACCTATCCATCGTCAGGCCAGTAAGCGCCTGCGTGCGCCCGGTCCGGGGCCAGAAAATTTCAATCCGCGCAATGGATTGCGCCTGGCCCAGCCCGATTTCCTGCCGCAGCGCCGAGGCGCCAAAACTGCCGCCCGTTCCCACGGTTTTGTAATAGCTGTGCTCGCCGGAATCGCTCCGGACCACGACGCGAATCCGGGCGCCAATCGCCGCCCGATTCGATTGAACTCCTTCGAGCTTGAGTGTGACCCAATGATTGCTCGTGCCGGGATTCAAATAGAGCACGTTATGATAAACATCGCCGCTGACCGCGCCGCCCATATTCTCGTAGACATCCTGATCGCCGTCGTTGTCGATGTCGCCGAACGACACCCCATGGCCCTTCTGCAGATTGCCGAAACCACCCGCGGTGGTAACATCCTGAAACCTTTTGCCCGCGTCGTTGCGGAACATCCGGTTCGGCACTATCGTCGCCAGGTCCGGGTCGCCGGTGCCGACATAAAAATCCAGGTAGCCGTCATTATCGAGATCGCCAAAGTTGGCGCCCATTCCTTCCAGCACACGGTACAGCCCGGCCGGACGCGTCATGTCGCTGAACGTCCCATCGTGGTTATTATGATAGAGCCGCGGCCGTTCGGCGGTGGTCGGAAGCCCGAGGTAATCGGCGCAGACATCTCCTACGCCGTTGATGCGGTAGCCGCAAACGAACAGGTCATCCCAGCCGTCGTTGTCGTAATCAAAAAACCAGCAGGGAAAACTATACAGCGGTTCGGTCACCCCAGCCTGCCTGGCGACATCGGTAAATTTCCAGACCGGTTTGCCCGCCCCGTTGGTGCCCATCGGCCCGTCGTTGCGAAACAACACATTCGGGCCGCCCAGAACGGAGAGATATAGGTCTGGCCGGCCGTCGTGATTAAAATCCGCGCTGCACACCCCTTTGACAAATCCAACAAATGCCACGCCCGATTCGACGGCGCATTCGCTGAAGGTGCCGTTGCCGTTGTTATGATAGAGTTCGCAGGCATTGGTGCCGCCGCCCACGGATTCATTGCCGACGAAGAGGTCAATCCAACCATCATTATCATAATCGAACCAGACCGCCGTCTGGGATGGTTTAAAGGCGAGGAGCCCCGCCGCCTCGGTTACATCCTCAAAAGTGCCATCGCCATTATTGCGCAACAAAGATTTCGGGAACCGGCCTTCTTCGCGCAACCACGCGCCTCGCAAGACCAACACGTCCGGAAAGCCGTCGTTATTGTAATCAGTTTGAATCAGGTTTAACCCGCCAACTTCACCCAGCAACCCGGCCGACTCCGTTCGCTCACTGAACGTGCCGTCCCCGTTGTTATAATACAAACGAAGTTGATCCTGGAAACCGATGGACGACGACATGACATCCAGATTCCCGTCGCCATCGAAGTCTTCCAGGATGCTGCCGCCCGACCGCTTCATTGGGTCGAGCCCTGTTGCGCCGGCCACGTCTGGAAAACGCTGGAGCGGGTATTCCGAGGCAAAAGCGCTGGGCGGGACCAGCCATTTGGCGGGGACTTTGTCCGGGTAATCGCCCACCGTCATGCAGGCCACGTTCAACAGCCAGCGAGCTGTGAGGTCGTTCGTATTCTGCTCCAGAACGGCGGTCAGGATCTCAATGGCGTGGCGCGAACCTTCCTGGAATCGATGAATGCCCCGACCTTGAATCGGCGCCAGGCACGACTCCGGATTATGATCGGCCAGGCAGTTCGTTATCTCACCGATCCTCATCCAGCACAGCGCTTCCTTGAGCTTGAACTTCGACCAATTCCTTTTGAAGCCCTCAGGATTGAACCCCTTGAAAACCTCCTCGGCCGCTTCGAACTCGTGCAGCGCTTCCGTGTTCTGGCCGGAATCCAATAACTCGCACGCCAGCGAGTATTGCAGGCTCAACCGCTCGCCAGGATCCTTGGCTTTGGCCAATTCCACTTGCAACAGTTTGGCGCGCTCGGCGTTCAGGAAAATATTGTTCACCGGGTTCGCCTGCGCCGCCAGCTTCTGGAGCCGTTCCGCCATCCGGATCGTCCCCGGCCCGCGCGGATCCCGCGCTGCCTCGGCCGAGACTCCTCCTCGCGCGCCAACAAAGACAAAACCCAGAAGACACAGCAATGCCCGCCCGCGCGGGGCAACCGCGGCACTTGATCTAAATCCGCGTAAGATTTGGGAGAAAAACTTTGTCAACATGATCGCCCGCCGACAAAGCGTACCTCGAACCACCCAACCCGCAACCTGCAACTTTCAACTGAACCAAAGGCCGATCGCATTCGATCTCGTCGATTAATAAAACTACGAGGAAGGGTCTGTTCGCCTGGCAGATCTACCTCCCTCCCGTTCCCACAATTTTCCATCTGCAATGGCGTAATTTGCAATTTGCAATCGCCACCCCTCACACCGTGCCCAAACGCCCTCCTCCACCCGGGCGCCAACGACGCCCCTCATACCAGCCCAGGGCGCCAGCCCTGGGAAACCCACACCCCAAAAAAAACAAACCCCAAGCGCCAAAGGCGCGCCTCACCTCTGCTGCCGACCCCGCTGCTGGCCGGGCCGAACAATGCATTCCGGCGTTCCGTCGCCCCAAGAATTGCAGACCTCCGGTCCACGCCAAATATCCACAGCACCCCGCCCGGGGTGCCAGAATTGGCGAAATTGCAGTCGCACCAGCAAGTTTGGAGTGAACCTCGATGCGATTTCATTCCATTGGTTGTCGGCCGTCTTGAATCTCGTCCGCCTCGCTAAAGCTGGGTGTTAATAAGATCGACGAACCCCCCGCGGAAGCCTGGCCGCTCTGCGCTGCTCGTTCCGGGCTTGCTTCAACAACACGGCATGTGGCAATGTACTTGCCTGTCGTTTAGCGCGTTCGTCGACCCTTGCACCAAACGACCCGGCTGGGTAGCTCAGTTGGTAGAGCAGAGGACTGAAAATCCTTGTGTCGGCGGTTCAATTCCGCCCCCAGCCACCATTCCATCCAAATCCACCGTAAATACCGATGCGATCTCCGCTTTTGAAAGAGCCGTTTTGCCCTTAGTGCTAACGCCTAGTGCTAACATATTTGGCCGTATCAGGCCGTATCGGTCGTGTTTTAGGTGTCTGGCGAAAGGCTCCCCTTCAGGTGGCCTTCAGGTGGGAGGAAAGCGGCGCAAACGCTTTTCAAAAAAACCTCGGCAGGGAAAAACTGAAGCAATTTTGAACTTTTTTTGGCCGCTAGATCGTTCGATAAATCCGATGTGAAATCCATTAATGTATATACAGTCTCGAATTAGGGGTTGTTGACGGGTAGACGTTCACTCATATTATCGGTGTCGCATGACAACAAAAAATGCGACACGAAAAGCGAGAAGCCAAACCGCTTCGCCGATTGAAATCCCGCCAATCCATTCGCCAGGTTTTACCCGGCCCGAGTTTTTGAGGCTCCCAAAGCCTGGCTCGCTCTGCCCGCATACCGGGCTCACTCGAAGCGCGATAAACGAGCTGATCCTTCCCACCGAGCGAAACGGTTTCAAACCACCAGTGCGCTCGTTCTGCCTTCGACAAAAGGGCGCCTCGACGGGGATCCGGCTTGTCGACTACGAAAGCCTTCGAGCGCACATTCTGGCGCACCCTGAGGGGCTTGAGGGCGAATAATGTCTCCCTCCTGGCTCGTATTGCGCTGGGATGATCGGCCGGCAGTTGTGTCATCATCAATCCCCTTCACATGCCCCAAATGCATGCGCAGTGCTGATGTTCCGTGCGGTCCCCTCATTGGGGGAAGTCTTATCGCGATGACGCCCGATAACTGGCTAGTGTTCGATCCGCCTTGTTACGAACCGCCCGAAAATTTCCTACCTACGGAAATCCAGTGCCGCAAGTGTGGAGCAAAGCTGCTGTCCAAAGCGCTAGAAATCGAGGAGGCAAACTGATATGTTCGGAAAACATTTTCAATCCACTTATACCGGCAGCATGTTCGGAGCTGGTCCGGTTGTGTTCGCTACCTGGGGCTGGATCATCGCTCACACGGTCAAGGGCCGAGTCGAGATAAACCCCGTAATGCTGGCCCCCACGTTGGGAACGGATGTCGAGAGCATCGAATCCGCACTCCAATACCTGTGCGCCCCCGATCCCCGTAGCCGAAGCAAGGAACACGAGGGACGCCGGCTAATCCGTGAAGGCCAGTTTCAATACTTAGTTCCAACCCATGAGAAATATCAACTGATTCTCAACAACGATGATAGACGCGAATACTTTCGTCAGAAAAAAGCCGAGTCTCGCGCCAGGAAAGCCGGAGCCGAAGCCGATGTCAAAGCGTCGGTCAAAGACAGTCAAGGAAAGTCAACGGTGTCCACACACCCAGACCCAGACCAAAACGCAGATGCAAAAGGATCTGGATCCAGCGTTCCGACGCCCATCACGGCGACAGGCGGGGAATGCAAATCAGCCGGACAGGTGATGGATGGAATTTTAAAAGGCGCGGGTGTTGGGGTCGGTTTGGTCAGTTTGGAGGACGCACTGACATTTGCTAGGGCAAAATACGGTCAAAGTTTCCCGGAAGTGGAAGGCTTTGTGAGGGCCTGGTATAGGGCAAAAGTCAAAGACTGTTGGCAAGACAAAGATCGACGTCCTATCGTTCACTGGAAAGAGAACTTGATTCGATATGTGGGCTCCGCGTGGCACAACCAACGACTGAAGACTTAGTTTTATGAATGTCATTCGAAAGCTCCTGCCCGCGATGCGGGCGACCTATGCAGCTTGCCATACCACAGGGATGCGACCCGGCCGACGCGGCCCGCATCGCTCGATTTACGATCTGCGAAGGCTGTTCAACTCCGAGACCGGAAACCGAGTGCTTTCTCCCAGGGTCACCTAGGCGAAGCTGGGCGGATCGCTCGTTGCCGGCCGAAGTATGATCCAAGCCACACATTGATAAACTGATTTATGGATCACGCTGTGAGGCCTGCATGAATTGGGCGGCGACGCCTCACGGTTGCTTCAATTCCGCAATCAGCGCGTTCGGGAGGAAATCGAACCCGGTAGGGGCCAATCCCACGCAAGCAATTTTCAAGCCCCGGCACAGACCATCAAAAATCCGGTCGCGACTGTAGCGTCAGCCGATTTAGTAGAAGAGCCCAATCTTGGGCATGAACCGCGACTGTGAAAAAAGAATGCCAATTCGTCAGTAGCCGCAGAATGGCTCGGCGGCTCGGCGTTGATCAACGAACGTTCAATCGAGCGCTCGAAGGCGGGAGATTGACTGCGGATGCCTGGCTTGATGCAGGTGGCTATCGACGCGTGGCCCTCTTTCGAACAGACCGGCTCATTAAGTTAACCAAGCTGCTAAAAACCATATGACGAAAATACTGCCCTCTGAGTTCGAGGTTATCAGCGCAAACGCCGCGCTTCGCGAGGCGTGCATTACGATCTTCAACGCTGCTACCGCTGCCGGTGTGACTGTTCAAGCCCCTCCGACTGGAAAAGGAAAACCTTCGGAAAGCGACATCATCTCTGAGGGCGAAGCGCTCAAACAATACCATACCGACATTTCCGCCCTGCTGGCGAAAAGGCCGGCAGCCACCGCAGCCACCGCCACGACGGCGGCTTCGGCGCCAGCCACAGCCAACGCGGACCTGGGAACCATGTATGCCAGGCTCCGTCAAACCTGCGCCGCTTTAAGCGAAAGCGTTCGCGCTCGCGGCCAGTCAGTCCCGCCGCCGCCTATTGAGACTGGCAGTTTGCTCCATGACTTTGTTTCGCTCGCTAATTATCACGAGCAGCTATTGCTTGATAGAAAGGCTGGCGGAACCGGAAAATCGAAGCACTCGACAGTTTCTGCTGCTTCTGGCTCCGCGAGACTCACGGCCGATGAAATCCGGATGCTCACTTGGACGGAGCGAGCGCAAGTTGCCGGAGGTCACATGAGCGTCGACCAGGCGCGAGCCGCTATCGCGAACAGAGATGGCTCTAAGGAAGCAAAGCGGCCGAACCTTACCCAACGGGCATTGGAAGCCAGGGGCTGCACTACTCTCCATCAGGCGTCCAATCTACGGCAGCACCAGGGAGCAGACCCCCTGGATTGAACCCAACAAACAAACAACCTAAAACCAGTTTAACGAAGGAATATGAAAACCCAATCTTGCGACATTTGCGGGAAGTCGATCGACAAAGACAATCCGGCACCCGCACCGGTCTCCAGCCAAGCCGCGTTTGTGATCGATGGCAAACTCCATCCGTTCACCTACAGCCTGCGCGTGGAGAATTACAGCTTCAGCCGGCCGAACTTCGATGTTTGCCGGAAGTGTTTGCTCGCCGCGCTGGTAAACCCGCCTGCGGAGCCCAAGTCCACAACAACCTAAAACACAAGTATGGATGCGACCCCATTACCCGATAATCTTAGAGAGCTTTTGGGATTACTCCAAGCAACTCAAGCCGAGTTTGATGCTGTCCCCAGCTCACAACGAAACACCGCAGAGTTCGCCGCGCTCTCCCAAAGACTGGAGTGCATCAAAGCTAAAATGTTTCAGCTTGAGCAAACCCCAGTCGCTCCGGACGCGGTGTTCAACCGCAAACAGGCCATGATGTCGCTTTTGATGCTTCTCGCATTAGCGCTGTTTTTGTCGTCGCCCGCTGCCATGGCTCAGCAAGCGGGGCCTTCTATTCCAAGCGCTGCGCTCTCAATGTTCGCTGTGCCGGCGCTGAGCACTAACACGCTGAACGTCGCACAGCCTATCTTCGAGTATGATTATGTCGGTTTCACGATCACTCTCAACGCGGGTTCCGCGAATACATCTACGGCAACGCTTCACTTTGTTCAGAGCTACGATGGTGGACTAACCTATGAGTCACTGCCATCTTTCACATATGTCACCCCACCACTTAACGGGACGACTCCGGTTACCTTTGGAACAAACTTCTTTTGTTACGGCACACACCTGAAACTGGTCGATGTGTGTAACACGAATGCCTCGACATACTTCACGAACGTCACGGCGAAGTTCAGCCTTAAGAGTCCGAAGCTAGGGGCCGATACGAGAGTTGGTCCGTAAGTCCGTAAAAAAACAAATCCACGAAACCAAAATGAAAACCGATCTAGTCAATGACACCGAATGGGACGGCGAGCAGATGCAAGCCGCCTCGCAACCAGCACAGCAGCCCGCCGTAGCCGATCCGGCTCGCATCACCGCCGATCCAAAGCAGCTCGCAAAGGCGCCCTGGCCGCAGAAACCGGCGCCGAATATCGAGATCCCCGGCGAGGATGAGCCGCTGCCGACGAATCTGGCAGAGGCAACGAAGCTTGTCCAATCCGCGCGCGCCTTGGCGCATAGCATCCCCGAACAGAGGAACACAGTCGAGCTGAGAGACAAGGCTTTCGCCAGAGCGGCTCGTATTGCCAAACACTGTAGTGCTCTTCAACAAACCCCTGCTGGGCCGGTGATAGATGCGAATCACCATGCCATGGCTGCTGAGTATCGTAAGACGTTCCCGAACCGGCGCGCTGAGACGCTGGCACGCCTGGAACAAGCTCTTTCGATCCCGGTCGAATCCATTCCACTGCCGAGCCCTGAATCTGTCCCCGATTTGGCTCGGCGGCTCGTTCTGAAGGATGAAGAATCGTGCGGCTATCTACGTGGGGGCATTCGTGTCTGTCAGAACTACTTCCTGAGCTTTTTGAATAACTATTCCGAGATCTTTCCGGCTGAGCGGGTGGAAGAGCTCCAGCACCAACTTTCCGAGACTACGGGCGATCCGGACGCTCGACGGATCATCGCTGACGAAATCGATCGGCTCTCTGGACCATCCGCGCAGAATCTCCGAGCACATGCTCTTCGCCAAGTGCGCCAAGCCTACGAGCAGGTCCCAGCCGCCGTGAACCAGGCCGTCGACGCGATCTACGATTTGATGGGCAAGCTCCATCTCGAAGTGCTTAAGTCGGAGCACAGTTTCTATGCCGGCTGGGAACTGCCCCGCGAGCAGACCAGCGTGTCGAAGCATTTCTATAACCTTTTGACCAGGGTGGCCGGGATGCGCATGGCATACCAAGTTCCCGCGTTACCGCACCCGGAAGTGGCAATCGAGGTCTTTTCCTGGCTCGGTATCTCGCTGTGATCGTTTTAAGCCTCTACGCGATGCGGAAGCTGGGCATTTCTCGCCGTTGTTCATGCTGCGGCGCTTTGGCCCGGCTAGGCGCCCGCCCGCGTAGGGGCTGCTTTGACCCCGGAAAGTTCCATCGGCTCGTCTGTCGCCGTTCCAGAGCGATTACGGGGAGTCGGTTAGGGGTTGTCGCCCCAAGGCTCGGGTGGGGTCCCGGTTTCGCTGGCCGGTCCCGCCCGGGCCTAACCCCCCCTGGCTGCCTACCCCCCGGGGTAAGGAATCTTTTTGCTTTGGCCCTCCGATAGCCGGTGGTTCGGCGTTCCGATGCGTAAACGAGCGGTGAAAAAATAGCAGGGTCCCACTTTGAACCTGAGAGAAATGACTAAAACCTCTGGAAAACGCGCTAAGCGATGCGGGAAATGTGGGACTCGGAAGCGCGGACCCGATTGCCACGTCTGCAACCGCAAATCGTGCGTGAAATACTATTGGCGCAACCGGGATTTAGTCAGTGCCAGGCGAAAAAAACGACGCTCAAAAATCACCAAGCGGCAACGTGTGAAGATTCGCGCCTACGCTCGCGCCTATTACCGGGCGAACCGTCGTCGCCTGCTTGCTGCCGCGAATGCGTATCAAAGCCGGCGCCGTTCTGTCCCACTCCATCAACCTTAAACTTATTTATTTATGTCAGTGCACAGAGAACAGATTTCAGCGGAGCTTAACCTAAACACGTCTGTGTTAGGCAAAGCCAAGCGCGACATTGAGGAGTTTGCCCGAGAAGGTCACTCCGGTTTCGTTCACATCGGTAACGGAGCCCGGGAGTTCCATAAGACAATCCACGAACTTGCAGGCCAAATCCCCATAGTCGGCACGGTAATTCAGGCAGCCTTCAGTGGCGTAGGCGGGATCTTCGTTGCCGCTACCGCTGCCGCTGGATTCTTCTTGGACAAGCTCGGCGAGATTAACAAGGAGATGGACGCGCGTTCACTCGAAAACATGCGGGCTACCTCATCGGACCCCTACATCCGACAGTTGGAGATTGCTAAGAAAATCAAAGATCTTCGCGCTGAACAAAACGACTGGCTAAAACGAGATGCCGAAGCTCACAACGAGATCAGCAATAAGATGCGCGAGGAGTTGGACGCAGCCAAGGAGCAACATGAGCTGGAAAAGCGAGGGGTTGTTACAAAAGAGCAGGGTCTCGCCTTGGATGTGAAGTCCGCCCAAAATCAGCTCGACATTATCACTAAGACTCGTGCCGAGTTAGGCAAACAGACCTATGCGGCCGGCCGCGCGGCCAATAAAGCCACGTCGGCGTTTATCGAAGCTCCAGAGCAAGCTCTCTTGCCAAAGGCCCAGGATTCGATGGCAGAGGCCAAACGAAGACTCGATGAATCCATAACGCGTCGCGATGCTATTGCCCTGGCTGCAAGTAAAGTCTCTCCCGGTGACATAGAGCGGGAAACAAAGGACAAAGATTCAGCGCCTGGGAGCCATTTGGACAAAGCCCTGGCGAACCTCAGATGGCTTCCGACGTGGGATAAAATAAAAGACCAAGCTTCAAGCATGGTGGGTCAGCCCGGTCTAGAGGATAAATTGAAGGAGGCTGAGGAAGAGGTCAAACGCAACACAGAGGCCTATCACAAAAATGCTGCTCAGGTAAATGACTTCGGAGAAAAGCTGGATGATCTTAAAAAGAAGATGGATCAGGCTCGCGACTCATTTAAGACTCTGGACTCCGTGTTTGGAGCTACTACAAGCGATCTAATCGGCATGCAGCATGAGTTGATGAACGCGAAGATAGCCAAGGCGCAAAACGCTTCGCTTCAGGGCTTCATGCCAAGTCAGAGTGACTTCGAGAAAGCGCCAGGACCACTTGGCAATATGGCAAGGAGAATGAAGTCTTTAAATGACGGCATAAGATCGCGACTATCAATGGGCGATGTCAACGGCGCCGAAGCGATGCGCAAGGAACTCAAAGGCTACGATGTCCCAGCCGGTGCTATGGAGCCGAATTGGCAGCACGGCGGGCGCCTGGAATGGCCAGCTCCTACGCATGTGAAAGGCGTCGAAGAGATTTTCGGAGGCCGAGTTTCCGACATGTTCAAAGGCGCTCCTCAGTTTAATCCTATGCTTGGCCATGGCGCCGCATCGGCGGGCAACGACAAGCAAATCCAGCAGGCGATAACCAGCATTGCCAGCGCGATCAAAGGCGGCGCGATGCAGGTAGTCGGCGCCGATAGCGGAAGCAAGTCATCGCCGGCAACAGAACAGCCCACCTGAAAAGCCAAAACCCTAATGAAAATCACGATTCCAGTTACGAAAGGCCGCTACGGGCCGGTTCTTACACTCTTCGTCATGCTCGCGTTTTTTCTGGCGTTCATTCCGATCTATCTGATCGTCTGGTTCAAACTGCTGGTTGTCTGGAGCATCACGATTGCTTGTGGCAATGAACCGCGCCACTATAAGTGGGGACAGATCGTCTTCACTCCATTCAATTCGCTAACGGTGGATCCATCCGAACGGCATTACCCTCGTTAAACAAGTTTAACAATAAAAAGCCCCCGGCTTTGCGCCGAGGGCATGGCCCGGTCAAAAACTTCGATTTGGTTCAGTCCTTCAGGTGCTTTCGCAAGATCCCGATAAACTCGGCCGCGCTCCCGTTCCAGGCATCGGAGTGCGCATCGCAATTGACAAACCAGTCGGCGGCTTTCAAGGGTGTAATCCTGACAGCCTTTCCTCCATCGGACCGCCCGATATATAGGGCGCCGTTGCGCCGGAAAAGGGTGTCTGGCGCGTCATCGGGCCAAAAGCGGCTGTCGAAGTGGATTACCTCTGTAAGGGGCTTGGCGGGCTTTCTCACTGTGCGCCCCCTTTCCTGGCTGCGAAGTCCTCTGGATCAATGCCCTCAAGCTCGCAGTAGAGCTTCTCTGACTCGCTGAGGGCGGCGCGAGCACTCGCAGCCGCCCTCATTGATGCGAAGCGAAGTCCTTCCTCGATCTCGTCGGCGAACTCCACGGCCAGCTTCCAGAGCCTGCGTTTCGATACCTTTTCGAACGTTGCAAGAAACCTTTCCATGGTAAACCGATTGAGTCTCCTGGCGACATCGTCGACCGTTCGGAGGCGGTGAACACGGTGAGATTTCCTCTTTGACTGTTTGCTCTGCATATGTTAAGGCTTTCTACTAATGGCCACCCGATGTTGAAGCATCGTGCGCGTTCGCTTTCAGTTAAGGCTTTTAGCGGGCGCCGGTGGCCATTTTTCCGCTTCAAGCCTTGCCGCTTTCCCGAGCGGCTTGAAAATATTATCGCGGAGTATCCCAAATCTGGAATTAATCTTCTTTACGAGCTATACGAGTATAGCTTATACGTGTATAGCTCACTCGACAGATGCTTTCGATTGTTGCTAAGCTCGTTCTTGATGAACAAGCCTGACGATCCATCAAAAATCATTCAGACCAGCCAACTTTCAGATATTGAGCGCCAGATCAAGGAACTGAAACATTCTCAGGTGCAGTTAGAGAATCACTTGTTGACCCGGCACACTCAGGTAATCACTTGGATCTTTACTGTGGTTGGTTTCATCTTAGTTGTAGTGAGCATCAGCATAACTGCTATGGGTGTCCTGTCGAAAAATGAATCGCAGGCTGCTACGCAAAGGATGGAACGCCAAGTTGACGACTCCATAACTAGGATGAACACTCGATTTGACCGGCTTAGCGGGGAATTTCTTAAAAAGCCTGATATGGATATTTTGATGAAGGGCCAGATAGCACTGGATGGCAAAAGGTTTGAAATTGGTCCGGGTGCAAATCTCGGCCCCACTCTTCCTGAAAAATGGGGGAAATAAGCGGACGGAGCCTATCTCTGTCAGGATTTACTGTTCGGCTGGATGTGAAATGCAGCCATCTGCGGAATGGTTTCAGTTCACTCCATCTGACACTAACTATCCCTCAGCTTACTACCTTGGAGCCGGGGGTGCATTTCAAAACACCATTGCCGCTGGTGAAACTTGGACGATTGAAAATGCGCTTACTCCCATTCTCACCACTGCAACTAACGGAAACCTTCGTCTTGAGGTGTTCTACGGGGGTGATAATGCTGCCGTCGCAAAGTTCTCTGTCTTTCATAGGTAAAGATACAGAACCCGCTTGCAAAAAGGGTCTTTAATCCGTGTGGCCTTCCTTAATCATTGCCTGGTAAAAACCGCGAGTGACTTCCGTTTTTACAATGCTTCCTGCGCCGCCTTTTTCCCAAGAGCCGAAATAGGGATCCCCGTAAAGCTTCCAGCCTTCGCCTAACTTGATTTTTACGTGCGTGTCCAAGGCTCCAGGGTTTGGCCCTGTCACTGTGATATAGTCAACAATCGCTTTCATGTATCAAATTCGCCTTCCAACCGATTTGATCAAGTATAAACTTGTTTATGGTTGTTTCTTAGGTGGCTTCGGCAGTTGCGCTTTTGGGAGTTTTTTCAGAGCCGAGCGTAAGGTTTCCATTTCGTGGTGAGTATATCCCCGGTGGACTGCTTCGCTCGTGTGGCCAGTCAATTTCATTCGCAATTCGGGTGATACGCCTGCGTTTGCCAGTGCGCTTGTAAAGCTATGGCGCAAGGCGTGGAATGTCCTGCGGTGAAGCTGGTGTCATCGGACGGTCAAAAGGGACCCCCACGGGTCGAAATGGGGGTCCCTTTTGAAAATTTCAGATTCCCCACCTTAAGGCGCTGAAAGCGCTGGGCGGAATGCTCGTTACCGGGCATA
>Ga0070741_10005724_pt1 | contig 27274 bp, 28 predicted proteins | sample Coa_R1_4_FD_66440 | JGI IMG/M metagenome (GOLD analysis project Ga0070741, IMG submission 66440) | Surface soil microbial communities from Centralia Pennsylvania, which are recovering from an underground coalmine fire - Coalmine... | ecosystem: Environmental > Terrestrial > Soil > Unclassified ...
GAGCAGCGTCCGTCAATCAACGGCACCGGATCGGAAGACTACTTTCTGGGCGCGTGGGACTTCGGTGACCGTCCATTCTCGTATCTGCTATTCGGCGCACCCGTAAAAGGAGAAGAGAAGGCAGGCAGCCAGTCATCGGTCTATCGCTTTCATCTGGATTCGCCGATTCCATTTACGAAATCGCTTCGTGCCACGATCGAGCACGGCCACGCCAATCATCGCTCAGATAATTACTACTCGGTCGCGTACTGGTACCAAAATGAACCTCATGCGGTATTCCCGGTGCTGCCACCTCTCTCAGAACGTCTGCTGAAGCTCTTTCCTGTCGGCGGACCTGGGAACGCAGGAAAGTAGTCCATGCCGAAGAAGCAGATTGCCATCTTTGTCGTCATTGATGTTGTTTTGGTCGCGGCGGTGCTGGTCGCGGCATTCCATCACGTGAAGATTCTGTACGTGCTGCTGGCATTCACTTTCTTATCTGTGCTCAACGGCATCGTCCTGATCGTTGCAGTGTTGAAGAATACGAAGCAAACATGAATGCGGGCCGCGAGTGTCACGCCACCAGCCAGGAAGCCCAACCAATGCAGACGGCCGCGAGTCCTGAGAGCACGACTGGCGGTGGAAGAAAATACTTCCAGCAAAGGATCAAGGACACGATCTGCACAGCGAAGAACATCCAGCCCAAGGCTCCAATCGCTTGCGGATTGCTGCGCGCCAGTCCACCGAGATACCACGCCAGATAGGCTGCAAAGAGAAGATACAATGTTGCGAAAAGGCCGAAGCCAACGTAGAACTCGGCATAGCTTCGACTGCTTCCGCCAAGCGGAAAATGGACGCCGCGCATCGTTTCCCAAACTGCTTGGCCTTCCACCGAAGGCGCCTTGAATCGCAAAAACCCAACCGTATGGCCGACGGCAAAAACGATGAGTATTATCGACGCGATGCGGTACAGAACGGTAGCCTTCGCCATGCGGAGGTCTCCTCACACATTGGTTGCACGCAGCAATACGGCGTTCAGTTTTGGGAGAATCGACAATATAGTACAGCGCCAAAGAGCTAGCGGTGAAGACATCGCGGCGCAGGGCCCTGTACCACATCGCCTGATCCCTGTAACCTATCCCTTCTTTCCATCGGAGAGGCCAGATGCAGAAGAGATCCCAGGCAGTCGTCCTCGTCACCACTTGCGTTGCCATGCTGCTCGCGAGCCCATGGGCTCGGGGACAGCAGACGTCCAGGATTGCAAACAATTCATTCGCGCCCGACAAAATGGACAACGTCCTCTACGGCGTCGCGTACTACCCCGAGTACATGCCCTACGACCGGCTCGACACCGATGTCGAGCTCATGCGCAAGGCTGGCATCTCCGTTGTGCGCGTCGGCGAGTCGACGTGGAGCAGTTGGGAACCGCGTGATGGCGATTTTCAGTTTGCGTGGATGCAGCGCATCTTGGATCGTCTGCATCAGGCAGGCATTAAGGCCATTTTGGGAACGCCGACCTATTCTATTCCAACCTGGCTGTACAAAGAGCATCCCGAAATCGCGGTGACGCACGAGACTGGAGCTGCGCCGCTGCTGCGCGATCCTTATTATCCGACCTACCCGCCTTCGGGACCTCCGGGATGGTATGGACCGAGGCAGAACTACGATTTTCTCAATCCCTACTTCCGCGATAAGGCGGAGCGAGTGATTCGGCAGATCGTCAGCCACTTCAAGGATCATCCGGCGGTGATCGGATATCAGATCGATAACGAGACGTTTCCAACGGGCGTTCCAACCCCATACATGAACGCCGCGTTTCTCGATCGGCTGAAACGCAAATACAAAACGCCGGACGCGATCAACAAAATCTGGGGCCTGGTGTACTGGGGACAGCTCGTCGATAAGTGGGAAGACTTTCCGCCCCGAAATGGGATTCTCAATCCGGGATACAAGCTCGAGTGGGAAGACTTTCAGCATGACGTGATCACCGACTATCTCGCCTGGCAAGCGAAGATCGTCAACGAGTACAAGCGTCCGGACCAGTTCATTACCCAGGATTTCAGCGGCGGCGTACACACCAATCTCGATCAGTGGGCGATCGCGCACAATCTCGACATCGTTGCCGAAAATCCTTATTTCGAAACGCAAACAAAGCTAAATGGCCGTGCGATCTGGATGGCGGGCGATCTCGGCCGATCGCTGAAGCACACGAATTATCTCGTCACCGAGACAAACGCGCAGACTATCGGATGGGATTCGCGCGCGCAGTATCCGCAATATCCAGGACAGCTACGGTTGGTCGTGTATACGCATCTCGCCGCGGGCGCGAACATGGTCGAATACTGGCACTGGCACTCGCTCCACTATGGGCAGGAAACGTATTGGAAGGGTGTGCTTTCGCACGATCTGGAGCCGAACCGAACGTATCGCGAGGTGAGCGAGGTCGCCGGTGAATTGAAGCGAGTTGGCTTCCAACTGGTTGATCTCAAGAAGGACAACAAAGTCGGCATCTTCCTCAGCGTCGATTCGGCGAACGCTCTGAGCTACATGCCGGTGGGCGATCATGTCGATTACATGACTGTGCTGCGCCAGATGTACAACGCGCTTTACGATCTCAATATTGAGCCGGACTTCGTACAAGCCGGCGATCCCAATCTGGGACGATACAAGATATTGCTTGTGCCGCCCCTATACAGCGCATCCGATGAAGTTCTTCAGCAGCTAGTGAAGTATGTCCAAGACGGCGGACACGTCGTGATGTCGTTCAAGAGCGGTTTTACCGATCAGTATTCGAGCGTTCGTCACGTAATGGCTCCGGGCCCGCTGCGCGCCGCCGCCGGATTTCACTATCAGGAATTCACCAACCTCCCTGAACCCGAGCAGTTGGAGCCCGATCCGTATGGAATCGGCGATCAGAACAAAGGAGCCGTATGGGAGGAGTTCATCGTTCCCGATACGACACAGGTGATCGCCTCATTCAAGGATCCGTACTGGCATTTTCCGGCGATCACTCGCAACAAATTTGGAAGTGGCACGTTGACGTATGAAGGCACGTATCTCACCGACGCATTGCAACGTGAGATCATTCGCGACGTAGCCAAAAGTGCAGGACTCACTGGCCCCGATCAAAACCTTCCAGAGCCGGTGAAGGTGAGACACGGACGCAATGCTCAGGGCAAGTTATTGCACTACTACCTCAACTTCTCGGGTGAGCAACAGCAATTCCCGTATCCGTACAACAACGGAGAAGACATTCTCACCAACCGCCAAGTTGCTGCGAAAGAGACGATCACCCTAAAGCCGTGGAACTTGGCAATTATTGTCGAACAATGACCGTTCAAGATAGCTGACGCGCGGTCTTGCTTTCTGCTTGCTAATGCAACTGCGACAACTTGAGTCGGAGCATGTAGCGCGACAACTGCAGCGTTGCGCCTGCAATCACATGAGATAACGAACAGGTCCTTCCCTCTGAGCATGCGGCGATGCGCTCGCCCGGCCTGGTGTCCTGTCGAAAAAAGAGGAGGCATTCCATGAGGCGTCCTTTCGTCCATCCTCGACCAATAGCGCCGATGCCTTCGGACACCTTCTGTTCGGCTTCAGCCAGACCAATGTGAGTGCGACCGGCACGGCCGACTCCGACACGTCGTATTCATGGATTCTCGGTGGAGGCGGCGATTACTTCTTCACCGAGCACTTTGGCGGGCGTGCACAGATTAATCTGCTGCGCACCAACTTCTTCAATCATGGAGACAATCACGCGCGTGTCGCACTGGGTGCGGTGTACCGTTTCGGGACAAGCCGGTAAGGGAGATCGCAGCCGACGCATCTTCGATCGCGCAGACCAGAAACAACTGTCATCCCTCGCCCAGCCGCGAAAATGGATGCGATTGTCGAGGTTGGGTTTTGCTGGGCGGGGGATCTGCTTTTGGCTGAGTAGTCGAACAGCGGATCCCCCGCGCCGCAACTACAAATCTGAAATCAGCAAGGGCGTAGCTGCGGCGCGAGGGATGACAATTATTTTGCGACTCCGCGGTTTACCAGCAGGCTCTTCGGAGTATTACTTCGGCGGCTGTTGCGCCAGTGGCGATGCTGCCGGATTCTGCACGGATCCCTGCGGAGTCTGCTGCTGCTGTGTCGGCGTGACGTCTGTCCGCGGCGTGACATAAGGAACTACGGGCTGTTTTGTTACCACGCCATTGAAAGCATCTTCTAACACAATGCCGTTGCGCGTCAGCGTGTAACCGGTCACACGATCGAGCTCCACGCGCGACTTCTCGTACGCTGTGCGCGCCGCGACGAGGTTGCTGTCGGCCGTGGCCAGATCAGTCTCGGTCTGCAGGACGTTGATGTTCGTCGATGCACCGAGAGCGTACTTCTTCTGTTCTGCATCAAGGCTCTGTTGTGCAAGCTCCAGCGCCTTTTCGGCAGCTGCGACTTGCGCGCGGTCTTGCTGCACGGTGAACTGCGCTTGGCGGACCTGAATTGCTACTTGATTCTGCAGTTGCTGTAGCTGCATCTGGGCCTGGCGAAGCTCCAGCTCTGACCGCATCTGGTCAGCCTGGGCTGAGCGGTTCCGAATCGGGATATTGAGCGACAGTCCCAGTCCTTTATCAGGAGCGGTGCTATTGAACAAATTGCCAACGGTACCGCCGAATCCGTGGGCTGGCAGGGTTCCGGCCGGCGTACAGAAAAGCGGGTTCGCGCCTGGAGATCCGCAGGTGGCCAGTGGATTCTGCTCTCCACCAAGGGCTGTAGCGCCGTAAAAAGCGACAAAATCGAGTGAGGGAAGCAGGCCATTGGCAGCTGCTTTGCGGTTAATTTCGGAGTTCGTAAGATTGATGCGCGCGCTGGCCAGGTCGGGACGATGGGAGAGCGCATCGTTGATCAGGTCCTGGATGGGAGTGACCGGCTCTTCTGCCGGCATTGCTACTGTGTCGGTAGGAATTACCGGTGCAGCTGCCAGAATCGGGTCCGACAACGTGCGTGAGAGCGCATTCTTCATGAGAAGCTGCTCGAGTTGCAGGTTGGTTTGCGCGACAATCAAAGCCTGCTGGTTGTTCGCCACCTGGCTCTGAGCGCGAACTACTTCGATCGGCGCAAGCGTCCCGATTTCTACCTGCTTCTGATTATCAGCCAGGGTCTTTTGCGCCAATCCCACAGACCGCTCTTTGGCCTTGACATTTTCGTAGGCGCTCACCAGATCCCAATAGATGTTCTCGATTTGGGAAATCGTCTGGATCACCTGATTCCGATACGCGACGTCGGAGATCTCACGATTGTTGCGGGCGATGCGAATAAAGCGAGTATTCAAGCCTATTCCGAAGCCCTGCAGCAGGTGTTGAGTGATAGTCGCGCGAAAACTGGAGTTCAAAGAGGGATTCAGGCTGGTGAACAGGCTGTTCGTTGTCTGCCGGTTGTTCTGGAATCCAACCGACAAATTCGTGCCTGGGGCAAATCCCTGGTTATAAGAAAAGTTGCCGATCGTGGTGTTAGTTCTCAAATTGGGAGTACCGCTGAACGGATTTGCCTGCGGAGTGATGGCGTGCTCCGAAGTGAGCGTGCCGTTCAGGAAGGGATCGAATTCCGGTACGGATGCGCCCGCACCGAGCGTGGAAACCACAATGCCTCCTGAACCCGCTCCGGCTCCGCCGGCTCCGGTGGTAGTGCCTCCGGCTCCCGAGCCCGCGGCTCCGGAGGTGCCCGTTGGATTCTGTCCGCCAGGAGTCCCTTGAACCAAGCCTGTGTTCACGCCGCGCAGCGCTTGTCCCGCTTTGGCACGAAGGATATCGGTATCGGCAATGGGCAGGGTGTAACGCGCAATAGCGAGATCGAGGTTGTTCTCGAGAGCTAACGCAATCGCGTCGGACATTGACAGATAGATCTTTCCGTCGCGCACCAGTTGATCCAGCCGCGGCGAATTTGAAAGATTCGGTGCAGCAACATTCCTCGTTTTGTACGGCGCGATCGGACCCTTCAAGAAACTGTAGCCGTTCGCATAACTCAAACCGCCGAAGGTCTCGCCGCGACTCGGCTGGGCAGTACTCGACGGCTGTTGCGGCGTCGGCGCGTTGGGCGTCTCCTGCGCGCTCATTGAAGTGCCGAGTAATAATGCGCAGCTCAAAGCTGCACTGAGCGGAAGCGTCCGCCTGATTGTTTTACGTCCTGACAAACACAACTCACGCATGCCCGTTCTCCAAAATTGCTTTCAGTGAGTGAATAGATTGAGACTGCTGCCGTTCGGATTCGTCAACACACAAGAATTTTTGTCCGAAACAACGTTTGTCCGAAACAACGATGAATACGATCCACCGGGCAGATTAGTTCCATCACCGGACAAGCGCGGCTCGTTCGGTGAGCTATTGTGGGAACGCCTAGTATAAATGATTGTCACTCGAAGATGACTGACTCTCGTCCTAGGAATTAACCGGGAACGGCGAACACGAAGGTCACGAGGGAAACACAAGAGGTCACAAAACTCGAGTTGGGGCTTCGTGATCTCTTTTGTTGTGCCTCGTGACCTTCGTGTTCGCTCTTGGTTTTCGATGAAATGTCCCGCAACTTCAAAGTAACCCTCGCCTACGACGGGGCCGACTTTTCCGGATGGCAAGTTCAGCCGGATCGTCGCACGATTCAGGGCGAATTATCGGAAGCGATCCGTCGCGTGAGCGGCGAGGAGGTTCTGCCTCAAGGATCGGGACGCACGGATGCCGGCGTACACGCGCTTGCCCAGGTAGCCAGCTTCGCGCTAACGAGTCCCATTCCGGCACCGAATCTGCAACTCGCTCTGAATCACACTTTGTCGCCATCGATCCGCGTGCTTGCGGTTGAGGAGATGCCCGCCGATTTTCATGCGCGTCATTCGGCGAAGGCAAAGACATACGAGTACCGCATCTACCGCGGCGACATCTGCCCGCCATTTGTCGCCCGCTACGTTCATCATCATCCCTATCCGCTGAATGAGGACGTGATGTGCCGTGCAGCCGAACTCGTGATCGGCGAGCACGATTTCACCAGCTTCGCCGCCGTAGATCCCGAACGCGGTAAAGACGAGGAAGAGGTCGATAACGTGCGCACGATCTTCTCTTCGTCATGGCAGCGTGAAGGAGAGATATTCAGGTATCGAGTTCGCGGCGATGGATTCCTGCACCACATGGTGCGGAATCTAGTGGGGACACTTCTGCTGGTCGGAAAGGGAGGTATTGCCGTGGATGCGCTCCCGAGAATCCTGGCGGCAAAGAGCCGTTCGGAAGCTGGTGCTACTGCACCGGCCGCGGGATTGTTCCTGGTGAGCGTCGAGTATACGGAACGGCCGGCGTAGCCGGCGAGGCAGCCGCTTGGGTTCCGGCTGCTCACGTTCCCGCTGTCGACAAGATGCTGTCCGCGTCGCCGAACTCGGAGTCGGCCATTCGGCCAACTCCGACCCAGCCATTCGGCCAACTCCGACCCAGCGGCTACCGCCGCCGGTTCCGTTACTTCCGCACTTCGCCCATGATGCTCAACAGATTGCCTTCGCTGTCGCGGAAGAATGTCATCCACAGGTCGTGATCAGGCAGTCTGGCGATCAGGTGCGGCGAGTCGACAAACTGGACACCGCGCGATTTCATTTGCTCGTACGCTTCATTGATCTCGGCTACTTTGAAATAGATGATCGAGGTCCCGGCTTCGGCCTTCTCCGGCTTATCGAGCATGAGGCGAACACCGCCACAATCGAAAAAAGAGAGATTCCCGGTGGAAAACAAATGCTTCATTCCCAGCTTGTCGCGATAAAACTCCCTGGCCCTCGTAACGTCCTTCACCAGAATGGCGATCTGGCCGATGCTGTTGAGTGCAACCTGTGGTCCAGCCGACATAACTTCCTCCCAGTTTGTTGTGTCACTGCGGACGCCACAATTCGTCTGCGGCGATCACAATCCCGCGTCGCGCATGGCCATGCTGGAGATCGCTGACCAATCCGATTCCGCGAGACCGTTTGCGATGGCGGCGATGAAGCGATCGTGAATCAAGCTTGCCAGCGGCAGAGGCACGGATTTCTCCTCCGCAGCGGCCATGACCAGACGATTGTCTTTTAAGCCGAGCGGCAGTTTGAAGCCGACCGGCTCAAATTTTTGTGTCGCGACGAGTGCGCCGTACGTTTTGTAAACCGGCGCGTTAAATAAAGAGCTTGTGAGAATTTCAAGGAATTGCGTGGGATCAACTCCGGATTTGCGCGCCAGCGCGAATGCTTCTGACAACGATTCGATCACGGTGCTGATTAGAAAATTACCGGCGAGCTTTACCACATTGGCGGCGGGAGCGTCGTCGCCAAGCACGAACGTCTTCTGCCCCATGATGTGGAACAGTGGCTCGCATTTCCCGATTTGGTCATGAGAACCTGCGGCGACGATGAAAAGCTTTGCAGCGGCGGCAGCTTCCGGCCTGCCGAAGACTGGAGCAGCGATGTAGTCCTGCCGGCGCTCGTGGTGCGCGGCAGCAAGCCTCCGGGAAAGAGCGACGCTGATCGTGCTGCACGAGATGTGGACTTTGCCCGTGCCAAGCGATTGCAAGATTCCTTGCTGACCAAAGACGGCGGATTCCAGCGCGACATCGTCGGCGAGCATCGTAATGACAGCATCAGAGGGGGCGGCCGCTTGTCCGGGAGTCTCAGCGACGCGGGCTCCGCTCGTGGCGAGCGGTTCGGCTCGGCTTTGGGTCCGGTTGAAGACGATCAGCTCATGTCCGGCCTCGAGCAGCTTGCGCGCCATCGGCGTTCCCATCGCCCCAAGGCCGACAAAACCGATTTTCATCGCGAGACCCCTTGAGTGGCCGCGGACGGTTCAGATGCCGGCGCTTTTTCATCATTCGCGCCGCCGTGAATCAGGCCGTCGAGCGATTCCAACCAAAGCATCTGGCGCTGGAAAACACGGCCAAAATTGAGCGATACCGAGTGCGCGACCTGCTCCAGATTAGGAATCGGCTGTTTGCCATCGAACTCCTGCGCAATCGAAGTTACGGGACGATCCGAGATGCCGCAGGGCACGATCAACTTGAAGTAGTCGAGGTCGGTCGTGACATTCAGGGCGAAGCCGTGGCTGGTGATGCCGCGCGAAATATGAACGCCGATAGCCGCGATTTTCTTTTGATCCTGATTCCCTGATGGCTCCCGGCACGGAAGTCCATTTTGGGAATCGATTTGTTCTTTCTGTCCGGAAACGGTTCCTTGCGTCCAAACTCCAGTCAGCCCGCAAATCCGCTCGCAAGGAATACTCAGATCTCCGCACGTCCGAATCAGCGCCTCTTCCATCCGGCGCACAAACTCGACAGCTCCGAGGCGTGGTGAGAATCCGCGAAGGTCGAAAATGGGATAACCGACGAGTTGCCCCGGCCCGTGAAACGTAACGTCGCCGCCGCGATTGCTCTCGAACAGCTCTACCCCGCGGCGTTTCAGCAGCTCATTCGAGGCAAGCAGATTTTTTTGGCTCGCGTTTCGTCCGAAGGTGATGACTGGAGGATGTTCGAGGAGAAGCAGGACATCGGGAATGCGCTGCTGTTTGCGCAGCTCGACGAGGGATTGCTGGAGGTTCAGCGCCGTTCCGTAGTCGATCGTGCCGAGATGGAGAACTGCGATCACTGATTCAGCTTTTCGGGTGGAAGCCCCCGACTTGAGTCGGGGGCCGCGAGGCTTTTCAAGCCTCGCGGTTGGCGGCTTCGTTGACCTCTGCGCTTTAGCGCACGCGCACGCGCGAGGCGCATGCGCGGGACAGCGCTAAAGCGCAGTTTGAGCGTGTTCCACTAGAGAGCACGGCTTTAAAGCCCGTGCTCCCCCCGACTAAAAGTCGGGGGCTTCCACCAAAAAACGCGGCTCGCGCCAAGCGACAGCGTGCATCAATAGCGTTCGCCTCCCTAAAGGAACAACTACTTACTTCCAGCGGCCGTTCGCGCAATGTCTTTGCGATACTGCATGCCTTCGAACCGGATATTCTCAACCGCTTCGTACGCGCGTGCGGTTGCCGCGGCGAGATTTGGACCGTGAGCGGTCACGCCAAGCACCCGCCCTCCAGCGGTGACGACCTGATCCCCTGAATGAGCCGTACCGGCATGGAACACTTTTACATTTGGCACTTTGTCTGCTTCATCGAGGCCGTAAATTACCTTGCCCGAGGTGAATGAACCGGGATAACCGCCCGAAGCCATCACGATGCACACTGCGGGTTCGGGCGACCATTGCAGCATCTCCGCCGAAAGCGAGCCTTTGGCGACGGCTTCGCATGCGGTGACCAGATCGCTTTCCAGGCGAACGAGGACGGCCTGTGTTTCGGGATCGCCAAAACGACAATTGAACTCAAGGACCATGGGACCGCGCGCGGTCATCATCAGCCCTATATAAAGGACGCCTTTATAAACCACGCCTTCGGAGCGCATGCCGTTTACCACTGGTCGCGCGATGTGGTGAATGATCCACTCGCGCATAGTGCCATCAAGTAGCGCGTCGCTCGAGTAGGCACCCATGCCGCCGGTGTTCGGACCTGTGTCGCCATCGCCCACGCGTTTGTGGTCACGGGAGGGAACCAGCGGCACAATGGTTTCGCCGTCGGTCATCACAAGGAAAGAGAGCTCTTCGCCTTGCAGACACTCTTCGATTACGACTTGCGCTCCGGCATCGCCGACCAGCTTGCGGGAGAGCATCTCGTCGGCGACGCGCCCCGCCTCTTCTTTGGTCTTTGCGATAACGACGCCCTTACCTGCGGCAAGGCCGTCGGCTTTGACTACTACGGGGGTTCCAAAAAGGGAAAGAGCCTCCTGCACTTCGGCTGTGTTGCGACAGATCGCATAGTGCGCGCTGGGTACTTTCACGCGCTGCATGAATTCTTTCGCGAAGGCCTTGCTCGCTTCCAGGTGCGCGGCCTTTTGCGATGGGCCAAAGATGGCGAGACCGCGTCGCTCGAATTCATCGACTACGCCGAGCGCGAGTGGAAGCTCGGGACCGACTACCGTCAGATCCGGCTCAAGCCGGTGCGCCAGTTGAACCAGTTCGTCGATGCTGTGCAGATCAGCGGGAATGCATGAGGCGTCATGAGCGATGCCGGCATTACCCGGCGCGCAGAAAATCTCAGTGACGCGCGGTGACTGCCGAAGCTTCCACACCAGGGCGTGTTCGCGGCCGCCGCCGCCCAAAACCAGAATCCGCATCTTGCTCCGAAGTGAAAACGCGAGGGAACAGGCAAGGGTAGGGGGAAGGAAATGGTGGTGTCAACGGGGGAGGGAAATCGATTTCGCGATTTGGTGATTTCGCGATTTCGTGATTTGAAATCGCAAAATCACGAAATCACACAATCACGAAATTTACTCACGCGCTCATCGATGTTACATTCGCCTTGCGCGCGCTCTGGAAGACTGAGAACACCGCGCCCTGCGGATCAGAGAGGACGGCGAATCGTCCTACGCCTTCCATCGTCGTTGGACCGTAAAAGACCTTCGCTCCGTTGCGTTTGGCCTTCTCGACGCTCGCATCACAGTTGGAGCTCTCGAAGTAGAGTAGCCAGTGCGGCGGAGCGTTGGGATTTTGAAATTCGGCGGGAGGAATGCCGCCGATGTACTCATCCCCATTCTTGATGTGCAGGTAGCCGGATGAATCGTTCTCGCTCTTTTCCAACTTCCAGCCGAAGAGCTGGGTGTAGAAGTCGCTGGCGCGAGCGACGTCGCGAGTGTTCAGATCGGCCCAGCAGAAAGCGCCGTCGGTGTTCTTAGCGCTGATGCCGGAATTTTTCTTCGCCTGCCACAGGCAGAACGTCGCGCCGGTTGGATCCTGCACGACAGCCATGCGGCCTACGTCCATCACATCGAAGGGCTGAGCGAGAACCGTTCCGCCGAGTTCGGTCACGCGGCGTGCGGAGTCATCCGCATTGTCGGTGGCGATATACAACATCCAGTGCGGAGGCACTCCTTGTGCCTGCTGATCTTTGCGGAGCGTGTAGCCCGCGGCGGCGTCTTTGCCGTCGAGTTTGAACATCGAGTAGTACTCGTCTGGACCCATCGGTGCATCGTCAACAGTCCAGCCAAAAAGATCGGTATAGAACTTTTTCGCCGCGCCCTGGTCGGTCGTGGCCAGTTCCATCCAACAAAAGGATCCGGGTTTCAGTGTGCTAGTCATGGCGCGTGAGTATAACGCCGGTGGCGGCCACGGGATCATGAAATCTCGCCTTAATTCGGGAGTCGCAGGGATGAGCGGCAGTTAAAGGATGATCGAACGAACCTCAGTTAGATCATTTCGCGATTTCGTGATTTCGCGATTGGCGATTTGGAAATCACGAAATGACATAAATTAACGACTTGGATTCTCCAAACATTCGCTTTGCACAATTTTCGTTGACAATTCGCCTTTTATTCGTGACACTATAGCGCGTATGGCTCTCACGAAACGTCAGCGACAGATCTACGACTTTCTTGCCAACTTTGTGGCCACCAAAGGCTACTCGCCTTCCTTTGAAGAGATCGGGTCGGGTATGGGCTTGCGATCGCTCGCGACCGTACACAAGCACATCACCAATCTCGAGCGCAAAGGACTGCTCAAGCGCGACTACAACCGCAGCCGCTCGATCGATCTACTGCCGGTGAAGGGAATTCCGCGCGCGCGTCCGAAACCGGCCGAGATGCTGCGCTTGCCTCTGGTCGGTCGCATCGCCGCCGGTCGTCCGGTAGAGACTTACGAGAATCCGGAGACGATTGCGCTCGAAGACATCACGCGCTCGAAGGAAGTGTTCGTGCTCGAAGTGCGCGGTGACTCGATGCAGGACGAGCACATCGTCGACGGCGACTATGTGATGGTCGAGAAGGCGAAGAATGCGCGCGATGGGGAAATCGTCGTCGCTCTTGTCGAAGGCAGCGAAACGACTCTTAAGCGCTTCTATCGCGAAGGGCCGAAGGTCCGTTTGCAGCCGGCGAATGCGACGATGGCTCCGATCATGGTCGCGGCGAATGCGGTGCAGATTCAGGGAAGAGTGATTGGAGTGCTGAGGAAATATTGAGAACCGGCTGCCGGCCTTCGCCCATCGGCTTCCGGCTTTTACGGATTGGCGGAATGTGAGTGTGATATCGACACTCGTAAGGCCTGTCGTCCTGAAGCGCTTCCGTTGCGCCGAAGGATCTCCGGCGATTTTCAGGACTCAATTGCCGGCTGGAAGGCTCCTTCACGATGCACTCTGCCGTTCCAGGCAAGAGCCGAGAAAGTGCAATTCAATCGGACGCATCGCGGCAGATCCTTCGCGCAAGAGAAGCGCTCCGGATGACAACTCTTCAAGAGCATCGAGTCCTAAGACATCGCGAAGCTGGTTACGCACATGTTCGCGTGCACATTCTCTAGATCGGTCTCCTCTCCGCGAGAATTCCCACAAGAAACTTTTTTATTCACAACCTACCCACAGGCGTGCCTCGAAGGCGGGCGATGAAACTCGAATTTCTCCGCTTACAATCCGCTGCTGGGACCTTGGCTACTGCAGAACTAAATCTCGAACGCGGCATGCCGGCGAGCATTGAAGCGGAACGCTCGATCCTCGGCGCCATACTTCTCGATAATCTCGCCTACAACGAAGCCGCAGAGACGCTCAAATCCGACGACTTCTATCTAGACTCGCACCGTCGGCTCTTCCAGCGCATGATGGACCTGATGGAAACCGGGCGGCCGGTGGACATCATCACGCTCACCGAAGAGCTATCGAAGAAAAAAGAAGTCGAGTCGGTCGGCGGGGTTGCGTACATCTCGTCGCTCACAGACGGTCTGCCGCGGCGGCCAAGCATCGCGCAGTACGTGCGCATCGTTCGCGACAAAGCGCTGTTACGCGCGCTGATCAGCGCATGCAGTGCGGCCATGGCGCGGGCCGCTGATCAGGCCGATCCAGCGGAAGAAATTATCGATGCAGCGGAATCGGCGATCTTTCAAATTTCTGAAAATCGCATCGGTCAGGGCTTTCTCGGAATTCCCGAGATCGTCAAGCAATCCTTCGGCAGCGTCGATGCGTTGTATGAACGCGGCCAGCGCATCACGGGGCTCGAGACCTACTACGAAAAGCTCGATGAGATGACCAGCGGCCTGCAGCCATCGGACCTGATCATCATCGCCGCGCGTCCCTCCATGGGAAAAACCGCTTTTGCCATCAACATCGCAGAGAACGCTGCGGTGCGCGGCGGAAAAGTTGTCGGCGTGTTTTCGCTGGAAATGTCGCGCGAAGCTCTGGTACTGCGCATGTTGTCGTCGCAGGCGCACGTTGATTCACACAAGCTGCGCACGGGGTTCCTCAGCCGTGATGATCGGCAGAAGCTCGTCTCAGCGCTGAATTCGCTCGCCGAAGCCAAGATCTTCATCGATGACACGCCGGGAATCTCGCTCACCGAAATGCGCGCAAAATCGAGACGGCTTATGCAGCAGAACGGCAAACTCGATCTGATCGTCGTCGATTACCTCCAGCTCATGAGCGGCGGCGGAGGCAAGCGCTACGAGAATCGCACGCAGGAAGTCTCGGCAGTTTCTCGCGGACTCAAAGCGCTTGCGAAAGAATTGCGAGTACCGGTAATTGCGCTCTCACAGCTGAGCCGTGCTCCCGAGAGCAGAGGAAAAGGCGAGCAGCGCCCGCAGCTCTCCGACCTGCGCGAATCGGGATCGATCGAGCAGGACGCCGACGTCGTCGCGTTCATCTTCCGCGAGGAGTACTACATGCGGAAAGATGAAGTCCCGCCAGAGGTCGAAGGAGTAGCCGAAATCATCATCGCCAAGCAGCGCAACGGCCCTACGGGGAGCGTAAAGCTGGCGTTCCTGAAGAACTCGACGCGGTTCGAGAACATGTTGGAGGGAGCGCCTCCGCCGGAGTACTAGGCATTCGGCAATCAGCAGTCAGCGCTCAGCACTACATGACCGCGGCTTGCGGCCGGAAAACTCGTTTTACATCGGCAGAATATGAGCTCTTGCTGCATGCTGAGTGCTGAATGCTGAGTGCCCGAACTCCCCAAACCATTGCATCTGCAAAATTTCCACATCCAGCAGCTCTCGATTTTTCCCAACACTACTCTGGGTTTTGGCATTCTAAGTAGGCATGCGGTTTCGAGGACACTCCAGCAGATTGCTTAGCCTCCTCGACACCGCTATAGGCACCCTGCTCTGCGCGTCCGTGGCTCTGGTTTTGGCTTTGGTCTTTAGCCGGACGCGCCTCGAATTCGCCCTCCCTCTCATTTGTCTGGCAGTTGTGCTCGCAGTAGCAGCTCGCTTCGGAGTGGCTACAGGCGTTCTGGGCAGCATCGTTTCAGCATTTCTGTTCGCTTACTTTGTTTACTCCCCGGAAGGATCGTTCCACATCGCCAGCCACGACGCGCGGGCGAACGTTTCGTGGTTGCTGCTGGGGGGAATTTCGTTGAGCTTTTTATTCACTCCGCGACGTGAACGGGCCGAACCGCAGCAGGAACAGAACCGCCCAAAACAAACTCAGTAGCCAACCCGCTCCGGCGCGAAGATGTAGACCTCAAGAAATTTTGCGAACTGCAGCATCGGCTTCTCTGGTGGTAATTCGATTCTGTGAACTGCTGCCATTGTGTTCTTCTCAAACTCGGCTTCGGCCGGCTGCAGCGGCCAGGGCAGATGATGAATTTGAATGCGATGCACCACGCCTGAGCGGACCACATACAGGCAATATCGCTCGGTGACGAACTTCTCCAGGTCAGTCTCGGTCGATGAGACTGGCCCGATCGGACGGTAGCGCGCCAGCAGATCAGCACCGCGCGGACTCTGGCGGCGAACGCTTCGATATCTGATTTCATCGCCGGCAGATTCGGCTTTCATCTCTGCCCAGAAATACGGCAGTCCCGCACCCGCTCTCGCTCCGAGCACGGCCAGCGAGCTGGCGGCATCAAGGCTGAAGAAGTACACGCCGGGCTTGCCGGATTCCTGCGGCGCGCGGACGTAGGTGCGGACATTCAGCTCAGGAAAAGTGGAGGCGGTCGGGATCGGGGGCATTCCGCGAAACCGGACACCGCTCATCCAAAAGGGAATTACTCCCACCCATGCTTTGCCATCGAAGGTGTCGAGCTCAAGCTCACGGGGAACCAGCGGGCGAATCTGCTCAGGCGGCAGCGACCAATGCGCGAAGAGCAAATCGTGCCAGCGCTGGACCATCACCCACGGAAGCTTCGGCAGCGGCCATGGGCGATGTGCGACTGCGGAAAGAATTTCGCGATTTCCCGATTTCGTGATTTCGCGATTGGATTCATGTCCTTGCATCTCAATCACGAAATCATAAAATCACGAAATCACCAAATCTGGAAATTCACATGTTCTGACGATGCAGTCTGCGCTATGCTGACCTTCCGATGTCTGAGTCCAACGGAACCAAGTCCTCCCTTGCAGCAGATTCGAAGCAATCGACGGAAGTTTTTGCCGTGCATGGCGTTGAGCCCGAAGTACAGGCCTATGCCATGGCCAAGTACTCGCGCTCGGCGCTGTCGATGAAGGAATCGCTGAAGGAGATCAGCGAGCAAAAGGCCGAGCAGTTCCTCGATACTTTCTACTTTCAGTACGGCCATCGCTCGATCGCCGACCTCGCGCACATTCCTCTCGCCATCGAGCGGCTTTCGATTCTTGCGGCAATCGCGCTGGTCGATGAGCAGCGTTGGGATGGGCAAGAGCGTTCGACGCGCTATCAGAATTTCAAGAAGAGCGGCTTCTACGTTCCCGAGTTCGCCAGCGACGATGATCGCAAGCTCTACGTCGAGACACTCCAGTTTCTGTTTTCCGAGTACGAGTATTTCTCTGACGAGATGGCGCGCTATCTCGCCACGCAAGTACCTAAGCCAGCGGAGATGACGCAAGAGGCATATCAGCGCACGCTCCGCGCTCGCGCCTTCGACATCTCGCGCTATCTGCTTCCACTAGCGACGAACACTTCGCTGGGACAGATCGTGAACGCGCGCACGCTGGAGACCCAGATCTCGCGGTTGCTCTCGCACACGCACGGCGAAGTCCGGCAATTGGGAGAAGCGATGCGCCAGGCGGCGCGATCGGCCGCATGGAACATCAATGAATCTGCCTATCGCAAACTGATCGACGAGATTGCCGCTGCTAATTCCGAGCTAGCCAGCCGCGCGCGTGATGTGCTGCTGAAGGAAGTGAAGGTCGCTCCCACGCTCGTAAAGTATGCCGAAGCGAATCGCTACGAGATGGAGACGCGTCGCGAACTGAAACAGGCACTCGATGACTTGATAGGGCTGAACACCGCCATTCGTGAGAAGCGAAGTGAAGATCATTTCGTGGTTGATCTTCTCGAAGACGAGCCGCTAGAAGTCGAACTCGCGACGACTCTTCTGTATCGCGCGAGCCACTATAGCTACCGCCAGATTCGCGAGCGTGTGGAATCGCTCTCAGCAGCGCGACGCGAGGAGATCATCGACATCGGCTTACGTCATCGCGGAAAGCACGACGAACTGCTGCGTCCTTTCGCCGCCGGCCAGGCGTTTCGTTTCGACATCCTGATGGACATCGGCGGATTCCGCGACATGCATCGCCACCGCCGCTGCATCCAGATCGAACAGGAGTTCACGAACCTCCACGGATATGACACTCCGGAAGAGCTTGCCGCGGCCGGGCTCCGAGATCACTACGAGAAGACGATGCTCTTAGCTTCTGACCGCCATGATCAGTTTGCGGCGTCGCACGACCCGAATGCAGAGCAGAACGCGCAATACGTCCTGCCCCTCGCCTACAAAAAACGCACGCTGTTCAAGATGGACTTTGCAGAGGTTCTGTACATTTCAGAGCTACGCACCACTCCTGCAGGGCATCGGTCTTATCGCGAGGTGGCGTACGCGATGTATGAGGCCGTTGCGAGAAGGCATCCGTCATTGGCGAAATATTTCCGCGTTCACGATGTTCGCGAGCCGGTGGATCTGTTGAAGCGCTGAACCGTGTCAGGATGCGCGAGTGCCGGCCTGAGGCCTTGGCGAGCGGCCAACCCGATGCTTCTGCTGCCGAAACAACGTCAAATCGTAAGCAGTTTGAAGATTCATCCAGTATTCTGGCGAGGTTTCGAAGCATGATGCCAGCTTCCAGGCGGTTTCCGGAGTGATTCCCCGCTTTCCTCGAATCAACTCGTTCAACCGATTCTTGGAGATCTTCAGTTTGCGCGAGAGCCCGGCCTGAGTTAAGCCATTGGGCTGAATGAAATCTTCCAGCAGGATTACCCCAGGGTGCGTGGAAATGCGGTTCGTAGGAAGCATTATTGGATGTCCTCGCAAAAGACGTCGATTGCATTGCCGGCTTCAAAGCGGAAGCAGATGCGATATTGGTCGTTAATTCGTATGCTCCAGTACCCCTCGAGATTTCCTGTCAGTTTTTCCAATTGATTTCCAGTGCTCTTCAGATCGTTCAAAGTAGTCGCCGCGTTCAGGGAATCCAGTTTTCTGCTGATGCGCTCCCAGAGCTGCCGATGAATCCGGCGCGCTGCTTTCGAGCTGGTGCCGTTGTAAATATCCGCGGTACCGGGATCTTTGAATGAGAGAATCGCGATGTATGGAGTGTACATGGATACCGTGTACGCGTCAACATTTTTTGTTGCAGAAAGCCGAGTTGATTCGTTTTTCCTTCGCTGTGGATAACTTTTCAGCTATAATGACGCTCCGTAACGCAATCCAATCAGAGTAGGAGAAGGCACATGGCAGACGAGAAGGCACGCGCGATCGATCTGGCGCTATCGCAAATTGAAAAGCAGTTCGGCAAGGGATCGATTATGCGACTGGGATCGAAGGAAGCTATTGTGCCGATCTCGGTCATCTCCACCGGCGCCATCTCCTTCGACGCCGCTCTCGGTGTTGGCGGCTTTCCTCGTGGACGCGTGGTCGAAGTCTTCGGTCCTGAGTCGTCCGGCAAAACCACGATCACGCTTCAGGTGATCGCGGAAGCACAGAAGACGGGCGGCATGGCAGCATTCGTCGATGCCGAGCACGCGCTCGATCCGGTCTATGCGAAGAAGCTGGGCGTCGATGTCGATAATCTGCTGGTCTCGCAGCCTGACTACGGCGAGCAGGCGCTCGAAATCACTGAAGCTCTCGTTCGCTCCGGAGCGATCGACGTTCTCGTCGTTGACTCCGTCGCCGCGCTTGTTCCCAAAGCGGAACTTGATGGCGAGATGGGCGACAGCCATGTCGGCCTTCAGGCAAGGCTCATGTCGCAGGCATTGCGCAAGCTGACTGGAACCGTCTCAAAGTCGCGCACTTGTCTGATCTTCATCAATCAGATTCGCGAGAAGATCGGCGTAATGTTCGGCAATCCTGAGACGACCACCGGCGGACGCGCTCTGAAGTTCTACTCGTCAGTCCGCGTTGACATCCGTCGCATCGCTGCGATCAAAGAAGGCGACGTGGTGATGGGCTCGCGTACCAAGGTTAAAGTCGTGAAGAACAAAGTCGCGGCACCGTTCCGCGAAGCCGAGTTCGACATCATGTACGGCGAGGGCATCTCGCGCGAAGGCGATATGCTCGACTTGGCGGCGAACCACAATATCGTCGAGAAATCCGGCTCCTGGTTCAGTTACAAGAACGAGCGCATTGGCCAGGGCCGCGAGAACGCCAAGGCGTTCCTGAAAGAAAACAAAGACATCGCCGTGAAAATCGAAGCCGAAGTGCGCAAGGCGGTTGGCCTGATCAGCGCGAACGACAAAACTGCCGCCGCCGCTGCCGGCCCGAATGGCTCAGGCGGCGAGCACGCGCATCCACATCCGACGCCGGTTGCTCGGCCGATTCCCATGCAGCGGAAGTAGCTCTTGTGTGTCATTCCGAACAGATGCTCACGCGCAGTTTGTGTGAGCAGGAGTGAGGAATCCCTACGGACTTCGATGGTCTCTGGTATGGCATTGAATTCTGCAGGGATTTCTCACGCCAACATCATGGCCCTCAGAATGACGGACCGGTTCCCATACACAGCCCAAATGAGCGCTTTAGCTCTCTTTCACAACTCTTCCGGCCAGCGTTGCGCGCCGTTGGTAGATAGCAAGCACTACGATTCTGGTCTCCTGCACGGTATATGCAGCAATGAACGGTGTTTTGGAAATCACAAACTCGCGTGTGCCGGAAATGCGACCTGGTCTGCCTGACATAGGAAACCGGGCGAGTTGCTCGACGCTGCTGAGAATGCGATCGACAACTCGCCTTGCGATCTCCTCGTTGTTCGAAACCCTCGTGTATTCGCGCGCCCAATCCAGCTGTTCGACTGCTCCATCGGTCCACTCGGTCATCGACGGCCGCGTCCGGAGCCCCTAATACGCCTCATCACTTCGTCGTGGCTCACGACGTGCCCCTTTCGCAACTCATCGAGCCCTTTCTGTACGAGCGCGTCCTGATACGCGCGCAGTTCGATGTAGTTGCTGATCGCTTCGTTGATCAGATAGCTGCGCGTCCGGTCTTGTGCAGCGGCGAGCGAGTCGAGGGCTTCAATTGTTTCGGTGTCCGCGCGGAAGCTGATCGTCTTCTCGGTCTTCATAATACAGAATAATACCGGAGATTATGAACAGGAGCCTACTGTGGACTTTGTGGACAGAGTGGACTTCATGGACAGCCGACCTCTGGACAGTCCACTCCTGTCCATGTCGTCCACCTCGTCCACAAAGGCACTGGATACGCGCCAGTGGTAATGTCCCAGGGAGCTCTACGGCTCGATTCTGATATTCAGCGTCGGAGGCAGGAACGAGATGCTCTGGTCCTTCTTCTCCACCCACAGCGCGAGCGGCTCTCTGCGATTGTTGATCATGGAAACGACAACTACGCCGCTCGAGTTCTTGGGCGTGATGGCTTGGCGAATACGATGCGTGCGAATTTCGCCGTACTCGCCGGTGGGACCCCAATCGAGCTCAAAGGTGCCAAAGTTGTAGCCGGAATACTTCTGCGGATGCTGCTTCCAATTCGGGTCGGCGTTCCAGATGGCGTAGGCTTTTTCGAAATCTTTATGCTCGATAGCGGTGAGGAATTTGTCGATCGTGTGTTCCTCGTGCCAGTCCCAGAAGTGATAAACGAGCAGTGCGACGATGATCGCCGCAATCAGCCCTGCAATCCAATATAGCCGTCGGCGCTTGTCGACCGACGGGTCGTATTCCTTCGCCTGGAAGATAGTCATTCTGTTGGAATAGACACCCGCCATCCAAGATACGACTCGGGAGCGACTCTCGGCAATCGGACCCGGGGAACGGCGAACACGAAGGTCACGAAGACAAAAGCAGCAGTTGCAGAGATTTCTTTGTGACCTCTTGTGTTGTCTTCGCGACCTTCGTGTTCGCTTTTTCCCGGGGCTTACTGAACTAATACTTTGTCAGCCAGCTTGAGGTAATAGCGGATCCAGTCATCTTCCGATCCAGGAGCAGCTTCGGCGAGAGCAGGCGGCATCTCTGAGGACGGGCGCTGCACGTCACACGCAGCTTCAATCAGGAACGACAGCGTCGCATGTACCTGCTCGACGGAGTAGCGCGCGGGAAACTCTGAAGCGGCAAGCATCTGATCGCGCATCATCCCTTCGATCGATCCCATCAGCGCCGAGCGCAGCGCCTGAGGATCGACGTCATGCTTCAGTTCGCCGATAGACTTCATTTCGCCGATGATGTCGTCGAGCACAGCAACGAATTCACCCAGTTGGCGGCTAATGATAATTTTGCCGTTCTCGCGAACGGCAGTCTGCTCGAACAGCAGAATGGCGCGGAACTGCGGATCGCGATCAAGAAAGTTCACCAGCATGCTGAGCGCAAGGCGCAGTTTGCCTGTCGCAGACGGCAGACTGGTCATGGCGAGAACCACGGCTTTCGTCAATTCCGCCCATTGCTCTTCGACAATCTCCCGCCGGAGTTCCTCTTTCCCGGAATAGTACTTAAGGAATTGCGAGTGGCTGGTGCCGGCAGCGCGAATAATGTCGGAGATCGAGGTAGCTTCGTAGCCGCGCTGAGCAAACAACGTCCGGGCAGCGGCGCGCACACGGGCCTGGCTGGACCGCGCATCCTGCCGCATGAGTGTTCCTCCTGATGCTCCTATTGATTGTAGCCGAAATCGAGGCACTCGATTATCGGTTTACTGCATCTAGTAACTCATCTATCATAGATAGATAAATTCCTATCCAAGGTACACTGATGTGCGGTTCGTTCCTCCGTCTTATTTCCACGTCTCGTTCTTCCCAACTGCAGAGGCGGGCATGACACCGGAAGCCGGTACCGAAGCTCGTCGTTACTCGCGCGTTCAGCTTCCCGTCACCGCCGAGGTCTCGTGCGTGCCCCTGGGCTTTTTTCGCCATCCCGCAAGCCTGCGCGACGTCAGCGCCGGAGGAGCGTATTTCTACGCGGACATAAGCCCTCAAGTCGGAACAGTCATGAAGCTGGATTTCAGTGTGCCCGTCGTCGGCAGTGAGGTGCAGATCTCATGCGAGGGACCAGTGGTGAGAGTAGAGAAAAAGGCTCTGGGAGAAGAGAGCGGAATCGCCATCGAGATTTCGAATCTGAATCTCGGGTCGTGGTGAAAGGAGTACAGAACCGCCGGTGGGCCGGAGATGGCCGGATGGCCAGCTGCGGGCTTCAACGATGCGCGGGCGGCGTTTTTCAAACGCGCAGCCGCAATTCGCGCGGCTGCCTCACTCGTAGGGGCGCCAGTCCGTCTATGTCACCGAGTGCCCCACCTGATCGAAGCGATCCAACCACCTGACTTTTTCGTCTGCTGACAGGAACGACGCTTCGAGTGAGTTCCGCGCCAGCTCGCGCACATGCTCGTCGGTGAACCCGAAAACATCTTGCGCAAGCTCGTACTCCCGAATAAGTGACGTATGAAACATCGCAGGATCATCGCTATTCAGCGTGACGAGCAGACCATTCTCGAATAGCCGCCGCACCGGATGCTGCCGAAGCTCAGGCAGGCATCCTGTAAGAACGTTGCTGGTCATGCAAACCTCAACCGGGATCTGCCGATGGGACAGCTCTTCGATCAATTCGGTATCGGCCGGCGCGCTCAGCACATGGCCTAGTCGCTCAGCGCCGATGTTGAGCGCGGCCCAAATCGACTCCGGTCCGGTGCTTTCGCCGGCATGCGCGGTGCGCCTCAGTCCATTTTCTGCTGCGAACTGATAGAGAGGTTTAAACGGCTCTGCCGGACCCTTACGCTCATCGCCTCCGATTCCAACTCCGACTACGTTTCGATCCTTGTAACGCACAGCTAGTTCGAAAACCGGCTTCGCTGCTTCTACTCCGAAGTGTCGTACGGCATCGAAGATCCAGAGTACCGACACCCCAAAATCACGCTGTCCGCGTTCCCGTCCACGCTCGATGCCCTCAAATAGCGGCTCGAACTCTTGCTTTCGCCAGTGGACCACGCCCACGGAGATATACACCTCGGCGTGCACCACGCCCTGAGCGTTGAGCTGCTCGACCATGCGATAAGTGATCAGCTCGAAGTCCCCGGCGGTGACCAGACGCTGAGTGACGGCCTTGAAGGCCATCATGAATCCATGAAAATCGGCGTACTCGTATAAACGATAGGCCTGCTCCGCCGTCAAAGGATCAGCATCGTGCCGGCGGCTCAACTCGACGAGCGTTTCCGGCTCGACGGTGCCTTCAAGGTGGAGATGAAGCTCGGCCTTCGGCAGTGAACGAATTAATTCAGAGTTGGCCATCGCCGACGATTACTTTAAATGATGGCTGGAATTACTTTGGTGCGCGTGCAACTTCTCACCCTTGGTGTTAATCAGATGTTGTGCCGATGTAGTTCTCCGGAGCAGTTCCTATGAAACTCGCCACTTCGCAATCCGATCCGAACGCTTCCTCCTGGAACGAGCGCATCCTGATCGCCGCCGTTGTGGTGACAATGGTGTTGTCGTTGCTGGGATATATGCACGCGTAGCAGCTGAGCTCAGGACCGACGGCCGCCTTCGGCCGGGTTTTGCGGGAGCACGCTGGGCATTCGCAACCATCACAGCTATTGCAAACGAAACCCGCGCGAGGGCGCGCGTCGGTCCATTTCATATATTCCTCTATTGCCGAATGCGCGGATTCACGACCGCATATAAAACGTCAGTGAACAGGTTCACGACGATGTAAGTCAGACCGATGGCAAGAATGCAGCCCTGGACCAGGAAGTAGTCGCGGGTGCTGATTGCCGTGAGTGTCAGCCTGCCAATACCCGGCCACGAGAAGATCGTCTCGGTGACGATGGCGCCGGCGAGCAGAGCGCCGAACTGCAGCCCGACCACTGTCAGCACAGGAATCATGGCGTTGCGTAACGCGTGTTTGTACACGATCGTGCGTTCGCTCAAGCCTTTTGCGCGCGCGGTTCGGATATAGTCCTGTCCCAGCTCTTCCAGCATCGCCGTGCGCACCATTCTCGTGAGGATCGCGGCCATGGCTGCGCCCATCGTGACGGCAGGCAGCGCAAGATGTTCCCAAGTGCCGGCGCCGGAAACGGGAAGCAGTCCTAGTTTGATTGCGAAAAACAAAATAAGAATCGGGCCAAGTGCAAAATTGGGAAAAGACAGTCCGAAGAGACTGATCACGCTGAGCGCGCGATCGTCCCATCGGTCGCGTCTCTGCGCTGAACGCACGCCGGCGGGAATCGACAACCCCAGCGCAACAATGAGCGCTGCAATCGTCAGCCGCAGCGTATACGGATACCGCTCCCAGATGACGCGTCCAACGTCCTGATTCAGACGAATCGACTGCCCCAGCCGCCCATGCAGCACGCCGTTCCAATAATGGAGATATTGCTCGCCAATAGGCAGGTCGAGGCCATAAGCATGTCGCGCTGCCTGTAAGTCCGCACTGGCGGCTCCTTCCCCAAGCATCGCCTGGATCGGGTCTCCCGGCACAAGGTGAATCATGAGGAAGACGACCGAGACGACAAGCCAGAGGACCGGCAGCGTGTACAGCAGACGCGACGTGAGAAGGCGAATCATCAATACTGGAGCTTCGGCTCGAAGATTACATGTCGATCGCAGGTGTTTTCCACGTATTTCATGTTGCCTACAATTAACATCTCATCTGAAATTCACGTTCGAACCGGATCAGAAACGCCTTTCGCTACATTCTTAGTACAGTTAGCCTTGCACCGAGTTCCAGAGTTTGCGCCATACGTCAAGCGCCTCTTGCTTTCGCTCACTGCGGAACCACCAGTCAAGGTTGACGATGAACGCGAAAACCATCAGGATTGCTACGAGTGGCGCGAACACAACGAATATGATTGCCCTCAACAATTTCATTTTGGACTTCGTTAAATCCGCGATCAATTGACAAATACGAATCGCGATGATTCGTACGTCATCATGCTTTACGCTTCTACCGCCAGATGCTCGTTGTGGAAGCAGGCGCAGTAGCCTCGGCGTACGAACACCTCGTCGTGGGGCCCATTTTCGACGTGAATGGGCCGCGCCGAAGCGTAGTCTGCTCCGAGCCAAGAGTGCCAAGGCCTCACGTTTCTCGAAACAGCGAAGGCTGCTCTTGCTCGGCTCCCACGACGGCTGAAGGAGCCAGCGCCTCGACTTTCACTTGCAGCACGCGCCGGTCCTGCATCTGCATCACGGTATAGCGCCTGGCTTCAAATTCCAGCGAATCTCCCACGCGCGGTAGGCGTCCGAGCCGCCACATGATGAATCCGCCGAGCGTCTCAAATCCTTCATCTCGCGGCAGACGGATGTGAAGGTGCGATTCCAAGTCGCGAATGTTCGCGCCACCCTCGAGAATCAGCTCTCCGGTTTCGAGCAACCGCGGTTGTACGGCGATGTCAAACTCATCTTCGATTTCGCCGACGATCTGCTCCAGCGCGTCTTCCACGGTCACCAGTCCCACCGTGGAACCGTATTCATCCACGACGATCGCGAGATGCCGTTTTCGCTGGCGAAACTCATCGAGCAAATCCAACACCGGCTTCGTTTCCGGCACAACCAGTACATCGCGCATCACATGACGCACGCGCAGAGTCATTTCCGTGGTCAGCCCGCGCGCCCGCGTGGACATGCGCAGATGCATGAATCGCGCCAGATCCTTCGAATACAGCACGCCGACGATGTGCTCTTTTCCCAATTTAGGATCGTAGACGGGAATGCGCGAATGCTGGTCCTCGACCACTCGTGCCATTGCGTCTTCCAGCGTCATGTCAGCGGGAAGGGAAAACATGTTCTGCCGCGGAACCAGGATCTCGCGCACCGTCATGTTATCGAGATCAAGGGTGCGATGCATGATCTCTTCCTGAAATGGAGGAAGCAGTCCCAGGCGTCGGCTGGAGGTAAGAATAAGCTTCAGCTCCTCCGGCGAGTGCATGCCGCCTTCGCGCATCAGTCGCGAACCAAAGAGTTTCAAAACGGCATTGGCCGAATTGGTCATCAGATGCAGCAGCGGACGCGAAATGGTGATAAAGACGTCCATCGGTCCGGCCACTGAGAGGGCGACTCGTTCCACCCGCTGCAAGGCCAGCGACTTCGGCACCAGTTCACCCAGGATCACGTGAAAGTAGGTGATCAGTACAAAGGCGATTACGACCGCCGCAGTGTGCGCGTAGACCATCGCATGAGGCAGTCCCTGAATGGGACGGAGGAGCATTTGCGCGATGGCTGGCTCGCCGATCCAGCCAAGAGCCAGGCTGGCGAGCGTGACTCCAAATTGGACCGCAGGCAGGAAGTCGTCCAGATGCTGCTGCAGGCGTTGGACGGTACGGGCGCCGGTGCGTCGGGCGTCGATCAGTTGCTGAATGCGTGTGTCACGAACGCTGACGATCGCAAACTCGGCCGCCACAAAAAACGCATTCAGGGCCACCAGCAACACGACAACCAGAATGCGAAGGAGCACCAGGGTCGCCATTGGTGGTTAGTCTAGCAGGCCACAGCAACAGAACCGCCGGCGGTAGCCGGTGGGTCCGAGATGGCCGAATGGCCAGCTCTGAGCGAGGCGATGATCTCCAGGAGCGCCTGAAGCGCAGCCGCAACAAGATCAAATCCTGCGGCGCAGCCAGCACCCGTTTGGCATGCTCATGAAGGGGCTGTCGTTGGAAGCCAGTTCGCGGACGTCGTCCGATGGAACGTCGAAGGATGTAACTGCACTGGCATCAATCAATTCGTCGAAATCAGGATGAAATCCAGGTTGCTTGCGGATCGCCGCAATGTGCTGGACCAGGTCAGTAGTAGTCATAACGCCGTAATACGACGAATAGACCATGCTGCCTTCCATATCGATGTTTAGCCTGGTAGGCATCTCTGGATTGCTGTTTAGATGCGCATCGCGCAAAAGACCGGAGCATCAGCTTACTTTTACGGCTTTTTCAGGTCTAAGGTGCATTGCGCTTTTCT
>Ga0070741_10005725_pt1 | contig 27270 bp, 35 predicted proteins | sample Coa_R1_4_FD_66440 | JGI IMG/M metagenome (GOLD analysis project Ga0070741, IMG submission 66440) | Surface soil microbial communities from Centralia Pennsylvania, which are recovering from an underground coalmine fire - Coalmine... | ecosystem: Environmental > Terrestrial > Soil > Unclassified ...
CAGGAGGTACTCGCTCTGCTTGATGCGGCCGCGGCCGTGCTCGCCCGGCGGATACGAGCGGCGCTCGATCGCGCACTTCTCCGTCAGGCAGCGCTCGCCCTTGAGGAAGAGCTTCATCCCTTCGCGGCGGCAGATGCGGCACTTTGGTCCGAGATCGCGAGCCACTAGACGCGCCTCCGCTTCCTCGGGCGGACGCCGTTGTGCGCCTGCGGCGTCACGTCCTTGACGGACAGGATCTCGAGGCCGGCGGCCTGGAGCGAGCGGATCGCCGTCTCGCGGCCGGAGCCGGGGCCCTTAACGAAGACCTCGACCTTCTGGAGGCCGTGCTCCATCCCTTTGCGGGCGGCGGCGTCAGCCGTGACCTGCGCGGCGAACGGCGTCGACTTGCGCGAGCCCTTGAAGCCGGCGGAGCCGGCGGACTCCCACGCGATGACGTTCCCCTCGCGGTCGGTCAGCGCGACGATCGTGTTGTTGAAGCTCGTCTTGATGTGCGCCTGGCCGATGGCGATGTTCTTGCGGACGCGGCGGCGCGTGCGGCCTCTGGCGGCCGCTGCTCTACGCGGAGGAGCCACGCTACTTCGCCGCCTTCTTGCCGCGGCCCACGGTCTTCTTCGGGCCCTTGCGGCTGCGTGCGTTCGTCTTCGTCCGCTGGCCGTTCACCGGCAGGCCGCGCCGGTGCCGGACGCCGCGGTACGCGCCGATCTCGGAGAGGCGCTTGATCGCCTGCTGGCGGTCGCGCCGGAGGTCGCCCTCCACCTCGAGCTCGGAGTCGATGTAGTTGCGGAGCTTCGTGACCTCTTCGTCGGTCAGGTCCTTGACCTTCGTATCGGGGTTGAGGCCGAGCTCGGCTGCGACCTTGCGCGCCGTCGGCTGGCCGATCCCGTAGATGTACGTCAGCCCGATCTCGAGCCGCTTCTGATTCGGGAGGTTGACGCCTGCGATGCGTGCCATTCGGTTCCTAGCCCTGCCTTTGCTTGTGACGGGGGTTGGTGCAGATGACCATGGTCGTGCCGTGCCGCTTGATGACGCGGCAGCGCTCGCACATGGGCTTGACGGAGGGACGGACTTTCATATCGGTTACCTGTGCCGGTAGGTGATCCGGCCGCGATTGAGGTCGTAGGGGCTGAGCTCGACCTTGACCTTGTCGCCGGGGAGGATCCGGATGTAGTGCTTCCGCATCTTCCCGGAGATCGTCGCGAGCACGGCGTGGCCCCCGTCGAGCTGCACCCTGAACATCGTGCTCGGGAGCGCTTCGACGACCTCGCCTTCGACCTCGATCTTCTCTTCCTTGGTAGGCAAATCCCCTTCAGTGAATAGGAGGGCTAGACGCGCACACGCGCACGGCTGAGCCGTGCGCGAAGAGGGTCATCGTAGCAAAGGCGCTTTTGCCGCCGTGAGGACGCGCGGGCCCTCGGTCGTGACCGCGACGGTGTGCTCGAAGTGGGCCGCGAGCGACTCGTCGACGGACGAGATCGACCACTCGTCGGCGTGGACGTAGACGTCCGGCTCGCCCGCCGTGATCATCGGCTCGATCGCGAGCGTCATCCCCTCCTGCAGGACGGGACCGCGGCCGGGCGCGCCGTAGTTCGGGATCTGCGGGTCCTCGTGGTACGAGCGGCCGACGCCGTGGCCGACGAGGCTGCGGACGACGGAGAAGCCCGCGTCCTCGACGACGACCTGCACCGCGTGCGAGATGTCGGAGAGGTGGTTGCCGACGCGGGCCCGGTCGATGCCGGCCGCGAGTGCCTCCTGGCAGACGTCGAGGAGCCGCTGCGCCTCGTCCGAGATCTCGCCGACCGGCAGTGTCACGGCGCTGTCGGCGACGAGGCCGTCGAGCGTGACGCCGAGGTCGAGCGAGATGAGATCCCCCTCGCGGGCCTGGTAGTCGTCGGGGATCCCGTGCACGACCATCGAGTTCGGCGAGATGCAGAGCGCGGCGGGAAAGCCCTTGTAGCCCTTGGACGTCGGCGAGGCGCCGCTCGCGGCGAGGTGCTCGTCCGCGATCCGGTCGAGCTCGCGCATCGTCACGCCCGGCTCGAGGTGCTCGGCGACGAGCGCGAGCGTCTCGGCGAGGAGCGCGCCGGCGCGGGCCATGCCCTCGATCTCGGCCTGCGACTTGCGGATGATCAAGCTCGCGCCTCGACGGATTCGAGCGAGCGCTGGATCTCTGCGAAGACCTCCTCGACGCTGCGGTCGGCGTGGATGCCGACGACGTTCGCCTGGTGGGTGCGGTAGTAGTCGACGAGCGGCGCCGTCTCGCGCTCGTAGAGCTCGAGCCGGCGGGCGATCGCCTCCGGCGTGTCGTCGGAGCGGCCCTCCTCCGCGGCGCGCCCGAGCATCCGCTCCATGAGGACGCCGCGCTCCGGCACCTGGAAGTCGAAGACGACGTCGAGGTCGCGGTCGAGCTCGCGGAGGAGCGCGTCGAGCGCCTCGGCCTGCGCCATCGTGCGCGGGAAGCCGTCGAGGACGAAGCCCGAGACCGTGTCGCCGCGCGAGAGCCGGCTGCGGATCAGGCGGATCATGAGCGCGTCGTCGACGAGGTCGCCGCGGTCGTAGACGTCCTTCAACTCCCGGCCGAGCTCGTCCGGGACTTCCTTCATCTCCCGGATCATGTCGCCGGTGGCGATGTGCGGGATCCCGTACGTCGCGTGGAGCCGCTTCGCCTGCGTGCCCTTCCCGGATCCCTGCGGTCCGAGGACCAGGATGTTCATCTAGCGGAGGAAGCCCTCGTAGTGCCGCATGACCATCTGCGATTCCATCTGTCGCATGGTCTGCAGCGCGACGCCCACCACGATGAGGACCGAGGTGCCGCCGAGAGCCCGGTAGGTCTGCTGGGAGAAGTGGAAGTGCGAGATGAAGATCGACGGCGCGACGGCGACGGCGGCGAGGAAGAGCGCGCCGAAGAACGTCAGCCGCGTCAGCACCCGGTCGAGATAGGCCGCCGTCGGCGGGCCGGGACGGATGCCCGGGATGTAGCCGTTGTACTTCCGCAGGTTGTCCGCCTGGTCGACCGGGTTGAACTGGACCGAGGTGTAGAAGAACGTGAAGACGAAGATCATGACCGCCTCGGCGAGCAGGTACTTCCAGCTCGCGTAGCCGAAATTGCTCTGGAGCCAGATGTTCCAGCTCGGCTTGAAGCTCCCGATCGTCTGCGGGAGGGCGAGGATCGCGGCCGCGAAGATGATCGGGATGACGCCGGCCATGACGACGCTCAAAGGCATGTACGTGGAGCCGCCGCCCGCCTGTCGGTTGCCGAGCTGACGGCGCGCGTACTGGACGGGAACGCGCCGCTGGCCCTCCATGACGAAGACGACGGAGACGACGATCCCGATCGCGACGAGCGGGAAGAACAGGCGCGCCGTCGTGTTGCCGTTGATCCAGCCGCTGATCCCGCTCGGGGCGTAGGAGAGGATCGACGCGAAGATGATCAGCGAGATGCCGTTGCCGATGCCCCGCTTCGTGATCTGCTCGCCCATCCACATGAGCAGCGTCGTGCCGCCCGTGAGCGTGAGGATGATGATCAGCAGCCGGCCGGTGTTGTTCGGGAGCGCGCCTTGCGACTTGAACAGGAAGGCGTAGCCGGTCGACTGAGCGGCGGCGAGGAAGACGGTGAGATACCGCGTGTACTGCGTGATCTTGGCGTAGCCGGCCTCCCCCTCCTTCTGGAGCCGCTCGAGCGTCGGGACGACGACGGTCATGAGCTGGAGGATGATCGAGGCGGTGACGTACGGCATGATCCCGAGCGCGAAGAGCGCGAAGTGCGACAGCGCCGAGCCGGAGAAGAGGTTGAGCAGGCCGAGGACGCCGTTGCCCTGCGAGCCGCCGAAGATGCCGTTCAGGGCGCTCTGGTTGACGCCCGGCGCGGGAATGATCGAGCCGAGGCGGTAGACGGCGAGGACGCCGGCGGTGAAGAGCAGGCGCCGGCGCAGCTCGGGGACGCGCCAGGCGTTCGCGAGCCACGAGAACACGCGCTACTCCTCCGCCTCCTCGGCGGCCGACTCTTCGGCCTCGGCCTCGGCGGCGGGCTCCTCTTCCGTCGACTCCTCGGTCTCCGGAGCCTCGGCGGCCGCGGGCTTCGCCTTGTGGCGGCGCGCCTTCTTGACCTTCGGCTCGCGGAGGAGCTCGACGGTGCCGCCAGCTGCCTCGATCTTCTCCCGCGCCGAGGCGGAGATCGCGTGGACGCGGACGGTGAGCTTTACGGAGACGTCGCCGACGCCGAGCAGCTTCACGTCCGTCTTCGTGTTCTTGATCAGGCGCTTGGCGACGAGCGTCTCGGGGGTAACCTCGTCGCCGGCCGCGAAGCGGTCGAGGTCGCGGAGGTTGACCGGAACCGTCGACGTCCGGAACGGGCCGATCGGCATCGCGTCGGCCGACGTCGCGCCGCGCAGCTTGCCGAGCCGCATGTAGATGTTCGTCTGGCCGCCCTCGAAGCCGGCGCGCATCTTGTGCGAGCCCGCGCGCGACTTCTGGCCCTTGATGCCGCGGCCGGAGTAGCGCCCCTTGCCGGAGCCCATGCCGCGGCCGACGCGCTTGCGGTCCTCGCGCGGCTGCGCCGGCTGGAGGTTGGAGAGGTTGAGCTGTTTGTCGGGCACTAGGCGCTCTCGATCTTCACGAGATGGCGGACTTTCCGGAGCATGCCGGCGAGCACCGGCGACTCCTCGTGCTCGGAGCTGTTGCCGATCTTGCCGAGCCCCAGCGCGCGCAGGGTACCGCGGTGCCGCTGGGACTGCCCGATCTGGGACTTGACCTGAGTGATCTTGACCTTCGCCACTTACGACTCGTCCTTCTTGCGGCGCAGGCCGCGGCGCTTCTTGGGCTCCTCGGCTGCGGGCGCCTCGGCGGCCGGCTCTTCGGCCGGCACCTCCTCGGCCTCCGCGGCGGGCTCGGCCTCCGCGGCCGGCTCCTCCACCTCGGCCGGTGCTTCCGCCTCGACCGCCGCGGGCGTCTCCTCGACGACCTGAGCAGCGAGCGCGGCTTCCTCGACGGGCGCCGGCGCTTCTGCGTCGGCCTCCGCATCGGCGGAGATCGCGGGCAGCGGCAGCACCTCGCTGATCCGCTTGCCGCGCATCTTCGCGACGTCCTCGGGCCGGCGCAGCTCCTTGAGCGCGACGACGGTGGCCTTCGCCATGTTGATCGGATTCGTCGTGCCGAGGCTCTTCGCGAGGACGTTGCGGACGCCGCCGAGCTCGAGCACCGCGCGGACGCCGCCGCCGGCGATGACGCCGGTTCCCTCCGAGGCCGGGCGCAGCAGGACGCGCGCCGCGTCGAAGCGGCCGAGCACCTCGTGCGTGATCGTCGAGCCGTGCTTCGGGATCGTGAAGAGGTTCTTCTTCGCGTCCTCGACGGCCTTCGTAATCGCGAGCGGCACCTCGCGCGCCTTGCCGTAGCCGACGCCGACGCGGTCGACCTCGTCCCCCACGACGACGAGCGCCGTGAAGGAGAAGCGCCGGCCGCCCTTGACGACCTTGGCGACGCGGTTGATCTCGACGACGCGCTCCTTGAGCTCGCGCGTCTCGGTGTACTCGATGCCACTCAAAACTCAAGGCCTCCTTCGCGGGCGCCGTCGGCGAGCGCCTTCACACGTCCGTGGTAGAGGTAGCCGCCGCGATCGAACACGCACTTCTCGAGGCCGGCCTTCTTCGCCTCCGCGGCGAGGGCCTTTCCGACCGCCTCCGCCTGCTTCGACTTGTCGCCCTTGAACGATTTCGGGAGCCCGAGGTGGGAGGCGGACGCGAGCGTGCGGCCCGTCGAGTCGTCGACGAGCTGCGCCTCGATGCCGCGGTTCGAGCGGAAGACGACGAGACGCGGCCGCTCGGCGGTGCCGGTCACCTTCGAACGCACGCGCCGGTGGCGCCGCGTGCGGGCTTCTCTGACGGTGAGGCTAGGCATCCTGAGGCTCCTGGGTCGTCGCTGGCACGTGCGGCAAGCGAGCGAGCCGCGGACAGTACAAGTGGTACGGACGCGGCGAGCGAGCGCAGTCGCGCGCAGCCAGCGGCGACAGCGCAGCGCGGAGGGCGGCTCCGCCGCCCGGGAGCGATGCGCGACCAGGAGTCTCAGGCACGCTTGCCGACCTTCCTCCGGACGTACTCGCCGGAATAGCGGATGCCCTTGCCCTTGTACGGCTCGGGCGGGCGGACCTTGCGGATCTCGGCGGCCGTCTGGCCGACCATCTGCTTGTCCGTCCCCTTGACGAGGATCTCGGTCGGCGTCGGAACGTCGAAGGAGATGCCGGTGCGCGGCTTGATCGTGACGGGATGCGAGTAGCCGACGTTGAGCTCGAGGTCGGTGCCCTTGAGCTGGGCGCGATAGCCGACGCCCTGGATCTCGAGGCGCTTCTCGAACCCCTTCGTGACGCCCTCGACCATGTTCGCGACGAGCGTCCGTGTCAGGCCGTGCAGCGCACGATCCTCACCGCGCTCGGTCGGCCGGGTCACGGTGACGACGCCGTCCGCCTGCTCGATCTTCATCCGCGTCGGCACCTGCTGCTGGAGCGTGCCGAGCGGGCCGGCGACCGCGACGCGGGCAGGCTCGATCGTGACGGTGACGCCGTCGGGAATCTGGATGGGGGCTTTGCCGATACGACTCATTGCGTTACCAGATGAAGGCCACGACCTCGCCGCCGACGCCGCGCTCCTGGGCGGTGCGGCTCGTGACGAGTCCGGACGAGGTGGACAGGATCGCGACTCCCATCCCGCCGAGCACGCGCGGAAGACGGTCCTTCCTCGCGTAGACCCTGCGGCCCGGCTTCGACACGCGCTTCAGGCCTGAGATGACCCGCTCGCGGTTGCGGCCGAACTTGAGGTCGATGACCAGGGTATCGAAGGACTCGCCCTTCTCCACGTGGTAGTCGCGGATGTAGCCCTCCTCCTTCAGGAGGCGCGCGATCTCGACCTTCATCCTCGAGCTCGGCATGGCCGCTTGCTCGTGCAGCGCCTTGTTGGCGTTGCGGATGCGGGTGAGCATGTCTGCGATCGGATCGGTGAGCACTGTTCTCTCCTACCAGCTGGACTTCGTCATGCCGGGAATCGCGCCCTGGTGCGCGAGCTCGCGCAGGCAGATCCGGCAGAGGCCGAACTTGCGGAAGACCGCGCGCGGGCGGCCGCACCGGTTGCAGCGCGTGTAGTTCCGCACCTTGAACTTCTGGGGTCGCCGCTGCTTCACGACGAGCGAGGTCTTCGCCATTACTGATTCCTTCCTTCGCCATCGGTCGCGAACGGCAGGCCGAGCGCCTGCAGGAGCGCGAGGGCGTGCTCGTCCGTCTTGGCGCTCGTCGTGATCGTCACGTCGAGGCCGCGGACCTGCTGGATGTCGTCGTAGTTGATCTCCGGGAAGATGAGCTGCTCGCGGACGCCGAGCGAGAAGTTGCCGCGGCCGTCGAGCGAGCGCGGGTTGAGGCCACGGAAGTCGCGGATCCGCGGCAGCGCGATGGAGACGAGCCGGTCGAGGAACTCGTACATCCGCGCGCCGCGCAGCGTGACGCGGGCGCCGACCGCCATCCCCTCGCGCACCTTGAACTGCGCGATCGACTTGCGGGCCTTGCGGATCTGCGCTCGCTGCCCGGCGATCGTCGTCAGCTCCTCGATGGCGGAGTCGAGCTGCTTCGAGTCGGTCTTCGCCTCGCCGACTCCCATGTTGAGCGTGATCTTCTCGAGGCGCGGCACCTGCATGGTCGAGTCGAGCCCGAGCTCGTCCTTCAGGCGCGCGCGGATCTCGCGCTCGTAGAGCTCCTTGAGGCGCGGCGTGTATGTCTCGGTAGCGGTGGCCATTACTTGTCGACTTCCTGGTTGCAGCGCTTGCAGACCCGGACGCGGACCTGCTTGCCGCTGATCGTCTTCTCGATCGTGCCGACGCGCGTCGGCTTCCCGCAGGAGGGGCAGACGAGCATCACGTTCGAGACCGGCAGCGGCGCCGGCAGGTCGATGATCCCGCCGGGGACGACCGAGCCGCCCATCCCCGTCGTGTTCTGGATCGCGCGCGGGCGCCGGTGCTTCTTGATCACGTTGATGTTCTCGACGAGCACCTTGCCGTCCTTCGGCCGCGCCTCGAGGACGCGCCCTTCCTTGCCGGCGTCCTTGCCGCGGAGGACGTGCACGATGTCGCCCTTCTTGATCTTCATGGTCTGCGACATCTCAGAGCACCTCCGGGGCGAGCGACACGATCTTCATGAAGTTCTTCTCCCGCAGCTCGCGCGCGACCGGGCCGAAGATGCGAGTGCCGCGCGGGTTGCGCTGCTGGTCGATGATCACGGCGGCGTTCTCGTCGAAGGCGATCGTCGTCCCGTCGTCGCGGCCGAACGGCTTCTTCGTCCGGACGACGACGGCCTGCACGACCTCACCCTTCTTGACGGCGCCCTGCGGCGTCGCGGTCTTGACGGTGCCGACGATGATGTCGCCGACCCGCGCGTAGCGGCGGTGGTGCCCACCCTTGACGCGGATGCAGAGGATCTCGCGGGCGCCGGTGTTGTCGGCGACCTTCAGACGGGACTCCTGCTGGATCACTTCGCCGCCTCCACGATCTCGGCGAGCCGCCAGCGCTTCGTGGCAGAGAGCGGCCGCGTCTCGACGATGCGGACGACGTCGCCGACGTTCGCGGCGTTCTGCTCGTCGTGGGCGTGGAACTTGACGGTGCGCCGGATCACCTTCTTGTAGCGCTGGTGCGAGGTGATCACGTCGACCTTGACGACGATCGTCTTGTCCATCGCGTTCGAGACGACGACGCCGCGGCGCTCCTGGCTCCGGCCGCGGTCGTGCTCGGGCTTCGGCTGGCGGACGATCGGCTTGCGCTCGCCGGTCGCGGCAGTGCGGCGCGGCCGCGTCTTCGCGGGACGCAGCCGGCGCGGGAGGCGCTTCGGCTTCTTCTTCGGCCCGGACTGGGGAGCGGGCGCAGCCTCGGCCTCGGGCGCAGGCGCCTCGGCGGGAGTCTCCGCCTCGGCCGAAGTCTCCGCCTCGGCGGCAGGCTCTTCCTCGGCGGTGGGCTCCTCCGCCGGAGCTTCCTCCGCAGGCGCTTCCTCGGCGACAGCCTCCGGCTCCGCGGCAGGCTCTTCCGCCACGGGCTCCTCGGCTGCGGCCTCATCCTCGGCCGGAGCTTCCTCGGTCGGAGGTTCCTCGGCGGGCTCCTCCTCGGCGGCAGCCTCCGGCTCGGCGGCAGGCTCTTCCGCCACGGGCTCTTCCGCCACGGGCTCCTCGGCAGCCGGAGTCTCCTCCGCCGCGGGCTCTTCCTCGGCCACGGGCTCGTCGGCCGGGGCCTCGGCCTCTACCGGGGTGTCCTCGGCCGGCTCCGGCTCCACCGGAGTCTCCTCGACCGGCTCTTCGGTGCTCTCTGTGTTCTCGATCTCTTCAGCCATCTCTCTAAGCCTTCGCCTTCTCTGCTTCGCGTTCGGTCACAACCGTCAGGATCCGCGCGATCTCGCGCTTCGCGAGCTTGAGGCGCGCCGAGTTCTCGAGCGCGCCCGTCACCGACTGGAAGCGGAGGTTGAACAGCTCCTGCCGCCGCTCCGCGAGCCGGTGCTCGAGCTCGTCGTCGGTCATGTCACGCAGTTCCGATGCCCTGGTCAAAAGAGCTCAGCCTCTCTCTTCACGACTTTGGTCTTGACGGACAGCTTCTGGCCCGCGAGCCGGAGCGCTTCCTTCGCGAGCGGCTCGGGGACGCCGGCGAGCTCGAACATCACGCGCCCGGGCTTGACGACGCAGACCCAGCCCTCGGGCGAGCCCTTGCCGGAGCCCATGCGGGTCTCGGCCGGCTTCTTCGTGAAGCTCTTGTCCGGGAAGACGTTGATCCAGACCTTGCCGCCACGCTTGATCTTGCGCGTCATCGCGATCCGGGCCGCCTCGATCTGGCGGTTCGTGATCCAGCCGGCGTCGAGAGCCTTGAGGCCGTAGTCCCCGTACTGGACGACCGTCTGGCCGGTGGAGGCGCCACGGCGACGGCCGCGATGGACCTTGCGGAACTTCGTCTTCTTCGGCATCAACATCAGGCGTCACCGTCCTTGGGCTCCGCGTCGGCCTTCGGCTCGGCCTTCTTGCGCGGCGCCCGCTTCGGCTTCTCGGCTGCGGGCTCGGCCGGAGCCGGAGCTGCGGCCTCGGGAGCCGGAGTCTCGGCCGCAGCAGGCGTCTCGACGACCTCGGGCGCCTGCACCTGCTCCTCCGGCTTCGGCTGCTCGACGCGCTGGTCGCGACGCGGACGTCCTCCGCCGCCACCGGCGCCGCGGCGCTGGCCCGGCCTGCCGGGACCGCCGCCGCCCGGGCCGCGCCGGCGCTGGCGCACCGGGCCGAGGCCCTCGCGGTCCTGGCCGCGGGACCGGCCGCTCTCGCGGGAGGCGCCGAGACCCTCGAGCGCTCCGCCCCGACGGCGGCGCGTGTCCTGGTCGCCGAGGCGCGTGTCGGTCTCGCCGAAACCCTCCGGCATGATCTCGCCCTTGTTGATCCAGACCTTGACGCCGATCCGGCCGGCCGAGGTCTTCGCCTCGACGAAGCCGTAGTCGATGTCCGCGCGGATCGTGTGGAGCGGCACGCGGCCCTCGCTGTACGTCTCGCTGCGGCTCATCTCGCCGCCGCCGAGACGGCCGGCGCAGCGGATCTTGACGCCGGCGGCGCCCGAGCGGATCGCCGAGGCGAGCGCGCGCTTCATCGCACGCCGGAAGGCGACGCGGTTCGAGAGCTGCTCCGCGATCGACTGCGCGACGAGCTTCGCGTCGAGCTCGGGACGCTTGATCTCGTTGATGTTGATGTGGACGTTCTTCTGGGTGAGCGCGTGCAGCTCGCGCCGCAGCGCGTCGACCTCGACGCCCGACTTGCCGATCACGATGCCCGGCCGCGCGGTGTAGATGTCGACCGTGATCCGCTGCTTGTCCTTGCGGATCAGGATGTCCGACAGCCCCGCGTGCGCGAGCTTGCCGTAGATGTGCTCGCGGATCTTGACGTCCTCGAGGATGTAGTCCGCGAACTCCTTCTTGCCGGTGTACCAGTTGGACTTCCAGTCGTGGATGACGCCCACGCGGAGCCCGCCCGGATGAATCTTCTGGCCCATCGCTACTCCTCCGTCTCTTCCGCCGCGGGCTCTTCCTCGATCGGAACCTCGTCTGCCTCGGGGGCCTCGTCGGTCTCGGCCGCCTCCGCCTCCTCGAGGGTCATGTCCTCGAACTCCTTCGCTTCCGCCTCGACCGGCTCGGCCTTCTTGCGCGGCGCGCGGCGCTTCGGCGCCGCCGCCCGCTCGGCCGCGGCAACGACCGCCGCCGGGCTCTGCGCGAGCTCGATCGTGATGTGACACGTGCGCTTGCGGATGCGGGCGACGCGGCCGCGGGCACGGGCGCGCCAGCGCTTCAGCGTCGGCCCCTCGTCCGCGACGGCCTTGACGACGACGAGGTCGTCGCCGAGCCAGTGGAGGTCGGGGCGCGACTCGGCGTTCGCGACCGCCGAGCGCAGCACCTTCTCGACGTCCTTCGCCACCGCGCGGTTCGAGAAGGCGAGGATCGTGCGGGCCTCCGGCACCGAGCGTCCGCGGATGAGATCGGTGACGAGCCGCGCCTTACGCGCGCTCGAATGCACCCACTTCGCCTGGGCGCGCACCGTCTGCCGCTCCTGCTCGAGAACCGCCATCAGCGCTTCACCTTCGCCGCGCGGTCGCCGGCGTGGCCGCGGAACGTCCGCGTCGGCGCGAACTCGCCGAGCTTGTGCCCGACCATCTGCTCCGAGATGAACACGGGCACGTGCTTGCGGCCGTCGTGGACCGCGATCGTGTGCCCGACCATCTCCGGGAAGATCGTCGAGGCGCGCGACCAGGTCCGGATCATGTTCTTCTGACCCGACGCGTTCATCGCCTCGATGCGGCTCATGAGCCGTTCCTCCACGAAAGGCCCCTTCTTCGAACTGCGGCTCATCTAGCGCCGTCCTTCCTTGCCGCGGCGGCGGCCGCGGACGATCAGCTTGTCGGACTCCTTGTGCTTGCGGCGCGTGCGCTTGCCGAGCGTCGGCACGCCCCACGGCGTCACCGGATGGCGGCCGCCCTTCGACTTCCCCTCGCCGCCGCCGTGCGGGTGGTCGACGGGGTTCATCGCGGAGCCGCGCACGGTCGGCCGCTTGCCGCGCCAGCGGCTGCGCCCGGCCTTGCCGCCGGTGATGTTCTGATGGTCGACGTTCCCGACCTGGCCGACGGTCGCGCGGCACGCGAGCGCGACGCGGCGCATCTCGCCGGACGGGAGCCGGAGCACGGCGAATCCGCCGTCCTTCGCCACGAGCTGGACGCCGGAGCCGGCGGAGCGCGCCATCTTGGCGCCCTGGCCGGGCTTGAGCTCGACGTTGTGGACGAGCGTGCCCGTCGGGATGTTCTCGAGCGGCAGCGCGTTGCCGACCTTGATGTCGGCCTCGGGCCCAGACTCGACGGTCGCGCCGACCCGCAGCTGCGCCGGGGCGAGGATGTAGCTCTTCGCGCCGTCGGCGTAGTGGAGCAGCGCGATCCGCGCCGACCGGTTCGGGTCGTACTCGATCGCGGCGACCGTCGCCGGCACGCCGTCCTTGACGCGCTTGAAGTCGATGAGCCGGTAGCGGCGCTTGTGGCCGCCGCCCTGGTGGCGCGTCGTGATCCGGCCGTTCACGTTGCGGCCGCCCTTCTTCGCGAGCGGCGCGAGCAGGCTCTTCTCCGGCTCCGACTTCGTGACCTCCTCGAACGTCGAGACGGACATGAAGCGGCGGCCGGGGCTCGTCGGCTTGTAGCGGCGAATCGGCATTACAGCTGCGCTCCTTCGAAGATGTCGATCTTGTCGCCGGCCTTCAGCTCGACGATGGCCTTCTTCCAGCCGGGGCGCGTGCCCTTGAAGTTGCCGCGCCGCTTCGGCTTCGACTGAACCTTGACGACGTTCACGGCCACGACCTTGACGTCGAAGAGCTGCTCGACGGCCTGGCGGATCTGCGTCTTGTGCGCGTCCTGGTGGACGCGGAACGTGTAGCGGTTCTGCTGGATCTGCTCGTAGCTCTTCTCGGAGACGACGGGGCGGATCAGGATCTCGGCGGGATGGAGGCTCACGCGCTCACACCTGCCTTCCCCTCGACGAGCGGCAGCGCGGCTTCGCTCACGACGAGCGAGCGCGCCCATACGACCTGCGCGACCTCGAGCTCCGCCGGGACGGTGACGAGCACGCGATCGAGGTTGCGGAAACTCTTGATGAGCGCTTCCTCGTCCTCCGTCGCGACGAGCAGCGTCGGCGTCTGCTGGCCCCACTTGTCGAGCAGCTCGACGGCCTGCTTCGTCGACGGCGCGTCGAACGAGTCGCCGGCGACGAGCCCGAGCGTCCCCGCCTGCGCGTGGTCGCTCAGCGCGGCGCGGAGCGCGGCGCGCAAGGCCTTCTTGTTCACCTTGACGGAGAAGTCGCGCGGCGTCGGCGGGAATGCGACACCGCCGCCCGCGAACTGCGGCGCGCGGATCGTGCCCTGGCGGGCGCGGCCGGTTCCCTTCTGGCGCCACGGCTTCGAGCGGCCGCCGGCGACGAAGCCGCGGCTCTTCGCGGCGCGCGTCCCCTGCCGGGCCGCGTTGAGCTCGGCGCGAACCGCCTCGTGGACGAGATGCGGCTTCACCTCGGCGGCGAAGACCGTCTCGTCGAGCGAGACCTCCTTCTTCGCGCCGCCGAGAACGGGTGCCTTCGGAGCGGCCATTACTTCGACATCTCCCTGATCTCGACGAGGCCGTTCTTCGGGCCGGGCACGGCGCCCTTGACGAGCAGGAGGTTCCGCTCGACGTCGACCGAGTGGACGGTGAGCCCGACCTGGGTGACGCGCTTGCCACCCATCCGGCCGGCCATGCGGACGCCCTTGAAGACGCGCGACGGCGTCGCCGAGGCCCCGATCGAGCCAGGCTTGCGGATGTTGTGCGAGCCGTGGCTGACCGGGCCGCGGTGGAAGTTGTGGCGCTTGATCGTGCCCTGGAAGCCCTTGCCGATCCCCGTGCCGGAGACCTTCACCTTGTCGCCCGGCTGGAAGATCTCGACGGTGACGTTCTCTCCCTGCACGGCATCCGCGAAATGGCCGCGGAACTCGACGAGGTGCCGGTACGCGCCGTCGATGCCGGCCTTGGAGAGGTGCCCACGCTCGGCCTTCGAGACCTTGCGCTCGGCGACCGGCTCCCAGGCGAGCTGGACGGCCTCGTAGCCGTCGGCGTCCGGGGTCCGGACGGCGACGACGGGACACGGGCCCGCCTCGATCACCGTGACCGGGGTCACGCCGCCGCTCTCGGGATCGAACAACTGGGTCATCCCCAGCTTCTTTCCGATCAGTCCCCTCACAGCTTGATCTCGATGTCGACGCCGGCCGGGAGGTCGAGCCGCATGAGCGAGTCGACCGTCTTCGGGGTCGGCGAGTGGATGTCGATCAGCCGCTTGTGCGTGCGCACCTCGAAGTGCTCGCGGGAGTCCTTGTCGATGAACGGCCCGCGGATGACGCAGTAGACGTTGATCTCCGTGGGCAGGGGCACAGGGCCGGTGATGGTGGCGCCGGTGCGCTGGGCCGTGTCCACGATGTCGCGCGCGGACTTGTCCACCTGCTGGTGGTCGTAGCCCTTCAGCCTGATGCGGATCTTTTGCTGTGGCACCGGCGCCTCCGTCCCTTCCTACTTGATGATCTCGGTGACGACGCCTGCGCCCACCGTCCGGCCACCCTCGCGGATGGCGAACCGGAGGCCCTGATCCATGGCGATCGGCTGGATCATCTCGATCTCCATGTTCGTGTTGTCGCCCGGCATGACCATCTCCTGGCCGTCCGGCAGCTTGATCGAGCCGGTGACGTCCGTCGTCCGGAAGTAGAACTGCGGCCGGTAGCCGTTGAAGAACGGCGTGTGGCGACCGCCTTCGTCCTTCGACAGGACGTAGACCTCGGCCTTGAAGTGCGTATGCGGGGTGATCGAGCCCGGCTTCGCGAGAACCTGGCCGCGCTCGACCTCCTCGCGCTTGACGCCGCGGAGCAGTGCGCCCGCGTTGTCGCCGGCCTGCGCGAAGTCGAGGACCTTCTGGAACATCTCGAGCCCGGTGACGGTCGTCTTCTCGACCTGCGGGTGGATGCCCACGATCTCGACCTCGTCGCCGACCTTGCACTGGCCCTGCTCGATGCGGCCCGTGACGACGGTGCCGCGACCGGTGATCGTGAACACGTCCTCGATCGGCATGAGGAACGGCTTGTCCACGTCGCGCTGCGGCTCCGGGATGTAGCTGTCGACGGCGTCCATGAGCTCGACGATCTTCTGGCTCCACTCCGCGTCGCCCTCGAGGGCCTTGAGCGCGGAGACGTGGACGATCGGGATCTCGTCGCCGGGGAACTCGTACTTGGAGAGGAGCTCGCGCACCTCCATCTCGACGAGCTCGAGCAGCTCCGGATCGTCGACCATGTCGGCCTTGTTGAGGGCGACGACGATCGCCGGCACCTCGACCTGGCGGGCGAGCAGGATGTGCTCGCGCGTCTGCGGCATCGGGCCGTCGGCCGCCGAGACGACGAGGATCGCGCCGTCCATCTGCGCGGCGCCCGTGATCATGTTCTTGATGTAGTCGGCGTGCCCCGGGCAGTCGACGTGCGCGTAGTGACGGTTGTCCGTCTCGTACTCGACGTGCGCCGTGTTGATCGTGATGCCGCGCTGGCGCTCTTCCGGAGCCGCGTCGATCGACGCGAAGTCGCGGGCGACCGTGTTGCCGCCCTTCTCCGAAAGCACCTTCGTGATGGCCGCGGTCAGCGTCGTCTTGCCGTGGTCGATGTGACCGATGGTGCCGACGTTGACGTGCGGCTTCGTCCGCTCGAACTTCTGCTTGGCCATTGGTGGCTCCTGGTCTCCTCTTCGATTCCTACTTAGCGGCGCCGGAGTCGGTGATCTCGGCGGCGATTGACTGCGGAACTTCCTCGTACCGGTCGAAGTCCATGTGGAAGTCGGCCCGGCCCTGCGACATCGAGCGCAGGTCGGTCGAGTATCCGAACATCTCCGAGAGCGGCACGAGCGCTCTGACGACCTGGGCGTTGCCGACCGGCTCCATCGACTCGATGCGGCCGCGGCGGCTGTTGAGGTTCCCCATCACGTCGCCGAGATAGTCCTCCGGCGTCGTGACTTCGACGGCCATCATCGGCTCCAGCAGCTTCGGCTTGGAGCGCTTGAGGGCCTCCTTGAAGGCCATCGAGCCGGCGATCTTGAACGCCCGCTCGCTCGAGTCGACGTCGTGGTACGAGCCGTCGACGAGCTCGATCGCGATGTCGACGACGGGGTAGCCCGCGAGCACGCCCGAGTCCATGGCCTCCCTGATGCCGGCGTCGACCGCGGGGATGTACTCGCGCGGGATCTTGCCGCCGACGATCTTGTCGGTGAACTCGTAGCCCTTGCCGGGCTCCTGCGGGCGGAGGTTGATCACCACGTCGGCGTACTGGCCGGAGCCGCCGGTTTGGCGCACGAACTTCTCGCGCAGGTTCTCGACGTCCTTGCCCGCCGTCTCGCGGTACGCGACCTGCGGGCGGCCGACGTTCGCGTCGACGTTGAACTCCCGCTTGAGGCGGTCGACGATGATCTCGAGGTGCAGCTCGCCCATCCCGGAGATGAGCGTCTGGCCCGTCTCCTCGTCGGTCGAGACGCGGAAGGTCGGATCCTCCTCGGCGAGGCGCTGTAGCCCGGCGCCGAGCTTGTCCTGGTCGCCCTTCGACTTCGGCTCGACGGCGACCGAGATGACCGGGTCCGGGAAGGTCATGGACTCGAGCACGATCGGCGCGTTCTCCGCGGAGAGCGTGTCACCCGTCGTCGTGTCCTTGAGGCCGACGCCGGCGGCGATCTCGCCCGCCGTGATCGACTCGCGCTCCTCGCGGTGGTTCGCGTGCATCTGGAGGATGCGGCTGATCCGCTCGGTCTTGCCGGAGATCGTGTTGAGCACGCGGTCGCCGGCCTTGAGCGTGCCGGAGTAGACCCGGAAGTACGTCAGCTTGCCGACGAACGGGTCGGACATGACCTTGAAGGCGAGGGCGGAGAACGGCGCGTTCGGGTCGGCCGCGCGCTCTCCCTCTTCGCCGGTCTTCGGATCGAGGCCCTGCACCGGCGGCACGTCGAGCGGGTTCGGCAGGTAGTCGATGACGGCGTCGAGGAGCGGCTGCACGCCCTTGTTCTTGAAGGCGGAGCCGAGCAGGACAGGCGTGATCTCGTCGGCGAGCGTGCCCGTGCGCAGCGCGCGCCTGATCATCTCCGGCGTGACCGAGGACTCGTCCTCGATGTACGCCTCGAGCACCTCATCGTCGAAGTGCGAGATCGTGTCGATCAGCTGGTGGTGGTACTCGTGCGCCTGCTCGACGAGCTCGGCCGGGATCTCGGTCGTCTCGAACTCCTGACCGAGGTCGTCCTTGTAGACGATCGCCTGCATCTCGACGAGGTCGACGACGCCCGTGTAGTTCTCCTCCGAGCCGATCGGGATCTGCACCGGCACCGGGTTGGCGCCGAGCCGGTCGCGCATCGACTGCACGGCGGCGAAGAAGTTCGCGCCGGTGCGGTCCATCTTGTTGATGAACGCGATGCGCGGGACCTTGTACTTGTTCGCCTGCCGCCAGACCGTCTCGGACTGCGGCTGCACGCCCGCGACGGAGTCGAAGACGGCGACCGCGCCGTCGAGCACGCGCAGGCTCCGCTCCACCTCGACCGTGAAGTCCACGTGCCCGGGCGTATCGATGATGTTGATGCGATGGTCACGCCAGAACGCCGTCGTCGCGGCGGACGTGATCGTGATGCCCCGCTCCTGCTCCTGGGCCATCCAGTCCATCGTCGCGGCGCCCTCGTGCACCTCGCCCATCTTGTGGGTGCGGCCGGTGTAGTAGAGGATCCGCTCGGTCGTCGTCGTCTTCCCCGCGTCGATGTGGGCCATGATCCCGATGTTGCGGACGCGGTCGAGTGCGACGGCCTGTTCTGTCATCTTCGTGCTCAAGTCTTCTCCTGGTCTACCAGCGGTAGTGCGCAAAGGCCTTGTTGGCCTGCGCCATCCGGTAGACGTCGTCCTTTCGCTTGAACGCGCCGCCCTGCTGGTTGAGCGCGTCGAGAATCTCGTTGGCGAGCTTGTCGGACATGCCCTTCTCCCGGCGCTCGCGCGCGTACGTCACGAGCCAGCGTACGGCAAGCGTGCGGGCGCGGCGCTGCGGCACCTCGACGGGAACCTGGTAGTTCGCGCCGCCGACGCGGCGACTGCGCACCTCGAGCACCGGCGTGACCGTCTTGACGGCCTGCTCGAGCACCTCGACGGGCGGCCGGCCCGTCTTCGTCCCGACGGTCTCGAGCGCCTCGTAGACGATCTGCTCGGCGATCGACTTCTTGCCGTCGAGCATGATCTTGTTGATCACCTGCGTGACGAGGGGCGACCCGTAGACCGAGTCGGGCTCGACCGGACGAACCTGGACTTCGGCACGGCGCGGCATTACGAGCCCCTCTTGGCGCCGTACTTCGAGCGTCCCTGCTTGCGGTCGGAGACGCCGCCCGTGTCGAGCGCGGCGCGGATGATCTTGTAGCGGTAGCCCGGCAGGTCCTTCGTCGAGCCGCCACGCACGAGCACGACGGAGTGCTCCTGCAGGTTGTGGCCCTCGCCCGGGATGTAGGCGCCGACCTCCTGCCCGTTCGTCAGCCGGACGCGCGCGACCTTCCGCAGCGCCGAATTCGGCTTCCTCGGGGTCTGCGTCATGACACGTGTGCACACGCCGCGCCGCTGCGGCGCGCCGTCCAGATGAGGCGTCTTCGTCTTCGCCTTGGGAGCCTTCCGGCCCTTGCGCACGAGTTGGTTGACGGTCGGCAAATGAGTCCTTTCGTAAAGAGACGGTCGGCGGGAGCGAAATGCCCCCTGCCAACCGGCCCGCGGCATGGTAGCGAAGACCCACAACCCTCGCCAGGAAGCGGCATCCCGAAATCCCACGGAACGAGGGTGGTCGCCGCCCGCGACTGCGTTTACAGTGCCCGGGCCGATGGATCCCGTCGTGACCGGGCTCGCCGCCGCGCTTGCCGTCAGTCTGATCGTCCTCTTCGACCTGTCGAGCCGGGTCCGGCGCCGCGTCTCGCGCCAGGCGGACTCTCGCGTCGAGGGAGCCGTCGGAAGCCTCGAGCAGCGCATGGCGGAGCTCGCGCGCGAGCTCGAGGAGACGATTCGACGCACCGAGGAGGAGACGCGGCGAAGCCGGTTCATGAGCCAGATCGGCTCGACGGTCGACCTCGACGACGTGCTCGAGACGGCGCTTCAGGCCGCGTCGGCACTGCCGCACGCCGACGCAGCCCTCGTCCGGCTCGAGCGCGGCGCGGACGACGAGCCTGTCGTCGCCTCGCGCGGCTTCGACGACGACGCGCCCGACGCCGGCGCGCTCTTCGGCCAACCCGACGCGTGGGGCGCCCGCGCAGTCGAGCTCTCCTACCGCTACGCGGACTCTCCCGCGGCAAACGGGACGATCCGCGCGGCCCTCGGCGTGCCGCTGCTCGACCGGTCGGGGCGGATCGGCTGGCTCGGCGTCTTCTCCCGCAGTCCGCAGGGACGCTTCGGCGACGAGGAGCTCCACCGTCTCGAGGAGCTCGCGGAGCGAGTCGCGCCAGCCCTCGAGAACGCCCGCCGCTTCCAGGAGGCGAGCCGGCTCGCCGACCTCGACTCGCTCACCGGGCTCCACAACCGCCGCTTCTTCCACGAGACGCTCGCGCGCGAGGTCGCCCGCGCGCATCGCTACGGACGGCGCCTCTCCCTCGTGCTGATGGACGTCGACGACTTCAAGGAGATCAACGACCGGATCGGCCACCTCGCCGGCGACGCCGCTCTCGCGGAGGCGGCGGAGCGGGTGCGACTGGCGGTTCGCGCGGCCGACATCGCCTGCCGCGTCGGTGGGGACGAGCTCGGCGTCATCCTGCCCGAGTCCGGGCTCGAGGACGCGCAGCGCCTCGTGGCGCGCATCCAGGAGTCGATCGCCTCGCGGCCCGTCGGCCGCGCCGGACGCGTGCGCATCTCCGCCGGCGCCGCCGAGCTCCAGACCGACGACGACGCGACGCGCCTGTTCGAGCGCGCGGACGAGGTCCTCTATGCGGCAAAGCACTCCCGCAAGAGCGGCCCCGGCCTCGCCGCCGCCGACTAGGTAGCTCGCGAGTCCTGCGGACTCGCTCGCTTGCCGCTTGAAGAGCTGCGCTCTTCAAGCGGAGTAACGGAACTGCGCCGACCGGAGAGCGCGGTCTCCGGTCGGCTCCGTGCTGTTTTTGCTGGAGATGCTCCGGACGGGGCCGACGCGTTGTGCGCTCGCGCGCGGCAGAGGCCGGCCCGAGCGCGGCCCGGCCTGCGGCTAAGCCCAGCTGCGCTGGTCTTAGCCTCCGGCCCTTTGTCTGAGCGCACTTCAACCGTTCGAACCCTCTGACCGGTCCCGGCGGAAGGGCCGTCCGAACCACGCAAGCCCAAAAGCAAGCCCTCAGCACGGAGCAGGCCCGGGATCGCAATCCCGGGCCTGCGCAGTTCCTTCACCCAGCGAGCGAGTCCGCAGGACTCGCGAGCTAGTCAATATCGGCGGCGGTGAACTCGCGGACGACTCGGGCGGGGACTCCGGCGACGGTCGTGTAGGGCGGGACGTCGTCGACGACGACCGCGCCCGCGGCGACGATGGCGTACTCCCCGACCGTGACGCCCGCGAGGATCGTGCTGCGCAGGCCGAGATAGGCGCCGCGGCGGATCGTCGTCCGCAGTCCCGCCCGCGTCGCCTCGTCTCCGAGCAGCCGGTGGAAGTGGCGCGGGTAGTAGGTGTGGCCGAGGATCGTCGCCTGCGCGATCACGGTGACGTCGTCCTCGAGGGTCACGGACGACGGCGCTGCGTCGTCGATGAAGACCTCGGTGCCGATGAAGACGCGCCGGCCGACCTCGACCCCGCGGCGGCGATGCAGCGACGCGCGCGCCGCGGGCGGCAGCGGCGCGTAGCGCGCGATCACATGGAGCCAGCGCTTGCCGAGTGCGCCGAAGAGACCGACGCCCCGGGTCTCCGGCGAGACCGGGATGTTGCCCCACAACTTCTCGAGCACACCCGAAGGCTATTGCAGCTGGAGGAACGGCAGGTACTGGGTGAGATCGACGTTCCCCGGCTGCGGCAGCTCGTCGGCGCGGCAGATCGCCGTCTCGAGAGCCTGGCGCTGCAGCGACTCCATCCAGCGCTCAAGAGCCTGCGTGCGCTCGAAGCCCTCGAGGGCGGCGACGATCGCCGGGCGGGCAGCGGAGATCGACAGCGCCGCGAGCGGGATCGCCGCGCCGGCAGGCTCGACCGTGTACGTCCCGGCGAGCGTCGTGATCTTGGCCTTGCGGCCGGAGGCGGCGGAGAACAGCTCCGCCGGCGCCGCGCCCGAGAGCGCGAGACCGCGATTCCTGCCGCCGAGCCACGGAGCCTTCGGCTTGACGCTGACGCTGCGGACGCTGAGGTCCGGGTAGTCCGAGTAGAAGGCGGCGACTTCCGCAGCCGTCGGCGTGCGGACCGGCAGCGACGCCTCGAGCCGGGCGGCGCGGAGCTCGTCGGCGAGCACCGCTCGCGCTTCGGACACGGTCGCATGAGCCTGCGCGAGCGCCGCGTGATACGCGGCCGTGCTCCCGCCGAACGACTCACGGACGACGGTGCGCTCCGCCGCGAGCACGTCGTGCTGCTTGACTGCGGCGCGACTGCTCTCGACGAGTCGCTCGAGGAGGGCGCTCAGGGCCGCGTTGCGGTCGCCGGTCACGAGCGTGAGTCGTGCCGCGTCCGTCTCCGAGATGGAGCCGAGCCCCGGCACGCGGCACTGCGTCCCGCGCCGGAGGATGATCTGTCCCTCGGTCAGGGAGGTGTCGAAGCCCTTGCCGAGCAGCCGCGGCGCGTTGCAGAGGCTCTTGTCGCGGGTCCAGAGCCAGACGCAGGCCGCCTCCCGCTTCGTCGGATCCACCTCCTTCGGATTCCACTGCTGCCAACCCCAGGAGAAGACCGACCCGAGGCCGAGCTCGCGGGCGACCTGCTTCGCCGAGAGCGCGTACCACTTCACGACCTGGTACCACGCGCTCGCGGGCTCGAGCTCGTTGCGGCCGCCGCCGCCCTTGCCGGTGAGGACGCTGATCATGATCCCGAGCCGGCTCGGGGGGATCCCGATCGAGGTGAAGTCGGCGACCGCCTGCCGGTAGTCCTCGCGGAGCTGGCGGTTGCCGAGCACCGGCCCGAGCTTCCAGATCGCCGGCGCCGGCACGTAGTCCTCCCGCACGATGCTCGCGACCTTCGCGATGTCGAGCCACCAGGCGACCGCGTCGCTCGTCCCGGTGAACGGCGCCCGGCTGACGAGGAGGACCGGATGGGCGCCGAGGGCGGCGAGATCCTGGAAGAAGGCGAGGACGTCCGCGCGGTACTGGACGGTCGACGGGATCCACGGCGGCACGTTGTTCGCGCCGAAGAGCTCGTTCTCGACGATGAGCGGCGTCTGGCAGCCACCGGTGTGCGAGACGGCGTTGTCGTACTCCGTCTGCGCGGCGGCCGCGATCGTCGAGGGGTCCGCCGGAGCCTGCGGCGTCCCGACCTTGTCCTTCATGTGGACCTGGAACTCGTACGTCGCCGCGCCGCGGGCGCGCGCCTGCGCCGGGTAGTCGCTGTGGGGGTTGTTCGTGACGGCGAGGAGGGTGCCTGGACGCGCGAGGATCGGGAGCAGCGTCGGCCAGCCGTATTCGGCCCAGACCGTCTCCTGCGACGCGATCCCGCACTGCCCGGCCCAGTCGGGGTTCGACGAGGCGCTGCCGGCAGCGACCAGGGACGCCGCGGCTGCGGCGAGACCGACGAGGAGGACCTTCTTCACGACCCGTTCCTGTGTACCAGAGAGGGCGGCCTCTCGCCGCCCTCTCGTGTAACCACTCCGTTAAGCCGCGCCGGCTAGTCGTCGAGCGGCGTGTCGACCTCGGGCACTTCCTCCGCCTCGAGGTCGCTGCGCGGCTCGGCGCCGTCGGTGGTCTCCGGCTCGCCGCCGAAGTCGAGCCCGAGCTCGGCGAGAGCGTCGGTGCCGTCGGTGCCGATCTCCTCGAGCGCCGCGAGCAGCTGCTCCTCGGTCGCCGGCCGCGCGAGCGCGCTCGCGGGGACCTTGGAGGAGGGGCCGATCTCGATCGTCCGGTACCGCTTCAGGCCCGTCGCCGCCGGGATCAGCTTCCCGATGATGACGTTCTCCTTCAGCCCGAGCAGCCGGTCGACCTTGCCTTCGATCGCCGCGTCGGTCAGCACCTTCGTCGTCTCCTGGAACGAGGCCGCCGAGAGGAAGGACTCGGTCGCGAGGGACGCCTTCGTGATCCCGAGGATCAGCGGCTCGGACGTCGCCTGCTCCTTCTTCTCCTTCTTCACCCGCGCGTTCTCGCGGTCGAGGACGAGCTTGTCGACGAGCTGGCCCGGCAGCAGGTCGGTGCCGCCGGCGTTCTCGACGCGCACCTTCTTCAGCATCTGCCGGACGATCAGCTCGATGTGCTTGTCGTGGATCTCGACACCCTGCGACTTGTAGACCTTCTGCACCTGGTCGACGAGATAGAGCTCCGTCGCGGTGTAGCCCTTGAGGCGGAGCTGGTCGGCCGGGCTGATCGAGCCCTCGTGGAGCGGATCGCCCGCCTCGACGTGCTGGCCGTGGACGACGGTGAGCCGCGTCCGGCGAGGCACGAGGACCGAGAAGTCGTCGTCCTCGTTGCCGGTGTCCGCGACGACCGTGATCCGGAGCTGGCGCTCCGTCTCCTCGATCGCGACGGTGCCCGCCACCTCGGCGAGGACTGCGGCGCCCTTCGGGTTCCGCGCCTCGAAGATCTCGACGACGCGCGGGAGGCCGTGCGTGATGTCGGCACCGGCGACACCGCCGGTGTGGAACGTCCGCATCGTCAGCTGCGTGCCCGGCTCGCCGATCGACTGCGCGGCGATGATCCCGACCGCGTCGCCGATCTCCGAGAGCTCGCCCGTCGCGAGGAACGTGCCGTAGCACTTGCGGCACACGCCCGCGTCCGCCTTGCACTTGAGCACGGACCGGACCGGGATCGTGAAGCCCTCGGCGATGTCGTCGCCGAGCTCCTCGACGATCTCGCGGAGCCGCGGCATCTTGATCTCCTCGCCCTTGCTCGCGACGACCGTCTTGCCCGGCTTGCCGGACGCGAGCGGCTTGTGGACGTCCTCCGCGATGATCCGGCCGGCGACGGACTTGTTCAGGCCGTCCGGCAGGAAGAGCGGCAGCTCGACGTACTCCTTCGTCTTACAGTCCTCCTCGCGGATGATCACGTCCTGCGAGACGTCGACGAGGCGGCGCGTCAGGTAGCCCGAGTCGGCGGTGCGGAGCGCGGTGTCGGCGAGACCCTTGCGGGCGCCGTGGGTCGAGATGAAGTACTCGAGCACCGAGAGGCCCTCCATGAAGTTCGCCTTGATCGGCCGCTCGATGATCTCGCCCTTCGGATTCGCCATCAGGCCACGCATGCCGGCGAGCTGGCGGAGCTGCGCGAACGAGCCACGAGCTCCCGAGTTGGCCATCATGTAGATCGGGTTCAGCTCGTCGAGGTTGTCGACCATCGCCTGCGCAACCTCGTCGGTGGCCTCCGTCCAGATCGACGTGATCTGCTCGTGGCGCTCCGACTCGGTGATCAGGCCCTGGTCGTACGCGTCCTCGACGCGCGAGACACGCTCCTCGTAGCCGGCGAGGATCTGCTCCTTGTCCGGCGGGATGACGATGTCGTTCTTCGAGATCGTCACGCCGGCGAGCGTGCCGTACTTGAAGCCGAGATTCTTGATCGTGTCGAGGACGTGGGCGACGACGTGGGCGCCGTGCGAGTCGACGAGCGTCGAGATGAAGTCGCCGAGCTCCTTCTTGGAGAGCGTCCGGTTGACGTACTCGTGCGCCTTCGCCTTCTTGCCGTTGCCGCCCGCCGCCTCGTGGAGCGAGCGCTCCACCTCGGCGTTGAAGATGACGCGACCCGACGTCGTGAGGATCAGCTCGCCGTTCCAGAGGTACTCGATCGGCTGCTGCAGGTGGAGCTGCTTCGCCTCGACGGCGAACTCGACCTCCTCCTCCGTCCGGAAGCGCTGCGGCCGCGGATCGAGCTTCTCGGCCGCGAGCGTGTTCAGGTCCTTGTCGGAGTACGTGAGGTAGTAGGAGCCGAGCACCATGTCCTGCGTCGGCGTCGCGAGCGCGTTCCCGTGCGCCGGCGAGAGGATGTTGTTCGCCGAGAGCATCAGGATCCGCGCCTCCGCCTGGGCCTCCGCCGACAGCGGCACGTGGACGGCCATCTGGTCGCCGTCGAAGTCCGCGTTGAAGGCGTGGCAGACGAGCGGGTGAACCTGGATCGCCTTGCCCTCGACGAGCGTCGGCTCGAAGGCCTGGATGCCGAGGCGGTGGAGCGTCGGCGCGCGGTTCAGGAGGACCGGGTGCTCCTGGATGACCTCCTCGAGGATGTCCCAGACCTCGGCGTGCATCTGGTCGACGTGCCGCTTCGCCGCCTTGATGTTCTGGACGATCTTCCGCTCGACGAGCCGGCTCATGATGAACGGCTTGAAGAGCTCGAGCGCCATGAGCTTCGGCAGGCCGCACTGGTAGAGCCGGAGGTGCGGGCCGGAGACGATGACCGAGCGGCCGGAGTAGTCGACGCGCTTGCCGAGCAGGTTCTGCCGGAAGCGGCCCTGCTTGCCCTTCAGCATGTCGCTGAGGGACTTGAGCGGCCGGTTGCCCGGGCCGGTCACGGCGCGGCCGCGGCGGCCGTTGTCGAACAGCGCGTCGACGGCCTCCTGCAGCATCCGCTTCTCGTTGTTGACGATGATCTCCGGCGCGCCGAGGTCGAGCAGCCGCTTGAGGCGGTTGTTCCGGTTGATGACGCGGCGGTAGAGGTCGTTGAGGTCGGACGTCGCGAAGCGGCCGCCGTCGAGCTGGACCATCGGGCGGAGCTCCGGCGGGATGACGGGGATCGCCTCGAGGATCATCCACTCGGGACGGTTCTCGCTCGTGATGAAGGCGTTGACGACCTTGAGCCGCTTGATCGCCCGCTGCTGCTTCTGGCCCTTCGAGGTGCGGATCGTCTCGCGCAGCATCGCGGCCTCGTTGTTCAGGTCGAGGTCCTTGAGCAGCTCGCGGATCGCCTCCGCGCCCATGCCGCCGCTGAAGTAGACGCCGAACCCGTACGGCGAGCCGAAGCGGTCCTTGAGCTCGCGGAAGATCTGCTCGTCGTTGACGATCAGCTTCGGCTCGAGCTCCCGGAAGAGCCGCCACGTCTCCTCGAGCCGGTTGACGGCGTCGACCGCCGCCTCGCGCGCATCCTCGCGCCGCGACTCGATGTCGAGGTACATCTCGCGCACCTTGAGCGCCCACTGGACGATCGCGTCGAGATCCTCCTTCTGGATCCGCCCGTCGGTGCGGAGGCAGAGGTCGTTCGCGAGCTCGCGGATGTCGGAGTCCGGCTCCGCGGCCTCGATCGTGTCCTTGAGCAGCCCGTTGCCGAGCTCGCGCGCCTTCTCGAGGTTCTTGAGGTCGACGCCGGCGGCGATCGCCTGGTCCTCCTCGTTGAGCTCGGCACCGGAGAGGAGCCCGTCGACGATGCGGTGGATGTGCTTCGTGACGGCGCCCTTCTTCGAGCCGGTCGCCTTCTCGGCTTCCTTCTCGAGCCCGGCGATCGCAGCCTTGATCTGCTCGGCGGAAGCGGCGACGGCGTCGAGCTCGCGCGGCGTCAGCCGGCGGTCGTCGCGGATCGCCGAGTTGCGGACGAGCTCGCGGATCTTCTTCGCGTCCTCGGTCGTGATCTTCGGGACGAGCTCGACGAACAGGCCGCTGACGAGCGTGCGTGCCTCCTCGAGCGGCGGCAGCGCCTGCTCCTCGGCCCACGTCGAGAGACCGCGGGTCCAGAAGTCGTCGTCCTCGTCGAAGTTCCGCTCCTTCCCCTTCGCGAAGAAGTCGCGCCGGCGGGTGAGCCGGTCCTCGAGCGCGGCGAGCGCCTCGTCGCGGTCGACGTCGACCCGCTCCGCCTCCGCCTTGACCTGGTCCTCGAGCCCGTTCAGGTCGGCGGCCCGCTTCTCCGTGTCGACCGCCGTGACGATCGAGGCGGCGAAGTAGAGGACCTTCTCCAGCTCGCGCGGCGCGATGTCGAGGAGGTAGCCGATCCGGCTCGGAACGCCCTTGAAGAACCAGATGTGCGAGACGGGCGCGGCGAGGTCGATGTGCCCCATCCGCTCGCGGCGAACCTTCTGCCGCGTCACCTCGACGCCGCAGCGCTCGCAGATGATGCCCTTGTAGCGGACGCGCTTGTACTTGCCGCAGTAGCACTCCCAGTCGCGCGTCGGCCCGAAGATGCGCTCGCAG
>Ga0070741_10005726_pt1 | contig 27269 bp, 29 predicted proteins | sample Coa_R1_4_FD_66440 | JGI IMG/M metagenome (GOLD analysis project Ga0070741, IMG submission 66440) | Surface soil microbial communities from Centralia Pennsylvania, which are recovering from an underground coalmine fire - Coalmine... | ecosystem: Environmental > Terrestrial > Soil > Unclassified ...
CGTCTCGAGCTACAAGCTGAAGGTCGGCGACCTCGTCGAGGTGAAGGAATCTTCCAAGCAACTGGCGCATGTGCTTGAAGCGAGCCAGCTTCCCGAGCGCGACGTGCCGGACTATCTGGAAGTCGATCACGGCAAGATGACCGCGAAGTTCGTCCGCGTCCCCGCGCTGACGGACGTGCCGTTCGCGGTGCAGATGGAGCCGCATCTGATCGTCGAATTCTATTCGCGCTGATTTCATACCAGCGTTGAACGCAACGAAGGCCCCGGTTTTGCCGGGGCCTTTTTGTTTGGGTAAAGTCGCTGAAAGTCATTCCGGGGCGCGGCGAAGACGCGAACCCGGAATCTCGAGATTCCGGGTCTGGTCCTTTGGACCATCCCGGAATGACCAGTCTGAAAGAGAGCTCTCACCCAATGGCCTACACCCCTGCCCGCCGCGATCCCAAGGCTCCTCCGGTCCGCATCAACCTGTTGTCGGACACGCAAACCCGCCCGACGGCCGGAATGCGCGAAGCGATGGCGCGCGCCGAAGTCGGTGACGAGCAGGTCGGCGACGATCCGTCCACCAACCTGCTCTGCGATCGCGTCGCCGAACTGATGGGGAAAGAGGCCGCGGTGTTCTTGCCCTCGGGCACCATGTGCAACGTGACGGCGACGCTGGTGCATTGCCGGCCGGGCGACGAAATCCTGGCGCAGGTCTCCGCCCACATCATCGCGCGTGAGGGCGGCGCGCACGCCGCGCTGGGCGGCTTCCAGATCACGCCGCTGCAAGGCGCCGACGGCAAGTTCACGCCCGAGACGTTCCGTGCCGCGCTTCACCCGCGCACGCGCTACCAACCGCCGCAGACGCTGGTCAGCGCCGAGCAAACCGCCAATATCGGCGGCGGCACGATCTGGAAGAAAGCCGATCTCGACGAGGTCGTAAAGATTGCCAAAGCGAACGGCCTTGCCACCCATATGGACGGTGCACGGCTTCTGAATGCAACCGTTGCCACCGGCATCAGCGCGAAGGATATGACCGCAGGCTGGGATTCGGCCTGGATCGATTTTTCGAAAGGTCTCGGCGCGCCGATCGGCGCGGTCCTCGCCGGTACGCGCGATTTCATCGACCAGGTCTGGCGCTGGAAACAGCGGCTCGGCGGCTCGATGCGCCAGAGCGGCATCTGCGCAGCCGCCTGCACCTACGCGCTCGACCATCATGTCGACCGCCTGGCGGAAGATCACGCCAACGCACGGGCGCTGGCGCGCGGACTTTCGCAGATTCAGGGCATTGAGGTGCAGGACCCCGAAACCAACCTGGTGTTCTTCAAGCCGGATGGTGCCGGCATCAGCGCTGCCGATATGGTCGCCGCACTCAACAAGCGCGGCGTGCAGATCGCCGTGATGGACGGCCGCATCCGCGCCTGTACGCATCTGGATGTCACGGCGGCCCACATCGAGGAGATGGTGGGGCTTGTGCGCGAGATCGCGCGCAAGGCTTAAGTTCTGTCCGTTGCCAGCCGCAACACGGCCAGCATGGACGAAACCAACATCGTCGCCAGCATGGTAAGAGCCGCGGTTGCCCTGAGATCGGCGACGCGCCAAAGGTGACCGGCAGCGTCGATCACCTCCCCGCTCTGGCCAATCAGCCACGGCGTCAGATGGGTCAGGCCTGAACTCAAATAAAGCGCAATCGCGGTGAGCCGCAGCGCCTTAGTGCGCGCGGCCGGCGGTTCAGACAGATCGGGACGGCGGCTGAGGTAAATGGCAAACGCCTGAAAGAACAGCCACGAGGTCAACAGCCAGCCGGCATAGTTCGAGAGCGGCACGCCGAAATGCGCTCCACCATCGTGCCAGATCCAGGCCTTAGCAATCGTCGAGGCCGGCGGGTCCATCACCACGTCCCACTGCGTCATGACGAATGCCGCCACGACGGGCCAGGCCAGCAATTCGAATTTGCTTTTTGGGCGCGCCGGCGCCCCGAGCAAGGTGCCGGCCAATACCCACGAAAAATATCCCATGCCGAACCAGAGCGGTCCAACGATGACGGGAATGACGCCGACATGCGGCAAGTTCGCACCCACCTCGAAATGATAGCGGCCGAACGGAAAACCTGTCAGCGAGCCGGCGTTCTCCATCGCGAAGGTAATGACGATGCAGATCGCGAAAAGTGCAAGCGCGTCCCTCCAGCCATAGAACAGCGCGGCGTGAACGCAGGCCACCACAATGCCGATCGCGGCGAGCGCCTGCGCCAGCGGCGTCGGATTCCAGGCAAACCCGATCACGAGCGCCAGATAGGCCGCAAGGAGAATTCCGAGGGCAGATCCGGCTAACGGAAATAGCGGACGATACGTTGCCTTCAACGCTTCCTGTGCGGTCATTACGGGCCTTGTTTTTCCAACGCCTGATAGATCAGCGTTTTCAATTCCACTTGAATGCGCCCGCGCTGTGACGGCGACGCCATCATGAGGACCGCAAACATGTCGTCCTTGGGATCGACGAAGAAGAACGTGCCGCCGGCGCCGTCCCAGCGATATTCGCCTGTCGGCAGCGGTGGGCTCGCAACCACCCGGACCGCAAAGCCCAAACCAAAACCGCTATCGCCGCTAGGGAAGTAATAGTAATCGCGGGCAATCCCGGATTCCGGCGGCACGAGGTCCGACGTCATCAGCTTGACCGTCTCGGCCTTCAGATATCGCCTGCCATCGAGCGTGCCGTCATTGAGCAGCATCTGCGCGAAGCGGGCGTAATCGGCCGCCGTCCCGACCATCCCGCCCCCACCGGATTCCCAGCGCCGAGGCTTGGCCGCGTCACCGAGGCCTTTGATCGTGCTCAGGGTGAGATCACCGGGCAGCGACTCGGCGACGCGCGATCGTTTGGAATCGACAACGGTGAACGCGGTGTCACCCATGCCGAGCGGACCCAGCAATCGCTCCTTCTCGAATTCGTACAGCGACTTTCCGGAAACGACCTCGATGACGCGGCCGAGCACATCGGTCGAGTGGCCGTAGTCCCACAGCGTGCCCGGCTGCTCGGCGAGCGGCAGATTTGCCAGCCGCATCGCAAGCTGTGCATTGTCGAAATCGCCGTCAAAAAGTCCGCTGTTGTCGTAGAGCTTGCGAACAGGACTGTCGCCGTAAAAGCCGTAAGTGATGCCGGAAGTCTGGCGCAACAGGTCCAGGATTCTGATCGGGCGCGCCAGCGGCTCGGTGGCCAGAGCCTCCTTGCCGTTCTCGTCGCGTTTTTCGACGGCAACTTTCACCTCGGCGAAGGCCGGAATGAATTTCGACAAGGGATCGTCGAGCGACATCTTGCCGTCGTCGACCAGCATCATGGCGGCGACCGACGTGACCGGCTTCGACATCGAGTAGAGGCGGAAGATCGTGTCATCCGTCATCGGACGATGGTCTTCGACGTCCTTGGCGCCAAAAGATTCGAACAGAACCGGTTTGCCGTGCTGCTGGATCAAAAGCACCGCGCCGGGAATCGTGCCAGCGGCAACCTCGTTCTTCAGGTAGTCGCGGACGTGCGCGAGGCCGTCGCGCGAGAAGGCGCGGGAAACCGCAACCGGAGATTCCGCTGAAGCTGCATTGCTGGCGATCGCAGCCAGCAAGAGTACCAGCGCCGCGAGCTGAAAATGCCAAGCAGCGCCTGCGCTTCGAAATGTCATGAATGACCCGCCCGCCAAAGCACGCGAAGTGTAGCGGCTAGCTCAGTCAGCACAAGACGTAACGAAGCGCTCCAGAACATGCTCGTGCAAGTCCGCGCTTGCTTGCGAGAAGCAGCAGAAGATCACGCGGCTGACTGTTGGCGCCGTCTTCAAGGCCTCGACGGTCGCTGAAACCGCAATGCCGGCCGCTCGGTCGGCGGGAAATCGATAGACACCTGTGGAGATCGCCGGAAAGGCGATCGAGGTCAGTTTGTTGTCGCGGCAGAGCGCGATGGCGCGGGTGTAGCAAGTCGCGAGCATTTCGCCCTCGCCGCGATCGCCGCCGTACCAGACCGGCCCGACCGCATGAATCACATGCTTCGCCGGCAGCCGATAACCTCTGGTGATTTTCGCATCGCCTGTTTCACAGCCACCGAGCGTACGACATTCTTCCAGCAATTGAGGCCCGGCGCCGCGGTGGATGGCGCCGTCAACCCCGCCGCCGCCAAGCAAAGACGTGTTGGCGGCGTTGACGATGGCATCGACACGCAATGTCGTGATGTCGGCGACGGCAACTTCGAGCCGCACGCCGCCGAGCTGGCGGGCCATCAGGCGACGGTCGAGACCGCCACGCCCTTGTCGGTGAAGAGCTGCTGCAATTCGCCAGCCTGGAACATCTCGCGGATGATGTCGCAGCCGCCGACGAACTCGCCTTTCACATAGAGCTGGGGAATGGTCGGCCAGTTCGAGTAGGTCTTGATGCCGTTACGAAGATCAGCGGACTCCAGCACATTGAGGCCTTTGTAGCCGACCCCGATGTGGTCGAGGATCTGGACGACCTGCCCGGAGAATCCGCATTGCGGAAACTGCGGCGTGCCCTTCATGAAAAGCACGACGTCGTTCGACTTCACTTCGTTGTCGATGAATTGCTCGATGCTCATATTCTCTTCCTCTTGGGGGTGGGTGATAAACCCACTCTGGAATCGGGCTTCGCGGCCATACGCCAGCCGGCCCTCCGCGATTCCCATATATGTACCCCAAACGATTGTGCATCCAAAGTAATTTGGCGGTCGCACCTGCCATGCCGGGACGCTGCCCGTTCCCCTTTAAGGCCAATGGCCCCAAGTAACAGCCGCGGCGATTGGTCCGTATTTCGTCGGATCGGAGGCTTTTTTCCCAGATAGGAACTCCTATCTAGGACGGGCTGTTCTCGAGGAACGACCCTTCGAGGCCAACGTTCTCCTATTGCGACCCGGAGACCCCAGTGACGCAGCCCGCATCCGCCATTGCCGCCTCTCGCCCGTCGTTATTTTCTGAAGAATCCGGCCTCGCTGATCACCTCACCGAGGCCTTTCTCGCAGTGCGAAGCGAGACAGAACGTCGCGCCGCGCCGTTAAGCGCCGAGGACCAGCTGATCCAGTCCATGCCGGACGCCAGCCCGGCCAAATGGCACCGCGCCCACACCACGTGGTTCTTCGAGCAGTTTCTGCTCGGCGAGCATAGTCCGGGATATACGCCCTACCATCCCGACTACGCCTTCCTGTTCAATTCCTATTACGTCAGCGCTGGGCCGCGCCACGCCCGTGGCCGGCGCGGAGATCTGACCCGGCCTTCCGCCGAGGAAATCACCGTCTACCGCAGTCATGTCGATGCAGCGGTCGTGAGATTTCTTCATGAAGCGGATGACAAAAAGCTGGCGGAGATCGCCCCTCTAATGGAGGTCGGCCTCAATCACGAGCAGCAACACCAGGAGTTGATGTTCACCGACATCCTGCATGCCTTTGCGCAAAATCCGATTTACCCGGCCTATGATCCGTCCTGGCATTTCCCCGCCGCGAGCGGCTCCGGTGACGATTGGGTCGACCTCAACGAGGGCATCCACTCAATCGGCCATGCCGGCGACAGCTTTCATTTCGACAACGAAAAGCCCGCGCATCGGGCGCTGGTCGGTCCGGTACAGCTGTCGCGCAACCTCGTCACCAATGCCGAGTGGATCGCCTTCATGGCCGACGGCGGCTACACGACGCCGACGCTCTGGCTGATGGACGGCTTTGCCGCCGCGACATCAGAGCAATGGCAGGCCCCCGGCCATTGGCGCGAGATCGACGGTAAGTGGCACATCATGACCCTTGCCGGCGTGAAGCCAGTCGATCCCGCGGCGCCGGTTTGTCATGTCAGCTACTACGAGGCTGATGCTTTTGCTCGCTGGCGCGGCAAGCACCTGCCGACCGAAATGGAATGGGAGGTCGCCGCGCGCGCCGGCTTGCTCAACGATGCCTTCGGCATTGTCTGGCAATGGACCCGCAGCGCCTATTCGCCGTACCCCGGCTATCGCGCGATCGAAGGCGCGCTCGGCGAATACAACGGCAAGTTCATGGTCAACCAGCTGGTGCTGCGCGGCTCATCGCTGGCGACGCCGGATGGTCACAGCCGCGTCACCTATCGCAACTTCTTCTATCCCCACCACCGCTGGCAATTCACGGGCCTGAGGCTCGCCGACTACGCCGACTAGAAATTTCTTGAATTCAAGCGCGCAGGAAAAAGCGCGTCCGGGAGATTGTCATGAACGTCCACGCCACCGCATTGGCTGAAACGCATCATCTCGACGAGCCAACGTCCCTCTTCGCCCGCGACGTGATCGACGATCTGTCGCGCGCGCCGAAGCGGCTGTCGCCGAAATATTTCTACGACGCCACCGGCTCCGAACTGTTCGAACAGATCACTGTGTTGCCGGAATATTACCCGACCCGCACCGAGCTTTCGATCCTGCGCGACAGGGCCGGCGCGATCTCGGCGATCATTCCCGAAGGCGCGGCGCTGGTCGAGTTCGGCGCCGGCGCAACCACCAAGGTGCGGCTGCTGCTTCGCGAGTGCAGCCTGGGGGCTTACGTTCCCGTCGACATCTCGGGCGATTTTTTGAACGCGCAGGCCGAAGCCTTGCGCGCGGACTATCCGGACTTGCGCGTTTACCCCGTCACGGCAGATTTCACCGCGCCGTTCGAATTGCCCGACGCCGTCAGCGCGATGCCCAAGGTTGGATTTTTTCCCGGCTCGACGCTCGGCAATTTCGAACCCGGCGAGGCCTGCAAGTTCCTCCGGACTGCCCGCACGATTCTCGGCAAGGACGGACGCATGGTGATCGGCGTCGACCTCGAGAAGGATGAGCGCACGCTCTACGATGCCTATAACGACACGGCCGGCGTCACTGCGCGCTTCAATCTCAATGTGCTTCATCGCATCAACCGCGAACTCGGCGGCGATTTCGACGTCGGCGCGTTCATCCATCGCGCGATCTACAACCGCGACCGCCATCGCATCGAGATGCATCTGATCAGCAAGAAGGCTTTCACCGCGCAGGTGCTCGGCCAGAAATTCTCATTTCGGCCCGGCGAAAGCATCCATACCGAGAACAGCTACAAGTACTCGGTCGAGCGCTTTGCCTTGCTTGCCCGGGTCTCGGGCTGGCGGCTGCTTGAAACGTGGACCGACGCGAAGACGATGTTTTCGGTTCACGCGCTGGAGGCGTCCGACTGAGTTTCGGGCGCGTCGCCGGCTTTTGATCGCAACGATAGCGATTCCCAGATCGCGACGATCACCATCAGCAGCGTTGTCGCGATCGACAGCATCAGCGGCGACAGTTCCTTGCCGAACCAGCCCAGCACGCCCAGCGCGACGATGCCTGCGCCATGCGAAAGCTGAAGCCAGCCGCGAATGACGTGCTTGAACAGGATGGTCCCGACCAGGAACAGCATGGGCCCGCCGACCGCGCTCACCACCACTCTCACATCGGAATGACCGGCGGGATGCTGCAACACGACGTCGTCAGCGACCGCCGACAGAATGATGCCAGCGACGATCGGCAGATGCAGGTAGGTATAGGCAAGCCGCGCCAGCCGCCCCGGCTCGCTTGAGTTCGAGATCAGCTCGGAGCCGGCTTCCGCGCCCTTGTGGAAATAAAGCCACCACATTGCGAGCGCGGCCAGGAAGGCCGACAGGAATGCCGCGACGACCTCAAAGGTCCATTTCAAATCGGCAAACGTCGCGCCGGTGACGACGATGGATTCTCCGAGCGCGATGATGATGAAACCGGCGCAACGCTCCGCCAGGTGGCCGCCTTCGACGTACCAGTCCGCCACCGTGGACGCGCCGTATTTCGGAATCCAGAACCGCACCACAGGCGAGACATATTCGATCGCCAGCGCCACGACCCACAGCACCAGCCTTTCCTGACCTTGCATGATGCCGCCCGCGATCCAGAAGATCGCGGATGTCGACAGCCAGACCAGAATGCGGATCGCGTTCATGCGCGCGGCTGTGCGCTGACGCGGGGTCGATAGGAGCCAGAAAATGGTACGGCCGACCTGCATCGCAGCATAGGCGATCGCAAACCATAGCCCTCGCGAATCGAAGGCCAGCGGAATCGACGTGGAGAGCACAAGGCCGCCCAGCATCAGCAGGAACAGGAGGATGCGGACCGGCGTGAGTTCAGGATTGAGCCAATTGGTGACCCAGGATGTGTAGACCCAGACCCACCAGACGCTGAGCATCAGCAAGGTCGTCTGCGCCGCACCGAGCGGTGTGAAATGCGCAAGCAGGGTGTGCGATACCTGCGTGACCGCGAACACAAAGACCAGATCGAACAGCAGTTCGGCGTAAGTGACCCGGCTGTGCTGGTTTGGCACGATGGCACGAAACAACGGGCCGCGCTCGTTATCCCACGGCATGAAGCCCTGCTTTGCCCCTCTCAGGCCGTTCATGGACAGTGCCATCCCCGGCCGATTGGCCGGGCTCGCCGGCGTGAACTAGTCCGGCACGCCCGTCTGCAAGGCGAGCGCATGGAGCACACCGCCCATCTGGCCTTTCAGCGATTGATAGACGATCTGGTGCTGCTGGACGCGCGACTTGCCGCGAAAGGATTCCGAAATCACGGTGGCCGCGTAATGATCGCCGTCACCGGCAAGATCCCGGATCGTCACATCGGCATCGGGAATCGCAGCCTTGATCATCGATTCGATATCGCGGGCATCCATCGGCATTCCAGATTTCTCCCTCTCGCATCGCCGCTCGGCGGCCCCCGGTCAGCCACTTTCGGCTCCTCAATTTAGCGCGAATGGCCTTCTGGGTCACGCCCTCACGCACTATATTCGCGCCACGATCACAGGAAGGCCCGGCCGTTTATGCGGGCCGAAAGGTTGTCAACATGAAGTTACCCGGTCCCGACCACCCGATCACCATCACCACGAACCCGCGCCGCGTCCGCGTGTCAGCGGGCGGCGTTGTGATCGCCGAGTCCAGCGAGGCCTTATCGCTGAAGGAAGCAAGCTATCCCGCGGTGAACTATGTGCCGCGCAAGGACGCCAATATGGGTTTGCTCAAGCGCAGCGAGCGGGTGACGCACTGCCCTTACAAAGGGGACGCGAATTATTTCAGCATTGTTGCCGACGGCAAGACCATCGCGGATGCGATCTGGACCTACGAGGCGCCATTTCCGGCCATGGAAGAGATCTCGGGCCACCTCGCCTTCTATCCGGACAAGGTCAAGATCGAGGAAGTGGCGTAGGCTTCCCTGGACCCGTGTTCTTGCCACTCGAGCTGTCGTCCCTGCGAACGCAGGGACCCATACCCACCGGCCAGCGTGATGAGACAGGCTACCCGACCGCGAAACGGAAAAATTCCGCGGTCTGGGTCCCTGCGTTCGCGGGGACGACGAGATATGTGGCTATACCCGAAAGATCGTGAGACCCAGGATCAGCAGGATCAGGAAGATCACGACGAAGACGTAGAACAAAAAGCGCGCGATATCCGCCGAGGCCGCCGATATGCCGGTGAAACCAAGGATGCCTGCGATCACCGATATCACGAAGAAGATCAGCGCCCACTTCAGAAGTGTCATCTCGAGCTCCGATTGCCCTCAACGCCATCCGCCGAGCGGACGGTCTTGCTGATCTAACTTCGGTGCTTTCACGATAGTTCCGTTTCGCACTGCGTTTCGGTGAGTTCGGCCTTCGATCGTCCCTCAGCACCGTCTCCCCCAGCCTTCACCCCATCCCATGCGCCAGCCCCCATGGGCCCTGCAGCGGACGGCCCTTGTTGAATCGCCTGACGCCCTCCAACATGGCGCAATCCAAACGCCCGGGGGGCGCGAATGACGGTCGCCATCAGTTCGACAGCAGTGGACACAAGAGCCAAACCGGCCGCGGGCGCGCGCAATGCAGCCCTGGATCGCGCCCGCACCTTCATCGTCCTGCTGGTGCTGATCCACCACTCGGTTATCCCCTACACCTATTACGGCCACACCGACCGGCAGTCGCTTCTGCTTTTTGATGCGGTCGTGACCTTCAACGACAGCTTCTTCATGGCGGCGATGTTTCTGCTGTCAGGACTGTTCGTCTGGCCCAGCCTGCAGCACAGGGGAATCGGCAGCTTCCTGCGCGGGCGCTGGTTGCGGCTCGGTCTGCCGTTCGCAATCGGCAGCGTCTTCCTGATGCCGCTGGCCTATTACGCGGTCGAGCTTCGCAACTCAGGCGCAGGCTCAGGCTTCATCGCCTATTGGTGGAAAACGATAACGGTCGGTCCCTGGGAAAGCGGCCCGATCTGGTTCCTGGGCGTGCTGCTCGCCTTCGACATGCTGGCAGCGGTCATCTATCGGGTCGCGCCAAGCGCTATCGAAGCCATCGGACGCGTGTCGACAGCGAAAGTCGAACATCCGACTTACGCTTTCTGGATGTTTCTCGCCGCGTCGGTCATCGTCTACGTGCCGATGGATCATCATTTCGGAATCGCGCGCTGGTTTACGCTGGGACCGCTTGCGGTCCAGGATGACCGGGTTCTGCTCTACCTGCTTTATTTCTTCGTGGGCGCCGGCATCGGCGCGGTCCACGGCGACCGCAGCCTTTTATCTCCTGATGGCGAGCTGGCGAGACGATGGCCGCTATGGCTTGCGGCCACCACCGTGACCTATGCCGGGCTCATCGGGCTCATTTTCTACAAGCGCGAATTCCTGCCCGACCCCAACAATCCGCCGCAGGGGTGGGACAACCTCCACGCCTTCTTTTTCGCTGCCTTTAGCGCCTCGCAAACCATCAACCTGCTCGCGCTGTTCTTGAGATTCGGCAATAGCGGCCGGAGCATCCTTGATCCCTTGCGCGAAAGTTCATTTGGAATCTTCCTGATTCACTATGTGCCGCTGCTGTGGCTGCAATATGCGCTTTACGGCATCGCGCTGGCGCCGATACCGCAAGTGACCGCGATCCTGAAAGCGCTGATCGTGTTTGTGCTGACGCTTGCGATCAGCTGGTTGGCGACACTCGCCGCGCGCAGGATTCCCGGCGCAAAACACGTGCTATAGCCTGAATCAAATCAGGCTTGGCCGGCCATGTAGGCCGGAAGCCAGCCTTCGAAGCCTTCCCTGAGCGAAGCCACCGACACGGCATCTTCACCGACAATGGCGATTGTATCGCCGCCGGTGGTGCCAATTCGCGCGCAAGGCACGCCGGCGCCCTTCATTTTGGCGAGCACAAGGCCCGCCTGCTCGGCCGGGACGGTCACGACATAGCGCGCCTGGTCTTCGCCGAACCAGAACGCGTGCGGCACGATCGCGGCTGGCGCGGCCAGGAGTTGTGCGCCAATGCCGCTTGCCATCGCCATCTCGGCGAGCGCGATCAAAAGCCCACCGTCGGAAATATCGTGGGCCGCAGTTGCGGTGCCGGCGCGGATCATGCCGCGCACAACGTCGCCGTTACGCTTTTCGGCGGCGACGTCGACCGGCGGCGGCGCGCCCTCTTCGCGGCCGCAAATGTCGCGCAGGTAGACGGATTGGCCGAGCCAGCCTTGGGTCTCGCCGATCAAAAGGATCGCCTCGCCGGCAGCCTTGAATGCGAGCGTCGCGGATTTGGTGAAATCGTCGAGCACGCCGACGCCGCCGATCGAGGGCGTCGGCAAAATGCCGCGGCCGTTGGTCTCGTTGTAGAGCGAGACGTTTCCGGACACGACCGGGAAGTCCAGCGCGCGGCAGGCTTCCGAAATGCCTTTCAGGCAGCCGACGAACTGGCCCATGATCTCCGCCCGCTCAGGATTGCCGAAATTGAGGTTGTCGGTGATCGCCAGCGGCCGGCCACCAACAGCCGTGATGTTCCGCCAGGCTTCGGCAACCGCCTGCTTGCCGCCTTCAAACGGATCCGCCTCGCAATAACGTGGCGTGACGTCGACGGTGAGCGCGAGCCCTTTTGGTCCGTCCTCGACGCGGACGACCGCGGCATCGCCGCCCGGCCGCTGTACGGTATTGCCCAAAATAACGTGGTCGTACTGCTCCCACACCCAGCGCTTCGAGCAAAGCTCGGGCGTCGCGATCAGCTTTTGCAGCGCTTGCGAGACTCCCATCGGCGGCGTGACCTCGCGCGCGGCGATCATGGCCCTGGCCGGCGACGGCACATGCGGCCGGTCGTAAACCGGCGCTTCATCGCCGAGCTCCTTGATCGGAAGGTCGGCCATGACGTCGCCGCCGTGCTTGACGCGAAAACGCTTGCTCGGCGTGGTGTAGCCGACCACGGCAAAGTCGAGCCCCCATTTGCGGAAGATCGCCTCAGCTTCCTTTTCCTTCTCGGGCTTGAGCACCATGAGCATGCGCTCCTGGCTTTCCGAGAGCATCATCTCGTAGGCGCTCATGCCGGTTTCGCGCGTCGGCACCGCATCGAGATCGAGGTCGACGCCGAGGTCGCCCTTGGCGCCCATTTCGACTGCAGAGCACGTGAGCCCCGCCGCGCCCATGTCCTGGATCGCAATCACGCAGTCAGCCGCCATGATTTCGAGACAGGCTTCGAGCAGCAATTTTTCGGCAAAGGGATCGCCGACCTGCACAGTCGGACGCTTCTCGGCGGAGTCATCATCGAATTCGGCCGACGCCATCGAGGCGCCGTGAATGCCGTCGCGCCCGGTCTTGGAGCCGAGATAGACGATCGGCATGTTCACGCCGGAGGCCGCCGCGTAGAAAATCTTGTCGGCATCGGCGAGGCCGACCGCCATCGCGTTGACGAGAATATTGCCGTCGTAGCGGGTGTGGAAACGCACCTGCCCGCCGACGGTCGGAACACCGAACGAGTTGCCATAGCCGCCCACGCCGGCGACGACGCCGGAGACAAGGTGGCGTGTCTTGGGATGCTCCGGCGCGCCGAAGCTCAAGGCATTGAGGCAGGCGATGGGGCGCGCGCCCATGGTGAAGACGTCGCGCAGAATGCCGCCGACGCCGGTGGTCGCGCCCTGATAAGGCTCGATGTAGCTCGGATGGTTGTGGCTCTCCATCTTGAACACCACCGCCTGGCCGTCGCCGATATCGATGACCCCGGCATTCTCGCCCGGGCCCTGGATGACCCAGGGCGCCTTGGTCGGCAGTCCCCGCAGATGGATGCGCGAGGATTTGTACGAGCAGTGCTCGTTCCACATCGCCGAAAAGATGCCGAGCTCCGTGAATGTCGGAATGCGGCCGATCAGCTTCAGGATGCGCTCGTACTCGTCCGGCTTGAGACCATGGCTCGCGACGAGTTCAGGGGTGATCTGGGGTTCGTTCGTTGATGGCATAAGGCGTTATTAGGAACATCGGAGGCCGGGGAAAAGGCCTTTTACGACGCATTTTTGCGCTGTCCAGAGCTTTGCTCGCGCTTCAATTGGCATTCTGCCGTTCGGTGGAGCGCGCAGGTGAGGAATTATGGAAAATCGCGACTGGCCAATATCTTGTCGGCAAGTGAATTCCCTCCCATGCGCACGGAGGCGAATGGGAGGGAATTCGGCCCATCCGGTTCAGTCGATGACCTGCACAACCTTCTGCTGCTTCGGGTCGACGATCACGATCTGGTCGCCAACCGCGATATAGCGGTCAGACGCCAATTCAGGGTGCTGCTGCGCCAGATCCTCGGGAACCTGCTGCATTGTGATACAGGCGGAATTGCCGCCATTCGATCCGACGGTTACCGGTGCAGCCCGTTTCAGAAGCTGCTGGCGCTCATCGGAGGAGAGCGTGATGTGTGAGCCGCTCGCGCTATATCCCTGGCTATATCCTCGGTCGGCATAGCCTCCGCCACCCTCATCAATAACATCGACGATGTCTCGCGTACGAGGATCGACCACCGCCACCCGATCGTCGATCACGGTGTAATCGTAATCGCGGTATTGCGGGACGATCTGAACGATGTCGGGCGGCAACGGGCGCGGCCTCACATTGTCCGGGAGCCGTTCACCGACATTCACACGCATGTCGATGTGCTGATTTTCCCGCGCGAAATCGCGATCATTGCGCAATCGATCAACCACCTGCTTGCGCTGATCCTGATTGGTGGAAGCTCGCTGTCCCTGATTAGGGGACGTTGCGGAGGTTTGTCCCGCTCTTCCCGACCGGTCCGGAGTCTGGCCGACGGTCTGACGCTGCCGCTCGCTTTCGCCCGGCCGCGTGGTCTCGTTGGCTTGCGGGTTACCGCTTTTCTGCGGTTGTGCGGCCTGGTTGCGATCAGGCTGAGTGGCCTGGTTGCGATCGCGCTCCGTGGCCCGATTGCGATCCTGCTGCGCGGTCTGGCCATTTCGCTCGTTGGCGGGGTTTTGGCGCGATTGCGCAGCGCGCGGGCTCTGTTCTTTTTGCTGCTGCTCGCTTTGCTTCGTCGCCGGATGCTGATCGCGGCCTGACGTCGTCTGCCGCCCCTGTGCACTCTGTTCCGTGCCGCGCGCCGGCCGTCCGCGCTCTTCGTTCTGTCCGGTCACGGCAGCCGGCTGGCGCTCACCGCGGCCCATTTTCTCGCTCTGACGGTTAGGCTGCCGCTCGGAGGGTTGCTGCGCTTGTGCGCGCGAGTTCGTTTCGTTACCGCGCGCACCGCGGGATTCCCGCGCGCCTTCGCGCTCGGCTGAACCGGCCTCCGCGCCCTTCGATCCCTTCGACGCCCCGCCCATATGCTCTTCGCCCGCAGCGGAACGGCCCGGTTCCCTGGGTGAAGCGCTCTGATGCTGTTCCCCGCTCTTCTGCGAATCCGCAGGCGATTGCGCGAATGCTGCTCCGCCACCGATGGTAAGAAGAATTGCCGTTGTACAAAGCCATTTCATTGTCATGGATGAACTCCTCCGTTCTCACCCCTATCCCATGACAATCTGATTGCGGCGCGTTGGTTCTCCTTGGGTGAGAGGTGGATTAGGTGCGAGGTAGAATTGTTCCATAGGATGTGCTGCGACGCCCGCGGATAAGTCGCGTCCATCGGCGTGTCTGCCTGTTCCTTCCCCATCAGTTCGGCGCATGTCCGCCAACGCTCAAACAAAGCGCCCTCCACCATCGATATGCAGGACCTCAGCATTCATGTAGCGGTTGGCGAGTAGAAAAATGATCGCTTCGGCAACCTCTACCGGTCGGCCAATGCGGCCGCCGGGAAGCGACTGGGCCACTCCCGTCAAGATCTCCGTCCGAACATCGCTGCCAAGAACGTCGAACAGCGGCGTGTCCACAAAGCCCGGCGAGATGACGTTCACCCGAATTGGTTTGAGCTCGAGTGCGAGTGAGCGCGCGAGCGCCTCGATCCCCCGGACAGCCGCCGAGACGACGGAAACGCCATTACCGGGCGGACGATCCGAGAATTGTCCGCCGGTCAGCACGATCGAGCCGGACTGCGGCATCATGGCAAGTGCGGACTTGATCGCGTAGAGCGGTCCCGCGATCCGCTCCCGGAACGCGCTCATAAGTTCATCCGGATCGGTCTCCGCCAAACGTCCCCCCGCCAGACCACCGGCCGTGATCACAAGGTGATCGACCGATTTGATGCCGGCAAAGACGGCTTCGACATCCTTGCGATGGGCAATTTCCGCAACTGCGATGTCAGCCCCGCCGATTTCGTCGGCGGCGGCCTCCAGCTTTGCAGCCGTTCTGCCTACGAGGGTAACCGTCGCCCCTGCCGCCTTCGCGGCTTTGGCTGTTGCGAGGCCAATACCTGAGCTTCCTCCGAAAATAACAATGTGGGCGTCGTTTAACGGCGTAGAGACAGCGAAGGTCATGCGGGTCCTCGGTGACAGGGCGACAATCACCGAGCAATAGGGTATTCCATTTCTGCCCGTAACAAGGGGAATACGAATATAGCCTATTCCAAAGGGGAATGACTTGGACACGCTTCAATCTATGCGGCTGTTCACACGAACGATCGAACTGGGCAGCTTTTCCGCGGTGGCGCGCGCAGAACAAGTCACGCAGCCCACCGTGAGCAAGGTCATCGCGGCGCTGGAGAAGAGCCTCGGCGTTCGGCTTGTCGAACGAACCACGACAAGCCTGACACCAACCGAAGAAGGCCGGAGATTCTATCAGCGCTGCAAACAACTCGTCGAAGAGTATGTCGACGCCGTTGCAGATGTGAGGGGGCAGGCACGGCAACTTGCTGGCGCGCTGTTCGTCAACGCACCGCTCGGGCTTGGCGAATTGCGCCTCAATACGCTGGTCCTCGAGTTTCTGGCGGGCCATCCGCGAATTGAGCTGGAACTAATTCTCAACGATCGCTCGATCGATCTCGTCGAGGAAGGCGTGGACGTGGCCATACGACTCGGGAGCCGCCTTCCGCCCAACGTGATCGCGCGCCACGTGGCCTCATCGCGGCGTGTCCTGGTGGCCTCGCCCGACTACATCAAGCGCGCGCCTCGAATCCGCCGCCCCGAAGACCTGACCGCGCATCAATACATCAGGTTCGCACGACCGGGAGCCGGATCGGTTCTCGAATTCGCCACGGGCGCGGAAAAGGTCACGGTGCGACGTCAGGCCGATACCGCGTCAACAGCTCGCTCGCCTTGCGTCAGTGCTTTCTGGAGGGGATTGGCGTGGGCAGCGCGCCGGCGTGGCTCGTTCAGGATCTGATCGACAAAGGGGAGCTGATTCGTTTGCTGCCCAAGTGGAGACAAACGCCACAACCTGTTTACCTGGTGTATCCGTCGCGGCGATATCAGCCGTTGAGAACGCGCGTATTCCTTGAATTCATGACAAAACGGATCACGACCTTGCCGGGCTTCCATTCACCGCGGGCATCGTGAGTGTTCAAGCCGACAGCTGCTTCTCGGCGATCGTAAGCCATTCGGCTTGCGCGTTACGCAGATATCTGGGCGCGCGCCTCAGCTTGATCAAGAGTTCATTGAGGACGACACGCGCTTCAGCCGTGCGTCCGACCGTCTTGAGCAGCAATCCGTAGCGAACAGTCGCCTCCGCGCCCGGAAAATAGGCCGACACAGCGTGAAATTCGGCGAGCGCCTCGTCGACATGCCCGAGTTCGGCGAGCGTGCGCGCATAAAGCAGATGCCCCTCGGGCGAGTTGAAATCGGGCCAATGCTTTTGCAGGTCATCAAGGGTTGCCAGCGCATCGTCAAAACGCTTGGCCGCGAACTGGGCCTGCGCCTTGCCCAGCGCGTATTTGGGTTCGTCCCCCATCGGCTGCTTCAGAATATGGTCGTAGTGGAGCACGGCCTCGTCGTAGCGCGCCACTTCCACACATTCGGCGGCGAGGGCCGCGCGATTGGCGACCGTGTCGCTGACGGCGAGTTGGTCCGACAATTCTCGGTACAGCTTGTCCGGGTCGAGCTTGCTGGCCACGCGCTTGCGCGCCCGTCGCACCTCCGGGCTGCCCGCCATTTCGGGGACCAATTCAACGAAGATATAAGCCAATGAGCCGACGAACGGCACGGCGAGAATGATGAAAGCCCAGGGCCTGAGACGCCCGACCTTCGCAGCGTGAATAATGCACGCGATATCAAGCAGCACAGCGATGAGCGCAAACGGCATATGACTAAATTCCGGTCAACGGATCGGTGAGCGGCCCCATGCATAACGTGACCGGCGCAGCTGGACAATCCCAGGTTGCTCGGATGCTGGGTTAGTGTGATCAGACGGTCACAGGGTTCACCCGTTCTATGCGGATTTCGTGACAAACCAGTGCAATTGATCAAAAAAGCGGACGAGCCTCAGAAACGCTTCATCCTCGCGCACGATGCGGTGCCACTGCTTTGCTTTGACGTGGGTTTAATGTAGCGCGCGGAATGCTTGCTACGCCGCCCGATCGTGGTGCGCGACGAGACCGGCAAACAGGCCGCGGCCGTCGGTGCAACCCATGATGTCTTCAACATGGTTTTCGGGATGCGGCATCATGCCGAGCACATTGCCGCGCTCGTTGACGATGCCGGCGATCGAATGCGCGGCACCGTTGATGTTGGCGGGCTCGTCGACCGCGCCATCGGCCGAGCAATAGCGGTAGAGCACCCGCCCTTCGCCTTCGAGCCGCTTCAACGTCTCTTCATCGGCCTCATAATTGCCCTCGCCATGGGCGACCGGCACGCGAATGACCTGGCCGGCATTGTAGCCGCGCGTGAACGGCGTGTCCGACCGCTCGACGCGCAGATGCACGTCCTTGCAGATGAACTTCAGCCTCGCGTTGCGCATGAGCACGCCCGGCAGCAGCCCCGCCTCGCAGAGGATCTGAAAGCCGTTGCAGACGCCGAGCACGAGCCCGCCCTTGGCCGCAAAATCGCGTACCGCGTCCATGACAGGCGCGCGCGCCGCGATCGCACCACAGCGCAGGTAGTCGCCATAGGAGAAGCCGCCGGGCACGACGACAAGATCAGTGCCTTTCGGCAGCGAGGTCTCGGCGTGCCAGACCATCGCGGTCTCGTTGCCGGAGGCGAGCTTCAGCGCGCGCGCCATGTCGCGCTCGCGATTGATTCCGGGAAAGACGAGAACGGCGGATTTCATTCGATGTCAGCCCAGAACTTCGACCCGGTAATTCTCGATCACGGTATTGGCGAGCAGCTTGTCGGCGGCCTCTTTCAACGCCGCTTCCGCTTTCGCCCTATCGCCACTGGCAAGCTCGATGTCGAACACCTTGCCCTGGCGCACGCTGGCGACGCCATCGACGCCGAGCGATTTCAGCGCGCCTTCGATGGCCTTGCCTTGCGGATCGAGAATGCCGTTCTTGAGAGTGACGGTGACACGTGCTTTCACGAGAACAACCTCACCCCTTCACCAGCACCGGGCCCGAGCCCGCCGGCCGCTCGTTCTCCATCAGGATGCCGAGCCGTTTTGCAACTTCGGTGTAGGCCTCGAGCAGGCCACCGAGATCCCTGCGGAAGCGATCCTTGTCGAGCTTCTCGTTCGACTTGATGTCCCACAGCCGGCACGAATCCGGCGAGATCTCGTCGGCAACGATGATCCGCATCATCTCGTTCTCGAACAGGCGGCCACACTCCATCTTGAAGTCGACCAGACGAATGCCGATGCCGAGGAAGAGCCCGGTGAGGAAATCGTTGACGCGAATGGCAAGCGCCATGATGTCGTCGATCTCCTGCGGCGTCGCCCAGCCGAACGCCGTGATGTGCTCCTCCGAGACCATGGGGTCGTTGAGCTGGTCGTTCTTGTAATAGAACTCGATGATCGAGCGCGGCAGCTGTGTGCCTTCCTCGATGCCGAGGCGCTGCGACAGAGATCCAGCCGCGACGTTCCGCACCACGACCTCGAGCGGCACGATCTCCACCTCGCGAATGAGTTGCTCGCGCATGTTGAGACGGCGGATGAAGTGGGTCGGCACCCCGATATCGTTGAGGTGCTGAAACAGGTACTCCGAAATCCGGTTATTGAGGACGCCCTTGCCCTCGATCACCTGGTGCTTCTGCTTGTTGAACGCGGTCGCGTCGTCCTTGAAGTGCTGGATCAGGGTACCCGGCTCCGGACCCTCGTAGAGAACCTTGGCCTTGCCTTCATAGATGCGGCGTCGACGGCTCATTGGGATGTACCGTGTGTTGTTGAAATCCATGAATTTGGTGTGCTCCGGATGCCAAGAGGGACGACCCACGACGGAGCTGCCGTGAAGGCCAGGGAATAAGAAACAGAACGAGAACCTAGCCTGGAATCGAACCTATCCGATTGGCCTATCCAGTACAATCGATCCGGCCTCCGGGGGGACGAGTTTTACGGCCTCAAAGCCGCCGCTTTGCGGCACGTGACCTTCTGAATTCACAGTATTATTTAGGGATGCGGCCAGCCCGCCGCAACGAGGCCAAACGGCCGTCCGCTGGAGGAACTTTTGCCATGACCACCTTCGACAAGCGCGAAGAAGCTTTCGAGAAGAAATTCGCCCTCGAAGCGGACCTGAAATTCAAGGCCGAGGCACGGGGCAACAGACTGTTTGCACTGTGGGCCGCCGAGCAGCTTGGCCTGACGGGGGACGCGGCCGTGGCCTATGCGAAAGAGCAGCTTGCTGCTGTTTTTGCTGAAGGCGGCGAGACAGCCGTCATCCGGAAAATAACCGGCGATTTTGCAGCCAAGGGTCTTAACTTCACCCCGGACAACATCCGCATCCGGTGGCGCGAGTTTTTCGCCGAGGCTTTGGCTCAGCTGAAGACAGGCGGATAGCGGCTTTTCACCGTTTCGTTCCGGAACCGCGGCGGGCGCCGGCCCGCCTTTTATTGCCCTTGAGGCGCGCCAAACCGCTTGTCCACGCAATTTTGTCCGCGGAATAATGCGCGCGGATCATATCGAGCAGGCGACGCGATGCCGCGCTCAGGAAACCACCGCGACGCGTCACGGCAACGATGTGGTGACTGGCCGCGAGGTCGCCGACGGCAATTGTTGCGATGGTGCGTGCTTTCAGTTCATCGGCAACGGTGCTTGGCGCGAGCAGCGCAATCCCGAAACCGGATTCGATCAGGCGTTTCTGGGCAGTCAGGCTGTCGACCGGCGTCCAGTCGACCTCGCCGAGCCCGTGGGTCTGGAACAGGGCGAATATATGCGAGGCCGAGATTTCACGGCGTCCCGGCACCTCCGGAAAAGCAATCCAGCGCTCGTGACGCAGTTCGGCCAGTTTCGCGACGCGACGCCCCGCCCGCGGATGATCGGGCGCGCACACCACGACAAGCCGCTCGGCAAACAGCCGCTCATAGTCGAGGTCGCTCGACCGGTCGAAATCGTAGCGCAAGCCGACCGTCGCTTCGCCGCGCAGGATCAAGTCGCTGACCTCGGCGCTGCGCGCGGTGCGCAAGGTGAGCGTGACATCAGGATGTTCGCGGGCGAAGCGCCTCATGATGGCGGCAAGGCCGCCTCCCGCCAGCGTTCCCACCACCGCCAGCGCCACGGGACCCGAATTGGAACGGGTCAGCGAGCGAACCGCATTCTCCGCGTCCTGGGTCGCCGCCACTGCGCGCTCGGCATAGGGCACCATCACACGCCCGGCGTCACTGAGCACGGTGCGACCACTGACGCGCTCGAACAAGGGAACGCCGAGGTCCTGCTCCAGAAGCGCGATGCGGCGCGAGATCGCAGGCTGCGAACGATGCAGCACTTTGGCCGCGTTGGACACGCCTCCGCTTCGGTAAACGGTCAGGAAGGTATTGAGCGCCTCGCTGTCCACTTGCTTCTCCATGCAAAAAACTGATGCTGGGCTTAAGAATAACAAATTTGCCTGATGGTGCGAAGCGTCCTATCCGTCGCTGTCCCTGACTTGCGAGGATAAAGACATGCGCAGCCAACTCGAGAAAGCCAAACTGTTCCGCGCGCTGCACGAGCGGCCGGGTGCCTTCATCATCCCGAACCCGTACGACGCCGGCACGGCGAAACTGCTTGCCGCGATGGGTTTTGAGGCGCTTGCCACCACGAGCCTCGGTCTTGCCAACATGCTTGGCCGAACCAGCGTCAGCCTTGAGATGATCCTGCAAAACGCCCGCGACATCGTTGCAGCGACGGAGTTGCCCGTCAGCATCGATCTGGAAAATTGCGGCGCGGATTCCCCGAAACTCGCGGCCGAGGCGATCAGGCTCGCGGCAGAAACCGGCGCGGTCGGCGGCTCGATCGAGGACAACACGGCCGGTCCGGAGCGATCCCTCTACGATTTCACGCTTGCCGTCGAGCGCGTGCAGGCCGCCGTCGAAGCCGCACGCAGTCTGCCCTTCCCTTTCACGCTGACGGCGCGGGCCGAGAATTTTCTGCACGGCCGCAACGACGTCGAGGACACCATCAAACGCCTTCAGGCGTTCGAGGCCGCCGGCGCCGACGTGCTCTACGCGCCCGGGCTTTACGATCTTGCCACCATCAAGACGGTCGTGTCAGCGCTGAACAAGCCGTTCAACCTGGTGATGAGATTCGCTGACCCGACATTGACGGTCGAGCAACTCTCCGCCGCCGGCGTCAAGCGCATCAGCGTCGGCGGCGCGCTCTCACGCGTGGCGATCGCGGCCTTTCTCAAATGCGCGCGCGAGATGAAGGAGACCGGCTCCTTCACCTTTGTGCGCGAGATGGCGACCATCAAGGAATTGCGCGGAGCGTTTGCGGCAGCCTCCGGCTAGGTGCGCGCTATCCCTCCTTGAAGCCGTATTCCGGCACATTGCCGCTCGCGCCATAATACTTGTACGGCAGGAATTTGCCCGACATCGTGAGCTTGACCCGGTCGCCCTTCGGATTGGGCAGGCGCTCCATCACCATGTCGAAATCGATCGCCGACATGATGCCGTCGCCGAACTCTTCCTCGATCAGCGCCTTCCAGGCCGGGCCGTTGACCATTACGAGCTCATAGAAGCGATAGATCAGGGGATCGGTCGGCGGCATCGGCGTGCCGCGCATCGGCACTTCGTTGAGCATGGCAGTCTCGGACTTGGAAAGCCCGAACAGTTCGCCGGCATTGGCGGCTTGCGGCTTGGTCAGCTTCATCTGGCCGAGACAGGCGCCAACGATCAGCACTTCCGAATAGCCGCCGATCTTTTCGCAGATGTATTTCCAGCTCCAACCTTTCTCGCGCTTGATATCGAGCAGCTTTTCGGTGAGATCCGATCGTTTCATGGGTCCATCCTTCTTCAAATTTCGTGATGACCCGGCAGCACCCATTCTGCCCTGCTCCGTTCCCGAAGCCAAAGAAAAAGACGCGCCTGCGAGTTCCGCAAAGCCAACCTATTTCCCAAGATGCTTGTCGAAGAACAGCGCGATTTCCTCGAACACTTCCTTCGTTTCGGGTGCGGTGTCGTCACGGAGGTAATGCGCGTGCGCCATCCCCTCATAAACCTGAAGCGCGGCATCAATGCCGGCCTGACGAAGCTTGCGGTGAACGCGAACGGTGTTGCTCAGGAGAAGGTCGCGCGTGCCGCTGGTGAGGATGGTCGGCGGAAAACCATTCATGTCGCCATAAACAGGCGAAATCAGCGGGTCCTTCATGTCGTGACCGTTGGCATAGACGATAGCGCCGGCGTCGCAGAAGCCGTCGGGTGAGACGAGCACATTGTCGACCATCGCATTGGTCTGGAAAGTATCGCCGACCTTGGTCACGTCGGACATCGGCGTGCCGGAGGCGATCGCGCCCGGCATCGGCAGCCCCAGCTGTTTCGCCTTCAGCCCCATTTCAAGCACCAGCGCGCCGCCGGCCGAGGTGCCGATGAACGCCATGTTCTTCGCGGGCGTCGTCTTCATCAAGGCCTTGTAGACGGTGATGCCGTCGTCGAGCGCGGCCGGAAAATACGCCTCCGGCGGCATGCGATAGTCGACCGAGATCACCCTGACGTGCCCGAAGCCAGCCATCAGGAGCGCTTCAGGCAGGGCCGCTTCGCCGGGGTTGAGGACGTAGCAGCCGCCCCGCATGTGCAGGATCTGGCGGTTCGCATTTTCCGGCGCGATCGTCTCGGGCGTGACGATGAAAGCGCGCACGCCGTCGATGGTCGTTTTCTCGACCTTGACCTTGAGCCGCTCCATCATGCCCGGCACGTTCTTGATCAGCGCAGCCGCGCCGGCATCCGCCACCGGCTTCCACTCCTCGCCGGTCTTGGGCCGCTTGTCCCAATTCGTTCGTAGCGGCGCGCCGATAATCTTTTGCAGCTGCGGACTGACATCGCCTGGCGCGGACAAGGTCTTGGCCGGCACTTCGAGCGTGCCGGGAGGTGGCGTTTGCGCCATCGCAGGCCCGACAGCAAATAGCGGAAAGGCAGCAAGACAGGCGAATGTGGCGTGACGCATATTCAGTTTCTCCCCGATGTTATTGTTGGTCTCGTTGGAAAAACCCTAGTCCGCCCGGCTTAATCCGCACAACTGACAGAAATTCATTCGCCGCCGGCAAAACGGCATTTCAAACATCCGCCGCGAGCAGCGCCTGGAGCCGGTCGAGCTCGGTCGCGAGATCGCGCTCGACGTCCACGACCGCCATGTCGAGCACGCGATAGTCGCGCGCCTCCAGCCAGGTGCGGCGCTCGGCCCGATCCCTGATGATGGCGTCGGATTCACCCGCGTTGGTCAGTTCGATCGCAATCCTATGCACGAAGGAGACGAAATCCGGGATCTGGCGGCCGACTGGCGTCTGCCGCTTGAACTGCCCGGCAAAGCGGCGGTCGCGTGTCAGCGCCTGCCACAGGATGCGCTCGGCATCGGTTGGATTGCGCCGCAATAGCCGCGCCAGCCCGCGCACGGTGCTGCTGCGGTCGGACGTCGCCCCGCCCTCTTCGGCAAGCAGCGCGCGCAAGCGCGTCGCCTGCGCGCCATCGAGCACGCCGCCCTTGGCAGGCCCCTTTCGCCCTTCCGCGATCGCCATCACCACGCCGTGCAGCGTGTGCATGTCCTGCTTGGTCGGCTCCATCCGACTGAAGATGTTGCGCAGGTTGACCAGCATGGTGTCGCGCTTCTCGGCGGGGCGCAGGAATTCCACCTTGTCGAGTTCGCGCACGAGATTGTCGAAGAAGGCCTGCATCTGGTGTTGTGACGCCGGCTCCGAGCGTTCCGGCATCGCGAACGGCAATTCACCCGCGGTCGACAGCTTGAACCATTCATAGCCGACCAGAAGCACCGCCTGCGCGAGGTTGAGCGAAGCAAAGCCCGGATTGACCGGAAAGGTGATGATGCGGTTGGAAAGCCCGACCTCTTCATTGGTCAGACCCCAGCGCTCCCTGCCGAAGAGAATGCCGACCGTGCCGCCCGCCTTGATCTGGCCAGCCATCTCGGTGGCCGCCGCTTCCGGACCGACCACGGGCTTCGCCTGATCGTGGGCGCGGGCGGTGGTGGCAAACAGCAGCGAGCAGTCGGCAACCGCGGCTTCGACCGTGTCGAACAGTTCGGCGCCATTGATGATCTGGTCGGCACCGGCAGCGGCGCGTTGCGCGGCGACGTTGGGCCAGCCGTCGCGCGGATTGACGATGCGAAGCCGCGAGAGCGCAAAATTGCCCATCGCGCGCGCCGCCATGCCGATGTTCTCGCCAAGCTGCGGTTCGACGAGGATGACGACGGGGCCCGTGAGATCGAGGCTTGGCTTGGTTTTGTCGGTGCCTGACATCAGTGCTTTGCTGTTGAATGATCCAATGGGCGTATACGGCCTTTTTTGGCGTTCGTCATGCCCCGGCCCGAACCCGCCATTGCGAGCGAAAGCGAAGCAATCCAGCGCTGCCGCTTCAAGGTACTGGATTGCTTCGTCGCGTTGCTCCCTTGCGCAAACGCTTTGCGTTTGTCGCAGGCAATGACGCACGGTCCCATGTTCTCGCGGCCTGATTTACCCGAGTTCTGCCAAATCATCGTCCCTCCGATAATGAGAGGGCGCAGGGAATGCCGGGTGTTTTTCGCACCCGCAGCTCCGCGTGCAAAGAATGAAAGCACGCAGATAAGTCCACCACAGGTACGCCAACAGTCCGGCATTCCCTGCGCGATGGTTTTACGGTCTATTCCGCGCTCTCCCTGGTGATCGGGCTTTCTTGTCACCATGGGTGACAACGCTTGCGCGTTGCACCGAATATCAGCGTCGAGATATCAGGACCACACGGCTTGGCCGTCCGCGGACCCGCCCGTCTCCGCCAAATGGCTTCGGCCGGGCATCAGCGTCGCTCGTCTCGCGACGCTTCCGCGTCCACCGCATCCCGCACCCAACGTTCGTGACGATGCGCAACGTCCCTCTATCAAAGGGCACGGGACGGGGCGAAGAAGTGCCAGTGATTTGCCCGACGTCACAAGCGAAAGCCCTGCGGCAGATTAACGCGACGGGCAAATCACTTTGATCGCGCAAAATCCTGTTCAAGTGAAATTCCCAAGCTCGTCATCGCGAGGAGCGCGAGCGACGAAGCGATCCAGGCTGCGATGAAAGCGCTGGATTGCTTCGCTTCGCTCGCAATGACGGTGCTGGCGCAGTGTCGTTCCCCGGATCAGCAGCATGGTGGCGAAGACTTGCCACCATGCCACTGCCGTCTAGGTCAGGGCAGCACGTTGGTGAAGCCGCCGCCGACACCGAGACCGTGATTTGACGAGGAGGCGCCGCTCAAGGCCACGCCACCCGGACCGGCCAATGCACCGGACTGACCGACCGACTGGCCGATCGAGGTCCCAATGCCCGCACTGAGGCTTCCCGCAGGCGTCGCAACTGCAACACCGCTCCCCACCGAGGTATTGATACCATTGGCCACCGAGGCCGCCGTTGCGTTGCCCAACGCTCCAGCGCCGGTGATCGTGGTCACATTACCAAGGTTGGCACCGCCGCCGATGGCGAGCGTGGAGCCGGCATCGGCCGGCACAATGTTTCCGACCACGGCGACGAACGTAACACTCATCAATAGCTTCTTCATTGTGACTCCTCCTTTACGGTTTCCGCCACGGCGGCTGCCGGTGCGGGTGATGCTGCCGCGCGAGTGACTTCACCATTCGGTACCGATTTCTTCTTCGGTGCCGCATGGTGAACGGTGTGAGCCCAGACGCGGCAGCGCTGCTGGGTCACATCGTAGTTGTTGCAAAGACGGTTCTTGCCTTTCCCTTGCACCAGCCAGATGTCGCCGATGGTGCGCGGCTGCTCCTCGCTCGCCTGCGCGTGGCCGCTCAATACCGGCGCGGATTGCGGCAGGTAGATGCGACAAACTTCCGGCATCGCGCGGTAGATCTCGGTGTTGAGACAGAGCCGTGCCACGGCTGCCTTCTTCAGGCCCATGCTCCACAGCGTCCGCGCATCGAGCCGCGCCGCACACCCGGTGTCAGGGATCGTGGTGCCGAAGCTCAATCCGGTTCCGAGAAACGCGCCGCCGCCGGAAACAGACCCGAGGCACGTTTCGAGCCCAGCCGCAGCCAGGCCTGGCGCGAAAACGCTCGGCACGTTCTTGACCGTCTGATCGGCCGGCACGGTGCTGTTGGTAGTGATTGCCGCGACACCGACGCCTGTGCCGCCCTGCCCCGAGACGGCCTGCGACGATGATGTCGATCTGGCAGTGCCGACGCCCGTCCCCGACGCCGTCGATGATTGAGCCCACGCAGGCTCGCTCGCCGCCATCGCAATGATGGCAGCCGACAATAGCCGCTTCATGATGAATCTCCGCCGCGCTGGTGGGATGAAATTCCAACCGTCCGCCGACGGAAACGCGAAGGAGAAAAAGCTGTTCTCGCTTGCTCACGGGACGCTGGCCGCGTCGGTGAACTCTCCGAATGGTTTCAATTTATCTTAAATTTTCGCTATTTTCATCCGCAGCTTTGTTTCGTGGTTAACAGCCGCGACTGTACTCGACGACGCGGAGCGAAGCGGTCTGAGCTTGTCCTGCTATCTCGATCGGTGGGATTTCCGCTTCGGTAGTTTTTCGGGTGCCGTTGGCGACGGAGCGGCAGGAGCGGCGACGGGGGCCGGACTGTATGTCTGCAATTCACACTGCTCTGTCATGACGGACAATCGCGAGCCTTTGTACT
>Ga0070741_10005727_pt1 | contig 27269 bp, 28 predicted proteins | sample Coa_R1_4_FD_66440 | JGI IMG/M metagenome (GOLD analysis project Ga0070741, IMG submission 66440) | Surface soil microbial communities from Centralia Pennsylvania, which are recovering from an underground coalmine fire - Coalmine... | ecosystem: Environmental > Terrestrial > Soil > Unclassified ...
GGGCAAGACCGAGCTGGTGACGAGCTGCTACGGCGGATTGCAATTCGTCGAGGTCGGCAAGGCGGACTGGGTGCGCGAGCTCGAATGGAAGGGATCGATCCTGACCGCCGCGCCGAGCCCCGACGGCCGCTTCATCGCGACCGGAAACCAGGACGCGACCGTGCACGTCTGGGAGACCGAGAGCGGCAAAGATCTCCAGATGAACGGCTACCCGTTCAAGGTGCGCGAGCTGGCGTGGTGCGAGGGCGGCCCGCTGCTGGCGACGGGCGGGAGCAACGTGATCACGGTCTGGAGCTTCGCCGGGCGAGGACCGGCGGGGAAGCCGCCCGAGGAGCTGAAGGGCCACGAGGAGCGCATCTGCGGTCTCGCGTCGAGCGGACAGCGGCTCGTGTCCGTCTCCGAGGATCGCACGCTGCGCGTCTGGCAGCGCAAGCAGAGCTGGCGCTGCGCGCGCGTCGAGCCGGCGGAGGTGCCGCTGCTCGCGCTCGCCGTCAGTCCCGACGGGCGCTGGGCGGCGGCGGCAGGCGAAGGCGGCGCGCTCGCGGTCTGGCCGCTCGAGGACGGCGATGGGTGACCTCGCCTTCCTGCGCGCCGCGATCCTGCGCGGCGAGGAGCTGGCGCTGTTCGGCCGGCTCCCGTCGCGCGGCCAGCCGCTCTACGAGACCTTCGCGCTCCCGCCCGCGCGTCACGCCGACGCGGCGCTCACCGAGCGCGACTTCTCGACGCGGCTCGTGCTAGTCTCGACGCTGCCGAACATCGAGCGTCACGCGTGCCTCGGGCAGATCGTCGGTCTCGACGAGCACGCCGCCCATCGCCTGCCGGGTGCGCGCGTGGTGCACGTCTCCGCCGACGACGCGCGCCACTGGCGGGAGGTCGACCGTTATCACCCGAGCGTGCGCGCGTCGGCGTATTCGCTGCGCGGCGCCGACGAGCAGAGCCGCACCAGCTTCAAGTGGGCGTTCGGCGTCGGCGTCGTGGGCCACGAGCGAATCGCGCACGGGCTGTTCGCGCTCGCGGACGGGGCGTTCCTCGCCGCGCACGTTCCCTACGACCAGATGGAGGCGCCCTCCGTCGAGCGATTCCTCGACGAGGTGATCGACGTTTTGGAGGTGCAGCCGTGATGCCGACCGATTCGGACACGAACGAGAGGCTCTGCCACTCCCACGCCGAGGAGGTAAAGACCGCGCGCGAGGAGCGCCGCATTCGCTGGGTGGTGGCGGTGACGCTCCTCGCGATGTTCGGCGAATTGACGGTGGGGCTGGTCAGCGGCTCACTCGCGCTCGTCGCCGAGGGCTGGCACATGGCGTGTCACGCGGGCGCGCTCGGGCTGGCGGCGCTCGCCTATTGGTTCGCGCGAACCCGCGCGCGCGACGCGGCGTTCACGTTCGGCACCGGCAAGGTGCACGCGCTCGCCGGCTACACCAACGCGATCCTCCTGCTCGGCGTCTCGATCCTCACCATCGTCGAGGGCGCGCGCCGCCTGTTCGCGCCCGTCCACATCGACTTCCGCGAGGCGCTGCCCGCCGCGATCGCCGGCCTCGTCGTCAACGTCGTCTGTGTGCGGCTGCTCGACGTCCACCACCACGATCACGACGAGCATCATCACGAGCACAATCACAACCTGCGCGCCGCCTACCTGCACGTGCTCGGCGATTTGATCACGAGCGTCGCCGCCGTGGTCGCGCTCGTCGGCGCGCGCTACGCCGGCTGGCGATCGCTCGATCCGCTGATGGCCGTGGTCTCGAGCGTGGTCGTGCTCAAGTGGGGCGTTTCGCTCGTGCGCACGTCGGGGGGCCAGCTGCTCGACGTGGCGGCGTCGACCGATCTGGCGCACGCGATCCGCGAGCGCGTCGAGACGCTCGACGGAGCGCGCGTGGTCGATCTGCACTTGTGGCAGCTCGGCCCGGGACGCCACGGCTGCATCCTCTCGATCGTCTCGCCGATCGCGCGGCCCCTCGACGACTATCGCGCCGCGGTCCACGCCGTCGTGTCGGTGGGTCACCTGACCATCGAGATCGCGCCGAGTTGAAGGAGTAACTCATGTCGTCACTGACTTTGACGGGGTTGGCGTTTGGATTGGTGCTCGGTTTGCGCCACGCGATCGAGCCGGATCATCTCGCGGTGATCGCCACCATCCTGACCGAGACGCGCAGCCTGCGTCGCATGGCGCGCGTCGGCGTGGTGTGGGGCGTGGGACATGGCTCGTCGCTGCTGGCGGTCACGTTCGTGCTCGCGGCGCTGCGCGTGAAGCTCTCGACACGCGTCGACGACGCGTTCGAGTTGCTGGTCGCGCTGATGCTGCTCGGGTTCGGTGGGCGCGCTTCGCCGCGCGTTCCGCGGCGCGCCCGCGGCGACCACGTGTCATTCGCACGCCACCGATCATGTGCATCTCGGGCGCTGGGCATTCACGACGCGCCCGCTGGTCATGGGCCTCGTGCACGGGCTCGCCGGCAGCGGGCTCATCACTGCAATGGTTGCGGCGCGTTTCAACGGCATGGCCACGCGCGTCGCGTTCATCCTGCTCTTCGGCGTCGGCGCCACGGTCGGGATGGTCCTGCTCTCGGGCCTGCTCGGCTGCCCGCTCGCGCAGCTCGGCCGCGCGCCGCGGCGCGCGCGCGTGCTCGGGATGTGCGCAGGCGCGCTCTCGACGGTGCTCGGAGTCGCGTGGGGCGGCCCACTCGTGATCAAGCTCCTGCTGAACCGATAGCTCCGCTGCGGGACTGGCAACGATCTCGCAGCGGCATAAATCGTCCGCGACACGACGAGGAGGTTCCCCATGAGCTGCGATCAGCATGAGGGGCATGCGCACGAGCACGGTAGCGGCTGCGGCCATACCGCCGTCGAGCACGAGGGCCACACCGACTATCTACACGATGGTCATCTCCACAACGCGCACGAAGGTCACATCGATGAGCACCGTCTCTCCGTTGGTGGCGGTAATCCCGCCCGGTGTACACCCGGCCACCGATGCGATGAACACGATGTCGCTCACGTTCACGCGGTAGGCTGCGGCCACGAAGCTGTGCCGCACGGTGACCACGTCGATTTCCTCGTCGGTGCGCATCTGCACCACCCGCACGACGGCCACTGCGACGACCACGGCCAACTCGGGTTCCGAAGGTCGACATCGATCCGATAGTTCGCCACTATCCATCGCCCCAATGAAGGACGTCAGCCGCAACTAAGGCAAGTCGTCGAGGCAGGCGGTGAAAGCTTGCGAGCATTGCGTCTGCGTGCAATCAGCGCTGCCGGGATTTCGGCAGGCGTCGCCGTACAGCTTCGTGTCGGCGTCGTGCAGGCAGTCTTCGCAAATGGCGGGAGCGTCTCCGGGCACCGACATCACCATCGTCATTTGTGCGTCCGACCAGGCGCAGCGGCCGACTCCCACGCAATAGCTCTGAGCGCAATCGATCGCGGCGCCGTAGCGAGTCATGCCGGATGGAGTGGTGTTTTGAAAACAGGTGCCTTTGCAGGTGCCGTCGAGCGGTGGGCAGGCGTTCCAGCACGCGATGAAACCCTTGCAGCCGGTCAGCCCCAAGAGATCGGGCGACGAGATCAGATCGGCGGCTCCGAGGTCCGAGTCGGGCGTCATGTCGCTGCCGACATCGCTACCACCGCAGGAGGCGGCCAACACGAGCACGCCCAGGCGAAGCAGCAAGCCTCTCATGGATCGCTCCTTTCGCCCTGAGCTGCGTCGCGGGGAATGATCAGATCCGGAATCAGCGAGTCGACGTTGTCGGTTCGCCACGCGGATTCCTGCTGCCGGTGGCCGTCGTTGTAAATCCAGTCGATCCGGTATCGATAGGAGCCATCGTCCGAGCTCCCGAGGAGGTAGTCAACAATCGAGCGCTGAATCGTCACCCACTGCGTCAGCAGCGGCTCCGTATCCGACGCAGCAGGCGATTCGAAGCTGGCGCTCGCGCCGGTTTCAAAGACTACTTCGACGCCGATCAACTGCGCGCCACCCGACTGAGCCGCGCGCGCGGCAAACACGCCGGCGGGAATCTTCACCGCTACGTTTCGCGTGATATTCGTTGCGACGCGCGGATCCATTACTGCTTCGAGCACGGCCGCGCCCGTCGACTCCACGCGGTGGTTCGTCTCGAGCAGCACCTGGTATTGCCCCTCCTCGAGCCGCGCGGCCGAGGTGAAACAAATCTGCAGTTGGTCGCCCACGCTTCTGCCGTAGTCGACGGCCTTCAGCTCTACCGGAAAAGCAGGCGGACCACCCTGCACGCGACAGGAGATCGGCTTGCCGACCGTTTGCACCGACACGGATGCCGCGGGCGGCGCGAGCAGTTGAATCGAGCCCTCGATGGCGTTGCGGAGCGTCACGCTGATCGTGTTCGCATCCCGAAGCGCCGCCGTCTGCTCGAAGACCGGCCCCACCAGATCGTCGATGCGCGCCGTAAATGGGATCTCATAGCCGAGCTCGCCCACGTTCACCGTCACGTAGCCGGTGAAGAGCACGCTGACCTCGTCGAACAGCGCGTCGAACAGCAGTCGAAAATCCGACAGAGGTTTCGTGATCGCATCTTGGATCCCGGTAGCTACATTGACGTGTGCCTGGGCACGAACCAGGTAAGGCCCGCTCGGATCGTCTCCGGCAGCCGTAAGCAAAAGACTGGCTTTTGCGCAGGCAGTGCCTTGAAGCGCACCGCTCCTCCTGCCCAACTCGTTGCCTCCGGCGCCGATGCCGCCGCATCGAGCCGGGCCTGATCGACCACGGGCAGCGCGGCGTAGGACAAGGTGACTTGCGCGGTCTCGAGCGTCTCGCCGTCGACCACGAGCGACAGACACGGATAGTGCGGTGACGATTGTCGACGACAGAGCTTGAAGGAATCGGGCAGGTAATAGAACAGCCCAGGGTCTATTGGATCTTGAAAATAGACATAGGGCGCTCCTGCAAAAGCGATCTGCAAAGTGCGCGGAGCGGCGTTGCTGTCGAGAACCCTGGGAATGAACGAATAGATGTCGTTCTTGTGTGCTTCGTAGGGGAACCAAAAGTCGATCGCCACCGGGATCGCAGGCGACTCGATCTGGTATTGCGAGTCCGAAACCGGAACTGCCACGGTCAGAGTTCTAATGATGGCGATCTGGCACTTGCTCTCGCGCGTCGTCATCGCCCAGAAAATGTCGTCGCGCAGACGCAGCGTATCGATGGTCATGCTGAGCTGAAAGTTGGGAACGCCATCGACGATCTGCGAGACGACCTTGTCGAAGTCGCGATTGGCGACGATTCCCTGCGGGTTGGCAAGCGCGTCTGAGGAGGCTGAAGCGGCTCGAGCTTCGCGGGTAGCGGCGGCGCGTTGAGCTCGTCCGGCCACTTCTCCACGACCGTGACATCCAAGCTCCAGCTCGTGGAACCCGGTATCGCCGCGAAGCGCACCGCGTACTGCTGCTTATCCTGACGAATCTCGAAAGAGGGCAGATAGAACTCTTGGGTTGGATCTTTGGCTGATTGAAACAACGTGAGTCGACCGACGGGAACGGAGCGCGCGATCAGCGCGTCGCCGATCCCATCTTTGGGCACCGGCTCGGCATTCGAGAATTGATGCATGAAGGCGTTCGCGAGGATGGGATCCACCCAATGCAATTGGTCGATACGGGTCACGGCCACCGGGCCGCTGGTCGTGATCGAATGGCTCAGGTCGGCGGGTTCGATCCTCTTTGTCGGGAGAGGCGCGGTGGAGACTCCCGCCGCTGGAAAGTGAACCAGGACGCTCGACATCGTTTCCGCCCCTCCCGCCCGCGTCGTTCGTGACGGCCGAACAACGACGTCACAATACACCATACCGGAACGATCGGGGGTGCGGCAAAATGTCGCAGGCGGGAGCGCGGCGCGCGGGCGCCGACCGCGGCGTCACTTCGGGGAGTCGGGGTCCGTGTCGGCGTCGATCACCTGGAGGATGCGCGCCGGATCGACGGGCTTGACCAGGTGCGCCTCGAAGCCGGCGTCGCGGCTGCGCCGCAGATCGTGCTCCTGCCCGTAGCCGGTGAGCGCGATCGTCCGGCAGCGCGAGCCGACGCGATCGCCGATGCGTTTGGCCAGCTCGTAGCCGTCCATCACCGGCAGCCCGATGTCGAGCACCGCCACCTCCGGCGAGAACTCGTCGAGCAGCGCCAGCGCCTGCGGGCCGTCGTGCGCCACCTTCACCTCGTGGCCCATGGTCGCGAACAGCTCGGCGAGCAGCGCGGCGGCGTCGGCGTTGTCGTCGACCACCAGCACGCGGCGCGGGCGGCGCGAACGGATGATCGGCGTGCTGTCGGCGGGCGCGGCCGCGCTGACCGAGGACGTCGCGGCGGGCAGGCGGATCACGAACGCGCTCCCCTGCCCCGGCCCGTCGCTGAGCGCCACCACCGTGCCGCCGTGCAGCTGCACCAGGTTGCGCACGAGCGTGAGGCCGATGCCGAGCCCGCCCTGTGCGCGATCGCGCGAGCGCGGGCCCTGGACGAACAGGTCGAAGATCGTCGGCAGGAGCTCGCGCCGAATGCCGATGCCGTTGTCCTTCACCTGCACCACGACCTCGTGTCCGTCGCGCCACGCGGCGAGCGCGATGCACCCCTCGGGCTCGGTGTACTTGGCGGCGTTGGTGAGCAGGTTCGCGATCACTTGCGACATGCGCACCGGGTCGGCGTGCAGCCGCATGCCTTCGCGCGGCACCTCGACGAACAGCTCGTGGCGCCGCTGCTCGAGCAGCGGGCTGGCGATCTCGACCGCCTTGGCCACCACCTCCGCCAGCTCGAACGTCTCCCGCTTCAGCTCGATCTTGCCCTGCGTGATGCGCGAGACGTCGAGCAGATCGTCGACGAGCCGCACCACGTGGCGCACCTGGCGCTCGATGACGATCTGCTCCTTGGACGTGCGCCCGTCGCCGCGCAGCTTCATGAGCTGGAGCGCGGTGACGATGGGCGCGAGCGGATTGCGCAGCTCGTGGCCGAGCATCGCCAGGAACTCGTCCTTGGCGCGGTTCGCCTTCTCGGCGGCGATGAGCGCGGCGCGCTCCTCCTCGGCGCGCACCCGCTCGGTCAGATCGCGCGTCACCTTGGCGAAGCCGATGAGCGTGCCGTCGTCGTCGTGCACCGCGCTGATGACCACGTTCGCCCAGAAGCGCGTGCCGTCCTTGCGGACGCGCCAGCCTTCGTCCTCGAAGCGGCCGGTCTCGCCGGCGACGCGCAGCTCCATCTCGCACTTGCCCGCCTTCACGTCGTGCTCGGGATAGAACACCGAGAAGTGCCGTCCGATGATCTCGTGAGGCAGGTAGCCCTTGGCGCGCTGCGCGCCCGGGTTCCACGTCGCCACGTGGCCGTCGATGTCGAGCATGAAGATCGCGTAGTCGCGGATACTGTCGATGAGCAGCCGCATGCGCTGCTCGCTCTCGCGAAACTTCTCCTCGGTGCGCTGCGTGATGGCGGTGGGCTTCGAGGACACGGTCAGGCGAATCTAGACACCGTGAAGCGCGCAGCAAGTGCTCACGTGCGGTGGCGGGCGCGGAACTCGCTAGGCGCTTCGCCGGTCAGGCGGCGAAACAGGCGCGAGAATTGGGCGAGCGAGCTGCAGCCGACGTCCGACGCGATGGCCTCGAGCTTGCGGTCGCTCTCGATGAGCAGCGTGCGCGCGGCCTCGAGGCGCGCGTGGCCCTGCTCGGCGCGGAAGCTCGAGCCGCTCTCGCCGAGATCGCGCTGCAGCGATCGCTCCGAGCGGCCGAGCGCGCGCGCGGCTTGCTGAAGAGTCGCGGCGCCGCGGCAGCCGCGCAGGTACGCGCGCAGCGCATCGAGCGCCGGGCTCGAGCCGACGATGCGCGCCACCAGCTCCCGCACTTCCTCGAGCGCGGCGCCCGCCGACGGATTGTCGAGCCACGCGAACGCCTCGTCGAGCCGCTCGAACGCGCGCCACGGCTGCTCGGGCACGGCCAGCGGAAAGATGCCGGCCATCACCGCGCCGAGAAAACCGCCGCCGTGCACGAACGCGTGGCGGCGCAGCATCGGCGTCAGCTCGTTCAAGTGGCCGCGAAAACGATCCGCCACCACCGCGTAGCCGTCGGTGTCGATCGACTCGATGCGCGCGCAGTCGGAGATCATATCGAACGGGCACGCGAGCCCGACGTCGCACGGCTTCCACGTGAAGAAGCACGTCACCGCGAGCAGGTCTTCGCGCCCGAGCTTGCCCCACAGACACGTGCCGCACAGCGAGGCGTCCCAGCACCACGCGACGTAGCGGCGGCCGACGAAGTAGCGGCCGAGCGGCGCGGCGAGGAAGGCTTCGACCGTCGAGACCGGCTGCATCGCGCGAGCACAGCGCGGATGCCGCCGATCGTCAAGTGGCGGCGAGGCGGGCTTCGCGGCGCGCGCGCGGGATCAGCGCGAGGCCGACGGCGGTGATCACCAGCGACGCGTACTGGCCGGGCGTGAGGCCGAAGTAGCGCGGGTCGGCGCCGGGCACGTCGGTGGCGCGCAAAAAATCGAGGAGGAAGCGCGCCGGGCCGTAGAGCAAGCAGCACAGGATGGTGTAGACGCCGAGCGGCTGCTTGCGGCGCGCGAGCCACCAGAATAGGAGCGACACGCCGAGCGCGAGCAGCGCTTCGTAGAGACCGAGGTCGTGGCGCGCGCCGCCCGGGTAGCGCACCGCGAGCACGAAGCCGCTCGGCCGCCCCGGATGATCGTGCGCGGTGAAGCAGCCGACGCGCCCGAAGAACCACGCCACCGCCAGGCCGACCGCGCACGAGTCGACGTACGGCAGGTACGGCTCGCGGCGAACCTTGCACCACACGAACATGCCGAGGAGCGAGCCGCCGAAGCCGCCGTACGACGAGAGCCCGGCGAACGGGTTCAAGATCGTCCACAGCGACGGGCGGCCCTCGGCCCACTGATACGCGACCAGGTCGAACGCGTGCGCCAGCACCAGGCCGGCGAGCAGCGACCAGAGGAACATCGAGCTGGTCTTGTCCTTGTCGAGGCCGAGCTCGCGCGCGCGCCAGTGCGTGAGCGCGCTGCCGACCCACACCGCGATCACCAGGAACGCGCCGAAGAGCTGAAACGGCAGGTGCAGGCGCTCGAAGTGGATGAACGGAATCACGGCGCGGATGGTACTCGATCGGCCGCCGCCGGCGCGACGCCCGGCAGCCGCGCGATGAACTCGGTGCCGGCGCCCTTGCGGCTGCGCACCTCGATGTTGCCGCCGTGCGCGTCGACGATCTTGCGCGCGAGGTACAGGCCGATGCCGAGGCCGCCGTAGCCGCGGTGGGTGACGCCGCGCTCGTACGGCTGGAACAGGCGCGCCATCAGCTCGGGCGCGAGGCCGTCGCCCTGGTCGGCGATCGACAGCACCGCGCGATCGCCCTCGGCGGCGAGCGCGACGCGGATCGGTTTGCCGCCGCCGAACTTGAGCGCGTTGTCGATCAAGAGCGCGGCCAGCTCCTGCACGCGGTCGCCGTCCCAGCGGCCGACCAGCCGCGCCGGCAGCGACAGCTCGATGGGCGCGCCGCACGCGATCGCGGACAGCTCGTCGGCGACGTCGCGCACCAGCGGCACGAGATCGATGCCGTCGCGCACGCGCAGGAGCAGCGGCTGGTTGGCGCCGGCGGCGTCGAGCATGTGCTCGACCAGGCGCGTGAGGCGGCGGCTCGAGCGCAGGATGCGGCCCGCCGCCGCGGCGACTTCCGGCGGCGAGCGCAGCGTGCCCGACGCCAGCTGCTCGGCGGAGATGCGCAGCGAGGTGAGCGGCGTCTTCAGCTCGTGCGACGCCAGCATGAGGAACTCGTCGCGCGCGCGCAGCGCCTCGGTGGCGCGGTGGTACAGGCGCGCGTTGGTGAGCGCGGAGGCCACGCGCTCGCCGTACTCCTCGGCCAGCTTGAGCGCGTCGTAGCCGAAGCTGCGCGTGGTGCTCACGAACTCGAGCGCGGCGCGCACGCCCGCCGCCGTCAGCGGCACCGCCATCGCGCTGCGCACGCCGATCTCGCGCAGCCGCGCCAGGTGCTGCTCGCTGAAGCCGTTGTGGCGCAGCGTCTCGTCGGTGACCTCGGGCACCACCACCGCCTGCCCGAGCTTGATCACCTGCACCGTCATGTGCGGCGATTCGCCGCGCGGCGGATAGTCGGCGGCGTAGCGATCGAGCAGCCGCTGGCGCTCGGGGTCCACGTGCACGATCGCCTTGCGCACGACCGCGCGGCCCTCGAATAGATCGAGCGCGCCCCAGTCGCCGAGCGTCGGCAGCGCGCCGGCGATGGCGCGCCGGCACACCAGGTCCTCGTCGAGCGAGTGCGACAGATCGAGCGCCGCCCGCGCGAGAAAGTTGGCGCGCCGCTCCTGCTCCTCGGCGCGCGTGCGCCGGCGCGCCTCGACCGCGGTCGCGATCACCTGCGCCACCGCCAGCGCGAAGTCGATCTCGGGCGCGCTCCAGTGGCGCGGCGCGCCGACGTGCTCGTGGCACAACACGCCGGCGAGGCGCGACTCGGTCCACACCGGGATGTCGAGCATCGAGGTGATGCGCCGCGCGCGGCAGTAGTCCTGTAGCTCGCGCGTGCCCGCATCGGTCATCACGTCGTCGAACGCCAGCACGCGCGCGCGCTCGAGCTCGCCGAGGTACACCGGCGCCTCGTCTTGGCTCAGCGCCGCGCCCCGCTCCATCGCGTCGGCCGAGGCGATGTAGCCGAGGTCGCAGTAGATCGATCGCGGATCTTCGCGCATCGACCAGTAGCTGGTGCGATCCACGCCGAGCGCGTGGCTGTCGATGCGGAGGATGTGCTCGAGCGCCATCGCCCAGTCGCGCTTGCTCAGCGCCGCCAGCTCGAGCACCGCCGCCACCGTCGAGCGCTCGGCGAAGAACGGATGTTCCATCGCTCGGGATGGTAGGTCGAACCGCCGAGTCGACACTCGGTGCGCCGCGGTGCGCGGCGGGCCGCTCAGTTCTCGAGCAGGTTGCGGAGGTGCGGCGCGCGGCGCAGCTTGGCCAGCGCCTTGGCCTCGATCTGACGGATGCGCTCGCGCGTGAGCCCGTACTCGCGGCCCACCTGTTCGAGCGTCTGCTCGCCCTTGCCGCCGATTCCGAAGCGCAGGCGCAACACGCGCGCCTCGCGCGACGACAGCGTGGCCAGCACCTTGTGCGTGGACTCGGCCAGCTCGCTCGCGATCACCTGCGCGCTCGGCGACGGAGCCGAGTGATCCTCGACCAGCTCCTCGAGCCGCGCGTCGCCGTCGGCGCTCACCGGCGTCTCGAGCGAGATCGGCTCGCGCACGATCTTGAGGATCACGCTCACGCGCTCGGGCGTGATGCCGGAGCGCTCGGCCAGCTCCTCGGGAGACGGCTCGCGGCCGAGCTGGTGCACCAGCTCGCGGGTCGCGCGCACCACTTGATTGACGCTCTCGTGCATGTGGATCGGCAGGCGGATGGTGCGCACCTTGTCGGCGAGCGCGCGCGTGATCGCCTGGCGGATCCACCACGTCGCGTAGGTCGAGAGCTTGTAGCCGCGGCGGTAGTCGAACTTCTCGACGCCGCGCATGAGGCCGATGTTGCCCTCCTGGATCAGATCGAGAAATTGCAAACCGCGGTTCAAATATTTTTTCGCGACCGAGATGACCAGGCGCAGGTTGGCCTGCACCAGCGCGCCGCGGGCGCCGGCGGCCATGCGCTCGCCGTCGCGGATCTCGTGGCACGCGCGGCGCTCGCGCGCGAGCTCGAGCTGCTCGCGCCGCACCACCTCGGCCAGCCGGGCGCGCGCCGCCTTCATGCTCTCGTCCATCGCCGACAGCTCGTCGAGCGTCAGGCCGAGCTTGCGCGTGATCAGCCGCGCGCTCGCCGGCGTGCGGGCGCGGCGCAACAGCGCGCGCAGCTCCTTCGGCGCCATGCCGGCGCGCCGCTCGCACTCGGCCAGCTCCGCCTCGGCGCTCTCGATGCGCGCGATCGCCGCCTTGAGCGTGCCGACGACGGTCGCGATGATGGCTTTGTTCAGCCGGTGCTGCGACAGCTCGGTGTAGAGCCGGAGCCGCCGCGCGTTGAGCGAGCGCTCGAGCCGCATCCGCCGCCGCGCGCCCGACGCCTGAAGCGCCACCTCCAGCCGATCGATCTCGCGCCGCTGCCGACGCACCAGCTCGAAGCTCTTGAGCACGCGCGCCGACTCGGCCGCCTCGTCGTAGTCCACGCCCTCGACGTCGAGATCGCCGATCAGCGCGCCGACGCGCAGCTCGCGCCGCTTGAGCCGCTCGCCGATGCGCAGCAGCTCACCGACGGCGACCGGGCTCTCGAGCAGCGCCGCCAGCACGCGCCGCTCGCCCTCCTCGATGCGCTTGGCCAGCTCCACCTCGCCCTCGCGCGAGAGCAGCGCCACCGCGCCCGCCTGGCGCAAGTAGCTGCGCACCGGGTCGAGGCTCGGCCCGGCCTCCGAAGCGTCGTCGGCCTCGTCGATCACGATTCCCAGGTCGGCCGCTGCGGCCCGGGCACGATCGACGCGATGTCGGGATCTTCGTCGGGCTTGGCGCCGTCGCGGGACTTGCGCTCGTTCGAGCGCTGCGCGCGCCGCTCTTCCTTGGCGCTGTTGCGCTCCTTGCGAGCCTGCTCGCGATTGCGCTTATTAATGGAGGGCCGGCCGCTGTTCGCCATGGGGCGCTTCTCACTTTCAGACGGTAAGCCTACAGACCAACGGGGGGAATGCGAGGAATATTATCGAGGAGGGTCGAGCCGCGCGGCGCGCGAGCTAGATGCGCGAGACGTTCGAGGCCTGGAGCCCCTTGGGACCCTGGACCACTTCGAACTGGACCTGCTCACCCTCGGTCAGGCTGCGGAAACCCTCGGCGACGATCGCCGTGTGGTGCACGAAAAGATCCGGCCCGTTCTCCTGCGTGATGAAGCCGAAACCCTTCGCGTCGTTGAACCACTTCACAGTACCCTTTTGCATTTTACTATCCTTACGGTCGGCCACGCGTCACCCGGCCGCCGCCTTTTCATTTTTTGCTGGAGAGGTCGTTTTTCCGACGGAGTAAATCGAGGAATTCGATTGGCTACCAGACTTGGGTCCGCGCTCCAGCTCGGACGCGAAGCGCAATGTGCACGTCAAAGCACTCTTTGTCGAGCTTTATTATTTTTATCGATCTTGCGCCAGGAGACTGTCGAGGCGCGCGAGCGTCTCTTTGGAGGCGCGCACGCGGAAGAAGGCGGCGTCGTCCTCCGAGCGCTCGGCGAGCACCTGGCAGTGGGCGAAGATCTCGGCGCGCAGCTTCTGCCGATCCCAGGTGACGCGCAGCTCGGCTTCGACGAGGTCGCGCGAGAAGTGCTCGATCAGCGCGGCCCGGAGCGTGCGCACGTCGTCGGGGCGCAGCGCGCTCAGCACCTGCGCGTCGGGCCAGCGCTCGAGCAGCACGCGGCGCGTCTCCGCCTCGTCGGCGGCGCGATCGATCTTGTTGAACACCAAGAGGCGCGGCACGTCGCGCGCGCCGATCTCGTCGAGCACCTCGTCGGTGACCGCCAACTGGCGCGCGTAGCCGGGATCGGACGCGTCGACCACGTGCAGGAGCAGCGACGCCTCGAGCGCCTCGTCGAGCGTGCTCTTGAACGACGCCACCAGCCCGTGCGGCAGATTGCGGATGAAGCCGACGGTGTCGGAGACCAGCACGCGCGGCACCGACTCGGGGACGAGCGGGCGCACGGTGGTGTCGAGCGTGGCGAATAATTTGTCGGCGACGTAGACCTCGCTGCCGGTGAGCGCGCGCATCCACGTCGACTTGCCGGCGTTGGTGTAGCCGACGAGCGCCACGCGTTCGAGGCCGGTGCGCTCGGAGCGCCGCGCCCGCTGCGTGCGCTTCTCCGCCTCGTGCGCCTGAAGCTCGACGGTCAGCTCGGCGATGCGATCGCGGATCTTGCGCCGATCCAGCTCCAGGCTCGACTCGCCGGCGCCCTTGCCGCCGATGCCGCCGCGCTGGCGATCGCCGCCCTTGCCGCTCTCGCGCAAACGCGGCGCGAGATATTCGAGGCGCACGATTTCGACCTGCGCGCGGGCGGCACGCGAGCGGGCGTGCTGGTGGAAGATCTCGAGGATGAGCTGCGTCCGGTCGAGCACCTCGCAGCCGCTCTCCTTCTCGAGGTTGCGCGCCTGCGACGGGCTCAGCTCGTGCTCGACGAGCAACAGCTCGCAGCGCGGATCTTCGGGCGGGCCGATGAGCGCCTTCAGATCCTCGCGCTTGCCCTCGCCGACGTACGCCGACGCGTCGAACGCGCCGCGCCGTTGCGTGAGCGTGCCGATCACGGTGACGCCGAGCGTGCGCGCGAGCTGGCGCAGCTCGGTGAGCGAGGCCTCGAACTCGCCGTCGGTGACCGCTGTGAGGTGCACGGCGAGGACGATGGCGCGGCGCGGACGCTCCTGCGTTTCCAGCATGGCTACCTCCTACCACGGATCGCGCGAGGAGGAGGTTAGCGCAGGCGATCGGTGAGCGCGCGGGCGAGTGCGGCCGGATCGGCGGCGGCGATTCCGTCGAGGCGCGCGGCGTCGAGCACGCGCGCGCCGTCGCCGAGCGAAGCGATCGGTCGGCCGGCGCCGGCGAAGCGGCGCGCGAGCTCGCGGGCGAGCGGATCCTCGGCGACGCGCGCGGCGCCGCGTCCACCGGCGAACACCACCGCGTCCCAACGCTCGGGCGCCACCTCGATCAGCAAGCAGTCGGGATAGAGCGCGCTGCCGTTCTCGCCACGCGCCTCGCCGTGGCACTCCATGGTCACGCCGAGCCGCACGCCGCTGCGTCGCAGCCGGCGGCCGAGCGCCCGCACGCCGCGCGCGTCGCACTCGGTCGGCGCCACCACCGCGAGCACGCGGCGCCCGTAGAGCGGACCGCGCCGCGGCGCGCGCAAGCCGTGCCGATCGCGAAACAGGGGACTGCGCACGCCGCTCGTCGATGCAGCGGCCGTGCCCGCGTCACTCGCCGCGCGTCACCAGCTCCGCGCTCCACACCTTGGTGGAGCCCCACTCGATCATCACGCCGCCGCAGACCTCGCAGCTCACCGACGGCGCCTGACCGGCCGCGCTGTAGCTCGTCATGAGGTACACGCTGCGGCAACGGCCGCACGTCTTGAAGTCGTGCTTGCCGCAGATCTGGCTGGCGTGCCACCCGGGCGGCACGAACGCGGGTCGGTTCCACTCGACCATCGTGTCGCTCGAGCACTCGGGCTGCGTGCACTCGCGCGTCTCGCGCACGGTGACGCGGTAGCCGCCGTCGAGCAGCGCCACGCGCAGCGCCTGGATCGACGCGTCGTCGGGGCGGCCGTGGCACGCGGCGGTTCCCTCGACGGCGATCACCACCGGCTTGGTGCCACGCGACGACACCGGCTCGAAGCGGCGGCGATCGGCCTCGTCGGCATCGGGCGGAAAACCGGCCAGCGCCTTGCGCGCGATGCTGGTGACCAGCGACGCGTCGGCGTGCTCGGCGCCGTTCACGTCGAGCAGGATCTTGATCACGTAGTCGCGCGGAACTTTGTTGCGGCGCCCGCGCGCCTCGACCGTGGCGGCGGCGTTCGGCCGAGCGGGAGCGGCCGCGTCGCGCGGTTGCGTCACGCGAGCCGCGTCCAGCAGAAGCCGCACAGCGTCGCCGCGGCCATGATGCTCTTGTGACACGCGGGGCAGTCGCGCTGATCGGCGGGCGGCGCGATCACTTCGTCCACCAGCAGCTCGGTCAGATCGACCAGGTGACGCTTGGCCTCCTTGAGCTTGCTGAACGCGCTCTCGAGCAGCTTGGCGATCACCGTCTTCTCGCCGCCCTGCGCGCGCGTGAGCGTGAGCATCCCCGACTCCAGCTCCTGCTCGGCCACGGTGAGCCGCTGCCGGGCCTCTTCGATCTTCTGCTTGAGCAGCGGCGTGTTCATGGGCCGGCGAACGCTAGCACGCTTTGCTGCGCGAAGCCCGCGCTAGCGATCGCGATCGACGGTGTAGCGGCCGAGCGCTCGCAACGCCTCGGCGCGTTCGCCGAACGGCTGAAGCGCGTCGATGCCGTCCTTCATCACCTGCCGGGCGCGGGCGCGCGCGCCGTCGACGCCGAGCAGATCGACGAACGTGGTCTTGCCCGCCTCGCGATCGGAGCCGGGATCTTTTCCGAGCGTCGCCAGGTCGGCGGTGATGTCGAGGACGTCGTCGACGATCTGGAACGCCAGGCCGAGCGCGCGGCCGTAGATGGTGAGCCGCTCGAGCGCCGCCCAGTCGCCGCCGCCCATGCGCGCGCCGGCGCGCACCGCCACCAGCAAGAGCTCGCCGGTCTTGGCGCGGTGCAGGACCTCGAGCGCGGCGACGTCGATCTTTTTTCCGGTGGCCTCGATGTCGAGCACCTGGCCGCCGCACATGCCGATGGCGCCGGCGGCGATGCCGAGCTCGTAGACCACGTCGGCGACGGCGGCTTCGCGGCCGCGGCGATTCTGCGCGGCGACGCGGAACGACTCGGTGAGCAGCGCGTCGCCCGAGAGGATGGCGATCGCCTCGCCGAATTTTTTGTGCGCGGTCGGGCGCCCGCGGCGGAAGTCGTCGTCGTCCATCGCCGGCAGATCGTCGTGCACCAGCGAGTAGGTGTGGATGAACTCGACGGCGCACGCGGCGTCGAGCGCGTCCTCCTCGCGGCCGCCGACCGCCTCGCACGCGGCCAGCGCCAGGATCGGCCGCAGCCGCTTGCCGCCCGCGAGCAGGCTGTACGCCATCGCGTCGCGCAACGTCTGGGGCGCCTGCGCGCACGGCTCGAGGTTGCGCGCCAGCCCCGCCTCGACGGTGGCTTTGCGTTTCTTCAGGTAGCCGTCCAGGTCGAACGTCGTCATTTGCGCCCTAGCTAGCAGATCTCGCGGTCGATCAAAAGCGCCGTGCGAATTCGCACCGGCGAGCCGCGGCGAAGCTCACTCGAGCCCGAACTTCTCGACGCGGCGGAGCAGCGCGAAGCGGCTGATGCCGAGGATCTCGGCCGCCTTGCCCTTCTTGCCGCCGGCGAGGCGCAGCGCCTCTTCGAGCAGGCGGCGCTCGAAGCCGTCGAGCGTGTCGACGCCGGGGCGAAACTCGAGCGCGAGCCCGGCCGGCGCGGCGCCGGCGATGCCGAGCTTGACCGGCCCCTTCGAGCGCGGCGCCTCGCGCATGCGATCGGGCAGGAGCTCGGGCCCGAGCTCGCGGCCGGTCGCCAGGATCACCGCGCGCTCGACGACGTTCTTCAGCTCGCGCACGTTGCCGGGAAAATCGTACGCGAGCAAGATGTCGCGCACCTCGCCGGCGACGGCGTCGAGCTGCTTGCCCATCTTGCCGGCGTACTCGGCGATGAAGTGATTGGCGAGCAGCACCACGTCGTCGCCGCGCGCGCGCAACGGCGCGATGGTGATCGGAAACACCGAGAGGCGGTGATAGAGGTCGAGGCGGAACTTGCCCTCCTCGACGAGCGCGCCCAGATCGCGGTGGCTCGCCGAGATCACGCGCGCGCCCATCTCGATCGGCTTGACGCCGCCGACGCGCTCGAACGTGCGCTCCTCGAGCACGCGCAAGAGTTTTCCCTGCAGCGCGGGATCCATGTCGCCGACTTCGTCGAGGAGGATCGTGCCGCGCTCGGCGACCTCGAGCTTGCCGGGCTTGCGCTGCTCGGCGCCGGTGAACGCGCCTTTTTCGTGGCCGAACAATTCGCTCTCGGCGAGCGTGGCCGGCAGCGCGACGCAGTCGATGGCGACGAACGGCTCGGGCGCGCGCGGACCGAGCGCGTGGATGGCGCGCGCGGCGACGCCCTTGCCGGTGCCGCTCTCGCCGGTGAGCAGCACGGTGGTCTCGGGCGCGCGCGCGACCTCGGCGATGCGCGCGCGCGTCTCGCGCATGAGCGCCGACTCGCCGAGCAGCCCGGGAAAACGCACGTCGGCGTCGGCGGACGACGCGATGCCGACGGCGGCCTTGGCGCGCGCCACGCGCTCGGCGTCGACCACGCGCTCGACGATCGCCGGCAGCTCGGTCGATTTCGTGACGTAGTCGTACGCGCCGCGCCGCATCGCCTCGACGGCGTTTTCGATCGTGCCGTACGCGGTCATCATCAGCACCGTCGGCGCGGGACGCAGCGCGCGGATGGGCGGGATCAGATCGAGCCCGTTGCCGTCGGGCAGCATGTAGTCGAGCACCACCAGGTCGTAGCGGCGTCGGCGCGCGCGCTCGAGCCCCTCGGCGAACGTGCCCGCGACATCGGCCTGCACGCCGCGGCGCGCGAGCAGCCGCTTGAGCGACAGCGCGTAGGTCTCCTCGTCGTCGACGATCAGCGTATGAAATTCCACCTGCGACCTTTTATCCCACCGGCAGCTCGATCACAACGCGCGTTCCGCCGCCGCGGCGCGACAGCAGTCGAATCCGCCCGCGGTGCTCGTCGACGATCTGCTTCGACACCGCGAGGCCGAGGCCGGTGCCGCGCGTCTTGGTCGAGAAGAACGGATCGAACACGCGGCTCCGCGCCGAGTTGGGAATTCCCGGGCCGCGATCGGTGACCGAGAGGACCACGTCGGCGCCGAGCACGCGCGCCTCGCACTCGACCACGCCCGACGGCGTAGCCTCGACGGCGTTGAGCAGCACGTTGAGCAGCACCTGCTTGACGCCGTCGGGATCGCAGCGCGCCACCAGCGGCCCGTCGACGCGCACCAGCAATTCGTGCTGCGGCGCTTTGGCGCGCACCAGGTCGATGCTCTCGCTGACGACGGTGCGCAGATCGGCGGAGCGGATCTCCGGGCGGCGCGGGCGCGCGAAGCGCAAGAAGTCGGAGACGATCGCGTCGAGGCGCTTCACCTCGCGCGCGATGGCCTGCACCTCGCCGGCGACCAGGCTGTTGGCGGGCAGCTCCTCGGCGACCACCTGCGCGGCGGCGCCGATCGAGACCAGCGGGTTGCGGACCTCGTGCGCGATGCGCGCCGCCATCTCGCCGAGCGCCGACAGCCGCTCGGTGTGCAGCAGCCGCGCGCGCAATCTTTTTCGCTCGGCGTCGCCGCGCTGGCGCTCGGTGAGATCGTGGACGCGCCACACCATGCCGGCGGGACGCTCCTCGTCGTCGGCGAGCGCGAGCGCCGACACCGCGCCGGCGAACGTCGAGCCGTCCTTGCGCCGCAGCCGCAGCTCTCCCTCGGCGAATCCCGACGCGCGCACCTGGTGGCGCAACTCGCCCGCGCGGCGGCGGCTGCGATCGTCGGCGCACAAGCGCAGCGCCTCCCAGCCGGCCAGCTCCTCCGGCTGATAGCCGAGCGCGCGCGCCACCGCCTCGTTGCCCGAGGTCACGCGCCCGTCGGCGTCGAGCGTCAGGATCACGTCGCCGATCGAGCGCAGCACTTTCGCCAGGTGCTCGCGCACGCGCTCGGCTTCGCGGCGCAGGCTGGCGGTCTCCTCGAGATCTTCCGCGGCCGCGATCACCGCCTGCCCCGGGCCGTGCGCGATGGTGAGGCGCACCAGCTTTCCGCTCTGCGCGCGCAAGCTGACGGTGGCCGAGCCGCCGGCGGCGCGGCCGAGCGCCTCGCGCACCTGCAGCTCGCTCGCGCCGAGCGCGTCCCACAGCGGCTGGCCGGCGTCGGGACCGGTGGCGACGGCGAGATCGCGATCGCAGGAAAAAATTCGCGGCGCCTTTGCGCCCTCGGGGCCGAGCGTCTCGAGGCGGCGCACGTCGTCGGAGAGCGCCTGCGACTCCAGATCGGCGCCGACGCGATCGGCGTAGGCGACGAGCAGGTCGCGATCCTCGGCGGTGTAGCCGGTGTCGTCGGGCTTTTCGAAGATCAGCACGCCGAGCGCGCCGGCGCGTCCGGCGATCGGCACCGCGCCGAACGATCGCGGCCCGATGGTCCCGCGGATCACCTCGACCGCCTCCGGCTCGACGGCGACGCCGGCCAACTCGGCGACGTCGTGCGTGACGATCACGCGCCCCTCTTTCATCGCGCGCACGACCACGCTGGCTTCGTTCGACAGCGGCATGCGCGCGCCCTCGAGCTGAAACCCGAGCGCGTGCTCGACCGCTTCGAGCGTCGCCAATTCGCGGTTGGTGATGCTGGTGATGAAGACGAGGTTCTTGCGCTCCTCGTCGACCATCGTGAGCTGCACCGAGCCGCAGCCGAGCACGCGCGCGGCGGCGTACAAGATCATGCGGGTGGTTCCGAGCGCGCGGTCCGGCACGCGACAGCATTGGCGGCTGCGCAAAAACGTGTCAAGCCCGCCGCGCCGGGTGCGAATCCGCACCGTCGGACGTGCGACGGCGCCCGCTGGCGCCTGGCCACCCGAGGTGTTACAGGCCACCCATAACGTGAAAATCGAAACAAAATCCCGGCGCGGCGGTCCGACCAACCGGGCGCCTCCCCGGGCATGTCCCGTGCACCCGGCACGTGGGCACTAAAGGTAGAGAAATGAGCGATTCTTCGGAAAACGCGCCTCCCGGAATCCAGCGCCGCAAGGCCGACCATATCGCCTTGTGCGCGTCCGGCGAGGTCGAGTTCCGCGACAAGGGCACGCTGCTCGATGAAGTGCAGCTGGTGCACGACGCGCTTCCCGATCTGCACTTCGACGACGTGGACCTGACCACCGCGCTGCTCGGCAAGAAGCTGCGCGCGCCGGTGGTGATCAGCGGCATGACCGGCGGCACCGAGGCGGCGGCGGCGATCAACCGCGACCTCGCGCGCGCCGCCGAGCAGCTCGGGCTCGGCTTCGGCCTCGGCTCGCAGCGCGCGATGGTGGTCGCGCCCGACCTCACGTGGACGTACCGCGTGCGCGACGTCGCGCCGACCGCGCTGGTGATGGGCAACCTCGGGATGGTGCAGGCGCGCTCGATGGCGACCAGCGCGATCAAGGAGCTGTGCGCCGAGATCGGCGTCGACGCGCTGTGCGTGCACCTGAACCCGTCGATGGAGCTGATCCAGCCGGGCGGCGATCGCGACTTCACCGGCGGGCGCGACACGCTCAAGCGGCTGCACGGCGAGCTGGGAATTCCCATCGTCGTGAAGGAGACCGGCGCGGGGCTCTCGCGTCGCGTCGGTCTGGCGGTGCGGCAGCTCGGCATCGCCACCGTCGACACGTCGGGCGCGGGCGGCACGTCGTGGGTCGGCGTCGAGACCCGTCGCGCCGAGGGCGCGGCGCGCAAGCTCGGCGAGGAGCTGTGGGACTGGGGCATTCCGACGGCGGCGTCGGTCGGCCTGCTGGCCGATCTCGGCCTGTCGATCATCGCCACCGGCGGGCTGCGCACGGGGCAGGACGTGGCGCACGCGCTCGCGCTCGGCGCGACGGCGGGCGGGCTGGCGGCGCCGGTCTTGCGCGCGCAGCGCGACGGCGGCTACGAGGGCGTGATCGAGTTCTTGCAGCAGGTGATCGCGGGCGTTCGCGCGGCGGTGTTCCTGACCGGCTGCCGCACGCCGGCGGAGCTGCGCACCGCGCCGAAGGTCATCGGCTCGACGTTGAAAGCGTGGCTGGAGCAAGCGAGATAGTCATGCACCGCGCGTTCGGCAAAGTGATCCTGCTCGGCGAGCACGCGGTGGTCTACGGCCACCCGGCGCTGTGCGGCGCGCTCGCCGACGGCGTCACCGTCGAGACGGCGCCCGGCCGCGGCGCCTTGCGCATCCCGCAGTGGAACGTCGAGCTCGACGCCGCCGATCCGCTGCGCGACGGCCTGCCGATCGGCCGCGCCTATCTCGCGCTGCGCGGCCGCCTCGGCCTCGGCCTGTCGAGCCCGGTCGATCTCACCGTCCACTTCGCCGTACCGACGGGCGCCGGCCTCGGCTCGTCGGCCGCGATGGCGGTCGCGGTCGCGCGCGCGCTCGTCGCCGCGCACGATCTCACCGTCACTCCCGCGCTGATCGCCGACGCCGCGATGGCCTCCGAAAAAGTCATCCACGGCAAGCCGAGCGGCCTCGACCACACGGTCGCGAACGAAGGCGGCTTCGGCATCTTCACCAAGGCGCACGGCCTCATCCCCGTCGCCGCGCGCGAGCCGATCCAGCTGGTCGTCGGCCACACCGGCCGCGAGCGCGACACCAAGGGCCGCGTGGCGCGCATCGCCGAGCTGCTCACCGAGCGCGAGAGCGAAGTGCGCGCGCGCTTCGCCGCCATCGAGAAGTTGGTCGAGCGCGGGCGCGCCGCCGTCGAGCGCGGCCGCTACGGCGACCTCGGCGCGGCGATGAACGAGAACCAGAAGCACCTCGCCGCGCTGGAAGTCTCCTGCCCCGAGATCGAATTTTTGTGCAACGCAGCAAACGACGCCGGCGCGGTCGGCGCCAAGCTCACCGGCGGCGGCGGCGGCGGCTGCGTGATCGCGCTCGCCCCCGGCCGCGAGGCGCAGGTGCGCGACGCGTGGGAGAAGCAGGGCCACCGCGCGTTCGTCACCGCGGTCGGCGCCACCGCCGGAGCCGCGTCATGAGAGCGGTGGCCGAGGCGCGCACCAACATCGCGCTGGTGAAGTATTGGGGCAAGCGCGACGCGCGGCTCAACCTGCCGGCGGTCGGCTCGCTGTCGCTAACGCTCGACGGGCTGTCGACGCGCACCGAGGTCCGCTTCGACGACTCGCTCACCGCCGACGAGCTGGTGCTCAACGGCGCGGCCGCGTCGGGCGAGCCGCTGCGCCGTGTGACCAAGTTCCTCGACCTCGTGCGCGAGCAGTCGGATCGCGGCGAGCGCGCGCGCGTCGTCAGCTCCAACGATTTTCCGACGGCGGCGGGCCTGGCGTCGTCGGCGTCGGCGTTCGCGGCGCTGGCGCTGGCGGCGACGCACGCGGCCGGCGTCGCGCTCTCGCCGCGCGAATTGTCGGTGCTGGCGCGGCGCGGCTCGGGCTCGGCGGCGCGCTCGATCTTCGGCGGCTTCGTCGAGATGCACCGCGGCTCGCTCGAGGGCGGCGAGGACGCGTTCGCCGAGCCGCTCGACGGCGCGCAGGCGCTCGACGTGCGGCTGGTCGTGGCGGTCACCTCCGACGCGGCGAAAGAGACGCTCTCCACCGACGGCATGCGCCAGACGATGGAGACGTCGCCCTACTACGCCGCGTGGGTGCAGACGTCCGCGGGCGACATCGCCGAGGCGAAGCGCGCCATCGCCGCGCGCGATCTCGAACTGCTCGGCGTGGTCACCGAGCGCTCGTGCCTGGCGATGCACGCCTCGGCGATGGCCTCGCGCCCGGCGGTGGTCTACTTCACCGGCGCGACCATCGAGGGCTATCGCGCCATTCAGCGGCTGCGCAAGAGCGGCGTGCCGGCGTGGTTCACCTGCGACGCGGGCCCGCACGTCAAGGCGCTCACCGACGGCAAACACGCCGACGAAGTGGCGCAGCGGCTCGCCGAGGTGCCGGGCGTGTTGCGCGCGCGCGTGTGCGCGCCGGGCGCGGCGGCGAAGGTGATCGAGTCATGAGCGCCGTGCTCGCGCCCGGCAAGGCGATCCTGTGCGGCGAGTACGCCGTGCTGCACGGCGCGCCGGCGATCGCGGTCGCGGTCGATCGCTCGGTGCGCGCGCAGGCCGGCGTGCGCGGCGAGCGCACCGCGTTCGTGGACGCGGCCATTCGCCGCACCGCCGAAATGTTGCAGCGCGAAAAAATGGGCGCCGCGCCCGCCGACGTGGCGGTCGACTCGGCGGCGCTCTACGACGGCGGGCGCAAGCTCGGGCTCGGCTCGTCGGCCGCGGTCACCGTCGCCACCGTCGGCGCGGCGTGGCACGCGGGCGGCGGCTCGCTCGACGATCGCCGCCGCCTGTTCGAGATCGCCGACGAGGCGCACGCCGAGGCGCAGGGGACGCGCGGCTCGGGCGTCGACGTCGCCACGTCGGTGTACGGCGGCGCCATCCGCTTCCAACGCAAAAACGGCGCGGCGGAGATCGCCAGCGTCGATCTGCCCGACGGCGTCGAGCTGACGTTCATCTTCGCCGGCAAGAGCGCGTCCACGCCGGCGCTGATCGGCCGCGTCAAGGCGTTGGCCGAAACGGCGCCCCAGCAGCACGAATCGGCCATCTCGCGCCTGGTCTCGCTGGCGCACGCGTTCGCCGCCGCGCTCGACGACGCCGATGGTGCCGAGCTGGTGCAGGCCGCCGCCGCCTACGGCGAGGCCATGCGCGCCCTCGGCGACGCCGCCGGCGTCGAGATCGTCACCCGCGAGGTCGCGCAGCTCGACGCCTACGCGCGCCGTCACGGCGGCGCCGCCAAGCCGTCGGGCGCCGGCGGCGGCGATCTCGGCGTCGCGTTCACCGTCTCGCCCGACGCCACGCGCGCGCTGCGCGCCGACCTGGCTCGCGCCGGCCTCGCCCCGCTCTCGCTTCGCGCTCCCGCTCCCGGTCTGCGATTGGAGATGCCATGACCTGCTCGTCCCGCCTCCCCGGTTTCTACAAGCTCTCGATGGAGGAGCGGCGCAAGCTGCTCGTCGAGAAGCTCGGCCTCGACGACGCCTCGGCCGCGCAGCTCGCCGGCCGGCTGCTCGACGAGGAGACGGCCAACCACATGGTCGAGAACGTGGTCGGCGTCTACGGGCTGCCGCTCGGCATCGGGCTCAACTTCCAGGTCAACGGCCGCGACTTCCTGGTGCCGATGTGCGTCGAGGAGCCGAGCGTGGTCGCCGCCGCGTCGAACGCCGCCAAGATGGTGCGCGCCGGCGGCGGCTTCACCGCGGAAGCCGACGACCCGATCATGATCTCGCAGGTGCAGCTCGTGAACGTGCGCGACACCGTGCACGCCAAGAAGCGCATCGAGGCGCACGCGTCCGAGATCGTCGCCGCGTGCGATCGCGCGTATCCGTCGCTGGTGCAGCGCGGCGGCGGCACGCGCGGCATCGAGGTGCGCGTGCTCGAAGGCAAGCGCGAAGGTCACGCCGGCATGCTCGCGGTGCACCTGCACGTCGACGTGCGCGACGCGATGGGCGCGAACCTGGTCAACACCATCGCCGAGTCGGTAGCCGATCGCCTCGCCGAATTGGCCGAGGCGCAGGTCGGCCTGCGCATCCTTTCGAACCTCGCCGACCGCCGCTGCGTGCGCGTCAAGGCGCGCGTTCCCGTCGAGCTTTTGGCCAACGGCGAGTTCGACGGCGCGTGCGTGCGCGACGGCATCGTCTCGGCGTCGCGCTTCGCCGAGCTCGATCCGTACCGCGCGGCGACGCACAACAAGGGCATCATGAACGGCGTCGACGCCGTCGCCATCGCCACCGGCAACGACTGGCGCGGCGTCGAGGCGGGCGCGCACGCGTTCGCCGCCACGCGCGGCGCGAACGGCGGCTACGGCCCGCTCGCCACCTGGCGCACGGGCGCCGACGGCGCGCTCGAGGGAACGATCGAGATGCCGATGGCCGTCGGCACCGTCGGCGGCACGCTGCGCGTCCACCCGGGCGCGCGCCTGGCGCTGAAGATTCTCGGCACCGAGCGCGCCGGCGAGCTCGGCATGGTGATGGCGTCGGTCGGCATGGCGTCCAACCTCGCCGCGCTGCGCGCCATGGCCTCCGAGGGCATCCAGCGCGGTCACATGTCGCTGCACGCCCGCTCGGTGGCGCTTCACGTCGGCGCCGTCGGCGAACAAGTCGAAACCATAGCCGCCGAGCTGGCCGAGCTCGGCGACGTCCGTCCCGAGCGCGCGATCGCCATCCTCGAGCGGCTGCGTGGAAGTCCAACCGGCGCGTTCACCCGTAGCAACTAGGAGCCCACCGTGATCAGCCGAATCGTCGAGCCCCGCAAGAACGCCGAGCCGGTTCCCGCGCCGCCCGCGGGGCCGTGCACCGTCGAGCAGGCGTACGCCTACTGCGAGCGCATGGCGCGCGGGCACTACGAGAACTTCCCGGTGGCGTCGCGCTTTCTGCCGGCGAATTTGCGCAAGCACGTGTGGGCGGTCTACGCGTTCGCGCGCTCGGCCGACGACTTCGCCGACGAGGCGCGCTACGCCGGCCGCCGCGCCGCCGCGCTCGAGCACTGGGAGAACGAGCTCGAGCGCGCGTTCCACGGCGAGGCCGAGCACCCGGTGTTCGTCGCGCTCAAGGACACCATCGAGCGCTGCGACCTGCCGTTCAATCCGCTCAGGGACATGCTGACCGCGTTCAACATGGACCTCTCGGTCAATCGCTACCCGACGCTGGCCGGCCTCGAGCGCTACTGGGCGCACTCGGCGCATCCCGTCGGGCGCATGGTGCTCTACATCTTCGGCTACCGCGATCCGGCGCTGCACAACTACTCGGACGACGTGTGCGCGGCGCTGCAGCTCACCAACTTTCTGCAAGACGTCGGCGTCGACGTGGCGAAGGATCGGATCTACCTGCCGCAAGAGGACCTGCTGCACTTCGGCGTGGCGGAGTCGACGATCTACGCGCGCGAGTGCACGCCGGCGTTCCGCGACCTGATGCGCTTCGAGGTCGCGCGCGCGCGGGCGCTGTTCGAGCGCGGCCGCCCGATCATCGACAAGGTCGGCCGCGAGCTCGGCTTCGAGCTGGCGATGATCTGGAACGGCGGCATGACCATCCTCGACAAGCTCGAGGCGGTCGACTACGACGTGTTCCGCCGCCGCCCGACGCTCAACGCCGCCGACAAGGCGCGCATGGTGGCGCGCGCGGCGACGATGCGCTGGCCCTGGTCCCTGCGCTAGATGCCGAGCGCTTCGTTCATCGCCAACGCGGCTCAGTACTGCACCAAGCTGACGCAGCGCTCGCGCTCCAATTTTTATTACGCGTTCCTGTTCCTGCCGCGCGAGCGGCGCGAGGCGCTGGAGGCGGTCTACGCCTATTGCCGCCTGGTCGACGACGTGGTCGACGAAGAGGCGCCCGAAGCGCAGAAACGCGAAGGCATCGAGAAGTGGCGCCGCGAGCTCGACGCGGTGTTCTCCGTCGCCGGCGCCGAGACGTCGCACCCGGTGGCGCTCAAGCTGCGCGAGGCCGTGCAGCGGTTCGCCATCCGCCGCGAAGACATGGAGGCGGTGATCGACGGCTGCGCCATGGATATCTCGTATACGAGATATCGCACGTGGGACGACCTGCGCACCTACTGCTATCGCGTGGCGTCGGCGGTCGGCCTCATGTGCATCGAGATCTTCGGCTACTCGTCGCCGCGCGCGCGCGACTACGCGATCGATCTCGGCATCGCGCTGCAGCTCACCAACATCCTGCGCGACGTGGCCGAGGACGCGCGCCGCGGCCGCATCTATCTGCCGACGGAAGAATTGGAATCGTTCGGCGTCTCCGAGGCCGATCTCGTAGGCGGAAAACGCTCGCCCGAGTTCTTGCGCCTCATGCGGCATAATGCCGCACGCGCGCGCGCGCACTACCTGCGGGCGCGCGCGGCGATCGGCGAGGGCGAGCGGCGGCGGCTGGTGATCGCCGAGATCATGGGCGACATCTACTACGCGCTGCTCGA
>Ga0070741_10005728_pt1 | contig 27267 bp, 18 predicted proteins | sample Coa_R1_4_FD_66440 | JGI IMG/M metagenome (GOLD analysis project Ga0070741, IMG submission 66440) | Surface soil microbial communities from Centralia Pennsylvania, which are recovering from an underground coalmine fire - Coalmine... | ecosystem: Environmental > Terrestrial > Soil > Unclassified ...
TTACATTAAAAGCAACTGTCCCCCAGCGGGCACTGCGTACGATTTGGTCCCGCACTAGTGAACAGGGACACCAAAGCTCGAGGTTCTCCGGCATGGACGAAGACACCCGAGCCGGCGCAGGGAAGCTTCAGAAATTCAGCTCGAGCTTGACGAAAAACGTTCGGCTTCGCGGCAGATCCGGGTAGAGATTTATTGGGAAAAGCCGGTAGGAACTGTCGCTGAGGTTTAGCACACCGGTCGTGATCTCGGCGTGCCGGCGCGGAAAGCGATAGCCAGCCGAAATGTTCTCTTGCCAAAAGCTGTCTCCAGGGATCGTTGCCAGGTCGGCGCGCAAAGCCTGGGACCACCACACTGACTCAAAACCAGCGAAGAATCCACTGGGAAGCTGAGCTAACGCTTCCACGCCGGCGGAATGAAGCAGCCCTCGAAATGTGGTGCTCGTGCTGCCCAGGGAGGGATTCTCAGTGGGGTACTTCTGCGACAGCCACGTGTCAGAAAGGCGGTATCGGGCGCCCACACTAAACCAGTCGCCCAACAATTGATGCGCGGAAAGATCCAGAGAGCGTTCTTGAAATCTCAAGCGCTCATCAACCTGAATTGCCGGTCCCTGCCCGGTTAAAAGTTCGCGTTGGAATCCCCCTACATCGTGGTCTGCCCGCGACCTGAGTATTTCGGCGGCCACGGCGACATAGGTGCCCGATTTTAATCGGTACTCCGCCGAAAGATCACCGGTTTCAAAGCGGGCACCGCTTATTCCTCCGACAATCGAATCGGGAAAGAGGTTTCGATACACCTGAACAAAACCAGCTACCTGCGTCGGTTCCAGCCTGATACTTTGGTCGAGGTCGAAGCCCCCTAGAGAGCGCGAGTAAGCCGCACGTACCGTCGCTCTCTCCATCGGCGTCCAGACCACGCCTGCTTTCGGAGAAAGCTGCCGCTGAATTTCGTTACCTTGCTCGAGTGGTGCCAGGCGAGTGTTGCGTGGGACACTTTGGTAGTCATAGGATAGGCCGGCAATAAGCAGGAGGGAGCGATAGGCCTGCCACGACTCATATACATAGGGAGTCAAGCGCAACGAATGGGCTCGTAAAGACTGATTGGTAATTTCGGGAGAATTTCCAAAAAAGATCTCATTCCCGGCCGCATTTCCGACGTTTAAGACCTGAAGATTGGACAGCTGTTCAGTCCCGCCCAGAACACGCATCCCGGCAATCGTCTGGAAATGCGGCGTAACAACGATGTGTTGCAGCTCCAATGAGTCAATGTTCAGCCGGTTACGGTATTCTTGCGACAGGTCCACGGACTGGAAACCAATCGGGTTTCCCAAAGCTCTTTTCTCCAACAGAACGAAGCCCTGGGGATTAGTTACCTGCAAGGAATCATTAAAATGCCCAGCCAGCAGAAGAGTGCGCTGGGTTTCGCTCCACTTGTGATCAAGTCCCGCAACTGCGCTTGGCTCCCTCTTTTCTATCGCCTGATAGTCTCTGACCGCCTGAGTTGGGTCGTATCGTTGTGACAAATCCCCTGTCGTTTTGCTAAAGCCAACTGCCTCTAAATACAGGCCGTCCTCGGCAGTGAGCATTTGCTTGAACTTCAATGAAACATCCCAATAATCCAGGCTCGAATTGGGACTTTCGCCGCGATCGGACACATAATTGTTCTCGAGAGCGTAGCTTGTGTTGCCCACTGTGCCATATTGAGCGGCGTACTGATTCCATGCGCCGCGGCTGAGGTATTCGGTGCTGGTGCTCAAACCAAGGGCATCGTGCTCAAAAAGTCTCGTGTACTCCTGTTGGCTTACTGGTTGTGCCAGCAGGCGCCCATCGGCGGGACCAAGTAAACTGGCAATTAAGTATTCGCTGAAGCTGGGGGTTTCAAAGCGAAGATCCGCGCGATTGGCTCTCTGTATTTGAGCGTAACTGTCGGCCAGGAAAAGATGAGCCGAGTAGTTGGCGTAATCGGCGGCTACAGCGCGCGAAGCTTCACGCAAGGCGACATCGTCCAAGCCCGCCTCACCGTAGATACGCGCCAGGTTAGCGCTCCCCACGGCCCGATCCTGGTCCAATAAAAGACCCGAACGGTAAACACTCCGGTTCTCGTTGAGCTCCTGTGAATGTTCCAGGTCCCGTATCGCCGGATTAATGCGATTATGTTGTTCGTTCAGCAGCGCCGAATAGAGCCAAGCGGTCGGGTCGTTGGGATCCAGCTGTTTGGCGCGGGTCAATTCTTTGAAGGCGCGTTGATAATCGTCTTGTTCGCCATACGCCTTGCCGAGATAGCTCCGCAAGGCCGCCCGGAGAGGTTCGGTGGCGGCGGCGATCAGCAGATCTTCGCGGCCGCCTTCAAGGTCGCCGCGGTGGATGCGGCACAGGCCCCGGCCGAGCCAGGCGTTCCCGAGCGAGGCGTCGAGCTCAATAGCATAGTTGAACCATTGAATGGCCTGCTCGGTTTTGTTTTTGGCCGCGAAGAGGAATCCTTCGAGCGCCGCGGCTTGGGCGTTGCGCGGTGAGAGATTCAAGCTCTTTTCCAACGACTCTTCCGCGCGGTCAATGCGGCCGAAACTAAACTCCAATTCTGCGACGCGTTCCCAAGCGAAACCAAAGTCTGGCGAAATACCGGCCGCTTGCCGGGCCAGGCGCAAGGCCGCCTCGAGCGATTCGCCCTTCACGGCGCGCGATTGCTCGTAATAAGACTGTGCTAACAGCTCGGTTGAAAGCGGGGTTTGAGTTTGAGCGCCCAGAATTGAAGGTCTTTCCTCACGCCTGACGGCAGCGATCAGCTCGCGTAACGCCGCAGCTAGTCGTTGGAGCCGATCCGTTGCTGGACCGGCGGGCAAGGGTGCCAGTTCAGCCTCGGTTTGATCAACCTGGCCAACCGACAGGAGCAGCGCCGCATGGTACAGGCGTTCCGCATCCGAAGCCGGCGGCCTGCCTGGCGGATACAGACGCAGCGCTGCGAGCAGATCGCCCCTTCGATACGCCTGCAGACTTGCCGCCAGCGTCGTCTCTTCTGCCGGCGTGAGCGGCAGATCGCGCAGGTCCAGCACCCCGGGATAATAAAAGCACCATTGCAGCACATTATTGGCGATGAATCCAGGGGTTCGGGCCGGCGCCTGGCCCGCCACTGCTACGGCTTGTTCTCCGTTGGTGAGGATGAGCGCCGCCCCTTGCGCCCCCGAAAAACTAGCTTTGCCGTCGACGAGCGATAGGATCGTCCGTTCAACTCCTCCCACTGAGTCGACCTGCAGCACAAATTCAGTTCCCTCTAGTCCGGCAATGGCCGTGGGAGTCGTGAAACGAGTCTTTCCTGGCGCGTCCCGATGAAAGAAGGAAATTATCCCGCGGATTAAATTAAGCCCGAAGTTGGCTCCCGCCTCATGCGGCGGATGGATTTCCAGTTCTGTCTGGATGTCCATCGGCACGGCGCTCTGGCTGGACCAGCGCAGAGTCGCCCGGGTGTTCGGGCCCGTGCGAATACGGTATCCAGGGCCCAGGGACTGCCCGGCCGTGGTCCGGACCCAGGTGGTCGCCCCGGGAGGCGAGACCTCCACCAGGTCGCCGGCAACGGCCTGGATGATAATTCCGTTGGTCGAATCGCCGGGGCGGGCAGTCTGGGCAGTCGACACCTGGCCCCCGGTCGACAGTCCTCCTAGCACTGCAACCAGCAGTAGCGCCCGCCCTTTTGCCTGGCATAGGTTCATATGCTCGGCCCCCGCCGGAAAGTCTCTGGAATGGCATCTCTTCTACCATTCCGCGCCATTAATGCAAGGGAAACTTATCCGGCCTATTATCAAACCTGGCCCCTCCCCGCGCCGGCGAGGGCGGCCTACCATTTTTCGGGGCGTCACAGGAGGTTACGCCGCCGGCGCCCGATTCTTTCAACGAGACGATTGAATCATTCCGATCCAATCCAAATTTTTCCGAAAAAATTTTGAAAGATTGGGTTTTCGGTCCCGTAGTGCCCTGCGAATCAAACAAAACAGGAGAACATATGACGACTATAAGTTTGGAGAGAGACCTTGGAGCAGGGAGAAACGGGTTCGACGCGATTGACACTTCGAACGCGCAGGCTCGCTCGCTGGCTCAAGCCGTGGAGGCGGCGGTCAATAAAGTGAACGAAACGGCATTGCGCGAGGTCGCGCGCCTGGACACCGCGCCGGCTGTGCAGGCCAGGGCCTTACTGGCGCTGCTGGCCTTCTGTTACGCGCGCCAGGTCTATAGTTCGAAGACCATCGAGGCGCAGTTGCAGGAGTTGACCAGCCGCCGGTTTGCGGGAGATCGGCTCCCGGATGCGGCCATGCTCCAGCTCTTCCGCCTGCACAACCGGGGCCCGCTCAGCTTCTGCCTTAAATCGGCGCTTTCGTTCATGGCCGAGGAAAAGATCCGGCAAGGCTTTGTGACTCACGTCAAAGAAGCCCACCTGGTCCAGGAAGCGCGGCGGCGGATCGTCATGGCGATGTTTACGGATTCGCTTGAGGGAGAGGAACATGTGGGCGCCAAACGTCAATCGGCGGGCTGGCCTCGACGCTGGCTGCAGTAAGGTCTCAGAGCGTGTTTTAGAATTCGGTTTGGAGTCCCGCCTTCAGGCGGGTTTGGCGCCGGACCGCCTAAAGGCGGGACTCCGAACCCCATACGCCCGCGCCCAAATCGATATTTTTAAAACACACTCTCAGTTGGGTAGTAACGGCCGGGGTCGGCGCAACGCGCCGACCCTACCCGGCTCCAAAAACGAGCGAGCTTATGGCCGTGAGACAATCCGTTTTCTTAATCGAATGAAACAGTGTAATCTTATGAAATTGAAAGCCGAACTCATTCCGACGCGCGCGACGCTGATTGAGAAGCTCAAGAACTGGCAGAACCAGACCAGTTGGCGGGAATTCTTCGACACGTACTGGCAGCTCATCTACTCCATCGCGCGCAAGGCGGGCCTCACCGACGTTGAAGCGCAAGACGTGGTTCAGGAGACCCTCATGTCGGTGGCCAAGCACATTCCGACTTTCAAGTACGATCCGGCGCTGGGCTCCTTTAAAGGCTGGCTTCTCAATATGGCTCGCTGGCGCATTATCGATCAGTTGCGCAAACGCGGGCCTTTGAGCCGCCAGCGGCTGCACGGCGCCGATTCGGTTGCCAGCGGCACGGCTACGGTGGATGCCATCCCCGATCCCGCGGGCGCTGAGCTGGACAAGCAATGGGAAGAGGAGTGGCGCAACAACCTCCGGGATGCGGCGTTCGAGAAAGTGAAACAGCGTCTCGATCCGGAGAAGTACCAGCTCTTCGACTGCTACGTGAACAAGGGTTGGACACCGGCAAAGGTATCGTCCGTTTTTGGTGTCTCGATCGATCAAGTATACCTCGCCAAGCATCGCATTACGCACATGGTCAAAGAAGAGGTCGCGCGGTTGGAACACGAGCTGACTTGAATTCGACCATGTCGCCACTTGCGCGCGTAGCGATCGATCCAAGCCAATTCCCGGAGGCGGTCCGACGCGACCTGGTTGAATCGCTGCGCTCGCGCGAGATAAACCACAAGTTTCATTATGAGAGCCTCAGGCAAACGCAGAAATGGCTGGCGCTGCACCAGGCTTACTCGCCTTCAAAGGCCGACCCCAACTGCGCGGCGATTTACCAAATGGGCTTCGACGCCACAGTCGATGCCTTGAGCGCCCGATCGGCTCACTTGTTCGGCCTCTGCTGCGGCGGCGGCCAAAAAGATGCCGGTTTACTAGAACAGCTTCGCACTTCTGACCGGCTCGTTTGCTATTCTCCCTGTGACGGCAGCGTGCCAATGGTCCTGGTTGCGAGGCAAGCCGCTCTGGGTGCGATTCCGGCCGAGAACTGCTTTCCAATTGTGATCGATCTGGCCTCGGCCCTTGACCTGAGGCAAAGCCTCTTGCTCCACCCGACGCCTCTTCCCGCCGACCACGCGCGGATTTTCACTTTCTTCGGCACCGTGCACAATTTCGAACCGGCCATTGTTCTGCCCAGGCTGGCAAGCCTGATGGGGGCGGAAGATGTGTTGCTTCTGAGTGCGAATCTCGCGCCGGGGCCCGATTACCGGGCCGGCGTCGAAAGCGTTTTGCCTCTCTACAATAACGAGCTCACGCGCGATTGGCTGCTCATCTTTCTGCTCGATCTTGGCATCGAAGCCGCCGATGGCCGCGTCCGGGTTGGCATCGAAACTACCTCGCCGCCGCTTTCGCTTCAACGCATCGTCGCTACGTTTGAATTCGTTCGGGAGCGAGCGATCCAACTGGACTCTGAGCGCTTTGAATTCCGTTCGGGTGAGACGATTCGCCTGTTTTTTTCGTACCGATACACGCCGAGGGTGATCCGGGTGCTGCTCGATCAATACGGCCTGGACCTGCGCCAGCAATGGGTCACGGAATCGGGTGAGGAAGGCGTCTTCCTCGTACGCAAACAGCGGGGCTAGTCTTGGGTTATCAGGTTATCAGGTTTCCAGGTTTTCAAGTGGTGAGCGCATTGACGGTCGTTCACCTGACAACTTGAAAACCTTGACAACTTGATAACTTGCGCCCAGTGCGCTTATGTTCGCGACAATGACTCCTGTGCGCCGAGCGGTCATCGATGTGGGCACGAACTCCGTGAAGTTGCTGGTCGCCGAGGTGGACGAGCGGCAGGTGCAGCCATTATTGGAGCAAAGCAAACAGACGCGGCTGGGCCGGGGATTTTACCCGGAGCATGTGCTTCAGGCCGGGCCCATCACTCAAACCGCGCAGGCAGTCGCCGAATTCGCCGATCAGGCTCGGCAACACGGCGCGACCAAGGTCCAGGTTGTAGCGACGAGCGCTGCGCGCGACGCCCGCAATCAGCGCGAGTTGCTCTCGGCCATTGAAGCGGCTTGCGGTCTGCCGGTGCGCGTTTTAACGGGCGAACAAGAGGCGGATTACGGATTCCAGGGTGTGACCAGTGATCCCCGGCTGGCCCACGAATCTCTCCTGCTTCTGGATGTCGGCGGTGGCAGCAGTGAATTCATCGTGGGGCGAGATGGGGAGAAACATCTCGCGCACAGCTTTGACCTGGGCACGGTCCGTCTGCTGGAACAGCTGCACCAGGATGACCCGCCCACAGACGAGCAGTTGCGCGATTGCCGGGCCAGATTGTTGGACTTCCTGGAAGCGGAGGTCGGGCCGAAAGTCTGGCCGGCCCTGCAACGGGAATCGAGTGGCCGAGAAGATGACGGCTCAATTCAGTTTGTCGGACTGGGCGGGACAGCGAGCGTCCTGGGATGTATCGAGGGGGGGCTGCGCGGTTTTGATCGCGAGCGGTTGGAAGCTACGCGCCTGAGTCCCGAACGGCTTCACTGGCACGTCCAGCATCTCTGGGGCCTCTCTCTGGCCCAGCGCAAAACGGTGCCCGGTCTCCCCCCCAATCGAGCGGACGTGATTCTCACGGGAGCGGCGATCTTTGAATCCGTCATGGGGTTCTTTGGTTTTCGGCAACTCCGGGTCAGCACCCGTGGGTTGCGGTTTGCTCTCGCGATGGAACCCTGACGGGAGCGCCGGCATCTCTGCGGCGGTTTAATCTGCACCTTTCGCAAGTCCGCGCCGATGTTACTGCACCGTCTCGGTAGCCAGGCCTACTTTGGTGATGCCGACTTGCTGGACAATGTCCAGGACGTTGATCACGTACTGGTAATCGGTATCGGCTGCGCCGCGCACGACCACGGCCGTCTCGGCGTCTTTGGCGTACATTGTGGTCAAAGTTTGTTTGAGAGCCGGCAACTCAAAAGGCTGGGCGTCCATCGTGATTTTGCCGCGGAGATCGACGAGGATCCTGGCGACCTTAGGTGGCTTGGGCGGCAGATTAGTTTTTTTGGCGGAAGGCAAGGTCATCTCCAGATCGTTGGACAACTGCGGCGTGGTGATGATGAAGATCACCAGCAGCACGAACGCCAGATCCAGCAATGGAGTAATATTCAGCTCGTTGAGCGAGCTGTGAGAACCTTTGGAAAACTTCTTCACTAGTTGAGACTGCTGACCTTGAGCACGTCCTCGGTGCGGGTCATTTCGACATCAAACCGCGCCGTGAACCGCGCCGGAAAGCCCGGGGGCGGGGCGGCGCCGATATTCCTGGTCGCAGCGACGGCCGACTTGACCGATTTGTCCCAGCGGGCATCCCCCGAACCGTGAATCCAGCGGGAATTGGTAACTTGGCCGCTGGGGTCGATCGACAGCTCCACTTCGGCCACAAAAGCGTCGTCCTTCACGTCTTCCGGCCGGTCCCAGTTGGCGCGAAGTGTGCGCTCGATGGTCGTTTTATAGAACAATTTCGGATCGGAAGCCTCGACCACCGTCTTGGCGCCATCGGTGAAAAAGCTGGTATCCAATGTGGGAGGCGCGACGGCCGGGGGCGCTTCGACAGCGGGCCCGGTGGTTGGTTGGGCCTGCGGCGGCGGAGTTGCCGCCACGGTCCTGGGCTGGTCGATGGGTTTGGGCTGCTCGACTTTGGGCTCTTCCTTGGGCGGTTTGGGCTGCTCTTTGGGTTTCTGTTGTTCGAGCGTGGCGACGAGGGATTTCATCTTATCACCCATCACACCTTGCCTGGCGGCGAAATAAAATACGCCGAGCACCAGAAACGTGTGGAAGATGGCGGAAATGATCAGATTAACCTTCGACGAATTGTTTTTGCGTTTGGGATTCATACGGCCTCCTAGTTCTTTGCCGGCGGCGTGCCGCCGCCTAGCGGCTCGGTAGCCAGGTTGACTTTGGCAAGATTAGCCTGCTGCAGCGCGTCCATAACACCGACCACGTTCTTATATTTGGTCTTGCTGGCGCCCCGGAGGATGATGCTGATGTCCTGGGTTTCATTGCGCTGAAAATTCTCGAGGCGCAGGGCGGCGACCCTGGCCTGGAGACTGGCCAGGTCGACTCGGTCTTTATTGAGATAAACGGCGCCATCGCGATCCACAGTGACGTAATTGACTTTTGGCTTGGGTTCCTTCGCGCGCGGGGCGGCCGAAGGCAAATCCACTTCCAGATCATTCACCACCGGCGTGGTGGTGATGATGAAGATCACCAGCAGCACAAACGCCAGATCCAGCAGCGGAGTGATGTTCAACTCCGCCAGCGCGTGATGATGGCTCTGGGAACATTTCCTCATGAAAAGGCCGGTTCAACCGCGCCCTCAATTTCAGGAGTGCCGCCCGGCGCCACCAGGGCCGGACGATTCAAGCCCGCTTGCAAGGCGCTGCGAATCTCATCGGCGATGGCGCGGTTATCGACGTATTTATGTTCCAACTGCGTGGCGTACTCGTTGGAGAAACTGTCCAATTCCTGCGTAATCGCGCGGATGGTAGTGACCATGTAGTTGTAGGCAAACATCGCCGGGATCGCCACGGAGAGACCGGCGACAGTGGCCAGCAAAGCCGCGGCGACACCCGGGGCCATCGCATTGAGACTGGCGGCATTGGCAATGCCGATGCCCGAGAAGGTCTCCATCACCCCCCAGACCGTGCCGAACAACCCGATGAAAGGACCTCCGGCCACCGCGGTCGACAGAACGATCATGCCCTTCTCCAGGGAGAGCGCTTCATCGCTGGCAGCGCGCTCCAGGGCGACGCGGACCGAGTCGAAGGAAGCATGGCTGATCTTGGTAGTGATCGAACGAGCCAGGATGTCGGTTTGAGCCTGGGTCGAGATGCCGGGCACGACTGGCTTAACAGTGTCGATGGTAATGGGATTGTTCTTGAGATGGTATTCGGCTTCCTCAGCGCCCGTATGGTACAGCGAATAGGCCGGAGCGCCATCGAACTCCTCTTTGCGGCGATAGATATCCAAGGGGTCACGGGTCGACCGGTAAGCGGTATAAAATTTCTTGCTCATCCTGCGGGCGCGAATGAGCTGGCGCGCTTTGCTGATGATGACCGTCCAACTGAAAATGGAGACGACGAGCAAAGCCAGAATCGTGCAAAACCCCTCCTTGGTCAGGTGCTTCCATGCAAAAGACAACGCATGACTGGAAGTACTGATGGCCAGGACCGGTGTGATTAAGTTCATAGACTCGTAAAAGTATGACCGAGTAAGGGGCCGAACGAAAGTTACGGACTGTGAATTCCAGATGACGATTCGGTGACGATTATGCAACATTAGTGTAACCAAGAGGTCGGACCCGAGTATTTCGTACAGAATGGAGGCCGTGGCCGGCTGTCCAAAACCTATTCCCTTGCATGACCACTAAGCTTCACGATCTGATTTACCGCCTCGAAGAAGGCGGTGGTAAGCTTGTGTTGCGATACGTCGCCGGGTGCCTGGCATTGCTCCTGTTCTTGTTCTGTTATAATTGGTTCTGCTTCCACAATATGGAGACTCAGGAAGCGATGGACAGCGCGCAGCTCGCCCGAAACATCGCCGAGGGCAAGGGGTTCACCACGCTTTTCATTCGGCCCTCCAGCCTGCGCCTATTGCAGGGAAGAGCTGCCCGGAACCCGGCTTTGCCAACCCCGTGGGAAAGGGCGGACCCGGCCAGGCTCGCGGGGATGCACCCGGACATAGCCAACCCACCTTTTTATCCGATGGTTCTGGCTGGGTTGATGCGAGTTCTGCCGTTCCGCTATCCCGTTGATCTGACGCACAGGTTTTGGAGCAGCCCGGGTATTCATCCGCCCGGTGATTCGGAGGAATGGGCGACCTCCAGGAGGTTCCGCCGTTATCAACCGGATTTCATTATTTCGGCGTTCAACCAAGCCCTGTTTCTAGCCTTGGCAGCACTCACCTTCTTTATTGCTCGGCGCTTGTTCAATGTGCGGACGGCGATGCTTTCGACGGGCTTGTTGCTCGGAACTGACTTGCTCTGGCGTTTCGCAGTGGCGGGATTGTCGACGATCCTGCTGATGTTGATTTTTAATGCTGTGGTGTGGTGCCTGATGCTGTTGGAAGGGGAAGCGGCCCGCTCGGAGGCCGGCGTGCAGCTTTCCAAGCAATCGAGCTTGAACACAGGACAAGCGGGCAACAGCCAGCCGCTCGGCCTTTCCGTGTTCGTCTGGGCGGCTGTGGCCGGAGGGCTGGTGGGCCTGGGCGCATTGACGCGTTACTCTTTTGGCTGGCTCATCCTGCCGCTGCTTCTTTTCATAGTGTTGTTTACCGGCCGACAACGCCTCACGCTTTCGCTCGCTGCGGCGACGGCTTTTTCAGTAACGCTGGGCCCATGGATAATCCGCAATTGGCTGGTAAGCGGCATGCCTTTCGGCACGGCGACCTACACGATTCTGGAGGCCAGTGCCCTGTTCCCCGGCGACAGCTTGTCGCGTTGGCTCAAGCCGGACTTGGCCGTGCCCGGGGTGGTTTTCGTAAGACTCGCCTGGTCCAAACTGTTGGCGAACGGCGGCCAAATCGTCCAAAGTGATCTACCGAGCCTGGGAGGGACTTGGGTTGGAGGCTTCTTTATAATCGGCCTCCTGGTGCCCCTGGCAGAGCGTCAAACCAGACGGCTCGGGTGCTTCCTGGCCATTTCGGTGGTCCTTTTGGCGATCGTGCAGGCCCTGGGGCAAACTCAACGTTCCATGGACTCTCCCATGATCAATTCGGAAAATCTGCTGGTGTTGGTCGTTCCAGGAGTTTGGATATATGGCGCCGGTTTTTTTTATCGATTGCTCGAAGAGTTTCATTGGTCCGTTCCTTCTGTGTGGTCGGCGGTGGTCGCCTGCTTCGCCGGATTGACTTGCCTGCCCTTAATCCTTGGACTGCTGGCCGCCAGGCGTTCGCCGGTGGCCTTCCCGCCTTATTTTCCTCCTTCGCTACAAGAGGCGGCCCGATTCGTTAAGACTGACGAATTGATGATGAGCGATATTCCATGGGCGGCAGCCTGGTACGGCCAGGTCCAATGCATTTGGTTGACGCAAACAAAGGGAGAGTTTCTCGCCGTGAACGATCGCCTCAAACCTATCCGGGCACTTTACCTGAGCCACGCCTCGGGCGGCGGAGCTTATCAGAGCCTGGCCGAATGGCTGCAGGCCGGGCGGGAGGGATGGGGAGCGTTTATGCTCGGCTGCGTCCTGAACAAACAGCAGGGCAAACCAGGGCCCCCAGCCGATTTTCCCCTCGAGTACTGGCAAAAAGGCTGGCCTGCGCATTTCCTGCTGACCAGCCGCGAAAAGCCACTAACCGAACCCGGCTTAAAGTGAGGCTTTGGATGAACTCCCCGCAGATTCAGGGCGACCGCAGATAGGAAGCAGATAGGCAGGCCGAAAATTGTGCCGATCAGTTTATGCCGCTCTTAGCCAGGCGAACCAGCGCTTGTTCTTCGGGCAGCAGATTGGCCGCTTCCGCTCGCGCCAGCGGCTCGCGGGCGGCCCTGGTATTTCCGGAGCGCGCCTCAATCAACCCGTAGCAAGCGGCGACCCAGGGAATTTGCAAAGCCTCGTGGTCGAGGCCGACGACCAGGTCGAGGGCATCCTGCGGGCGCCCCTGGAGCAGCAAGGAATAAGCGTAGGTGGAGGCGACCACCGGGTCGTGGGGCTTTTTGTCGTAAGCTTCCCGAGCCAGGCGGTGGGCGTTTTCCAATTGGTCGTTGCGCAGCAGGCAAACCCGGGCCAGTGAGGTCTTGAGGCCGGCATTCTGAGGATCGGCCGCGGAGAGCTTGGAAAAGAGCCGCTCTAATTCCTCGGTTTGTCCATCGTCACAAAGCTGTGAGATTAGCGAGTCAACGGCCCATTTTTCCTGTGGAAACTCCGCTACGATCTCAGTCAGCAGGTCGCGGCGTTCCATCTTCCAACCCCAGGCGCTGGTGACCCGGACCAGGCGGTAGAGACGATCGAGTTGTCGAGCGGACTGTCGGCGCGCGCGTTTCCAAAGTTCCTGGGCCGCATCCTCGTTCCCGAGAGACCGCCGTGCGAGTGACTCGATCGCCAGGCGCAAGTTTTCGGCTTCGCCCCATTCCTGCTTTTCGACCGAGGACAAAAGCCCAGGCCAGTCTTTAAGAGCAATCTGCGAATCCGTGAGCACCAGCGGGACTGGCTGATTTGTGCGAATGGCAAGAGGCAGGGACGTGAGCCACGCCATGGTGTTGGTCGGGCCTTCAGCGCTGAGCATCCAGCGCCCTAGTGTGAAGGCTTGCCCGGGAGACCCGGCCGCCTCCTGCTTGAGAACGGCGAGCCAGCGGGCTGCGCCAGAATCTCTCGTCTTGAATAACAAATTCAAGTAATCGATTTTGTCGGCGAACGTGGCGGCGTCATTTGTGGCGGCCGAGCGAGTGTAGCTTACGGCTTGGGGCAGATCCCCGTGTTTGGCCGCATCCTGGGCGAGGCGCCGCTGCGCGTCGAGCATGCAGGGGCCATTGGTAGAGGCTATCCGTTGCAACGCGACCCGGGCGCCAGCCGCTAGCTCCTCATTGGTGGAGACCAAACCGATTGTCCCCAGGTTGAGCAGATTGGAAGGATTATCGGGCTCCAACGCACGCGCCTGCTGATAGTGTTGTTCGGCCTCGGTCACCTTTCCCTGCCCCCAAGCCAAGGCACCTGCGATTTTGTGGTAACGCGCCGTGGCCTTGCTGTTTTCGTCCACCCCGCTCAAAGCGTCTTCGGCCGATTTTAAGTCGCGCAACCGTACGGCGCTTTCCGCCCAATTAAGGCGATTAGTCATATTTGCAGGTTGCAGTTGAGATGCGCGGATGCGCCAGCCAATGGCGGCAGAAGAGCCCATCGATTCGAGCAGCTCCGCCGTCAGGGCGGTCGCCGTAACGCTCGCTGGATTGGCCTGCAGGGCGGCCTGAAGACAGCGGGTGGCTTGCGCAAAATCTTTTCGTTCGAGAAACGCGGCAGCCTCAGTGATGAGACGTTTTGCCCGCGCAACTTTGACCAGGTGGCGCACTTGCATCGCGCTGGCTGCGGACAGGGCGAGAAACAAAAGAACCGCTAAAACTCTCTTTGCGAAAGGGTTCATTCTGAATGAGCGCCGATCATTAAGCGCAAGCTGCCCACGTGGCTGGGGTCAGAACCGCAAGGTCAAGTCGAGCTGAAGAATGTTGTAGTTGTCGATGGGATTGACCTGGGGGATATCCTGGTTATTACCGCCGGTGCCAAGCAACTTGTTGACGCGCCAGGCATAGCCGTAGCGGAGCGTGCCAATGACGTTCTGACTAAAGCCGTAGGCCAAGGCACCGTAAATGCCTTCCAGGTTCGCGCGCCCTTCGAAGAAATCCGAGTCGAGCAGGTTGGGATCCAGAGCATATTGTTCGACGTGCTGCCAGTAGGTACGGATTTCCCAGGCGTGCTTCTTGGAATCGCTGCCGTAGACCAGGCCCTGGATCGGCCCATACTTCAAGCCGGCTGAACCGACGCCCAAGCCAATCTGGTATGCTTTGACGTCGTTTCGTTGAGCCGCAAACGGTTTGAGGGTGGAAGTGGCGGGCAAAGCGGGATTGAATTGGACCGGACTGGCCAAGAACGTGGCATAGGCCTGGGCCGCTTCTTCCGCGCGCTCGGATCCCTGGAGGTTGTAGCTCACGTCGCCAAAAAGCCGCCAGTTGAGTTTGCTCATCCGGAAATTGACCTCGAATGGAAATTCCAGAATAGACAAATGCCGCAGGCCCATCTGATTGAGCGGATAACCAAAACTGGGATAAGCGGGAGTACCCTGGGTGGTCAGGTTGCCTAGATTAAGACCGGCGCCTCCCGGCCCGAGGGGGCTTTGGGGACCGGCATACGCGCCTTCGCCGACGAATACATCTCCGAAATACGGCGAGGGACCCGGACGTGCCAGGGTGCTCTGCCTTAGCCCCATGTATTGGTAGAACGTCGCCCCGACTTTAGCCGAAAGATTGGTTGTGAATTGCCAACTCATCCCGCCCTGCCAGGCGATTTGAAAAATCGCATCGCCAACATTGCCCGAAAAGCCATTGAATCCGAGGCCACCTGCCGCGTAAGCCGGGTTGACATCCTGGTAAACGAACTGGCCGAAATTGGCGAAGAACGTGGCGTCACCCACTTGGTAGCTGAATTTCTCCGCCGCGCCTTCTGGAGCGAAGTCCGAATCCCACACCATGGGGGTGGTGTAAAGCGGTTGTGGCATTTTGCCAACGGTGATGTCGACCCAGGACGTGGGCTTCCAGCCTAGATAGAGCTGCCCGACGTTGATGCCGGCCGTCGACTTTCCGTAGGGCCCTTGATACGGAACGCCGCTCGAGGAGGTGCCGAAAGTCACCCAGGGCGAGCGTGGGTTGGCCGCCGTATCGAGCCGGAGTCCGTAGTAAAAATCATCAAAAGCTTCTCCGCGCAAACCCAGACGGAGCGCGTAGCGGCCGCGATCCAACTCCAACCGCTCATTTTCGCCGGTGGTCGTTTGGCGATGTTCAAAACGAAGGCGGGCGTCACCAAAGAGTTCGATGTTTTTTATCGCCTTGCCTATTTTCCACTTGGACTCCACGGGCGGCATCAGGTTGGCAAATTCGTTGGTGCGAATGCGTTCGGACTCGGCCCGGGCTTTTTGAACTTCGGCTTCGGTGACGATGCCTTTCTGCAGCAGCAAATCGAGAACCGGATCGGACGGATCCGCCGCACGCGCAGTCAGGACCAAAAAGGCGAAGAGTGGGAAAAGCGAGACACGAATTGCACGAATTCTCACGGATTGGAATAAAGGCAATTTGTGAAAATTCGTGGAATTTGTGTCTACCGCCCGGTGGTGCCGGTTTAGCATCGCGCGACGCTAGTGACGTTGGGTGACAAGCCGATGGCTCATTTGTTGCGATCAGGTGACAGGGAAACACTGGAGCCGTGCCGATGCAAGTGGAAACAGCCAAACAGTCGAAACCACGGATGAACACCGATGGACACGGATTCGAGCGGCCGAGAAAGTCCGTTCGTGTAAATTCGTGAAATTAGTGTCTCGTTTCGCGCTTGCCGCTTTTCGTCTCTACCAGCGGCTGACGCGGTAGAAGCGCAGGGCTGGGGCGGAAGTTGGATCGGTCAATTGCACGAGGCCTCCGGTTCCCGCGTGAAGAGGAAGAGCGGTCCAGCGCGGGTCCGCGAGTGAGCTTTTGTATTCGAGGGCATAGACGTTTCCTGGCTTGGTCTGAACGCTGACCTGGAAACCATTGGTCCCGAGCGCCGGAGCGGTCAGGGTGGTGGTAAAGACGGGTGGCACGGTGGTGCTCAGGGCCAGGCTGTGTACCGCGCCGGCGGCGATTTGGACTACATTCGAGAGTCCAGGTGGGACGACATTTTGGCCGTAGACAACTAGGGTGTTGGTGTTCGGACCGCCCGCGCCCCAGGCGACAACTTTGCCATCTGATTTGAGAGCCAGGTTGTGCCACCCACCCGCCGCAATGGCCACAACGTTACTTAATCCGGCGGGCACGTTGGTTTGGCCGTACAGATTTAACCCCCAGGCGACGACCGTGCCATTAGCGCGCAGGGCCACGCTGTGGGCGGCGCCGGCCGAAACCGCGACAATGTTAGACAACCCGGCGGGAACATCCACCTGGCCATAATCGTCGCGTCCCCAGCCAAGTAACGTGCCGTCGGCTTTCAGCGCCAGATTATGCCAACCGCCGGCCGCAATCGCGACTACGTTGGAAAGGCCGTTTGGGACCAGAGCCTGGCCATAACTGGGATCGGTGCCGATTGTGTTGATGTTCGTGCTCGTTCCCCAGGCTGCGAGGGTTCCATCCGAGCGAAGAGCCAGGGAATGATAGAACCCTGCTTTGATTGATACAGCATTAGTCAGGTCAGCCGGGACATCGGTCTGGCCATAGTAGTCGTCGCCGGTTCCCCGCACAGCACCATCAGAGAGCAGGCCCAGGCTGTGGAGCGAGCCACAAGCGAGTGCAACATAGTTACTCCTCGCGGCCAGATCGGTTTGTCCAAGCGTATCATCTCCCCAACCTCGTGGCGTGCCTCGAGTCGTCGATGCCAGGCTGTGGCGCCAGCCCCCGACGACGTAAATCGCATTGGTGAGGTCATTCGGCACAATCGACTGTCCGTAATTGTTGAAGTCAGGCGGCGACGAAACAAAGGTTCCAGCACCCCAAGCCGCAACGCGCGACTGGCCCATGCACTGCCAACCTGCTCCGCAGATGAGGGCCAGGCAGGTTGTCGCTGCGGCTCGCATCATTTTTCGGAGATGAATCATAAAGCCGACCACGGTGAACCAGTTGTAGTTCTGCTGTCAAGGGCGTGGATGAGGTGATGAGGTGAAGGCGATACTTCGCGCAAATGATTGTCAAGATCAGCTGACAAAATTGGCGAAAACCCTAGAACGGCGGATGTCATATACGCAAATGGTTAATAATGAACGTGATATAACTCATGAAGGATTGTCTTTTTTTTTATGGTGCGTGTCCGAAAACGTTAGTCACACCCCTCGCGGATCTTTGTATTATTCGTTTCGCATTCCGCGAAGAAACACCTTCTTTGGCGGCAAGCACAGTGAACCGATTAGACCGTAACAATAGCGACTCGCTTCGATTATGAACAAAACCACCAAACTCGCCTTTAGTTGTGCAACAGGCGCGGTCCTGGCGATGAATACCGCCCAGGCGCAAGCGCCCGCTGGTGACCTGGTTCTGGGCTTTACCTCGTCCTCCGCGACGGCGGACTACGTAGTCGACCTGGGCAGCCTCGCCAGTCTCATGTCTGCTGGTGGCGTGAGTCATTTGGGAGGCACTATTAACCTCGGCCAATTCGGCACAGGCGGCGCTCCATCGATCGGCAGCATGAATGTCGGAGTGATGTTTGGAAGCAGTGCAGCGCAGAAGGGCGACTATGCCGGACTCAGCCAGCTGCGCGCCGGTGGCAACCCCGCAGGCACCGCCGGGACCGAAACGACGCCTGCCACGCCATCCAGCGGCAATTTCGTGACTCAAGCGGGCACCGATGCCGCGAGCTTTCTACTTGGGCTCCCTTCGAATACCGCGCAGTTTTCCACTACGGTCCAGGGAGATCCGATACCAGCAGGCACATTCGCAAATATACTTGGCCTGACTCCCTTGCAGGCGATGCCAGGCACGACCATTTCATTGGATTTGTTCGAGACCACTCGGCTGGCCCCAAGTGGCCGCACAACTCCCGCCAGCGCCTATGCCTATGAAGGCACGCTCGACATCAATCTGAGTGGTCCTAACGCGGTCGTGGACTTTACACCTGCGGCGGCGGTTCCGGAACCTACTAGCCTTAGCCTCCTGACGGGTGCGGGGGCTTTATTTGTCTTCTGGCGGCGCCGACAACTCCGCGGCTAACTAACGGTCTACGATTTCAACAACAAGTCCGCAAACAACACCTAGCTTACAATGAATAAACTACCGCTCATTACCGCTGCCTTAATGGCTGCGGGTCTGGTTTCCGCCAATGCCCAAACAGTCGTCCGCCTCACCGGCTCGACTGCGTATCGGGCCAACGTCAACGCGGCGCTGCACGCTGGCACTGGCATTTTTGATGCCCCTCCGAGCAACCTGGGGCCTGCCTACGCCGCCGGGGCCAACCAATTGGTCTTCTCGGGAAATATCAGTGGCAACCCGGTAATCGTGAAGACCTCCTTTACCGGTTCGGAAGCCGGTATCGCCTCCCTGGTGAATGTGGCAGTGCCCAACAATGTTTCGGGCCAGCCAGCGGCAAACCTCCCGGGAACTCCCCAACCGAGCTTTCTGGCCAACGACGGCTCGGCTGGTCCGGACGTCAGCTCACCGGATATCTCGATGGCTGATACCTCGCAGGCGGTCTCGCTGACCCAGGACAGCCGCGTGCATGACGTGGGCATAGTGGGGGTGGTTCAGTTTGTCTGGATGAAAGGCAAGAACAGTGGCCAGGCCAACTGGGCTCACCTTTCCAACGTCACCATTCCGCAAATCAACGTGTTGCTCTCGGGTGGCAAACAGGACCTGAGCTTCTTCACCGGCAATGGAGCCGACTTTGGCAGTCCCATCGTGGCGGTCGGACGCAACAAGGGCTCGGGCACGCGGGTCAATACGCTGGTTCAAGCGCTCTACGGGGTGGGCAAAGCGGTGCAGCAGTACGCGGTGACACCAACCTATACCGCTGGGGTTTTGAATACGGCCGTCTCGACGACTCCAATCAACGATGGTGCCATCGTCAATATCGGCAATGACGGGTTCGACAGCGGCAAGGGTGTAGCCCAAACGCTGCTAATGACCGCTGGCGGTGGAAGCTTGACCACCATTCCCATTGGTTACCTGGGTTTGGGGGACGCCAACTCAGTGCAGGCGTTGCTCAACGATGGCACAGCCAACGCTGCGGCACCTGCTAACGGTCAATACTTGACCGTCAATGGTGTCCTCTATTCCGATGCGGCGATCAATAACGGCACGTACGACCATTGGGGTCACGAGCACATCCTGACGGGTCCGTTCACCAGCGCCACCGGGACCACAGTCGCCAATCGCTTAAAATCGGCGATGCCAGCCACCGCGTTGGGCGGGAGCACCGGCCTACCGTATGCCCTGAACGTGACGCTGTTTGCGGATCGTCCGGCGGGTGGCGACACCGGCTTTGTTACGCCGCTCTAAAGAGTATACCGGTTGAAAAGGGCTCAGATTGTAGGTACAAGATCATACCAGCGCGGGTTTGACGATCCGCGCTGGTTTCTTTTGCATGGGGCCGCGCATGAGACCGAAAACTTTCCTGGCTTGTTCTTTCGTACTGAACCTGGCCTTGGCCGGAGCGTTGGTCTGGCGGGTTTGCTATGCGCGGACAGGCCGGCGTTCAAATCCGGAGTCCACAACGCCGTCTGCCGCTAAAGACTTTAGCTGGGCTCAACTGGAGTCGAGCGATTACCTCACTTTTATCGACAACCTTCGAAGAATAGGATGTCCCGAGCAGACGATTCGCGAGATAGTTAGTGCGGATCTCGACGATTTGTACGCGCCCAGGCGCCAGTCCATTCTACAGTCGTTGGCGTCGGGACAAACAGGACTAGTTGAACGAACCAGGGCCGAAGGCGTTCTCAGGCAATTACGAGAGGAGGAATCGGCGATACTACAACGATTATTTCCTTCGCCGGGGGCTCGGCAGGTGGCGGAGAGCCCAACCGGCGCGATCCAGCCCGTTCGCCAACCGCGTGAGCAAGTTGCTAATACCAACATTTCGGTTCCCGTGGTCTTTCAGCCAGTGGATACCAACCGGGTTACGCTTGGCGCGGACGACCTCGAGAGCATCCAAAGAGTCAGAAATTCTTTCGTGGCGGGTTTGGGAACGAACCTGGATGTCAGCTCACCTGAATATCTGCATCGCTGGCAAAAGGCTCAGCTTCAGGCCGATAACCTGCTCGAGGGTTGGCTTGGGCGGCAAACGGCCTTGCAGTACGAGCAAGCTGCCGAGCAAGTTGGCGCGCCTCAATCCGCACCGGCTGCTCAATAAATTGGCGGCCACCAAACTCTGGCACGGTGCTCAGCTCTGCGGCGCGCAGTCTCATTTTTGAGCTTCACTGCTCGCAGTCTGGGCGCGGCGGGTGCGGTCCAGAAAGTCAGCAATGAGCTTTTCCCCGCGGTCCAGCTCGGTCGGCGAAAGAAGCACGCCCACCTCGGGGGCGGAATGTTTGCCGTCCACATTGCCGCCCATATTGGCCAAGCTCAGCCACATATAAGATTGGACCAGGTCCCTGGGAACACCGCGGCCGGTGCGGTACATCTCACCCAGTCCCGCCTGCGCCCCGGCGCTGCCCCCCTCTGCCGCACGTCGGTACCACTTTGCGGCAGTCGGCGGGTCCATCGGCAACCCGCCCAAGCCATGGTCGTACGCATATCCAAGGTTGTTCATCGCTCCCACGTAGCCCTGATTCGCAGCCAGTTGCAGCCATTTGACTGCTTCCCCGAAATTGATCGAAACCGCCTTATCCACTCCGGTAAAGTAAATGCGTCCCAGTTCGCATTGTGCGGCTGCGTCACCCTGCTCGGCGGCGCGCTTAAGCCAGCGGATCGCCTCGTTGAGGTCTTTGGGGACAAGCTTGCCGGCCTCGTAAAAGCCACCCAGGGCATACTGCGCCATCGCGTCTCCACTCTCCGCCGCCTGGCGATACCACCTCAGTGCTTGTGGGTTGTCCTGCGGCACACCGACGCCGCGGCCGTAGAACGAGCCCAGCGCGGTCTGGGCGGGAGCGTAGCCCTTTTCGGCGGCCAAGCGGGTGTACTCGAGGGCCTTGGCCGCATCTTTCGCGACCCCCAGGCCTCGATGATAGGCGCGGGCGAGCTCAAATAGAGCTTTGGGATCACCCTGTTCTGCAGCTTTCCGGTTTTCCTCAAACAGTAAGCTGCCCGTGGCGCCGGGCGGCGTTTCGGATTTGGCGGCCTGAGCCGAATTCTCCCGGGGCGCCGAACTACCGAGCACGGTCAAGCTCGCGAGCAGGCACCAAGCATGGTTGAGAAGGGTCGCATTCTTCATAAGACAAGAGTGGCATTTAAACCGGCCCACGGACGGGGACAAGTTAAGAAACCTCGCGTTCTGTTACGGTTGTTTGTCATTTGTTACGTGTTTGTGTCAGCCGGTTTCAGACTGGCTTTAGTCAGGCATTGATGTGTTTTAATATGAACATTATCAGTTACTTACGTTTTAATCCGCAGATTCCCTCATGCGTTGGCTCTGATGCCATGGGGGCTTGCGGCATTGAAAAGACTCCGGTACGGTCCCGAGCCATTTTGGATGTTATGAATAAAGAATCTATAAGACAGCTAGGAACGAAATTGATTTTTGTCGGAGCTCTGGCGGTTCCTTCCCTCGCTCAGGCGCAGTACTTCAATATTCCCGGAAACGGCGATTTGATGGCCGGGTTCCGAAAGACGGGTGCTCACCAAGGCACCAACGAAATGGTGGTCTATCTGGACAACGTCACGAATCTGATAAAGTTGCCCATGAACTCGACCGTAACGCTCAAAAATTTAACGGCGACTGGTCAAACCGATGCCTTCTCGTCCGATCTCACGTTTTTACAGTGGTCGGTTTTCGGCGGTGTGTACCTTGGTGACCCGTGGAACACGTCTCTTGGCACTTTTCCGCACGCAACCATCTGGTACACCCTGCCTCGAACTAATTCTGCGGTGCCGAGCGTGCCCAAGCCGCGGATTGCCGCTACGGCGCAGTCCGGGGCGACCGTCAGCATGGAATCGATTGGCAATGGCGCCAATTATATCAGCAGCATATTGCCTGGTGGAACCAATGCCGCCAATAACACCACTTTGGTGGTCGAACCGTACCAAAAGTCTTACTCGCAGTTTTATTTGACCACCTTTATGGGTGACCCATCCAATCCAACCCTCGGCGATCTCGGCGGTGCGTCCATAAACTTCAATATCGAACAGACCACTCCCAGCCCCTTTACTTCAACCTCGCGGGCAGATTTATATGAATCAGCCCCTGCTCCAGGTGGACGGCCGGGAAACCTTACCTACTACCCCGACCCCATTACCGGCAGCACGACAAGCGTTTACTACGTAGGGCACTTTGATTTAAGCCCAACCGGCGTCCTCACGTTTACGCGCGAGCCCGCCGGCACGCAAGTGACGCCACCGCCACCGCCAAGCGTCAATGTGGCCTTTAATACAAGCACGAGCACGATTTCGTTCGGCACAACCAACGGGGCAACGTACACTGTTGTCTATACGAACTTCTCCGGTTTAACCGCGCCGCGCAGCAGTTGGCCGGTGTTGGGTGCTCCGATAATCGGCAATGGGGGGACGGCAAGTGTCCAGGACAGCTTTTCCCCTGAAGGCCGGGTTTACAGCGTCATCGCGCACTGACCGCTAAGGTCCTTAACCGCAATGGACGCGAATGAGGAAAGACGGGAGGGCCGAGCGCCCGCGAAGCCCTCATCCTCTGACTCCAACTCAAGGATGCTAATTCGAGCCTCGCTGGGGACCGCTGGCAAAATCCTGTGCGGCCACCGAAGAACCTTTGCGGCGATGTTTAAGTTGTGACAATGCTACGCCGTTAGTTAGCTCGGGGTGATGGGCTCATCCTTCAGCTTACGAGTGATTAAGAGTTCGGGGGTAGGATCACTGTCACGCGCCCGGTGCGGCGCACCAACCCGGAGCCGATCCCCTTCTTTTTGAGATCGTCGTCCTGGGTCGAATCGGTGAGTACTTTCTCGCGACTTTCGGTACTGGCGGTGCCCGCGGCCGAGGTGCTGGCGGCGGTGGCGGCAGCGGAGGTGCCCAGGGTGGAGGTGGAGGAACCGCCGTTGACAGAAACGTTTTGACCGAGAACCTGAGCGGAAACGCCAGAACCGCCAGAAACGCTGGCGCCACCAATACCAACAATCGTGCCGCTCACACTACCGGCCGCGGCGGTAACGTTGGCCGAACCGCCGGACAGCACGGCACCGCTGAAGTTTTGGGCGGCATTCACCGTGCTATTTTGCCTCGAGATTACCAGGCCATTGATATTGCCGTTAGCGGTTAGGTTTACAGTCCCCCCGATTACCCCGGAGTCTCCGAGGTTAATATCGCCCACGTGCGCGGCATGCCCATTATTCGCGCCGGGAAGAGTGCCGGCAATCAAGGTCACGGTGGGGCCGCCGGCAACGCTGCCGTTGAGCGCCTCCTGCAGGATGCCACCGCGGCTTGCGTATATATTGCCTTCGGGAGTTGTGACCAGAATATCACCGGGTTTAGTGGCTCCTCCGGGGACCTTGGATGGATCCACCAGAGTTACCGCCAAAATGCCGCTGCCATAAACTCCGGCCAAATACGAACCGGACTTTTTCGTGACCGGATCGACGTAATGAGTTTCGATCAAAGCAGCGGTTGTGCCGCCGGAGCCAGCATCGACGTTGCCAGTTTCCGAGCCAACACTGACTTTGCCCCCGTCGTACGCAGCGATGCGCGAACCGTCGACGTTCAAGTTTTTGTAGGCCGTGACGCTGATATTACCGCGGCCGGATACAAAAGCGCCCAAAGGCAACTGACGTCCTGAAAAGAGCACCACGGACGCGCCCAGATCGATTTCTCCGCCAGTGCTGCGGATATTCACGTTGCCGCCGCCCAGGGCGGCGATGGTGGAGGTCAATAGGTCGATATTGCCGTCGACGTTGACATTGACAGCGGCTCCGGCGGACGTAAAGGAGGCCAGGTTTTTGTATCGATCCGTTCCTCTTTCTGAGTAATCCAGGGCGCCGCAGGACAAAATTCCGTAAGAGTCGCCCAGCGAGATCGAACCGGCATGAATATCAAACTCGCCAGGGCCGCCGATCCTCAAGCCGTCGTTAATTGAGGTCGAGGTTTTTGCGCTGGCAGCGATCAAGTTGTTTACCGAGGTGCGATCGATCCAGGTGTACGTATCCGTAACGAAGTGGCCCCTGGCGTCAACCATGGGGTAGCCGTCACTGCCAAAGCGCACCACGGTCAAGGTCGGCTGCTGCAAAAGATTTTCGAGCTGCTGGCTCATGTGGCCCAGAAAGCTCAGCTTGCCCGACGCATTGTCATAGGCAAATCCTGTATTCGCGGTCAAATTATTAGCGGTTCCGAAAAGCAACAACGAACCCCAATAGTTAACCACATTCTGCCGCGAGGTACTAGGTGGAACCACCAGTCTTGTAACGGCTGCAGGATCGACGGCGAGTTTGAGAATCGTATCGAAAAAGCCGGTCAGATTTGGTGGGAGATCCTGAGCCGGCAGCGAAGTTGGACGCTGCTGAACAATCACGGAGGAAAAGGAGGGCGAATTGAAAATCTGCCCATCCACGGTAATCGTGGTCTTATCATTTGAATGCAGGTTCTGACCCGAAAAAGAGCTGTTGATCAGGTCGCCACCAATTTTGATTTGAGTTTCTTTTACTGTGATCAGCTTCACGTTTTGCACGCTGCCGGAAATGTCGATGATTACCGGGTTGGGGTTGTTTAACTCCAGCGGGGTGCTCGCATGGTCCCAAACGCTGAAGGAGCCCGTCTCGCCGGCAACGCTATAGTTCTTTGACGCGCTGTCGGCCATCAACAATTGTACGTTCGAGGCAGTGTCGTTGGCTGCGCCCATTAATCCGCCGCCGCCGGTGGTGGTAATTTGGAGCTCGCCGAAAGCAGAAGGAAACAAGGTCACCTGATCGGCCAGAAAGACACCACCCGGTCCGGCGTTGACATACAGACTCGGCGGGAATAAAGCGGGCACAGCAAACGGGCCGCGCAGCAGGTTGGCTTGAGTCGTTAGGAACTCGACCGAGTCTCCTGCATCGAGTGTCACCGAGGCGTGTGGGTCGTAATCAAACAGGTGAGTTGGACTTGGCCCGGTCGAGCCTCTTGGGAGCCTCGTCTCGTTGAAGGTTCCATTGGGGTTGCGGACCTCCTGTAGAAAAATGCTGCCGTGCGGCGCCCGCACGGTCCAAGTCCCTTTGGTCAAACTCAAGGCAAGGTTGTCACCAAGCGACGGACCCCCAGCATTCTTTTGCGCGGTGATTGTTCCATCCCCATTGGCAACAACATAGTGCCCGTAGACGCTGCCGCCGGCGGTAATGGTAAGGTTACCCGGTTGCGGGCCAAAAGCTCCGGCACCGGCATCCTGTCCTGGATCATTGTTTTGAGCACTAGGAAAGTAGCTGCGCACGTTGCCCCCCGCGTCAATGGTCACGTCCCCGCCGGCAGCGGTGCTAATGCCACCAACGGAATCCGAGACGGTGTGGTAAGGGGCGCGATTTTGAAAAAGGTATCCAGCCTGATTTCCGCCGGTATTCACATCGCCATAGAGGGCTGTGGCTTGAATGCTCCCGCCGCCGAGGGTGCGGATGCCGCTTTCCAAAGGGGTGGAGGCATAGGTGGGCTGAACGAGGATCTCGTTCGCCGCCCACAGATTAATGTTCCCGTTGCGGGATTGGATGCACGAGCCTCCCGAGTCTCCTCCGTTTAAATAAATTCCCGCTGTGCCGGCCGCCGGAACTACCGTCGGATTGGCCGGGCCGGCAAGGAGGGTGACACTCCAATTTTTTCCGGCGACCAGTGCCGCGCCGCTGTCCAACGTAATGTTGTTGCCGGCGGTCAGCGTTAGCGAGGCTTTCGGGTCCTGGCTGTCCGGCAGGCTCCAATAGGCGCTCAATTCGATATTACGCGTGGCCTGCAGGCTGATCTGTGAAAGAGCGTTTTGCAGGATCAGGTTGTTAAATGAATTTACGTTGAGCGTCAGCGTGTCGGCGCTTCCCGCGCTGGGCAGGTCGCCGGCATTCACCGCGCCGGAGGACGGCGCGTCGTCTCCGGAGCCGGTCAGCACGATGTTCGCCGGGTCGATGAAAAGCTTGCCGCTTTTGAAGCCGGGCAGCGCGCGGCCGCTGACGCTTGTCTCGATCGCGCTCATCCGTGGCGCCGAGATTTCCACCTGGCCGCCATTGCCTCCTTGCGCGCCACCGGCCACATTGACTAGTGAACCGGCCTGATCGGCAAAACGGTTGTCGGACTTCATGGTCACAGAGCCGCCTTGACTTATACCTTGCGCATCCCCCTTTGCTTCGATCACAGACGTCCCCGCAAGATTCACGGCGTCGGCCGCGACTAATTCAATTACCCCATTAACGTCCCGAACGGAATTGGCCTGGATCAAGCCGCCCTGGTTCACCACTTGCGCGTTCAGGGCGATGGTCCCCGCGTCGGCGACCAGTTTGCCGGAATTGTCCACCGAGCCATCCGGCAGCTTCACCTTGGCGCTGAGCCCGCGCCCGTCCGGCCGCTGCGAAATCAGAACATCTTTTCCAGCATAAAGGCCAATCTGCCCCTCAGGCGCGGCGATGGAGCCGTGGTTTTCAACTGTGTGCGCGAGCAGGAAAGCCGATCCGCCCCGGCCGGTGTTGATTTGACCGTAGTTGATGATGCTGGCGGTCGGGGGCGGCGCGTTAAAGTCCCACGCACCGGGGCTGAACAGATCGGGCATAGGAATAGGCGCTGTCGTCAGCAACAGCCCGTGCGTGCTGATGGACGCCTGGCCTCCGATAAAAAACCCCGACGAATTCTGCAGCACGATATACCCATTGGCATTGAGGTTGCCCAAAATCTGCGAAGGATTTTGATCGTGGATTTGGTTCCAGACCAGGGATGAAGATGACTGCTGGAGGAACGAAGTAGTTTCGCCAAGGCCAATATTGAAGCTTTGCCAGTTGATAAACGCCCGATCGGAGGTTTGGATCGTCAACTGCGGTCCTTGGGACCTGAAAGAAGCATTCCCCTGGGCGACCGTCGGGCCGACAGGATTAGCCTGAGCCGAAAAGATAAAGCAAGCCAAGCCAGCAAGGGTGGTCAAGACAAACACGGAACGATGAGCATTCTCGAATTCATCCAAAATGGAGACAGCCATCACACGGAATTTCACGGAGAGATAGTAGCGCCGCCGGCTCGAGGCCAGAAG
>Ga0070741_10005729_pt1 | contig 27265 bp, 25 predicted proteins | sample Coa_R1_4_FD_66440 | JGI IMG/M metagenome (GOLD analysis project Ga0070741, IMG submission 66440) | Surface soil microbial communities from Centralia Pennsylvania, which are recovering from an underground coalmine fire - Coalmine... | ecosystem: Environmental > Terrestrial > Soil > Unclassified ...
CCGGTTCAGTAGGGCAACATTGAAAAATGTCTCTATCTCATCGCCGTTCGAGAGATCAACCGTTCTGTCTGACACGTGTCAGACAGGAGCGGAAGGCTCCAGTTTACCGGAAACTAGAGATCATAGTTCAGACAATAAAACGGATGGCTCAAGCGGCGGTCAGGCCGCCGTCAATGGTCAGGATAGAGCCGGTGACGAACTCCGACTCGTCGGCGGCGAGATAGACGGCCAGCGCCGCGATCTCCTTCGGCTCGGCCATGCGTCCCACAGGCTGGCGGGCATGGAGTCTGGCCCGCGTCTCTTCGATCTCCCCCGCATGGAACCGCTGCAGATAGCCCTCGACGAACGGCGTATGCACCGTTCCGGGGGCGATGGCATTGACCCGAATCCCCTTTCCTGCGTAGTCTATCGCCAGTTCGCGGGTCATCGCGATGACCGCGCCCTTCGTGCCGCAGTAGGCGAAGCGGCGCAGCACGGCGACCAGCCCCGCGACCGAAGCAAGATTGATGATGTTCCCCCGGCCCTGCCGCAGCATGATCGGGACGGCGTGCTTGCAGCAGTGGAACACGCCATGCACGTTGACCTGCATCAGGCGCGCGAAATCGGCTTCGGGCGTCTCCTCCACATTCCCGACGAAACCGATCCCGGCATTGTTGACGAGTATATCGAGCCTGCCAAGCTGCGCTGCGGTCGTCTCCAGCGCGGCGCGGACATTTTCGGAATCGGTCACGTCCACGCGCAGGAACCGGGCTGCCGCACCCAGGCTCTCCGCCACGCGCTTGCCGCCCGCCTCGTCCACGTCCGCGACGACCACCTGCGCGCCCTGCGCCACGAACAGCCGCGCGATCTGCTCCCCGATGCCGGAGCCTGCCCCCGTGATAAACGCCGTCTTCCCATCCAGTCGGAACACCGTCTCCTCTCCTTTCTGCTGCGTCACGCGGACGCGGCGGCAGCGTGCCGCCTCCACGCTTCCATCCGGCAAACGCCCTCGAATCTCCTGCCTCCTTTGCGACATTCGGCGCGGTTTCGCATCAGGAGATTCCGGCGCAGGGAGGGGAGAGTGCAGCGGCACTGCACGCAGGCAGAAAGCAACAGAGCGTCCCGATGGGGAGAGCGAAAGGAAGGGTGGGGACGGGCCAGAACGGAACCCGTCCCTCCTCTCAAAGCGGATCGGTCGGAAATGCTGCGGTACATGCGGCAGAATCGGCTAGGGCCTGTGGATGACCTGCGTCTCTTCGGACGCTGCCTCGGCAAGATGCCTCTCTTCCGCTAGAGGAAGCGGCGTATCGCTGGCCGGACGCCCGGACAGGGAACTCGGCGCGTTCAGGTTCGCGCCTTCGTCCACGCCGACGCCCAGCCGATCCACCAGTTCGCCTCCGAGCCATCCCGTCAGCACCAGGAAGGCCAGGCCGAGGAACGACAGCACCAGGGGAATAGCGCCCGGAACGGAAGGCATATCCCGCCGCAGGAGCCAACTGATTCCGAACAGCAGAACCATGACGACATTGCCGCTGCCGTGCCAGGCTCCTATCACTTTCGCCCGCGTGCCGAACGGAATCGCCAGCCAGTCTATCAGGCCGAAGACCGCCGCGACCAGTCCCATCAGAACACCCGCGCCGATCATCCAGTAGGACGCCTGCATCCAGAGTCCATTACGGGTCGCCAGGCCGATGATGTCGAACACGCAGGCCGTGACCAGCAGCCCGGCGGGAAACGCTATCAGCATCGGATGGATCGGGTGTCCAAATAGTTTTGCCCTGCTTGTCATCGCATTCACCTCTTACAACGGAGTCTCTTATCACAAGCGAGCGACAGCGGCTAGTGGCCTTTCCGATGCCGCCGGTGGTAAGAGACTGCCCGGTTTTTGCCGCTGCGCTCCATCGCCATGCGCAGATGGTCTTCCAGCGTAGGCAGGTTGCGCGCCGCGCAGATTCGCCAGCAGGAAACAGGCGTTTATAGGTCTGTAAGAGAGCAGACTTTGTTCCCACACTTTCATCGGGAGCGCAGAGGCGGGCGTTGGGGACTGAGCAGGAAGACGGCAGCGGTCTTCAGAAATAGACTCTTGTCCTGGCATCTGTGGAACAGCGAGTCGCCGTCCGCAGGCGCGGCGGACGACGCCATCTATCGCGTGTCGCCGATCTCGTCAGGAAAGGAGAGAGGGGCCATTATCGAGGGTTTCTATGCCGTAGACTATCAGGTGCATTCCTACCGGTCGCACGACGGGCGGGCGTCCATCGCGGAGCAGTGCGCGCGGGCGGTCGAGATCGGGCTGGACGAGATCGGATTTTCCGAGCATAAAGATTTCGATCCCGCCGATCCTGCGGTGGACTATTTCGACTATGACGCCACCATGCGGGAGATCGAGGCGGAGCGCAAGCGTTGGGGGAACCGGCTGAAAATCCGGGCGGGCGTCGAGGTGGACTATCAGGTCTGGTTCGAGGACAGGATCGCGCGCTACCTGGACGCGCATCCGTTCGACTTCGTCATCGGCAGCGTGCATTATGTCCAGAGCGTCATGCTCATGACGGAGGCGTACAATCGGACGCGCGACAAGCGCCAGGCGTACCGGGACTATTTTCAGGCCGTGCGCGATTCGGTCGCCAGCGGGCTGTTCGATATTCTCGGCCATCTGGAGTACGCGAACCGGCGCGGCCTGGCGGCCTGGGGGTCGTATGACCCGCACGAATACGAGCCGGAACTGAACGCGCTGTTCGACCTGATGATCGCGCGCGGTCTGACGTTCGAGATCAACACGGCGGGGCTGCATCAAGGTCTTGGCGTCACCTACCCGGCGGCGGAGACGGTGGCGATGTACGCCGCGCGCGGCGGCTCGCTGCTCTCCCTCGGCTCGGACGCCCACCATCCCGACCAACTGGCCCATGCCTACGGCACGGCGGCTCGCCTGGCTTTAGACAACGGCCTCACGCACGTCTGCACCTGGGAGAACCGGCAGAGAACGCGCGTTCCGCTGGTGAGGGACGGTCGCTAACGTTGTGATTTTATGAAATTCACCAGATCGGTCAGAGTTTCGCCCATCCCGTCCGGGGAGACGCCCAACTCTTCGGCGGGAGCCTTCGTGCGGTTGACCCAGAAGGTCGGATAGCCAAAACTCTTCGCGCCGGCGGCATCCCAGCCCGCGAACGCTGCAAAGAGAATCTCCTCGCGCTTCAGGTGGAAGGCATCCACTCCCATCTGATAGGCGCGTGGATCGGGCTTGTAGGTTTGGACTGCGTCCGTGCTGAGGACGAATTCAAACAGGTCGTTCAGGCCGGAGCGCTGGATCGCCGCGCCGAGCATTTTCGGGGTGAAGTTCGACAGGAACGCCAGTCGGATTCCCCCCTCTTTCAGCGCCTTCAGCGCCGGAAGCACATCCGGCCAGGTGCCGAGTTCAAGGTAAGCGGCCATGAGGCGCTGGCGCTTTTCCGCGCTCAGTTCCAGTTTCAGCGTTTTCGCCGCAAAGTTCAGAGCGTCTTCCGTGACCTGCCAGAAATCCGCATAGCGGCGTGACAGGGCGCGCAGCCAGGTGTACTCGAACTGCCGGGTGCGCCACGCGCTGCTTATCTCCGCGCCTCGGCCCGGAAACAGATTCTCTGCCAGCGCGAAGACAGGGCGCGGGTCGAAGATCGGGAAGGCATCGAAGGCGACGGCCTTGATCTCCGGCTTTGCGGCGGCCAGAGCCAATGACGGGGCTTCGAGGAGACCCGTTGCGACGCTTCCAACGGCCAGACCGAGAAATTCCCGACGATTGGATGTCATCACTCCTCCTCCGGCAGGTCTTAGCCCCAATGGGAGTGGAATGCGCCGGGCCTGTCCACGCGCTCGTAGGTGTGCGCGCCGAACAGATCGCGCTGCGCCTGGATGAGATTGGCCGGGAGCCGCTCGCGGCGGTAGCCGTCGTAGTAGGCCAGAGCGGACGAGAAGGCCGGCGTCGGGATGCCCAGACGCACGGCCTCCGCAATGACGCGCCGCCAGCCCTCCTGGCCCTTGCGAACGGCCTCGGTGAAGTAGGGCGCCAGGAGCAGGTTTTGCAGATCGGGATGCTGCTCGTAGGCTTCACGGATGCGGTCGAGGAAGCGGGCGCGGATGATGCAGCCGCCGCGCCAGATGGTCGCGATCTCGCCGGGATGCAGCGTCCAGCCGAACTCCTTCGCGGCGGCGAGCATCTGGTCGAAGCCCTGCGCATAGGCCACGACTTTGGAGGCGTAGAGCGCGTCGCGGATGTCCCGGATGAAGGCGTCCCGGTCGCCGGAGGTACGGCCTCCAGACGGGCCGGGCAGAACCTTCGCCGCCTGGACGCGCTGCTCTTTGAAGGAGGAGAGGCAGCGCGCAAAGACCGCCTCCGTGATGGCCGTCACCGGAATCCCCAGGTCGAGCGCGGACTGCGAGGTCCACTTGCCCGTGCCTTTCTGCGCCGCCCGATCCAGCACGCTGTCCACCAGGGAACCGCCCGTCTCCGGGTCGCGCGTCTTAAATATCTGCGCGGTAATCTCGATTAGAAACGAATCGAGGTCGCCCTGATTCCATTCGGAGAAGACGGCGGCGAGTTCGTCGTTGTTCAGGCCGAGCGCGTTCTTCAGCAGGTCGTAGGCTTCCGCGATGAGCTGCATGTCGGCGTACTCGATGCCGTTATGCACCATTTTGACGTAGTGGCCGGAGCCGCCTGCGCCGATATAGGCGCAGCAGGGCGTGCCGTCCACCTGCGCCGCGATCTTCGTAAAGATGGGCGCGACTCGCGCATACGCCTCCTGGGAGCCGCCCGGCATGAGGCTCGGCCCGTTCAGCGCGCCCTCTTCCCCGCCGGACACTCCCGTTCCCAGAAAGAGCAAGCCCTCCGCTTCCAACGCTTCCAGGCGGCGCTGCGTGTCGGCATAGTGCGAGTTGCCGCCGTCAATGAGCAGGTCGCCTTTACTGAGATGCGGCTTCAGTTCCGCGATCACCTCGTCCACCGGCGGCCCCGCCTTGACCATCAGCATGATGGCGCGCGGCGGCTGCAAGGCGGCTACGAACGCGGCGATGTCCGTCTCCCCGGCGATCTGGCCCTCCGAACCGTGTTCTCGCAGGAACGTCTGGGTCTTCTCGGCGGTGCGGTTATGCACGACGATGGGGAAGCCTTTGTGCGCGATGTTGCGCGCCAGGTTCTGGCCCATGACGGCCAGGCCGGTCAATCCGAAATGGGGCGTGTCCATAGGTTCTCCTTCTCCCGGAGCGTTGGGCGTCACGATATTTTACCTGAGAAACCCGCACTTTATTCCGCAGGAGGTGGGCGCGGCAGTTGCATTGGCGGGGCCGGTATGTTAGAATGGAGCCTCGCAGCCTCACCGGGCTTTTGCACAAGAAGAAGGAGCGACGCATGAAGATACTCATCATCGGCGGAACGGGCCTCATCAGCACGGCTATCACCCGGCAACTGCTGGAACGCGGCGACGACGTGACCCTCTACAATCGGGGCAAGAGCGAGGCGCGCATCCCCGCAGGCGCGAAGACGATCCAGGGCGACCGCAAGGACTACGCGGCGTTCGAGGCGCAGATGGCGGAGGCCGGTTCGTTCGACTGCGTCATAGATATGGTCGGCTTCGTGCCGGAGGACGCCGAAAGCGTCGTGCGGGCCTTCAGGGGGCGGATCGGCCATTTCATCTTTTGCAGCACCGTCTGCGTCTACGGCGGTCCCGCCACCCGCTTCCCCATTCGGGAAGATGAACCGCACACGCCCACCGGCTCTTACGGAGCGAACAAAAGCCGCTGTGAAGCCGTCTTACTAGAGGCGCATCGGCGCGGCGACTTTCCCGCGACCATCCTGCGCCCCTCGCAGACCTACGGCGAGGGCGGCACCATCGTTCACTCTCTGGGCTGGAACACGACCTACCTCGACCGCATCCGCAAAGGCAAGCCGATCATCGTGCATGGCGACGGCTCCTGCCTCTGGGCGGCCTGCCATATTGACGATGTGGGGCGCGGTTTTGTCGGCGCGGCAGGAAATCCGCAGGCGTTCGGCAAAGCCTATAATGTCACCGGTGAGGAGTGGATGACCTGGAACCGGTATCACGAAGGCGTGGCGGAAGCCCTGAACGCGCCGCCGCCCAAGATCGTGCATATCCCCACCGATCTGCTGGCGAAGTTCGCCCCGAAGCGCGCCGGCATCAGTATAGATATTTTTCAGTACCCCAGCATCTTCGACAACTCTGCGGCGATGGCCGACCTGGGGTTCCGCTACACGATTCCCTGGATCGAGGGCGTGCGCCGCACCGTCGCCTGGCTGGAGGCGCGGGGCCGAATCGCCAACAGCGATGACGATCCTTTCGATGACCGGGTCATCGCCGCCTGGGAACGCCTGGGCGCGCAGATGGCCCACGACCTGGCCGATGTCGACTCGTAACTCCCGGCAGTAACGCTTTCCCGGCTTTTTGAGGCCGCGTGAGAACCAAGACCCTTGCAGGAGGCAGAGCAGATGCAGACAGAACAGGGCAGTACGCGCAGTACCCGCAGTACCCATGGCAGAAGGCGCCTGGCCGTAAGCGTGATGCTGTTCGCGACAGCCGCCATTGCGAGCCTCTGGCACGCGCCCGCGCAGGCGCAGACGGCGTTCGTCGAGCGCGTGATCGGCCATGCCGATAATCTGGTGACCGGCTTCTCGCTCAACGATCAGGGCTGGGCCGTCTGGTCTACCCGCACGGGCGCGGAGAGCCAGGTCTACCTCTGGCACGACGGCCTCTCCGATCCCATCGCGATAGGGACGCCGGGAACCAGCGCGCACGACGCGCGCATCAACAACAACAACTGGGTCGTCTGGAATGCGGCGGACGAGAACTTCACGCCCAGCATCTATCTCTGGCAGGGAGGCGGCTCCGCCAGCATCATCAGCACGGAGACCAACTACAAAGACATCTTCCCGGATGCCCCTTACGGCACGACGGACGCGGCGTTCGCGCCCTATATCAACAATCAGAACCATGTCGTCTGGCAGGGGCAGGCGGGCGCAAGCGGTATTGACGACATCTTCTACTGGCGTCCCGGCGACACGAAGGCGTCCGACGTGACCTGGTGGGACGGCGAAGGGGTCAGCACCGGGCCGCGCCTCAACGACAACGGCTGGCTCTCCTACGAGCGCACCACCGAGGTCAATCCGGGGGGCGAGACCAATCTGGTGCTGGGCCATGTGGACGCCAGCGGCGAGACGCCGGAGTTGGATCAGCTTTACCAGATCACGGACAGCCAGGACCTCAACGTCTACAACGGCGGCATCAACAACAAGGGCAAGCTGGTCTGGATGCAGTACAACGACGCGGCGCAGAAGTGGGACATCTGGGCCTTCGATCCCGACACCGGCAACCTGACCGATCTGACGGAAGACCTCAACGGCAACAGCCGGGACTTCTTCCAGTTCGATCCGACGGTCAACGATGCGGGAACCGTCGCCTGGTACACGGATTTCCGCAACCCGTCCCGCCGCTATCTCTACTGGGATACGGGCAACGGCTGGGAACTGATTCCGGTCCCGCAGAGTCTCACGCTCAACGGGCCGGTCGCCATCAACAACACCGGTGGACTGATCTACGCGAAAGGCGTCACGAGCGATACCCTCGGCGCGCAGGGCGTACACACCTCCTACGACATCATCTTCGCGCAGGCCGTGCCGGAACCGGGCGCGCTGGCGATGACGGGCGGACTGGTGTTCACCGGCCTGATCGGGCTGCGTCTGCGGCGGCGAGGCAGTCGCTAGGCGTTCGGCAGACGAATCGACAGTTCGTACAGAACGCAGCGAAGTCGGAGTTCTCCGGCTTCGCTGGCTCTGCTTGACCGGCAGGCACGCATCGGTATGGAACAGCAGCATCTACAGCGTGAAGAGCCAGGCGCGGAGGCCGCGCCGCTCCGCGTACAGGCGGAGAGCGTCCCCCGCGAGGAGAGCGTTCCGAGGAGCGAAGAGGCGGCGGTCGGCGCGCTGCTGGCCGCCTTCCAGCAGGAGACGCGCCGCTACCGGCGGCGCATTCGCAACGGCCTTGCGCTGGGGACGCTGGCGGCGGCCTCCGTGATGCTGCTGGATGTCTTCGCCCTCCTCGGCTCGCTGCAGGCGGAGACCTTCCCCTTCACTATCGCCCTTCTCGGATGGGGCATGGACCTGGTCGTGCTGTTAAGCTGCCTCGCCTATCCGGTCACGGCGTTCCAGGCGCGCAAGCGCGTGGCCGAGCGGCTGGCCCGCTTCGACGACCTGCGTATCGTGGGGCCGCTGGCGGAGATGCTGGAAGCGCCCGATATGCGCGCCCGCCCGGATGTCGTCTCGGCGCTGACGACCCTGCTGCCGCGCCTTCAAGCCAGCGATGCCGCGCTCCTCGATACGGAACAGCGCGCCTGCCTCTGCCGCATCTTGACCAGTTCCGAACGCGCCCTGACCGATCTCAAGATCGCCATTCTGCGCGCCTTCGAGCAGGTGGGGGACAGCCGGGCGCTGCCTCTGGTGGAGCGGCTGGCGGAAGGGCCGGGACGCACGGAGCGGCAGCGGCGTATCCGGTCTGCCGCCAAACACTGCCTGCCTTTCCTGCAGGAACGGGCCGCGCAGGAGCCGTTCCGTCAGACGCTGCTGCGCGCCTCTCTCGCCGCGGGCGTTGCGTCCGATACCTTACTGCGCCCTGCGGCCCCCGGCGTGGACGCTGCGGCGCAGCACCTGCTGCGCGCCAGCGTGCAGGAGGAAGCGGCTGCCGGAAAATAGAGACGGACCGCAGTCAGTTCCCCGTTTGCTCAGGAGCCGGAGGATGGACGCCACAGACTGGGCGCATCTGATCAGAGAGAATCTGTTTTCCCTGGAGATCGGCGGCCTGCTGATCGTGGTGGTCTGGCTCGTCGTCACGGCCTTGCTGGAAGAGGCCGCCGGGCCGGTCTGCAGGTGGTGGAAAGCGCACAGCGCCTTTGCCGATGCCGAGCAGACTCCCTGCGTGCGCAAGTGCGCCGAGCGACTGGCTTCCCGCCGCAGCGCCACACGCATCGAGGCCGTCCGCATCCTCGGATTGCTGGACGATCCGACGGCGGTTCCCGCGCTGACGCGCGCCCTCGAGCGGTACGATAAAGACGCGCGTTTTCTGGAGGCCGCGATCCCGGTACTGGCACAGCTTGGCGATGCCCGCGCCCTGCCCGCCCTGCGCCGCCTGACGACCGATCACAGCTACGCCGTAATGCAGGCCGCGCGCCAGGCCATCGCCGCTATCGAGCCGAAGTCAGTGCTGCTGCGTTCCAGCGCCTCCCCTGCGACGATTTCCGACACTCTGCTTCGTCCCGTCTCCACTTCCGCCCCGCCTGCCGAACCGTACATTCTGCTGCGGCCCGGCGTCTCTTCCGCTATCTCTCCCACCTCTTCCGAATCCTGAAGGCGTAAAATTTCGCGCTGAGGCGTTGACTTTCAGCCTGTTCTCCGGCTATACTTACCTGAGTAACCAGGGAAAGTAAGGAACGACCTTCCTGGTTTCTCCCTGGATGCTCTATGTAACACAGGTAGTGGAAGGAAAGCCATGAAGCGCGGATTCACGCTCCTCGAACTTCTCATCGTCATCGCAATAATCGCTATTTTAGCCGCGATACTTTTCCCCGTCTTCAGTCAGGCGCGGGCCAAAGCGCGCCAGGCCACCTGCACCAGCAACCTGCATCAGCTTGGGCTGGCCCTCGCCATGTACCGGCAGGACTACGACGAGGTCAATTCGCGCTACCGCTTCTGCCCGGACCTGCCCGGCAACGCCCTCTGCGCCGATCAAAGCCCGAAAGCCCCGCTCGGATGGACAGGGCCGCATGAGACCTGGTGGGGGCCGTTCGATAACTCCGTCGCGCCCGATTCGCCCGGCCCCTATCCGCACTACAATATCGGCTTCGTGCAGCCCTATATCAAAAACGTCCAGATTTTCAAATGCCCTGCCGACCCGAAATGGCAGATAGGCTACGCGATGAGCTACATCACGGGCGGGCCGATGGGCCAGCCGGACGGCGCGATCCAGAAGCCGGACGCGCTCTTTGTCTGGGATCATGCGCGCACGCCGGGCTGCGCCGATACGCGCGCGGGACATGTCGGCCCGGTCTGGACGCCCTTCCCACCGGCGCAGGATACTGCGCACACGCACTATCCTTTCCGGCATAGCGAGGGCTTTGTCGGGCTGCGCTACGATGGCGGCGCAAAGTTCCGCAAGCCGTCCAGCCTGACGGATGCGGATTTCTACGCGACGACTGCGCCTTGAAAGAAAAGCATTGAGGATTGAGCCTGCGCAGGCAGGCTTTGCAACTTCAGACCGGGGTTTCAACCTCGTGTGGAAAGGGAAGTTACTTGCAGGGGAAGAGAGGGATGACCTGCGCGATGGGACAGGCTTCGGAGGAGCGCGAGCCACACCGCAGACAGATCTCGCGGGCCGTGTCGTAGTCCACGCCGAGGGCGTGCATGATAAATTGGCGCATCCCTTCCAGAAGCGCCGTGCGGTTCGTCTCGCTCATCGGCTCCAGAATCTGGGTCAGCCGGGCGATACGCTCGTTCTCGATGTCGGTGATCAGGCTGCGGCCCGCCTCGGTCAGGACGACCTCGACCTCGCGCCGGTCGGCAGGATTGGTGACGCGCGCGACCAGGTCTTTTTCGGCCAGGCGCTTGACCATGTTCGTGGCCGAGGGATAGCTGATGTCCAGTCCATCGGCCAGTTCGCCCATGAAGACGCGCTGATGCAGCCACAGATAGCGCAGAGTATGGAACTGAGACAGGGTCATCTCGATCCGACGGGCGGCAGGCAGGGTGTCGAGAAGGCGCTGGCTCAGGGTCTTGGACATCAGTTGCGCGACAAGGTCGAGCAACCGCACGGCATCCTGAGACCAGGTTTCTGCGGCTTCTTCCGTCTTCTCTACAGGCTTGTCCCGCTTCGGCATTGCTTTCGTCTTCATCTCCCTGGCCTGCCCATCTGCCTGCGCCTCTCAGAGCGCCTCCCTTCTCGAAGAGCCTGTCATGAAGAGAGCAGCGCCTCCATCTTGCGCGCCAGTTCAATATCCATCATGGTGACGCCGCCCGCGTCGTGCGTGCTGAGGTCTACGCGCACCGTGTTATAGACGTTGAACCATTCGGGGTGATGGTTCATCGCCTCGGCGATCAGCGCCGCCCGCGCCATAAATCCCCACGCCTGCACGAAATCGGCAAACTTGTAGGTCTTGTGCAGCTTCGCATCCTGAAGCGACCAGCCGTCGAGCGCGGTCAGCGCCTCCTGTATCTGCGCCTCGGTCAGGCGATCCCGTTTCGCCATTCGTCTTTCCTTCCCTATGTGGCCCTTACCCTCTGGCCTCCTCTCCCTGTTTTCCCGCTTCGCGGCGGGAGAGGAGAATCGTAGGGGCGCGGCTTGCCGCGTCCAGGAAATGAGGGCGAGGTCAATACTCGATCAGATCGAAGCGCCGGGCTGTCGGGTCGAGCGCGTCGCGCAGCGCCTCGAAGGAGGCGTCCAGACGCTTGCGGATGCTCTGCGCCTCCTGTTCTTCCTGGGATCCCGCCGGAAAGCGGCTCGGATCGCTGCGCGCGGCCAGTTTGTTGTAGGCGGCCTGCACCGTGACGAAATCCGCGCCCGGCTCTACGCCCAGCAGTCTATAGTGATACACGAGCGCATCGGCCTGCGGCGTTCCTGTCTGCGGGAGGCTGGCAGGCGGCGGAGCGTTCGGCGGCAGCGGTCGCGAACCGCGCGCGATCTCCTCCGGCGTGCGGCGCGGCAGAGGCGGCTGCGCGGGTATCGAGGCAGGATCGCTGCGGGAGGACGACAGATCGGGGCCGACTGTTGTGGGCGTGGCCGAGGCCGGCAGGGGCGCGGCCATCGCGTCTTCCAGTTCGCGGCGGGCGTCCGTGCGCGCCTGCGCCTGGCGGAGCCGCTGCTCTTCGGCCCGCGCCTGCTCCTCGTCCAGTTGGTCGAGACGCTCCTTGAGTTCGCCGAGTTTGTATTTGGCGATACGATAGAGACGGGTTGGAATGCTCATCGGTACGGTTTCTGTTCCTGAAAGACCGGGTACGCCCGCGCCCGTCTGGAAGGCGTCTTGCGCCAACAGCGTCACAGGCGGCCAGCGCCGGAGGCTACTTCTGTCCGCCGAGTTTGGCTTCGAGTTCGCGCAGTTGGCGGTCTATGTCGCTCTCCTGCGCGCCGCCCCCGCCGTTGGCGTTGGCCGTGCCGCCGCCGACGGTCTGCACCTGCTGGACGTTGTTGGTCGTGGTGGTGTAGTTGGTCGCGGTCGTGCCGCCGACGGCCAGCTTCGCCTCCAGTTCGGCCAGTTGGCGATCCGCCTCCACGTCCATCTGCGAGACCTCCATCTCGCGCAGCTTGGAGTCGATGCTGGTGCTGGCGACCTCGGCGCGCGCCGACGCCTCGGACTGCATGGTGCGGATGCGCTCGTTCGCATGAGTCCACTGCTGCTCGTTCTCGCTGAACTGGAACTGGTCGAGCGCCTTGTTGATCTTGATCTGTATCTGGGCCTGCTTCATGTTGGCCTTCATCGCCAGGGCTTCGGCGGTGCGCACGCGAATGCGCTCCTCCTCCTGCTTGATGGCGATCTTGACCTTTTCGGCGGCTTCCGTCGCGGCCACCAGATTCTGCCGCATACTCTGGAGCGTCTGGTCGTGCAGGGCTTTCTCTTTGAGGAACTGCTTGGCGAGTTCCCGGTTGCCGGACTGCAACGCCAGCGTCGCCTTGCGCTCCAACTCGGCGACCATGCGCTCTTCTTTGTCTACCTCGGCCTGAAGGTTGTTTTTCTGGGTAATGGCTTGTACGGCCAGTTCGCGGTTCTTGATCTGGTTCTCTTTCATCTCGCGAACGGCCTCGTTCAGGATAATCTCCGGGTCTTCCCACTCGTCGAGCTTACCCATGACTAAGGCCCGTAGGTAGCGCCATATCCGTTTGAACATTGCAACCGGTCTCCTTTCACGCCTGGCCCTGTGCGGATGGCGGGCCGTCCTGCAACCTTTCAGACATCCGCCCGGTCATAGAACCGGCGTAACCGCAGCTTCGCCTCGCTCCGTGTGTCTTGCTTGAATTTCGAACCTATCCCCGCAGGCCGGGTATTTTACCGTACCCGGCTGTATGGCGCTGCGGGCCGAGCGTCCTCGCGGACGCCAGGCAACCGCCTAAGCAGATCGGCGCTTGGGGAACTCCTGCCGAACGCGGCGCGTTCGGGATACTACCGACTATTATCGCGCGTCCGGCGTAACGCCAAGAGGGTAACGGCCTGGACAGCGTTTGCCTGTTACCCTGATTCGGCCCGATTCAACTGTACGCCCCATGAATCTGTATTATCACACTTTTCGGTAGGATTGTCAACGTTTCCTGCGCCGCCGCCCCGCTTTTCGGCTTTTCGGGCAGAATTCCGACATAGAAATGACCGTCCAGGAAGTTCGTTTGAATTCCCGACGGCCTTGTAAGGATATGCACAATGCCACATTGGAACTCGCAGTCACCGGGGGGCGCGCGTCTGCGCGCCGCCTGGAGAGGGATGGGTCTTCTGGTTCTGGTGGTCGGGGCCGGCGTTTGCGCCGGCACGCTGGCCCATCTGCCCAGAACGCGCCCGCTTTCCGCCGCCGACCTCGCCGCGTTACGTGCCAATACGCCTCCCGGCATGGCGCTGGTTCCCGGCGGGTTCTGTCAGATCGGCACGGACGATGACGATGCAGACGATGACGTGAAACCGCCGCGCCGCGTCTATGTCCCCTCCTTCTACATAGATAGACTCGAAGTGACCCGCGCGGAGTTTCATCAATTCGATCCGTCCTACCCGGTTCCTCGCGGACAGGAGAATCGGCCTGCGACACATATCACCTACGATCAGGCGGCAGCATACGCGGCCTGGGCGGGAAAGCGTCTGCCGACCGAAGAGGAGTGGGAGAAGGCGGCGCGCGGCACGGACGGACGCCGCTATCCCTGGGGCGACGCCTGGGACGCGCGCAAGGTGGCGCAGCGCCCGCGTCCCGCGCTCTCCGCGCTCTGCTATTTTCTCCTGTGTCACGGTATCTCGCCTTTTGCACTGCCGCCGATTACAGTATACCAGCAGGACAGACAGCCGAGCCTTATATTCTCGTGCGCAGATGGAAGGATTTGGGTCGCGTCAGATGTTCGTAGCCTATGCGCGAGAGCGTACAGCCGCGTCCCGACTGCTTCACGCCTGTCCACGCCAGCCCCGGGTCCAGATAGTCGCACCGGTTCATGAACCAGGTGCCGACCTCCACGCGCTCCCCGATCCGCAGCGCCGCCTCCGTGTCCGAAGTCCAGATCGCAGCGGTCAGCCCGAAGGGGCTGTCATTCATCCGCTCTATCGCCTCTTCGTCGGATCGCACTTTCATGATGCCCACCACCGGGCCGAAACTCTCCTCACGCATCACCGACATGGAGTGATCCACATCTACCAGAATCTGCGGGGCCAGGTAGGGAGTTCCCGGTCGGGAGCGGGGGAACTCGCTCTCCTCGATCAGCGCCCGCGCGCCCTGCCGCACCGCCTCCGCGATCTGCTTGCGCACGAAATCGGCGGCGCCGGTTCGCACCATCGGGCCGAGGGTGGTCTCCGGTTTCCGAGGGTCGTCCAGAACGTACCGGCGCGTCAGAGCGACCGCCTCTTCCACAAAGGCGTCATAGACCTCTTCGTGGACATAGATGCGCTCGATGGCGCAGCAGGACTGACCGGAGTTGAAGAAGGCCCCATCCACCAGATTTTCGATGGCGTGCGTCCTATCGGCATCCGGGCGGACATAGGCAGGGTCTTTTCCCCCCAACTCCAGTCCGACCCCCAGGAAACGTTCCCTGGCGGCGCGCTGCACCGCCCTCCCGACGGCAACCGAACCGGTAAACGCCACGAAATCAATGTCCCCATGCTCGATGATCCGCTGCGTATCGTCCACGCTCAGGTGCAGGTACTGAAACACGCCTTCCGGCACGCCTACAGCGGCGAACGCCTCGACCATCCGCTCCGCGCAGAGCGGGGTCTGCGGGGAGTGCTTGAGGAGGACGGTGTTGCCCGCCAGCAGTGCCGGGACGACGAGGCTCACGGCGGTGAGATAGGGATAGTTCCAGGGCGAGATCGCGAAGACGACGCCCAGAGGCTCGCGCCGTATGAACCTCTGAAAGCCTTCCAGGGGTTCCAGAACAATATCGGCAAGAGAGGCTTCCGCGATCTCGCTCATGTAGGCGGCGCGTTCCGCCATCCGTTCGATCTCACGAGGTGTGTAGCGGATGGGCCGTCCCATCTGGTAGGTCAGTTCGGTTCCCAGCGCGTCCTTGCGGGCCAGCAGGTACTCAATAGCCTGCCGACAGAGGGCAGCGCGCTCCGCAACGGGAACGTGCTTCCATATGGACTGAGCGGCGCGGGCCTTTGAGAGCGCCTGCGCGATCTGTTCCGGCGAGGCAAGAGGACGCTCGACATAGATACGACCATCTATCGGAGAGATAGTCTGCTGCAAAGCGGGCATAGAGTTCTCCAGAGATGCGGAAGGAAGAGACGGTTTATCTTCTGCGACCCTGCCCATTTCGCCTGGACGACCGGGAATTCCTCTCTGGCGGCCGCGCAGAAAGCCCTCGTCACAACAAGGGATGCACGCTCTGCGCGGCGAATATTCCCAGAACGGCATAAGCGAGGCGGTGACTGTCGGCTGACCCGCGAGGGCGGCGATTCCGGCGTCTTCCTGCCCGGCAAAGCCTCTATCAAGGGCTGGCTGCCCGGTAAGCGCGCCCTGACGGAGACATTCTCTCTGCCCGCCGACCTGCCGCCCGGACGCTATCAGGTCGCCCTCGGCGTCGTAGGCCCGCAGACGCAGCAGCCGGCAGTCCGCCTGGCGATCACCGGCAGGGCGGACGACGGGTGGTATCCGCTCAGCCATATCGAGCTTACAAAAGGCCGCTAAGTTGGCGGCATTGGCCCCCCTCCCTAGCCCTCCCCCCAAAAACAGGGGGAGGGCTAGGGAGGGGAGCCACTACGAAGGGAAAAACTTCATGACGACATATCCGCAGCCAGTTTTCTTTTGCGCGCTGCTGTTTGCGCTGCCCCTGCTGATGGGCGCGCTCGCCGCCTCTGCCGAAGAGGAGTGGCACAATCCCGCCGAGTTCGACCTGGAAGGCAAGGGCTGGGCCGACACGGAAGCCTTCTTCGACCGCCTGCCCACCCACGCCAAAGGCAAAGCGCCGGAGGATGTCTGGGGACTGAGCAAAGACTCGGCGGGGATGGCGGTGCGCTTCCAGACCGATTCCCGCGAGATCGCCGTCCACTGGATCGTGACCGGCGCGGAACTGGCCCTGCCGCACATGCCCTCGACCGGCGTAAGCGGCGTAGACCTCTATCGCAGGGCGGCAGATGGTTCCTGGCGATTCGTGCAGAACGGGCGCCCGGGGACAACGCCGGAGAACCGGGCCTCCTTCGCCGTCGGCGGCGATCCCGGCCAGATGCGCGAATACCTGCTCTATCTGCCGCTCTATAACGGCGTGCGCAGCCTGGAGATCGGCATCACGCCGGGCGCGCATATCCAGAAAGCGACTCCCCGCCCCGCCGCCAGAAGCCGCCCCATCGTGTTTTATGGAACCTCCATCACGCAGGGCGGCTGCGCCTCGCGGCCCGGTATGGCGTACACGGCGATTCTCGGACGGAGGCTCGATCAGCCCGTTATCAACCTGGGCTTCTCCGGCTCCGGCAGGATGGAACCGGAGATGGCGGCGCTGCTGGCCGAACTCGACCCGCAACTGTTCGTCATTGACTGCCTGGCGAATATGGCCGCGCTGCCGGAAGACGAGATCGCCCGGCGCGTGACGGGCCTTGCGCAGACCGTGCGCAGGGCCAGGCCTAACACGCCGATCCTCTTCGTGGCGCAGTCCAGCATCCGTCCCGAACGGCATCCCACGCCCGCCTCGCGGGTTCAGGAGCAGGCCGTGAAGCGCCTTCAGGCCGAGGGCGTGACGGGCCTCTACCTGCTCGACGGCGCACACCTGCTCGGCGCGGACGAGGAGGCTACGGTAGACGGCAGCCATCCGAGCGATCTGGGCATGATGCGTATGGCCGAAGCGATGGCCCCGGCGCTGCGCGCTGTGCTGGCGAAGGCGTCTCCTCAAGCTTCCGGCAGATAGACGCGCTATTGCCCCTGAGCGTTTTGTACCGTTTCGGCAGCGCGCTTACCGCAGCAGTTCGAGGGCGCGAGCGTCGCGCTCGGCGAGCAGGGCCAGCAGCGCCTTCTCGGTCTCGGTCGCCGGGGCGTCGGCTCCGGCGGGCGGGTTGGCTTCCAGCCAGGCCCACATCTCGCGCAGGCTCGCTTCCAGCGGGCGGGCAGGGCGAAAGCCCGCGTCGCGGAACAGCTTGTCGTGGGAATAGACCCGATGGCGAGCGAACGAGACGCGCTCCGGGTAGGCCGCCAGATAGACCTCGGAAGGCAGGCACGCCACGCGCAGTTCCACGCCCAGGATGTCGGCGATGATCTCATAGTAGCGGCGCGTCGGCACGGCCTGCGGCCCGGCCATATTGTACGCCTGCCCGGCAGTCGCCGGAGCCTTGAGAACGGCCAGGCTGGCCGCCGCGATGTCGGCCCGATCTACCGGCTGAATGAGCAGCGCGCCGCCATCCAGAAGGAGGATCGGCTCGCCCCGACGCAGCCGTGCCGGAAGCGCCGCGTCGCGCCCTTGCAGCGATCCGGTTCCGAACAGCCCGCCCGCGCCGATGACATGCGGCGGGCGCAGGATCGTGACCGGCAGCCGGTCGTTCGCCGCCAGAAGCCGATCTTCCGCCGCCGCCTTGTTGCGGCCATAGTCGGTCGGGGCGTCGCGCGGCGTCTCCTCCGGGATCGGCAGCGGGCGCGGCCCGACCGTGTAGACAAAATCGGTCGAGATCATCACCAGGCGTCCGACCTGCCCGGCGAACACCTCTATATTCTGCTGGGCGTGCTGCGGCGTATAGCAGATGGCATCCAGCACCGCATCGAATCGCTGCCCTCCGACCGCCGCGCGAAACGCGGCCTCGTCCTGTCTGTCCGCCGTCAGGCGTCGCACGGCAGAGGGAACCTCGACGGGACGCTGCCCCCGCGTCAGTATCGTCACGTCATGCCCTTCCGCTACCGCCGCCTCGACCAGCGCCGAGGACAGAAACCCGGTCCCGCCGATAATCAGCACTCGCATCGCTTGCCTCCTCACTGCTCTTCGCATCTCTTTTTGCGTATCGTCCTATTGTAGAGGGTGAGAGACCGATTTGCAAGCGAAGGAGCCTCTTTTGTTGGAATCCGACATCGTTCAGAAACAACTCCTGCACGCCCTGCGGCGCAAGCTGATCCCCTGGCTGAGTACGCAGCCTTCGCTGCGCCTGCTGCTGGCCGAACCACCCGTCATCGCGCCCCCCGGCGTCAAAATCCTGGGGCAGCGTCCGCCGCTGCCGCCCGTGCCGCGCGCCCACTCTCCGTATCACGGCTATATGTGGCCCGAACTGCGGATGCAGACGGTGCGCTACATCGGCCTCAGCTTCATCCTGGAAGGCGAAGCGGACTTTCTGATCGGAGCCGACCCCGACAATCCGCCCCGGCGCGACGGCATCCAGCACGATCCCAAAGTCGAAGTCCTCGCCGTCCCGGAAAGGACCCTGATGGCGCTTCCGGCGGGCGTCGCGCGCACCAGCGGCGTCTGGCCGCACTGGGAGCGGCCCGGCATAGAGAACGCCTCTTCGCAGATCCTCTGGGTGTTGACCATCCCTACCGGCGCGTTCTGCCATATCTGCAAGACGCAGGGACGGGCGCACACCAGCGAGGGCGTGCTGACCATCGAGGATCGCCAACTGGAACCGATCGCTCAGGTCATCATCGAGGAACTGCGCGCGCGCGGCGACAACTATGAGGCTGTCGTGCGCAGCCTGACTCTCGGCCTGCTCCTGCGCATCGAGCGCAACCTGCAATCGCAGCTTGTGATCTCCGGCAGACATATTACGCAGATGACGCTCCCCCTGCCGGAGGCCAATCCGTTTGTGCAGGGCGTCTGCCGATTCATCCATCTGCATCGCAACGATCCCCTGACGCTGCCGGAGATCGCGCGGCAGCACCATCTCTCCGCCTCTCAGTTGAACCGCCGGTTCCATGCGGAGGTCGGCATGAGCGTCATCGCCTACCTTAACCACTGCCGCATCGAAACGGCAAAGCGCCTCCTGGCGGACGCGGATTTTACCGAACTGACGATCCAGCAGGTCGGTGACGCCGTCGGGATCACGGACACCTCCTATTTTCGCCGGGTCTTCAAAAAGAGCGTCGGGATGACACCGCTGGAGTTTCGGGAACGCCATCTGCGCGCCGCCCGGCAGCGCCAGGAAGAGACCTGAGCGCGCCTCCTGCCAGGTGGATGAAAAAATACGCAAAATGTACACCCTATGCGCGGATTTTCTACTGCCTCCGCTGCCAGGGCTTGTTATACTGAAAGGACAACGGTCGGATGAACCTCGCAGTAAGGAGAGTGTGACAGTCTCGCCGCCGCGTCTGTCACCAGCGTAAGAGATGAAAAAACAGCTTGACCCGAAGGCCGTCATCGTGCTACTGGGCGTCGCCGTTCTTATCATTCTTGTCCTCGGATGGAAAATGGCGTTTTCCCCCAAGCCGGGCCAGGAAGGACCGCCGCCTGCCTCGACGATGCCCAAACCGCCCGCGCCGCCCGGCACCTATTTTCCGCCCAATGGCGGGCCTCCCGTCGCCGGCCCGGCTGCGCCCGACCCGACGAATCTCGAACAGGATATGCGTAAAAAGTAGAAGCGGAGAGACGCTTTTTGCCCATTCCTTTGCTCTGCCGGGAGGTGATGCTGGTCCTGCCCTAGCACGCTCTGAAGTCCCTTTCACTTGTCTGGATGATCTCACTGCTGTTACTGTCAAAGCGGAGCCACACGAATGGCTCTAAAGGAGAAATCAAGATGCGTTCGATACGGAGAAATGCTTTTACCCTCATCGAGCTACTCGTCGTCATCGCCATTATCGCGATTCTGGCAGCCATTCTCTTCCCGGTCTTTGCGCAGGCGCGCGAAAAGGCCCGCGCCACAAGCTGCCTCTCCAATACGCGCCAGCTTGGAACGGCCGTCGCCATGTATGTGCAGGACTATGACGAAACGTTCCTCTTCTCGGATGACTTCGGCAACCCGATCTACAACATTCCCGGCTCGCCCATTCAGGCCTGCTGCAAATACTGGGGCGATTATCTCGCGCCTTACATCAAGAACGGCGGCGAGTCCGGCCTGCCTGGCGGCGGAACCCACAACTACGGCCCGGTGACGCGCTGCCCGGATAACATGGACTGGTACACGGGCTACGGCTATAACATCAACCTGGGCTACTTCCCCTATGGGCAGCTCGGACGTCATGTTTCTAATCCTATCTACACAGGCGTAGCGCTGGCCTCGCTCAACCATCCTGCCGACATCATCGTGCTGATTGACAACTCCGTACCCTACTCCTGGATGCGGAACAATCTGAACTACGCTCACGCGACAGCCTACTGGTATATGTATCGCTGGTTCCCGGAGCCGCACGATCTCTGTATGCAGTGGTACAACTGGCCTGATTCGGCAAAAGCCTCCGGGCTTCCCGGTAACGGCGTGGTCTCCGGCCGCCATTCCGGAGGCGTCAACAATGTCTTCGGAGACGGCCACTCCAAGTGGATGCGGACGGGCGGCGAGCTGTGCAAGGAGATTCACGGCTTCCCGAACGCGGAGTAAGTCGTCACCTTCAGCCCCTGCCTCACTGTCTGAACTGTGATTAGAATGATTATGAGATGGACTATGATGAGGCCGCAGCGAAATCATAGTCCATCCTGTAATCCGACGAATCAGAGTTCAGACAGTCCTAGTTCAGACGCTCCGCAAACTCCTTCGACGGAAAGGATGCTCTCCGAAGAGCAAGTCATCACTGTGGATACGCCTCAGCTTAACGCGCCGCTTGGCGTCTGTGTCTGGTCGCCGCCCAGACCGAATATGGCCCGCACCGTGCAGCATCCCGACTATGTCTGGGAAGTTCTGAATCACGCGGGCCTCTGCTGCACGCCAGTCGCCGAGGCGGAACTGAGCGACCGGCTTCCCGGCCTGCGCCTGCTGCTCACCATCGGGGAGACAAATCTCGCGCCCGCGCTGGCCGAGCGCCTGCAGGACTGGGTTCGGGCCGGGGGAGCCTGGCTCAGCATCGGCGGCGTCTGCGGCCTGCCCGAACTCTTCGGCGTCACGGTCGAGCCGCCCGCGCACGGCGGCTGGGGCGTCAGCTTCAGCACGCTGGGCGAAGGCTACCTGGCGGCGCAACAGACGGATCATCCGATCCTGGCGACCTATCGGCATCCAGTCCACTTCTTCAACGGCCTGCCCATCCGCGCCGCAAGCGCGACGGCGCTGGCCTCCGTGCTGGACGCCCATCAGCGCCCGACGCTGCGCGCGGCCCTGACGGAAAACGCCATCGGCAAAGGACGCTGCCTGCTGCTGGCTCCTGATGTTCCCGGCTCCATCGTGCGCATTCAGCAGGGCTTTGCGATCGGCTGCGACGCCCCGCCCGCCCCGGATGGCACAGCGGCTCTCTGCGACGAGTTCCTGAAGAGCGACGACGGCGCAGTGCTGGACTGGCTATTCGACCGGCATCCCGTCGAGGGCGTTCCCGGCCTGGAAGCGTTCTCGGAACCGGTCGCCGACCAGTGGCGCGACCTGCTGCTGCGCTCCCTCTTCTATCTGGCGGAACGGCACGACGTGGCGCTGCCGCTCCTGTGGCTCTACCCGCGCAACCTGCCCGCGCTGGCGCACATGTCGCACGACACGGACGGGAACGGCGTGCCGCAGGCCGAGAAACTGCTGGCCCTGCTGCAAGCGGGGCAGATACAGACGACCTGGTGTACGATCCTGCCGGGCTATCCGCCGGAACTGATCGCGGCTATCCGGGAAGCGGGCCATGAACTGGCGATGCACTACGACTCGCTCGATCATCCCTGGTCGGAAGAGGCGTTCGATGCGCAGTGGCGGCAACTGACGGAACTGTTCGGCGGGCAGAAGCCGGTCACGAACAAGAACCACTTTCTGCGCTGGGAGGGCTACACGGAGTTCTACGACTGGTGCGCTCAGCGCGGCATCCGGTTCGAGCAGTCCAAAGGCGCGTCCAAGATGGGCGAGGCGGGCTATAACTTCGGCACGTGCCATCCCCATTTTCCCGTCACCCGCGAGGGCCGCCTGATAGACGTGCTGGAACTGCCGACGCCGACGCAGGACCTGAACGCCTTCGCGCCCTTCCCGCTGATCTTCACGCTGCTGGAGGCCGTCCTGCGCCATCACGGTATCCTGCACCTGCTCTTCCATCCGGGGCGCATGGATACGCCCGAAGTCGCCGCCGCCGTGCCGGATGCCATCGCGCAGGCGCGGCAGCGGGGGCTGGAGTGGTGGACGGGCCGGGAGATAGACGCCTGGGAGCGGGCGCGGCGGCAGGCGCGGTGGCAGAGCTATCTGCGGGCGAAAGACTGCGCGGCGGTCTGCCTGCACGCGGGTGCGGGATTGGATGGCGCGACGCTGCTGTGGCTCTCGCCGCGCGCGGGCGCGGTCTCCGTGAACGGCGAGGTCGTGCCGTCGCAGACGGTCGAGCGGTGGGGCTTCGCATTCCAGTCGGTCGTCTTCGACGCCGCGCCGGGAAACACCTATCGGGTGGAGATCGAACAGAAGGTATGAAAACGTTGGCACTCTGGATGATGTTGGGGCTGGCGCTGCTGGCGGTCGCGGCCGGCGCGCAGTCGGTCCCGGCGCGGGACTATCGCGCCGATTTCGACCGCAGCGACCAGGCGATCCATGAGGGACGCGGCTACTCCGAGGAGCAGAACAAGGGCGGCGAACTGGCCTGGGGCGAGAGCTATCTGCTGATGGCCTACATGGATATGTACCGGGCCACCGGAGACGCCGACTATCTGCGCCACCTCGTCGCGCACTTCGACCGGGTGCTGAAGAACCGGGACGATGTGCTGGGCAAGGCGGACGCCTTCGCGGGCAAGCCGCTGGCGGGTTGGGGTTCCGACGCCTACTCCGGCGGGAAGTGGCACGTCTGGATCGTGCATATCGGTATGATTGAGTGGGGGCCGTCGCAGTTCGTGCGCCTCGTTACGCAGGAGAAGAAGCTGCACAAGGAGTTCGGGGCGAAGGCGGCGGAATATAAGGCGCGCATCGCGGAGAGCCTGCGCGACGCCGAACCCTACTGGCGCAACGGGCCGAAAGCGGACGAGGGCTACTACTTCGAGCCGCATCTCGGCAGCGTCCAGCCGACCAACCAGCAGAACTCGCTCGGCTGCGTGCTGGTCGAGATGTACCGCGCGACCGGCGACAAAAGCTATCGGGATAAGGCGGCGCGGCTGGCGCGCTTCTTCCGTAATCGCCTGCGCATGCCGCAGCCCGACCTCTACGACTGGGCCTACTGGCCGAAGCTGGAGGAGGACGGGAAAGGCAGCGAGGACATCTCCCATGCCAGCATGAACGTGACCTTTGCCACGCTCTGCGCGGCGGAGGGGATCGTCTTCACCCGCGAGGAGATCGCCCGCTTCGGGCGCACCTGGCTCCAGAAGGTGAAGCGTTCCGATGGAACCTGGGCGGATACGGTCGGCGGGGAAGGCAAGGGCAACCAGTTCATGCCCTACTCCATCGGCCTCTGGCTGAACCTGTGCGGCCTGCTTCCGAAAGATTTGCGGGAGGCGTTCTATCAGGACGCCGTGCGCGCTTTCAGCGCCGAGCGGCTGTATGGAGCCTCGGAAATGGTGGGCCTCGCGCGCCTGCTGCGGTATGCGCCGGGAAAGCGCGTGGCGCATAACATCTGAACCATGATTCGTCGGATTATAGGATGGACTATGATGGGGCCGTAGAAATCATAGCTCATCCTATAATCCCATAAATCACAGTTCAGACAATGGATGAGAGTGTCAGAGGTTGGGAAAACGCACTTCGGAGGCTTTTGCAAAAGCTATTGTCAGCTCAGAAGACGCGCCCGCGCCGCAGCAGGCTTCCGGCGGGCGCGTTCGTCTGCGCGTCCTGGTATTGATCTTTGTCACGCAGGCCATCCTCATCGCGTGGGTCAGCGACAGCGAGATCGCGCGCAGCGTCTATCTCATCTGCTACTCGCTGATGATGCCGACCGTCCTCTATCTGCTGCTCGTGCGGCTGCTGCGGCGCTGGCTGCCCCTGGAAAACCACGAACTGCTGCTCGGCTACATCGTCCTGACTGCCACCATTCCCATCGTCGGCTTCGGCGGGCTGCGCTTCCTGCTGCCGGGCATGGGCTATCTTTCCTACTTCGCCGAGAGCCAGCCGCAGTGGACAAAGTATCTGCCCTTTCTGAACAGCCTGCCTGTGCTGCACGATCCCGCCGCCATCCACGACTTTTTTCGCGGCGGGCGCACGGTTCCCTGGGCGGCCTGGGCCGTGCCGATAGCCTTCTGGAGCGCCTACCTGCTGCTGATGAGCGTCATCTGGCTCGGCCTGGCCGCGCTGTTGCACCGCATCTGGATTCATCAGGAGCGCCTCAGCTTCCCCATCACGGTGCTGCCCCTGCAACTGACCGACCCGAAGGACGACTTGTTCCGCCGCCCGCTGTTCTGGCTTGGGTTCGTGATTCCCGTCGTGCTGCAAAGCCTGCTGGTGCTGCACGACTGGTATCCCTCCATCCCGGCGTTTCAGTTGAAAGTGTTCGACGTGAAGGCGCTGCTGTTCACGTCGCCGCCCTGGAACGCGATTCCGAACTTCGGCATCGGCTTCTATCCGATGGCGATCGGGCTGGCCTACTTCGTGCCGAGCAGCATCAGTTTTAGCTGCTGGTTCTTCTGGCTGGCGACACGCCTCTCCTACGTGGCAGGCGCGATCGTGGGATTGGACCCGGCGGGGACCGGCGCGGCCCGCTTCCCCTACCCGGAGGAGCAGGCGGCAGGAGCCTGGCTTGCTCTCGGCGGGCTGCTGCTGTGGGGCGCGCGGTTCCACTGGGCCGATCTGATGCGTTCGCTTTCGCCCTCGGATCGCCGCGCGATGCAGGGCTATGGCGTTGCGGCCCTCGCCTGTATGCTGCTCTGCGCGGGCATGATGGCGGTGGCGGGCATTCCTCCTCTGGCGGCGCTCGGCGTCATCGTCGTCTATGTGCTGTATGTCCTGAGCGGGGCGCGGGTGCGCGCGGAGGCCGGAGGACAGTGGACGTTTGCGCCTCTGGTCTGGACGCCGCACCGCATCATGAACAGCCTGTCGCACCTTCCGGCGCAGCCCGGTCGCGCGCTGGTCGCGGGCGGCTATTTCGACCTGGCGCACGTGGATATTCGAGCGCAGTCCCTGCCGTTTCTGATGGAGGGGCTGAAGATAGCAGAGACGGTGGGCATCCGGTGGCGCACGGTACTGAAGTGGGTCTTTATCGGCACGGTGACGGCGCTGGCGGTCGGCTGGTGGAGCGGCCTCAACAGCTTCTATTCGGTCGGCGCGGCCACGAGCAAGAGCAACTACTACGCGCTGGTGAAGGTGCAGATCGGCATGACGCAGATGGACAACCTGACCACCAGCAAGCCGGGCTGGGATCAGGCGGGGTTTGTAGGGATGCTGGCGGGCGCGGCCATCACGCTATTGCTCTCGGCCCTGCGGATGCGCCTGACGGGCTTCCCGTTCCATCCGCTCGGCTACGTCCTCTGCAACACGCTGACGATGGGCGGCTTCTTCGTTCCCTTCTTCCTGGCCTGGGCGGTGAAAGTGACCGTGCTGCGCTACGGCGGCAACCGACTCTACCGCCAGAGCGTCTGCTTCTTCGTCGGCCTCATCCTCGGCGACATCGTGACACAGGCCGCCTGGACCCTCGTAGGCCGCGCCTTCAACGTCTCCATCTACCAGTTCCTCTCTTAAACCGCCCGCGCGCTTCCCGTTGACAGTCGTTTCTCAACGCGGTACAATGGTAGCTATCGCCGAACAAGGAAAAAGATACCGTGTGGAAGCAGGCTGCCAACGCGATTCCCTGGCTGCTCGTAGGAACGGCAGCCGGTCTGAAGTTCGCGGATATAGATCAATCTCTGCCCTTCTTGACTCATCGGAGCATTCTGACGCATAGCTGCCTGCTGGCTCTGATATTGTTCTGGGGGGCGCAGAAGCAGTCAGGGCAACGGCGAACCGCAGGGCGTCTGACGGCAATCGGCTTCAGTCTGGCAAATGCGGTCCACCTCAGTTTCGATCTGTTCCCTAAAGCCTGGTGGCGTCATGCGCTCATTCATATTCCCGGCTATGGCTGGACTTCGCCGATGTTCTCATGGGTCTGGCTGCTTGCAAGCGTGTTTCTATGCCTGTGGCTGGCCTTACAACGGATGCATAGCAAGCGGGAACTGCTCCTCGGCCTGGGATGCCTGGTGGCGGCTTACAGCGTGGCTGCATTGACGGAGCCACCTATTGCAGGGCGGGCCTTATTCATGTTGTTGATACTCGGTTTGGGAGCATTTGCCTTGCCACGCAGGCAGCAGTCGAGTTGAGGAGGAATCGGCGGCTATGGGTATCCCGCACCCTATTCCCTATCAAGGCAGCAAGCGCGCGCTGGCCTCTGCAATCCTGGCCTACCTTCCTGAAGACTGTGTCACGCTCATCGAGCCGTTTGCGGGTTCGGCAGCCCTTTCGCTTGCCGCCCTGTATCACAAGCCGCTCGGCGCAGGCCATGCTGCTTGGCCGCCAGGTCAGCACGATAGAGTCACGCTATCTCTCTCCTCTCCTCGCCGCGCGATTGGAGAAGCGTTTCGTAAGCGGGGTTTCCTCCTCGGTATCGCGTCAATCTGCCAAAACCATTAAGGGCGCAACTTGCTGCGCCTACCAGCGTCCCATGACGACCCTCTTCTCTCCCTTGCAGGGGATCGCACAGGCTGTCCGGACAGGGCGCTAGATCCAGAACTGATACGTGGGAACCTGCATGATAATCCCATAGATGTTCCAAAGGCTTCCAACGACGAACTGGCCGAGCATCAACCCCAAGAAGAAGGGAATAGAACGCTGAAAACCGCCGCGCCCGCCATAGCGAAGGATGACGATCTTGAGAACCCAGGCGATGCAGAGCGGCAGCCAGACCAGGTTGATCATCCAGTCTGAGGTGATGGCAAATGCGAGCGGATGAAAGGGCCACCAGGTAAAGCGCACGCGCATGAACTGCAAAAACAGCACGATGCCGAAGCCGATCCAGATCGCCATCGTCGCCGGGAAACTGCCGAGTTTGGGCGTCTTCAGCCAGCCTTCGAGCCGCGTGTAGGTCTCCGCGCCGAACGACATCTGCGATTTGGCCCGCGCGCCGTAGACATACATCAGATGGAGCATGGCCCAGAAG
>Ga0070741_10005730_pt1 | contig 27262 bp, 19 predicted proteins | sample Coa_R1_4_FD_66440 | JGI IMG/M metagenome (GOLD analysis project Ga0070741, IMG submission 66440) | Surface soil microbial communities from Centralia Pennsylvania, which are recovering from an underground coalmine fire - Coalmine... | ecosystem: Environmental > Terrestrial > Soil > Unclassified ...
AACTCTCTCATCCATCACCGAACACTCCTTCCACGGCATCCACTTTCCTCCCCGAAAGGGGAGAAAGTGTAACCTATGTGTCCGGTACGATCTGTTACCTATGTCTCGGGTCGCTCACAAAGGACATAATAAGGATGCGATCGGGGGAAGCCAGTCCGCTTTCAGTCCGCTTGGGCGGGCAGCATGGCTGAGGATCGCTGTTAGCATTTTTCCTCCTGCGGCCATGCGATCCTGGCTGACTGCATGAGTGTAGAACTGAAGTGCTTAGCTTGACGTCGCTGTGGCGAAGGGATGCGAGAGCCGGGACGGCTCAAGAACTCCATCACGTATTTTGAAGTTGGACCATCGTGCTAAGCGAAAACAAAGCGTAGCTTGTAGATAGGCGTCATCGAGTTGAAACTGAGATTTCCTCACCGGTGTACCGCACGATGCGATTGAGGTTCGTCTCAGAAGATTCTCCTTTGCCATGTCCGGATGAAACCCAGGTGATATTGAATTCCATGTTCTTTGGCATTCCGCTGAATTCTCCCTGACGTTTGCCGATGGTCAGAGTTTTATTTGCCTCCGACCAGCGCAAGGGAATGACTGAGTGAGATCCCTTTTCATAGTCGTAAGTGTCACCCTCATCTTGATACAGGTTGAATTCCCCATCCGCCCCGCGATAAATCCGGATCTCGATCGGACCGGCGGGTTTTTGGTCTGTGTACTCAATTTCGGGGCCAAGCGGCAAAATTGAACCAGCGCGTACGTAGAGTGGAATGCGATCGAGAGGAGCGTCGGCGTCAATTTCCCGGCCACCGTTTTCTGTGGCTCCAGTCCAAAAGTCATACCAGGCGGGCGAATCCGGTAAATAGAGAGTGCGTTTGGTTGCTTCGGCCTGAATCACCGGGCTCACGAGGATCGACGGACCAAACATGAACTGGTCGCCGATGTCGCGGGTTTTTGGATCACTGCGCCAATCCATCACGAGGGGGCGTTGGATTGTGTAGTCCTCATTTGTCACGCGCCAGGCAAGCGAATAGATATACGGCATCAGGCGATAGCGTTGGCTCGACTTTATCGAATGCCCAAAGTTCATTGTGTGGCCGATGACCATGAGTGCGGAAAATCGAACAAAACACACCGTACTCAAACCATCGAGCATAAAGCTCCTGATACTTGGGATCTTCGAGCGGATTGTGATGCGGAGGCCAGTAGCCGCCGATGTCTGTTGTCCAATAGGGATAGCCGGAAAGAGCAAAGTTGAGACCTGCAGCCACCTGATGACTCAATCCCCAATATGAACCGTAAACGTCGCCGGACCAGACCGTGGCTCCAACCCGTTGCTGACCGAGAAATGCCGAACGAGTGAGCAGGAAAACTCGCTTGCGATCGGTGGTGTCTTTCCTGTGCTGCTGGATGCCGAGCGTGTGCATGAAGGGAAATATGTTCGTGTACTGCGCGCCATTGCCAATTGCAATTTGTTTGTTTTGCAGGATGGCATCGCCCATGTGCGGCCAATATTCTTCGGGCTCCGCACTATCGAGCCAAAACGCGTCCCAACCCTGAGCGAAAAGCTTGCTGACCAAATTATTCCAATAGAAATCGCGCGCTTTGGGATTTGTGGCGTCATAGACATGCGCGTTGGGCACAAGGAAATTGTTCGCTGCAAGTTCTTTGTAATTTTGCGATTTGGTGTCGAACAGGCCCCATACGGAAATCATTGCGTGAACATGTTCATCGTGTAACTGGTTGAGTTCGCCGGGAACATCGGGGAAATTGGGATTGAAGATAGGCTCGCCTTCCGTCTTCCACCAGTACCAGTCCTGCACAATCGCATCGAGTGGAATATGATCTTTCTTTCCCCTTTTTCCGCCTCGCAGTGCCCTCTGGCATCAAAACAGGAGCCCGTATTTAAACAATGAATCTAAACGTTTCAATAAAATAGTGGCAGAGGGCGTATTTCAGGTTAGCTGTAACGCCATATTGATATCATTGACTTTAACGGTGTTATACACGACAACTAAAGTCGCACCGCCCAGCACTTGCTGCAACGATTTGAGTATTCGCAGATCTGATTCTGCGTTACTATTGTGTGCAGGATGAAAACTGTCCGGAAGCGCCGTTCCTACACAATGCGCGACGTCGCCCGTCTTGCAGGGGTTTCAGTTGCCACCGTCTCGGCCGTAGTAAACGGTAAACAGGTTGTTCGCCCAGCGGTTGTCACCCGAGTGCGAGAGGCAATGCAGGCTCTGAATTATGAGCCCGACCATGTGGCTCGAAGTTTGCGGGTACGCGAGACAACCACGATCGGTATTGTGATTCCTGACTTTTCCAGCGGATTTTTTGTAGACGTGCTTCGGGGCGCGGAAGATGCTGCTCGAAGTGCTGGTTATTCTGTGCTGCTCTGCAATTCAGGTGACGATGGTGAGCAGGAGCGGCGGCACCTAAGGGTTCTTCTGTCCCGAAGAGTTGACGGTATTTTGCTTGCTTCGACCGACTTATATGCTGTTGGTCACAATCACTCTCAGTCTGACACACCAATCGTGCTTTTTGATCGCGTACCGCCAAACTACGGCGGTCATGCGGTGGTAGTCGATAATGTAGAGGCAGCTTATCGCGCGACCCAATACCTAATTGGTCTCGGACACCGGGACGTGGCATTCATTGCAGGTCGACTCGATCTTTCGACGGCCAGCCAACGAGCGGACGGCTTTCGTAAGGCACTAGAGGACGCACATTTACCACTTCGGGGCGAGTACTTCAAGCGAGGTGACTTCCATCCTGAGAGCGGGTATCGGAGCGGAATGGACCTTTTAAAGTTACCGAACCCTCCAACTGCGATCGTGTGCTCGAATGGTCCAATGACGCTTGGGCTCCTACGCGCCGTTCAGGAGTGCGATATCCGTTGTCCAGAGCAAGTCAGCATTATTGGCTTTGATGAACCTGTACCCGAGAGCTACGGTTTCAACATCAGCACTCTGCTGCGCCCGGAGCTTACAGTGGTCGCGCAACCTGGATATGAAGTCGGTCAACGTGCCGCGCAAACGTTGTTGAATCTATTAAAGAAAGGTAAGGGCGAACAAGAGCAGAGTACAGTTGTTACATTAGAAGCTCACTTGCGGATCCGAAAATCAGTTGCTCCGGCTCCAATTTCTGCGAATTAGTTTTCGGCGGCCATCCCTCCCATACAATATGGTTGAGGCAATTGCTTCAGGAAGAACACCGTCGTGTATATAAGTTAATCTGGAACGTCTTCAGGTAAAATCTCAATTTTCCAGTGCAAATTAGGCATACGTTTGTCCACGGGCGGCAACGGCTCGAATTTCTTGTGCGGTTCAGTTTGGTACCAGTAGGCGGTGCTTGAAAAATCATCGCTCCGAGAATTTGCGTGACCGTGCTCAATCCCACCAACTATAGATTTACTGAAGTAGATCGGATCCTGGATGTGAAAACGGTACATCGTGTGAAACCCGGTTGCGTCGGGGTTTCCTTTCCGCGAGTAGCCGATGAAGGGATAATTAAATTCTTCCTGAAATCCCCATGCGTTTCCGAAATAGTCTTCGAGACCGGTGCCGTGAACGGCTGGCGGCCATTTTTCGCCATCCACAAACCACATGTCATCTCCTTCCGCCCAGGCGCCTGTCGCAAATCCCTGCACGTTTAGAACGATCCCAACTACCTGTCCTTTGCCGCTAGCGTCTAGAAAGATGTAATTATTGTCTCCGCTTGGATGAAGTCGATGAGTTTGTTCGGTTGGAATCGCTTTCGTCGGATTTTCCCGTCGCCATGTGGCGTGAAATCGTCCCTGACCAGCAACCGAAGCTGGCGATAGATAGACCTCGTAATCCACTTGATAGTAAAGCTGCTCCACATCCTTGGCGCCGTCGTTCGTAACTGTAACTCGCGCATGAGTTGCGAACGGCATGGGGAAATAACAGTTGAGGGCTCGATCCTGCACCGTCAATGGCAACGAATGCCACGTGTGATAAGTGCCAAATCCGGTGCCGAAGAAGTCTCCCAGCGGTACTTCTACGCTCGGATCGGTTTCACCGTCCCAGTACATGCGAAGTACAAGTTCACGCAGGTGGAACTCGCTCGGAGAATTAATTGTCATCCAGATATGGCGGATGGAGCCTGCGGCATCAGTATCTAGCAGGGTGAATGTCTGTCCTGCTTTGACCGGAACTGAATCGAAATAACCACCTTGGCGATCAAAACTTGAAGCGCGCTTGGTTACTGAATCTCTTAGGACAGAAATATTGCCAAGCGGCCCCTCATCTTGCGCAGCTGCAGTGAAGCATAGGAAGAATAGCAGCGTGGCAATCGGCACTACTTTGATGGTGGAAAACTTTGCGCTGAAGCTAAAGGAAGCGCGGACAATTGCAAAGCATCGTTGTATGAAGGTCATCGGAATCGACTTATCTTAATCTTGTGCCTGTTAGCTGGATATAGTCCTAACAGGTAAAGACAGGGAATTGACTCAGACGAATAAAGTAGCTGCCTGACTCTTAGCAACGGAATGCCTTCAGTTAGTTCAAGAAGGTGAGCTGTTCGAGCATCGGCAGTAACCGCATCAACTTCTTCGTCTGCATGAGAAAAGTTTTTTTTCAGCGTTTGCCGGAGCAAGCAAAAGACGGATCCCTGTTCGAGTGCGGAACGACTCCATCTTGAGGCTATTTTGGCCTGCAGGAAGCAGGTCTCCAAGGCTAGCGGGGTGTTCTCTCCAAGTCGTAATCGTTCAATTTGGGTGATGCGTTCTCCGGGGGGCAAACACAATTGTGCTCCGACAGCCTCATTATGTACCTTCATGAATCCGATAACTCTGGATCGCACAGTCACGCTGCCTTCGCGCATCTGCTCGGAATAACTAGCTAGTCGGTTGGGTTGAATTTGCGGCGATGCCACGACGGTGCCGCTCGGCTTTCGCACAACTAATTGTCTTGTGGCCAACTCCGATAACGCGTGGCGCGCAGTCATCAAACTTACTTCATAACGTTCCGCGAGCTTGCGTTCGGAATCGACCAGGTCGCCGGGCCCGAGGAGGCCGGAGTTAATTTGCCAAAGGATGTCCTCAAGAATTCTTTTGTAGCTGGGGATTCGTCTTTCGGGTTCCCGAGTCGTTTCCTGATGAATGTAGTCGGGAAGGTACACGGACTGCAGCATAGGTGCTTTTCGAGGCCTCGTCTGCGAAGTTAACCGGTAAGTAAGACGCTATCCGCAAACCTGCATGCCAAGCAGCCGGATGTCGCCAAAGGCTGTTCGCCATGCTTCGCGGGCAGAGACATGTGTTGTTTGTTGCTAAAACTGATATCTCAAGGCGAACTGAATATTCCGTTCCCCTTGAGACTGCGTAATGATTCCGAGCAGCGGTCCCACACCGACTCCCGGAGCATTCAATATCGGAGTGTTAGTAAAATTCGTTGCCTCGGCGCGAAATTCCAGCGCTCTGGTCTCGCCAAGCTTGAACGACTTCATCAGCGTTAAATCTGCGGTCGCGAGGCCGGGCCCGCGAATGACTCCTACTCCGCAGCTGCCAAACGTGCCAGGCGCAGGTGTGGCAAACGAATTCGGGTCGAACCACTGATATCCAATGAATTGTCCATTCACAATCGCGGGTTTTTTGCCGAAGACATGGGGTGGCGCAACACAATCGGCTCGTGCCCCCCATGAACCGGTGCCGGAAGCGTCGCCCGCAAAGATCGTGAGTGGGAAACCGGTGTGGAAACTCGGAACCAGACTTATTTGCCATCCGCCTACAACTGCATCTTCCACGGCATTCATGTTATTTCCATACGTGCGGCCGCGACCGAATGGAAGGTCATAGGTGAGAAAGCCAGTAAGTATGTGCTTTGCGTCGTAGAAGCAGGGTCCCCATTCTGCACCGGGATCATAGGTGTTTTGCCAGAATGACGACGCAGGTGCTCCTTGGCCGCCGTCACCGTAGTCGCCGATGCTGTCCGTCATGCATTGCGAAAGCGTGTAGGCCAGTTGACCCTGGAGTCCGTAGCTGAGCCGCTTTTGCAGAGTTACCTGCAGCGCCTCATATTCCTGGCTTCCACTAGAGGTGTAATCAAACGCCGTGCCTGCTTCTGCCACCAGTGACGGGTTGCCGGCAAGGTATGGGGAGGGGGAGGTCGTGCCGTCCGGGTTCAAGACTCGTTGCGTCAAAACTAATGGAACCACCTCATGGGTTGCACGCTGGCCGATGTAAGCGGCCTGCAAGGTGGTGCTATTGCCGAATTGGTGCTCGACCGCGAAGCTCCACTGATAGGAAGAAGCAGGTTGCAGATTGGTCGCCCAGAGATTAATCCTCGCTCCGACGAAAGGATCAGTGGTCCTGATCGGGTTCAAGCCTTGATCGAGGGTAGAGCCGGGAAGACAATCGGAGACGGTGCAGTTGGGCTCGTAGTTTTCGAAATGTGCGGCAAAAAATGGCGGATTAACCGGTAACCGGCCCGCATTCCCGCCGCCCTCATTGTAGGAAGAAATAGTGAAGGAGGACCGAACTACGGTACCGTCGATGGGAGTCCATGCTATTCCGATACGCGGCTGGTAGTTGCCGATTCCGTTGTATTGGTTATAAAGCGCGCGGCTGTTGCCATCTTGTCCGGCGAGCTGCACGACACCGGTGTAGAGTCCATAGTTCGTCTGTCGATTGTCGACTTCGGTAAAAGGAGTAAATACCTGGTAACGCAAGCCATAATTCACGACCAGGTTTCTCGTGACTCGCCAGTCGTCTTGCGCGAAGACTGAAAAGATGTTCGAGCGCTGACCCCACACCGCCTTTGGAGCGCCAACTTGCACGAAGCCGGCTAAACCCAGCATGAAGTCGGCTTCAGGCAATCCGCCCACTAGCCCAGTCGAAGGGTTTGGCCCGGAAGCGTCGTTATAGGAGGGACCGGCAGTGTATTTCCCGTCATATACAAATTGACCTGCAAGACCCTGTGCGCCTGAGACATAAGTGTCTAGTCGTTGACGAAAACCCTGGAACCCAAGATGCAACGTGTGACGGCTGCGGGTCAGCACCGCCGTATCTTCGTACTGGATCATGGTATCGCCGAAAATGTTTCCCACATCGGGGTTGCCAATTGCTCCGGCGAAGCCGTCGCCGCACAGGCATTGCTGCGCGAGAACGCTATCCGTGATGCCAGGAATTCCGAATGTTTGGTTCAGGTTTGTCCCCGCGTTATTAACTGCTCCAACCACGTTGTAAACGTAGTTGAAGCCAATACGAGCTTCGTTTACGAAGGTGGGACTGAAAGAGTGCGTCCAATTCGCAACCGAACTGACAGTAGGCGAATTGTTGTATTGTCCATACAAGAGCGGCAGGCTGTTCACGGAAGGGTTGTCAAGCCTGCTTTTCGAGAATCGGAATGACAGATGGTCGGCATTTCGCGGAGTAAGGTCAAGCTTCAAGTCTCCTTGATCGCCGATTACCTGCGTCGAGACGGTGTTGAACTGATTGTTGGTCAAATTCCCATTAATCGGCAACGGATAATACTTGGAGTTCACGATCGCGTTCGCAGCGGAGCTGAACAGATTCGAGGGGATCTGATTGTTGGCGAAGGGAGCGCGATTACCGCCGGCGTCAACGGAGTAAGGATTGTAAAGCTGAACCGCGAGCGCATTGCTGCCTGCCGGCGGCGCGTTGCAGACTCCACCCGTGAATCCCGTCTGACATAGCTGCGAGAAGTCGCCCGTCCGCTCGGCAGCGGTCATTACTGTAACCGCTGATGTCGATGCTGGCGTATCGAAACGCTCACCTTGATAATCCACGAAGAAAAACAATTTGTTACGAATGATTGGTCCGCCGAATGTTGCGCCGAATTCGTTCCAGCGGAGTTTCGCCTTGGGTGTACTCGTAAGATTATTCTGCCAACTGTTGGCATTGAGAGCATCGTTACGCAGGAATTCATAAGCGCTGCCATGAAACTTATTAGTACCCGACTTTGTCGTCACACTAATAATGCCGCCCATGAAGTTGCCAAACTCGGCAGGGGCATTTTGCGTCATGACGTTGAACTCCTGAACGGCGTCAATCGCGGGAGTATATCCGACAAGGTTGTCCGACATTTGGTTGTTGTCCAAACCGTCGAGCAGGAAGTTGTTCTGCTGTTCGCGATTTCCGTTGATGTCTGGCCGGCCGCTGCTGAAATTCGCCGTCGTCAATCCATTTTTGAAAGTCGATGGATCGGTATGGACGCTGCCGGCTGTTAGCAAAGTTAGCTGAATGTAATTTCGGCTAATGAGTGGAAGCGCTTCCGCTTCGTGAGAGTCGATCACGGTCCCAAGCTCTGTGGTTTCGGTCTGGAGCAGCGGTGGCGCTTCCGTCACCTGCACAGTCTCTGATATTGCTCCGGGTTTCAAACCGAAGTCGACCCGTGCCGTTTGATTGAGAACTAACACGATATCCGAGCGCTGGGCTGACTGGAACCCCTGGCACTCGACTTTGATGTCATATCTTCCTACCGGCAGACGCGGAAGGTTATATACGCCTTGTTCATTCGTTGATGCCGGCCATACGGTGCCACGATCAAGGTCAGTCGCGGTGATTTTTGCCGCAGAAACGGCGGCTCCGGTTGTGTCGGTCACAACCCCATTGATTGCGGCGCTGGCCTCTTGGGCTGCTGCTCGGGGCACAACGTCCTGAAAAAGACAGAAGGCGAGGAAGAATACACTCGCGCTTAACAGACTGGCGCCGCACAACGCGCTTCTATTCATTGTGAAGTCTCCTGTGATCGTGGCAAGTGTCCCAAATCGTTTACAGTGGGATTGACAGCCTAGCTTTTGGCCATCTTCAACTTGCCTCGGCTACTTATCTAAACGATTAGATTAAGTAGAGACAATGCTATATAGCAATCCAGTGCAGGGTGTCAAGACAAAAACTGATAACAATATATCTTATTTAATATCATAGGCTTACTCGGAAGGTGGGCCTCGGACCAGCGAGCCCTGCGTTTGGCAGTTGGAGCTCGGACACAGAATACGCCTTTAGAAACGATACGTTTATTTGGATATAGGCCAATTGGGTAGCCCCAGCGCTTGCGCAGAGGGAAGTGTGTGGTCTGCTTCCCATCGTGACTGGACTTCAGTGAACGTTTCACTTCGTTTGCTCCATAGCTGTGCGGCTACGTCATAGCGATTTAATATGTTCTCCAGCCAATATGGCCGATTCTCTTCCAGCCATACGTCTCGATATTCTTCCCGTAGATAGTTGTAACCTTGCTGCAGATCATCGCAGTGCCCGTCCGTACTGGTGATCAGTTCGAGTTCGCGGCCGATTTTGTCCCACTGTTTTTGATCCGCGGTTTGGGAAAGCGCACTCTGATATTCGTTGAGAATAGCAAGGGCGGATTGAAACTTGAAAGCGATGAAGTCCAAACGTCGAGCTCCCAAGTCCATTGCATCGATCGCTTCGGAGTTTTGGATGCTCGGGTCTTTTCGCACTTCTGCAATCAGTGTGAGCGCTCGCTCCGCGTGCATTCGTAAATCGTGTGCATAGGGCATTAATTTTTTCCCGGCAATCATCCCAGCGTCGCTCCAGGGATCTACCCAGAACAGCCCATCGGTCTCATCCCCAACGCCTGATTTAGTTAGGACCTCGTGCGCTGCGATCAATTCGCGCTCAACATCGTTGATGCGCCCGCTCGAATCATGGTGGAAACTGGGCCCGTAATCGTTCTGATATTGGGAAATGTCGCTCTGACCAGATTGCCACGCGGCTGCCGCGGCGAACAGCACGCCATACCAATTTTCCAAAAACAATCCTTCACCGTCGTCATACCACGACGTCATGAGCATACCCGTGCTGCCGAGTGCTTGTCCGTCGCGCACGAATCCTTGCACATTCAGCAGAGTCATCCCATTATCTGGATAAACCTGAAACCAGTTATTTGCTCCAGGCGAAACCCAGGTTTCCATGCCGGCTTGCTTGTAAGGTTGTAGCCATGGCATGAAACCACCTGGCTCGGGGCTGTAATGCCAGGCTACTGCGATCATGTCTTTGGGTAAGGTTTTCACCAGGTCCGGTTCATTCATTGCCATATCGCCCCAGAACAGCAGACGCTTATGCAGTGGCTCCAGCGCGGAATGGATCTGTTTGAGGAAGTCCACATATACTGCCCCGCGTCCTCTCTGTTGAACCTCGCTTGCAGTTTGACCTGCGCCAAGATCGAAGGTCTCATCCGCGCCGATGTGCACCAGGTCCGACGGAAAAACTTGTGCGAGTTCCTGAAACCATTGACGAATCATCGCCAGAGATCCGGGCTGAGCGGGAGCCAGGACCATTCCGAGCGGCGTTTCCGACAATTGCTGATATTCCTCAAGTGACAATAGATGGTGAAGATGTCCGAACGCTTCCTGCTGGGGAAGAATGGTGACGTGATACTGCGCCGCGTAGCGGACCAACTCCGCCGCCTGTTGCTGAGTTATGACTCCTCCAGGAAGTCCGGCAAGTGGTGTGCTGTTATAGCTGAAGGCGTGTTCGAAATAGGGCGAATAAATATTGATCTTGTAGGCCGCGAGAGTCTGAATCTGACGCTTTTGAAATTCCAATGTCGGCACCGGACCGCGCGAGAGGTCATCGTCAACTGCTCGATAGCGCATAGCCGGCCAATCGCGAATCTGTGCCGTATGTAGACTTGCCGTTTTGCCATTTCCCTCGATCAGTTGCTTCAAGGTTTGTACGCCATAGAAAATCCCCGCACCACTCGCGGCGATAACATCAACCATGTGTCGATGATTGGTTATCGCATACCCTTCGTCGTGCATTGCCGGCGTAAACGAGATTCCGTGTTGGGAAAGAATCCTCTTCGCCTGAGGCTGATCGGCGCGGATTAATTTCACTATGACACTGGCTTTGGCGGGGGAGGCAGCCGCAATTCCGCGGTTCCGTAGTTCTTGTGCGAGATCGTGTGCGGCGAACCTGTCATCTGCAAAGTTATTGGTGTTCACAACGGCCAGACCACTCGCGAGCGACAATTGATCCCCGGCAAAAACTTCTCGCGGTCGAGGAATCAAGTGCAAATTGTCGGACGCGCTGCTGCAGACAGGGGCAAGAATTAGGGCAAAAACACCGGCCAGATGAACTAGTTGCCGATTGATTGCTGCCTTGCTGGAAAAATCCTGATGCATCATTCTTTTTGTAGGTTCCTGTAGACAGTTTTGAAACGATTCGTATAATGACATGGCGACGCGAAAGACATAAAGAGAAAATTGCGGATATTGCGGAGTTTTTTGGCGGCAATGACCCCTGTGAACCCCCGGAGTGAAGGTAGTGAATCGTTTCGAATTAGATCGGGCACGCCCGTTCTGGCTTTTGCCCTGGTAACCATGTCATTTGCTGCATTCGCCCAAGATACTAACTTTCCGCCCGAAGGGGCATTCATCCCGACGCCTTCCTGTCACCTCCAGAACAATACAGACACGCCACTCCGGGCCTGCTCGCAGGCCGAAATTGCAGCGTGGCGAAAGGACGTGGAGCACTGGCGTAAAGAGCATTTACTTCGCATCGGCTATAACGGCGATCAGTATGAGCGACCCGAACTGCGTTGGACGCAGAGCAACTATATTCAAGTTCAAATGATGGTAGAAGACCGCTTTTTCTATGATCCAGCCAAGGGCAAGTACACGGTGGATCGCTATCTCGATGATCTCGAGAAGCGTTATGGAGGAATCGATTCCGTTCTGATCTGGCACGTCTATCCGAATATTGGCGTGGATAACCGCAATCAGTACGACATGCTTCGTGCTATGCCGGGCGGGTTGCAGGCGCTGAAGGAGGTAGTCGCAGATTTCCATCGGCGCGGGGTGCGCGTCCTCTTCCCGGAAATTATCTGGGACCAGGGCACCCGCGACGAAGGTAAGGCCGATTGGCAAGCCGTGGCGGACCTGATGAGCGAAATCGGCGCAGATGGAATAAACGGCGACACTCTTTTCGGTGTGCCGCGGGTGTTCCGAACAGCGTCTGATCAAGTCGGCCATCCACTGGCTCTCGAACCCGAAGGCCCTCCCGCAGATGAAGCTTTGGCCTGGAACAATTTAACCTGGAGCGACTTGAACACGTCGTTCTCTCCTGCGGTCAACCGAACGAAGTGGCTCGAGCCGCGTCATATGGCGCACATTTCCGATCGCTGGAACCGGGACAAAACCGATGACCTTCAGGTTGCGTGGTTCAACGGTATCGGTTATCTGAGCTGGGAAAACATTTGGAGCATTTGGAACGGAATTACGCCACGCGATGGGGAGGCGATCCGTCGTGTCGCGACCATGGAACGTACGCTCTCGCAATTTCTGGTGAGCGACAGTTGGGAGCCGTTGGTTCCCACTCTTCGTTTTGGAGTCTTCGCTAGCCGTTGGCAACGTGACGACGAAACGCTATGGACCGTCGTTAATCGCAATGAGTACGACGTACAAGAACGGCAGTTAGCTATTCCACACGAAGGCCCGATGCGCTATTTCGACTTGTACCACGGAGTCGAGTTAGAGCCGCAACGCGAAGGCTCAAATGACGTTCTGGCCTTTAACTTGGAAGCGCACGGTTTCGGTGCGGTACTGGCAACTCCGCGAGAGCCGGATAGAAACATTCAAGCGCTGATGATCAAAATGGAGCAATTATCAGCGCGTGCCCTGAGTAGCTATTCAAAGACTTGGGAACCTCTGCCGCAGCACATGGTCGAAATTGAAAAGACGACATCTTCTTCGGACAATTCACGGGACCGGATAAAAATTCCCGCGGCTGATTATCTGTTCCGAGTTCACGGAATTGAAATCGAGGGTGATGACAACGCGGGAGTCGATGTGCAATATCCGTGGGAATCGACAGCCCAAAGATTTCATGAGCATAAACTTCACATACAGCCGTTCCAAATCGACAAATATCCGGTGACAAATCGAGAGTTTCGCCAGTTTCTGGAAGCAGCGAAATACGATCCGCAAGATAAAGGCAATTTCTTAAAAGATTGGACGAATGGCGATTTTCCCGCGACCTGGGAGAAAAAACCTGTCACATGGGTTTCGCTAGAGGATGCCCGTGCTTACTGTGGGTGGGCGGGTGCTCGCTTGCCGCATGAGTGGGAGTGGCAGTACGCCGCACAGGGAAACGACGAGAGAGTCTACCCGTGGGGAAATTCCTGGAACGCTTCAGTAGTTCCCCAGCCGGATACAGGCCGCACGCTGCGCGGGCCCGACGATGTCGGAGCCCACCCGCAAGGCGCCAGCCCATTCGGCGTTATGGACATGGTTGGCGATGTCTGGCAATGGACCGACGAGTTCGAAGATGAGCACACGCGAACCGCGATTCTACGGGGGGGCTCTTACTATCAACCGCAAGGTTCAATGTGGTACTTCCCGCAGGCATATCGAGCAGATGAGCACGGGAAGTTGTTGCTGATGGCTCCCAGCAAAGACCGCGCTGGCACGATTGGTTTCCGCTGTGTCGCGAATGTGAACTGAGATGAGCTGGCAAAAACCACCCAAATCATCATCCACCTCTTGCGTGGCCAGGGACGCTCTGCTTGTGCTTTCGTGTCTCGTTTTCTTTTCGGCATCCGCTCTCAGTTGGTCTCCATATTCCTGGGCAACTTACTACGCCAAAAAACGCAGCCACCCAATCACGATCGATGGCGATCTGGCCGACTGGAAAGATGTGCACGGATTCAGCATGGGTCAGGAGAAATTCTTTTTCGTCGGCCAGGGAATGTCGTCCAGAGAATGGAAAGGGCCGCAAGACCTTTCAGCCACATTTAAGGTGCAGTGGGACGAACAGTTCGTTTACATAGCTGTTGAAGTGATCGACGATGTAGTCGTCGAACCGCATGGATCGCTTGCCCCCGGCACTGACACCGGTTCCTGGGACGACGATAGTGTCGAGATCATGCTGGATAATGACGGTTGCGAGAAGTCGCGCTACTACATTGGCGATCCACTGCATCACGAATTTCACTTCGTCTACAGCGCAACCCGTCCCCTCGTCTTCGATAATTTCTGGAAAAGCTCCCCTGGCGCTCCACAACCGATGTTTCGTCTGCCTAATGGCTCAGAAGAGCCTCTCGCTTATTCCGGCGAGACGATGGCGAAAAATGAAGTGACCAACCTATTTTCCGCTCCACCGTACAACGGAAGCTATGCCTTTAAGCGGACGGCTCGCGGTTACAACCTGGAGATACGCATGGCTCTGCCCGGAGCAAAAATGGTGCCCATCAACGAGGGCGGACATGTGATTGGCTTTGACGTGGCTATTAACGACAACGATCGTGGTTACGGGGCTTCAAAACAACAATTGCACTGGTCTGGCATGAACGAAATGTTCTGGCGCGACTCTCGTTTCTTTGGACAACTGATTCTCCTCAATAACTAAATACGCGTAACTGAGACAAGCGACAGCGCTCAAACCGAATCCGATATGAAAAGACGCTCTTTCATTCAGGCGATTGCCTCCACTTTTCCTGCACAAGCACTGTCGCGCACGATCTCTGCACCGGATTTCTCTGCCATCAATGTTCCGAATGGGAACTATCAACCCGGTCGAATTGTGAATGAGTACACCGCCCTGCTTCCTGGCGAGAAGGAGTTGCTCGAAGAAAAGATAGAAGTTCGCGGTATCAACGCTGAGTTGCAGACGGTCGATGTTTCTCTACCCGAAAAACGCACGCTAACGGCTAGCCAAACGGTGCATGGATGGAAGTTGCTTGCGATCTTACCTTGGCACAACGGTACAGCAACGGCAGTTTTTGAGAAGCACGTTACACATCGTGGCGCACTCGCTTTCATTTCGGCCGATCGTGAACTCGCGAGAATTCCGAAATATGTAGGTCATTTAAGAAAAATCCGGCCGAGGCAGACGAACACCCTTCACGGGCTCAAATTTGAACGTCCCGCGAAATTTATTCCCGGCCCCGACACGCTTGGCGAATACATTCTGCAATCGTCTGAAGACCCTTGTTACGAAAATGTTGCCGCCCTAGGTCCGGAGTACACCGGCTGGACGCTGGTTTCCGATGACGGCGTTGGCGGAATGAGATCTTTATGGCTTGAGCCCGATGGGAAGACTCGGCAGTTTGGAGCCGACCCCGAGAATCTGTGGGCGCCAGATGTGAATGGGCGTCTGTTCGATCCCTCACGCCTTCTGGCTCTTCCTTATCTCTACGCTTACGTCCCCGGCTACAGCAAGCGCACTATGCTTGGCGGCTATTTGCCGGCAGCTGACATAGGCGTTTGGAATCCGCAAACGGGACTTGGGTACGAAGTCATGATGGTTCTGTCTGGAGCGGGCGAGAGAAAACCGATTGCCCGAGTTCGCGCGATTCTGCCTGCCGATCAAAGCGGAGCTTTTCGGGAATTTCCTGACGTTACCGCGCCCAGCATCGCTGACGGCGAGATGGATCGATACTGGAATGGAACCGCTGCCGAATTTTATGACTCTCTGCTCGGGCTTTGGCAACGATGGAATGATTTCTTCGACCGGGGCACACAAGTCGAGATTCCCGATGAGTGGCTCTCAAACGCCGCCAAGGGGGGAATTGTACTTAGCCGCTGTAGTTATCGTGGCCTTGAGCCCAGTTATCAAATTGGAGAAGGCGGATATACAAAGATCCCCGAGCGCAGCCATGCGCTTTTTCCTGTTGCGCACTATGAATTTGTGTGGGCACAACAATTGTGGAATCTTGCCGCACAGGTCGAACCACATTTCCAGCATTACCTGTCTCAGTACATTCTTCCAGATGGCAACTTTCTGTATTGCACGCAGGACCAAGTCGAGGCGCCGCTCAATACGGGCGTGTTCCTCCAGAATTCGGCACGTGCATACGACTACACCGGCGATACCGCAGCCTTGCGTGAACGATTACCCGTTCTGCGAAGAATGATCGGCTTCGTGATGAAGCGTTACGAATACGCCAAGGCAAGGTTTCCGGGAAATGACCCGCGGCACGGGTTAATTTGGGGCTCTCCTGAAGCGGATAACGGTAGCACTTCGGATGATACGCCCGATTCCCACTCTTATTACTATCAAAACGCCGCCTGGATTTGGCGCGGACTTAAGGAGCATGGTCGCTGTTTGCAACGTGCTGGGAAGGATGAGGCTGATCCGGCGCTTGCGGCAGAAGGTCAGCAAATTTCAGAGCTGGCCCAGCAGGTGCGCACTGATATCGAACGATCCCTGCAACTCACTCTCGAATCTCGTAATGCTGAAATGAAGGGTGCGGGTATTACGCCGTTCGCAGCATTCGACGTGAGTCGTAAGCTTTCCCAGCTATCGAGCTACGAGAATCACCGCTACATGATGGATTGGTGGACGGCGGACTGGGGTAATTCGGAATTAGATGAAGGGCACTTACGTCATCGTGCATTGGCTGGGTTGGAAATCTTGGGAATGAATGTTGCGCGTGACAAAATCTACGGTGCGGACAGTGGTTCATTGCTCACGGCAAATTTCATGGAGCACGGGACGCTGGCGGCTCGCATTCGTAGCAGCGATTACCGGCCATTTCTGCTGACGCTCTACTCGAACCTTTGTTATGCAATGGACTCGGGCAATAGTTTTGCACCCGAAGATGCATTATTGCCCGGCGGTTTCGCCGGAGAAGGCGTCGCTTGGAATTGGTCTCCGGTTGTGAACAGTGTGTTGCAGCCGACTATGGGTCTGCGTTGGTTGCTGTGCTGGGAAGAGAGCGACCGCGACATTATTCATTTACAAAAAGCAGCGCCTAAACACTGGTTTCAAGGTGGCAACCGAATCGTCGTCAAGAATTGCCCTACGCGGTTCGGAGCGATCAGTTGGTCAACGGAATCCCAAGTGATACGGGGCACAAACACGTGGAACATCACTCTTCAGTTATCTACTTCGGCCACATTTCAGGCCGACATTGTGGTTCACATCCACGCGGCCGACGATCAGCTGCTTAGAACTACGAACCTGGGACGAATTGAGAAAAACTCAGTTGTGATTCCCGCAACTAGTCTTGTCGGGAAAAGCAAAATCCACTTGCAGGGAACGTCCTGAAGTTCAGAAGCGATCGAGGATGGCCTCGTTTAAGTTTGTGGGACCAGTCATTAGCGACCCCGAGGTGAAGACCGTAATTTCTCGTGCACCTCGCCATGGTTTCGACGCCCAAAAGGTCGTGACCCGCACATCGATCCTGGGAGGACTACAAATACGACTTGGAAAGGTCGGGGGCATGAACTCGCAGATTCGTTCGGAATTCCTGCGTATCACAAGTGATCTCAAACGAATCGTGCTCGAGACTCTCGCCTTATGAATGCTCAATCTCGCCGCCCGTTGGTTTTGCCCCAATCAGAGGCAATGCCCCCGGGGAGTGCGAGCTTGACGTACCCGCAATGGGACCCGCAATGATTTCTTCTTTCACGTCTCGTCAGGTACTTAGCGGCAACCCCGTGACCTGTTAAGTAGTTGAAGGTATTGAATAAGGGGAATCTGAAAAAGCTGGCGTTTACCTAATGCGGCCGCTCCTGGAACGTGTGGTTAGAAACGGGAGCATCGGGTATTTGGACGCTGCCGCGACCGGGCAGAAGCCTACAATTCTCCATGCGTTCAGAATCACGCGTTATGCCACTGCTTTTCAACATTACGACTCCTCAGTCGATCCCGACTGAGTTACTGAACCTCTATCCAATTTCAATCTAGTTAACCAGGCCCGTGGCGGAACTGGCATACGCAGCTGCCTCAAGAGCAGCCTTTCTGTGAATTCAAATCCCACCGGGCCTACCAGAATTCTGTCGTTCTTTGACAATTCAACGGAGAGTGGGCCGGACGGTAAGGCACTTGTCTGCTAAACAAGGGTTCTCGCAAGAGGCTAGCGGGTTCGACTCCCGCACTCTCCGCCATTGCGGAAGGTACTGCTGAATGGTCGGCAACTGGTCCTGAAAACCAGAGCGTCGTGATGAGCGACGGGCGTTCGATTCGTCTACCTTCCGCCAAGTTTGCACAGGGTGCGTGAGCCCGGCCGAAACGGACCGGCTGTAACCCGCTCCCCAAGTGGGACGCGGAGGTTCAAATCCTCCCCTGTGCACCATGTGCCAGCGTGCGCGAATTGGAATAGCGGCCTGTCTTAGAAACAGGTGTTTGAGAGTTCGAATCTCTCCGCTGGCACCAAATTCTCTCGGAAGAAGGAGCCCGAGTGGCGGCGATATGGCCTAGAGTTCTAGTGCCTCATTGAACATTTGTTGCACTACACCATTCGCCGCTCCATGCAACGGATGTTTCTGCTGGAGCAAAAGGATTTTGTCCTTAAATTCGCCCGCAAGACCCGGACGAACTCTTTTCATGGCAAGGAGCGTTCTTGCGAACAAAAGCCTGGTCCCAACATTCTCTGGGCATGCGACGCACAACTGTAGGTTGCCGTCGATGATTTCTCGCTCGCCATTCAAAAAAGAAGGACCGACACCGTCCATGCCCGCACATCGCACAGCAAGCAACTGTTCTAATCTCAAGAGGTACGCTGCGAAATTGACTCCGGTGGGCACTCGATAGAGAACAGGAGATACCCGACTCTCTAGTTGCGCGGGACCGGCGATCAACAAGAGTAGGCGCTGTGCAAGGTCGAGTACAGCATGTTCAGGATTGGCGGGCTGGAAGGAAGCGCTTAGGTGCCCGAGACTCTCCCGGTTGCTCGACCGGACCATTCGCAATTCAATAGTCCAGGGTTCGGTGTCAGCCTTCAGATGAATAACAATAACGAAATCGCTCTTCATCGGCGCTTGCAAGGAATAGGCAGCGGCATCCTCATCTCGCCAAGGTGCTCCGCTTAGAACAAACCCAGAGGATTTTCCCGTCACCCACGGTGCCAAGGTTTGAACTCTAGCAGTGGTCTTGAACCATATCTGTTCCGCCAGGAACAGTGGCAATGCTCGACTCATGCGGCCAGGAGCATCGGCGATCTGTAGTTGCACATGCTCCGATTTTTTCGGCACTTCTGCGCTGAACCCCTAAAAAGCTAATAGCAGGCGCATCTTGGCCTTTGACTGGGAAGAGAGCGGCATCAGGCGCGGAGGGCTTAAGCCATACTGGACCATCAATCGTTGCAATCGCCACATTGAGACGCGGTTGGTCGGGAACCATGGTGTGCTCAATTCGGGCTTTTGCGATTTCAGTGTCCCAAAAACTTAAGGTCTGCTTATAGTCGGGTCGTTTGAGTGCATAGAGCTGGTCGAGAATCTTCCGCGCGGGTTCAATCTCGCCTAAGTCCAAATGAGCCTTGATCAGATTGTTGCCAACTTGAAGACCGTGCCGATCGGGAACGAATCGCGATTCTGTGAGCTCAAGCAGTTCTCTCAGGTATCCGTGTTTGCCGAGGTCTCCGCTTATCTGCATCAGGAGATCTGCGGGTATAGGGTCCTCAATACGAGAAAGGCTTTCGCGATAGTAGCCGAGAGCTTTGGCAAAATCGTGGGCGTCGAGGGCGGCACGCGCAAGCCATAGTTGTGCCCGCCAACTACCGGTAATGGCAGCCACACGGCGCAGCGCATCTTGCCCAGCGACATCTCCAGATCGCTCTCGATGGATCGCTGCGTACCAGCCGAGTCCATTCTCTTGGTTTGGATCAATTTCGAGTCCGTGCCACAGCGTTTCCTCTGCCTTCTGAGCCTCGTTGCGAGCGGAATAGATTTTGGCGAGATTCGTCAGGAGATATCCTTCCTCACCATGTTGTTTTATGTAAGAGCGGAGAATGCTTTCAGCCTCGTCGAGGCGATTGTTTTTCATCAAAACAATGCCATAAATGCAGGCCCCGCGCGCCGGAGTCAGATCGATGCGATAGAGGTGTTCAGCAGCATCTATTATGTCCGCGTGAAATCCATCGTTCAGTGAACCGACAATGATGCCATAAAGCTGATCGGGGTTATTCCAGTTCGATTTGAGAGTCCCAGGCAACACGCTTTTACGCCACTGCTCTTTAGTAATAAAAAGCTCCCGGCCAAATTCATCGAACACCGGAATGAGGTTCGGGTCAGTGCGTGGGTCGGGTTTTGCAGAAGAAACAGGCCCCGATGAATGGGCCATCGCTTGTGAGGCATCGGCAGGTTTTTTCTTGCTGAACAGTCCCATTCTTCTCTCGATCAAAAAGATGCTTCACAATAGCACGAGCGCTTTTGATCTGATCCGGTCGTTTTGTGGTGGGCGAGACTAGAGCCTCGGATCGACAGGTTCGCTTTCCAGGGCAAGAACTCCAAACACGCACTCGTGAACGCGGCGAAGCGGTTCCTTGTGAACGAAACGCTCCAACGCTTCTATTCCGAGCGCGAATTCGCGAAGAGCCAGCGATCGTTTCGCACCCAAGCCTCGGCTCTTCAGCCGGCTTAAATTCTGCGATAGCGTGTATTCGGGGCCATAGATGATTCGCAGATACTCACGCCCTCTGACTTTTACGGCTGGTTGAGCCAAACCCTTCCCACCTTTTGCGATGAAGTCGAGAGGCTTCACCACGATGCCCTCGCCACCACGCGCCGTGAGTTCCTCCCACCACTGAATGCCTTTGGCTTGGTCGTCAGCGTTAGTCAAATCGACGACCTGGAACGGCGTTGCTAACAATAGCTCGGGGTCCGCTTTGCAGATTCCGGCGAGTGTTTCCATGTGCCAGATGTGGTCTTTCGAGGTGTGCACTGCACCCTCACTGGCGAGAATATGAAAAGGTGCGAGCTTAAGATCTGCGAGCGAGTTTACCGTCCAGCAGTATTGCCGGTAGGCATCGACGTATCGCTCAGCCGCTTCACCACGCTGCTTGTAGCTTTCTAGAAGCGAAGCCGCTTCCGGAATTTGTTGTGCCTGGTTCAACGCCCCGATCGCAGCTGGCAATGCCGCTCGCGCCGCCGCGCCGGTCGTCGCGTACTGCTGTCGCAACAACTCTTGCGCTTTGGCGGACCATGGCATGAGTTCGCAATCGAGGCAAACCCAGTCGGTTTTGAGAGACTCCCAAATTCCGGCTCGTTCGATGGCGCTACGCACGCGCTCGAGAAATTGGCACTCCAGCGAAGGATCATTGAAGAACCGGCGTCCCGTTCGCGTGTAACAAACACCAATTTCTGGCTCAAGGATTCCGAAGCGCTTTCGTGCCGTGTCCGTATCGCGACAGATCACAACTACAGCCCTCGATCCCATGTGCTTTTGCTCGCAGACGACTTTATGCACTCCTTCGTGGAAGTAGTAAGCAAATGCTTCTTCGGGATGCTCCAGCAGATCGTCGCGCTTGCTCGTCGCACACGGGGACATCGTCGGTGGAAGATAAATCAACCACTTCGGATTTGCCGCGAAACGACTCATCACCTCAAGAGCTGTCGTGGCATTCTCTTCGCGAATGGTGATGTTCCGGTGAAGCCGGGTGTGAATCAGTCGCTTACCTAGAACGTCTTCGATATCGAGCAAATCGTCTTGTTGCTGCTGCGCACTGAGGACCGGTGCGGCCTCTGTCGGTGCCAGGAATGGCTTTGCAGATTCGTAATACGTCCTCAGCGCCGGAATAGAAATCAACTCGCGCTCTGGGTACCGGAGGGCGGTCAATTTGCCGCCGAAGACGCATCCTGTGTCGATGTTGATTGTTCGGTTGAGCCATTCCGGTTCTGCAACGGGCGTGTGACCGTACACGACCATTGCTTTGCCGCGGTATTCCGCTGCCCAGTTGTAGCGCACGGGTAGTCCATATTCGTCCGTCTCTCCCGTGGTTTCACCATACAGCGCAAAGTCGCGCACTTTGCCTGAACCGCGTCCCTGCATCTCCTCTTTCATTCCGGCATGGGCGACAACGAGCTTTCCATCATCGAAGACATAATGACTTACAAGATCGTCCAGGAACGTGACGACCTGTTTCTTAAACTCCGGACTCTCTCCGTCGAGTTGCGCGATCGAGTCTGCAAGTCCGTGCGTCAGCTGCACGTCGCGCCCTTTCAGCTTCCGCATCAGCTTCATGTCATGGTTGCCGGGAACACAAAATGCTGTTCCTTCATCAACCATTCTCATGACGAGCCGCAACACTTCTGGAATCCTCGGTCCGCGGTCTACAAGATCACCAACAAAGACAGTCCTTCGACCATCAGGTGGAATTGCCCTGGGGCCTTCAGGATTGTCTTGGAGTTGATAGCCGAGGCTTGCCAGAAGAGTGGTGAGCTCCTCATAGCACCCGTGAACATCCCCGATGATGTCGAAGGGGCCATGCTCGTGCTTCAGGTTGTTCCAGAGCGGCTGCCGCGTAATCTCGACAGCGGAAACTTCCTCCGAGGAGGACAGAACGAAGACGTGACGGAACCCTTCCCGCCCTAATCCTCGAATTGAACGGCGAAGTTGCTGAGATTGGTTTCGCACAACATGTGGACCGAATTGCCGGTCGGGACGGTTCTGGTTGCGCTCGTGACAGATCTTTTCCGGGATATTCAGCACAATTGCGACAGGCAGAACGTGAAACTCGCGGGCCAACTCGACCAGCGGTTTGCGTGATTCCCGCTGCACGTTGGTCGCGTCGACTACGGCAAGTCGACCACTAGCGAGCCTCTTCCGCGCAATGTAATGCAGCACGTCGAATGCATCGTTTGTTGCTGCCTGAGCATTCTCGTCATCCGATACAAGTCCGCGACAGAAATCGGAAGAGAGGACTTCTGTAGGCTTGAAGTGAGCGCGAGCGAAGCTCGACTTCCCGCACCCGGAGGGTCCAATCAGCACTACCAGCGAAAGTTCGGGGATAGTGATCTTCACGAGTGCTGCCTCCGGGCTGCATGGTCGTAGGTAGTGCGGCGAAGCCGGACCAGAAGGTCGGACAGCGCCGCCCTTGCGCTCGGGGCCTCAGGCAGATGAGATCGCTCCGACGCAGCTTCCAATTCACATCGCAGCCGCTCATACTCGCCACGGTGTGCGTCAACATCGGCATCCGCCAAAGTTGACTGTTCTTTGCCAGAGCTCTTGCGAGCGATTAACTCCGAGATGCCGGTCAAGCGATATTCCTCATTGAGACGGACGAGATTCGCTTGCACTTCCCCCGTCTGCACCAAATGGATACCGGTAAGCAGCACACGATAGGTGTACAGCAGAGGCTTGATCCGTCGGGGTTGCTCTTTCTCAAACAGTTCCCATTGGGTGGCCGCAAATCCTAAATAATGATGAGAATGGTAGCGAGTGATGCAGCCCTTCGCGATTTCCTTCAATTCCTGGTGCTCCGGCGAAGTGTGGACAACCAGAGGCGAGTACAGTTGTTCCAGCACGTAACCGTTGCGCTTGAGAAGTAGGCCGAAGAATTTGCGGGCGTCGTGCGTCACCAGATCGAGCTCGACTCCACCCTCTTTTTGTTCCCGCTCAATTGTTTCCTGAGGATCAAACAGCCCGAGTACCTCGTCTGCGGGCAAAAGATGGACGCCACGCAGATCCCAATCAGAATCTGGCGAAGCGAAGCCGTAAAGGTGCGCACCACTGACGGTTGCAAATATCAGTGGATACGGATGATCGGATACGGCTTGGCTTACCTGAACCGGGACTGACAACGTCATCGCACCATGCTCCTTCTGGCCCGCACCAAGAACTCGTTAATTCGCTGATAGTCAGGAGTCGCGGGTAACTTGGTCGTCTCGTACGCCTGGTTGAAACACTTGTGCAGTTCCAGCCGCCAAGCATTGACTTCGTCCCACGCAATACCGCCACGACGGATGGCCAGCAGTTTGTCTCGGTGCTCTTCGACCGAAAGCGGTACGAACCCTTCTCGCAGAACGGTAATACCCGAAAGGAGAAGGCGAATCAGATGCATTGCATGTTTCCACTTGATTTCGCCTGCTGCGCGCCAGTCCTGTTCCAGCTTCTTGAACTGCGAGAGGACGTATCCGTTGTAGGTCTGATACACCAGGCGCGAGAGAAAAGCCTCGCGCATGTTGAGAAGCTCACTTGCCAGCTCCGTCTTAGTCTCCACCAGTGGCGTGTAAAGGCATTCCAATACGTTGGGGTTCGCTTTCAATGCCAGTACAAGGAATTTCTGCAACTCCCAGTAGACTTCTTCCGATTCAGGATTCTCCAATTGTTCAGGAACCCCATAAAGAGACCATTGCAGATCGGCAGGAGGCAGATAGATGCCCCTGCGGTCCACATCCGATTCTTCGTGGCTCAACCCGTACGCATGTGATCCGACGATGCAGCGATAAATCACAAACTCATAGAGGTCGAATTCTTTGAGCACGCGATCCCGGTCACCCAATGGTCCAGTCTTGACGTGCTTGAGTAACGAGAATTCGTGCCGACGCAGATTTCCCTCCGCGCCGTCTGGAAAGCGCACGCGATAGGCATGAGTCGAGTCGGCAGGAGTTTTGATGAGTTCGCCGACAATGCCTTTCGGCAGGGGCGTCCCGCCACCTGAGGGCACGACCTCAACACGAGTCACGACCTGGGTGCCGATCGGCACAATGAGATTGGGGTGGCGTTCACGCACGATCGAATACTCCCATCTGAGTCGGCGCGCCAACTTGAGAATCTTCTTCGCCCACCGGGAGAAAGCGAACTGTGTATCCGAAACGTTCTGCCATCCGACCGGACCAACCCTGAAATTGTTCCCGCGTCCATTCGAAGCGATGGTCTTTGTGGCGGAATTGCCCCGCAGGCAGAGTGTCGAACTTGACGTTGTACTCCGCGTTCGGGGTCGTCACGATGACCGTCTTGGGGCGGGCTGACTCGAATAGGACTCGTTCGAACGCTGCCAGACGCGGCGGATCAAGGTGCTCGATGACTTCCACTACTGTCGCCGCGTCATAATCTTCCAAACGCTTGTCGCGGTACATCAACGAGCCGTGGATCAGCTTCAACCGTTCTTTCTGCTTCGTTGGCATGCGGTCGAGCTTTAGTCGCTGGCTGGCGATCTCGAGGCTGCGATAAGAAACGTCCATGCCAACAATTTCGGCCAACGACTTCTCATCAAGTAGTGCTCGCAGAAGTTTGCCTTCGCCGCACCCCAGGTCCACGACTCTCTTTGCCCCCACAGAGCGCAACACCGCAACAACGGCGCCCATTCGCTGCTGCCAGAGACGGATCGGCTCTTCCACTTTGATCTCTTCCTGGGCATGGGCTTCTTCGGCCGCGTCGGGATCTGGATTGTCTTCCTCTGTTAAGCGTGCAAGGGCTTCCCGCGCCAGTTGCCGCTGCCGCGGCAGATATCTCCTGACGATTGCTTCCTTATGCGGATGTGAGACAAGCCAACCCTGCCCCTTGCGCAACAGTTTCTCCACTTCGTCCTTGCCGATCCAATAATGCTTTTCGGCATCGAGAACCGGTACGAGCACATAAAGATGATTGAGTAAGTCCTTCAACCGTACCGTGCCTTGGAGTTTTACGGCGTAATACGGCCCGTCACCCCACTCGGGGAACTTCTCATCTAGCGGATGGTGCTCGATCGTGACCGTGTATCCCAAAGGCTCGAAAAGTTCTCTTATGAGCGCCTCTCCTGCGCGACTGCTCACCACTGCCAAGCTGGCGACGAGTGGAATGGCCTCGTCGGCCAATTCCTGTCGCCCCTTGCTGCGTCCTGTCATTGCAGTCCCCAGAGTGCGTCCCATTGCAACGCTGAGAAATGAAGAAAGGACATACGGACGATCATTCACGTATTGATCAAGCGTTCCGCATTCGTGCTGTCCTCGCTTTCCGCGAACCAGGCCGACCGGATCCACGTCAAGCAGCAGCGCCGCCGTGCATCGCTCAGGTGTGGCTTCGGGATAAAACAGATGAGCTTTCCCAAACGACATTTCGAAGGAATGCACTTTCGAGGGATTCTTGTGCAACAAGTACCCCAAGTCGGTCGCTGGCTGATGCGTCGTTGTGATCGTCAAAAGCATGGTCGCGATTATACGGGTGTGCTATCCGCGGTCTTTCGTGCGTTAATGATCCGCCCTTGCGTGTGTTCGTCAGATGCCGCAACGCAGATCCATCTGCTGTCGATGTTCCGGAAACCATAGAAGATCGGCGAATGAGACTTCGACCACACAGTATTCACGGCTACCTGTTTGTGTTTCGCAGTCCTCGCCGGAACCGCCACTCGCAGCACGACATGTTTGTTGCCAAAGAACCTATCGACCTGTTTCCAGTGTTCACCATCGAAAGATAGGACTACAGACCAATCGAATTCGGGCGGTCCGGGCCAGCCATTGGCGGAATATCCGACCGGCCAGGCGAACCCTCCAGCCTGTGTCCAGCGTGCTTGATGTGGTCGCCACCAGTGAGAACACACTCCAATCCTCAAGAACCAAGGCTGTTTTCCATGTACATCGGCGCGGTATCGTTCTTCGAATTCTTCGCTAATTACATCCAGAATTGCCTTCCACGCCTCTGGATCATCTTGTGGGGTGAGATTGTCTAGAACGTAATTGAGTAAGATGAGTTCCGTTGCCATGTTCAGATCCAGGTCTATATGTGTTGGTCCGGGTGGCAGGAGTTGAACCTGCGTGGACATGCTCCCAAGGCATGTGGGTGGCCGCTACCCTACACCCGGACGTTGGTGGCTCGTCACGGAATTGAACCGTGTCCACCGGCTTTTCAGACCAGCACTCTTCCGTCGAGTTCACGAGCCAAAATCTGGTGGACGGTGCGAGAGTTGAACTCGCATTTCACGGGTGCAGGCCGTGGGTAATCCCCTTATACGAACCGCCCAATTGGGGCGAGATGAGAGAATCGAACTCTCGTGCCTGGGGCCACAATCCAGTGCCTAAGCCATTCGGCCAATCCCGCCATACAACATCTGGAGCTGGTCGAGTGAATCGAACACTCGTCGGAGAGGTACAAGCTCTCTGCACTGCCACTGTGCTAGACCAGCAAACTATGGAGCTGGCACGCAGCCTCGAACTGCGGTCGGGCGCTTATTGTGCGCCTGCTCTTCCCGTTGAGCTATACCAGCGGAGCTGGCGCGGCGATTCGAACGCCGATCACGGACTTACGAAGCCCGCGCTCTTCCTACTGAGCTACACCAGCGAAACACTCTGGAGATGGCGGGGAGAATTGCACTCCCGATGATCTGTTTTCCACCCCACCGAACGAAAACCGCGTTCGGCGGGGACCCCGGCTTGCTGTCTTGGCTACGCCACCTCACAACATTGGAGCGGAAGGCGGGACTCGAACCCGCGCTCTCGACGTTGGCAACGTCGGGTCTTAGCCACTAGACGACTTCCGCATGGAGCGAGCAGCGAGAGTCGAACTCGCGTCATCAGCTTGGAAGGCTGAGGCACCAGCCGCTATACCATGCTCGCAATGGCGGGAGATGAAGGACTCGAACCCTCGTACCTGGATTTGGAGACCAGTGTCCTAGCCGCTGGACGAATCTCCCGC
>Ga0070741_10005731_pt1 | contig 27261 bp, 26 predicted proteins | sample Coa_R1_4_FD_66440 | JGI IMG/M metagenome (GOLD analysis project Ga0070741, IMG submission 66440) | Surface soil microbial communities from Centralia Pennsylvania, which are recovering from an underground coalmine fire - Coalmine... | ecosystem: Environmental > Terrestrial > Soil > Unclassified ...
CGCGCGATTTCTTCCGTCGTCAACCCGCAGACCTCGCGCAGCGTCAGCGCGACCTGGGCGTCCGGCGCCAGCGCCGGGTGGCAGCAGGTGAAGATCAGCCGCAGTTGATCGTCTTCGACGCTTTCTTCGTCGGCCCAGGCCACCGGATCGACCGTTTGCGTATCCGCTGCCTCGCCCACATCGTCGAGCGCGTCGAACCGCGCCATGCGGCGTTTGTGGTCGATCGCCTTGAAGCGGCCGGCCGACACGAGCCACGACCGCGGATTCGCGGGCACGCCGTCGCGCGGCCACTGTTCCAGCGCGGCGCGAAAGGCGTCGTGCAGCGCTTCTTCGGCCGAGTCGAAATCGCCGAGCAGCCGAATCAGCGTCGCGAGCACACGCCGCGACTCGGTTTCGTAGATCTGGTTAATCGTGTCGCTGATGGTTGGTCGAATAAGGAAATGTTAGATCGACACGGTCGGCGACGACCCGGTCCAGGTGACGTCAGCCGTTGGCCCGTAAATCGACGGCACGGGCCGGTCGAGCAGACGAAGGTACACCGTGAGCTGTGTGCGATGGTGTGCACTGTGGAGGACACGCCGCCAGACAATCCACACGCGTGGCCGCTGCACATCGAAGAACGGGACGATTTCGTCCCACCAGGCGCTCGACGCACTCGCGAACAACGGCAGGCGCGCTTGCGCGCGATCGAAGAGCTGCGCCACCGCTGCATCGACGGTCATCGGGCTTGGGACGACGGCCGCCGCTGCTGGTTCGGGCAGACCGAGAAAGTCGCCGAAGAAGCGCCGCGCCGACAAGAGCTCGTGCTTGAACACCTCGCCAACCGTCATCGACTTTGCGTGCGGCCGATAGCCGAGCACGCCGTCATCGAACGACCGCCACACTGATCCCAGCTTGTTAATTTCGCTCGCATAGGTGTCGACGATGTGTTGACGCGACGGGTCGTCAGCGCGCGGAATGGCGGTGAGCATGATCCGATTGTCGTGCCGATACGCGGCCGGCCGCAATCCATCCAAGCCGCGTCAGTAGCGATCCAGCGAGCGCGGCGATGCTGGCGACACTTCTCCACGTCCGGTTGCGTGTCGCCGCGCGAATGACGAGCGGAACAGGGCCCGACAGGACGCCACCGGCGCGGATCGTCCATCCGCTGGCGCCCTGACGAAGCGGCGCAAGCCTTGGATCGTCGCGCGATTCGATCGCGGCGCCGATCAGTGTTTCGATCGCCGCCGCGCCGAGGGCGATGTCGTTCAGCGCCGGCTCGTCGTGTCCCATCAGGGTCAGCGTGGCGGCCGCGGCAGCCATCCCGGACGCGGCGAAGTGGATCGGCAGCAGCGAGACGTTCGCGTTCCACACCGGGATCGCGGTCGCGCCGATCAGGACGCCGGTGTACGTCAGCATCATGCCGCCGAGGACCGCGGCCGCTGGCGCGGCAACCGGCGAGACGGCAGGAATCAGCGCGCTCGTGCTCGTCGCCGAAAACGACGCGAGCGTCCACGAGCCGATCGACATCGGGCTCTGCGGATTCAACGTCCGCAGCATGTTGATGAACCGCTCGGGTCGGCCGAGGTCAGCCGTCAGCAGCATTGCCGACGCGGGGCCGCCGGCGGCCGCGATCCACCGCGCATCGCGCACGAGCGTGCCGTCCTCGCCAGTCCAGTGGGCGACAGTGCCGATGACGGCCGCGCCGCCGGCAATCCCACCGACGAAGAAGTACACCGGCACTTCCCATGTCCATACCGGCGGTTTCAACAACGGAACGTCGTAGTACGTCGTCGTCATGATCCTGTAGGCCGGGGCTTCTCAGCCGCGGCGAAGAAACGCGAACGCGGCGCCGGCAATCGCAAGCGCCGCGGCGACGGTCGCCGAGCGCCAGCCGTCGCGCTGATAGATCGTCGGCGCCTGCGCGTTCGTCGGCAGGTTGTACGCTTCCGGATCGCCGCGCACGATGAACATCGCGTGCGCGCCGCCGACACTCGTGTTGCTCGAATCCCAGAAGACCGCGTCGGTAATGCCGCGCGCGTGCAACGTTGCGAGACGCGCGGCCGCGTGCGCGCGCAGGTCGTCGATCTCGCCGAACAGAATCGATTCGGTCGGGCACGCTTTCGCGCACGCCGGCTGCTGGCCGTCACGCTGCCGGTCGTAGCAGAACGTGCACTTGAACGCGCGTCCATCGTCCGGCCGTCGATCGATGACGCCGAACGGGCAGCCGACGACGCAGTAACCGCAGCCGTTGCAGACGTCGGGCTGGACGTACACGGATCCAAGGTCGGTGCGGACGATCGATCCAGTCGGACACGCGTCGAGGCATCCCGCGTTCGCGCAGTGCTTGCAGACGTCGGAGACGAATGACCACGTCAGCTGTTCGCCGGAGTTGCCGCCGACGCCGAAGGCGGTGTCCATCTCGACGAAGGCCACGTGACGCCACGTCGAGTGGCCGAGGTCCAGCGTGTTGTCGTACGAACGCCCGGTCCACTCGTAGCCGTCGGCAGGAACCTGGTTGTATTCCTTGCATGCGACCTCGCACGCTTTGCAGCCGATGCAGAGCGTCGAGTCAGTGAGAAACGCCGTGGTCGCCACGATGATCGCCTCGCATCAACGATTCGAGATACGCGTTTGCCGCCGGACCGCGCGGCCGTCGTCCTGGTCGCACGTGGCAGACGAGCCCTTTGGTTTCCATGATTCGTACGTTCGGCTCTTCCGACATCGCGATCAGATCGTTCGCGGAATCGCCGGTGACGAGACCTTTCGTGCCCCAGTGGTAGGGCAGTCCGACCTGATGAATCACGCGTCCGTTCACGTAGAGCGGCGGCATCCGCGTCGTGATCAGCGCGCGTGCTTCGACGACCCCGCGCGGCGACGCGATCGTGAGCCAGTCGCCGAGGCCGGCGCCGATCGTGGCCGCCAGCGCCGGCGAGATCTCGGCGAAGAATTCGGGCTGCAGCTCCGCGAGATGCGACAAGTACCGGCTCATGCCGCCGCCGGTGTGATGTTCGGTCAGTCGATACGTCGTCAACACGTACGGGAACCGGTCGTCGCCGATCGGCACGTATCGATTGTCGTGTCGCTCCTTCTTGTCTGCGGGCGGATTCGTCGCGTGCTGCGGATAGAGCGCGTTCGTGAACGGCGACTCGAGCGGTTCGTAGTACGTCGGCAGCGGACCGTCGCGCAGGCCGATCGGTACCCAAATCCAACTGACGCCGTCGGGATGCATGATGAACGGCGCGTCGCCCGGGAGCGCCTCGTCGCCCTCGGCATCCTTCGGCGGTTTGTACTCGGGCGCTTTCGTCGGCGTGAAGTCAGGGACGTCGAGGCCGGTCCACTTGCGTTCGTTCGCGTCCCACCACACGAGCTTCTTGCGCTCGCTCCACGGCGATCCGTCGGGCCGCGCCGACGCGCGGTTGTACATGATTCGTCGATCGGACGGCCACGCGTATCCCCAGCCGTGACCGAGGTAGTCGTGCGACTCGCGTTCGTTCGCGCGGTTGCGGTCCTCTTCGGGGAACACGCCGGAGTAGATCCAACAGCCGCATGCCGTCGACCCGTCGGCTTTCAGCTCTTTGAATCCCGAGACGAGTTTGTTGTCGGCGACCGTGCGTCCGTTGATCTCGCGCAGCACGTCGACGGCGCTCGGCTCCTGATGACGACCCTCGGTCGCGTAGTTCCACGTCAGTGCGTTCAAACCAGCGTTGCGTGGACGCGGATCGCGCGCCGCCTTCTCCTTCAGGCGCCGGCCGAGATGAAACGTAAACCAGAGATCGCTGCGCGCGTCGCCCGGCGGATCGACCGCCTTCTCGCGCCACTGCAGCAGCCGCTGCGTGTTCGTGAACGATCCCTCTTTCTCGACATGTGATGCCGCCGGCATCAGGAACACTTCGGTCTTGATCTGATCCGGACGCAGTTCGCCGCGTTCGACTTCGGGCGAGTCGTACCAGAAGCTCGCCGTTTCGATTTCAACGAGATCGCGGACGACGAGCCAATCCAGGTTCGCGAGCGCGCGCCGCTCGAGCCGCGAGTTCGGTGCCCCGACTGCCGGATTCTGGCCGAACACAAACAGCCCTTCGAGCTTCCCATCGTCCATCTCGAGCCAGTAACCCTGGTGCGAATGATCGCCGTTGATGCGCGGTAGCCAGTTGTATCCGTACCCGTTCGACTTCGTGGCGGCGTCGCCGTACCACGCCTTCAACAGCGAGACGATGTACTTGTCCGTGTTGTGCCACCAGCCGGTTTTCGTCTCGTTCTGTTTGATGTACGTATCCAGATCGTGCGTGCCGGCCTCGAAGTTCGGCATCGGCAGGTAGCCGGGCATGATGTCGTAGAGCGTCGGGATGTCGGTGGATCCTTGAATTGACGCATGGCCGCGCAGCGCCATGATGCCGCCGCCCGGCCGTCCCATGTTGCCGAGCAGTTGTTGAAGGATCGCCGCCGCGCGGATGATCTGCACGCCGGTCGAGTGCTGCGTCCACCCGACCGCATAACAGATCGCCGCGGTCTTGTCCGGTCCTGACGCGGCCGCGTACGTTTCGACAACTTTCAGAAACAGATCTTTCGGCGTGCCGCACACCTGCTCGACGAGTTCGGGCGTGTATCGAGCGAAATGCCGTTTCAGCACTTGGTACACGCAGCGCTCGTGCTGCAGTGTTTCGTCGCGCTTCGCCTGGATCAGCGACGGCTGTCCGCCCTTGTGTTTGCCCCACAATCCGTGTGCGGCGCTCGCGCTCTCGTGGCTCGCGGTGCCATCCGTGTGCATGCCCTCGTACAACCACGAGTCGGTGATGTACTGCTGCTTCTTCTCGTCCCACCCCGAGAACAGCCCGTCGAGTTCTTCGGTGTCTTTGAAATCCTCGTGCACGAGCGTCGCCGCGTTCGTGTAGTGGACGACGTACTCGCGGAAATCCTTCTCGTGTTGCAGGACGTGGTTGATCATCGCGCCGAGGAAGACGAGGTCGGTGCCGGCGCGAATCGGCACCCAGATGTCCGACATCGCCGACGTGCGCGAGAATCTCGGGTCGACGTGAATGACGGTAGCGCCGCGTTCGCGCGCCTGGACAACGAAGCGAAAGGCGATCGGGTGCTGCTCCGCCATCGACGATCCCATGATCAGCACGGCATCCGCGTTCGCCAGATCCTGCTGCGCCGTCGTCGCGCCGCCGCGTCCGAATGATGTGCCCAGACCGGGCACGGTGGAGCTATGTCATATCCGGGCCTGGTTGCTGATCGCGACCATGCCGAGGCCGGCCGCGAACAGTTTCTTCATCACGTAGTTCTCTTCGTTGTCGAGCGTCGCGCCGCCAAGGTGGGCGACCGAGCCCAGTTGCATCAGCGGCTTGCCGTCGACCTCTTCGACGAACCCGCGTTCGCGCGACGCCCACACGCGGTCCGCGATCATGTCCATCGCCGTTTCGAGATCGAGATCGCACCATTCGCGCGAGTACGGCGCGCGGTACTTCACGCGCGTCAGCCGGTTCGCATGCGTCACCAGTTCGTGGCTCGCCGCGCCTTTTGGGCACAAGTGACCCGCAGAAATCGGCGACGCCGAATCGCCTTCGATCGAAATGACGGTGTTGTTCTTGTGGAAGACGAGCTGGCCGCAGCCAACTCCGCAGTAGGGACAGATCGAACGTGCGACGTCAGCGCCTTTGTATCGTGCCGTCGGCAAACTCATGTGTGCGCTCCGGTCTCGGACGCCGCACCGAGAGGGGCAACACGATAGCGACCAGCATGACGACGGCGACTGTATGGATCGCCTGATCGTAACGTCCCGTTGTTTGACGCAGATGCGCGATCAACAGCGGCGACGGAATGGCGCCGGCGCCCCACGCGAGCAGAATCCATCCGTAGATGCCGCCCATGGACTTCGATCCGAAGAAGTCCGCGGTGAATGACGGCATCGTCCCGAATCCGCCGCCATAACAGAGTCCGATGACCGCGAAGGCCGCGCTGAAAAGCGTCAGGTTCGTCAGGCTCGGAAGCAGAAAGAAAATGACGGCCTGAATGGCGTACAGCAAAAGATAGACCCGCGCACGACCGATGTGGTCCGACGTCCACGCCCAGAACACGCGGCCGGCGCCGTTGAAGATCGAGATCAGCCCGACCATTCCCGCCGCCGCGACCGGCGTCATGTGGACGAGCTGCTGCGCGATCGGCGATGCCTGGCTGATGATCATGATGCCCGCCGACACGTTGACGAAGAGCATCAGCCACAGCGTCCAGAACTGCGGCGTGCGCATCGCGTCGCCGACTGTGAAATCGCGCGTCGCCGAGCGCGTCGCGCCAGCGGCCGTCGGTGGGTTGCTGAAGAACTGCGCTGCGATCACGACGAGCACGAGATAGACGACGCCAAGGATGGCAAACGTCGCGGGAACGCCGCGCGCCGCGATCGATCGCGCGGCAAACGGGCTCATGATCAACGCGCCGACGCCGTAACCGGCAACCGCAATACCGGTCATCAAGCCGCGACGCTCCGGGAACCACTTCGTCACCGTCGCGACCGGCGTGATGTAGCCCATGCCCATGCCGATGCCGCCGAGAAACCCGTAGCTGACATACATCCCAACGAGCGACCGCTGCGACGCGAAGTACGCCGCGAGCAGGTAGCTGGCGCCGTAGATGACGCCGGCGGTCGTGGCCACGGGTCGCGGGCCCGATCGGTCCTGCCACAGCCCGCCGATGATCGTGCCTACGCCGAGAAACGCGATCGCCAGCGTGAAGCAGAGCGACACCTGCGTCAGCGACCAGCCGGTCATGCCGACGAGCGGCTGGACGAACACGCTCCACCCGTATGCGGCGCCGAGACAGATTTGCATCACCACGGCGGCGAGCGCGATCAGCCATTTGGTCATACGGGTGCGCTGACGATACCATCTGCAGCGATGGTTGACGCCCAGAGTCACGCAGGAAAGCGGATCAACACGCCGGCGCAAGTGTTGTTCGCGAGCCTGATCGGGACGACGATCGAATTCTTCGACTTTTATATCTACGCGACCGCCGCTGTCCTCGTGTTCCCAGCGCTGTTCTTTCCGAAATCCGATCCCGCGTCGGCGCAGCTCGCGTCGTTCGCCACGTTCGCCGTCGCGTTTTTTGCGCGGCCGATCGGGTCGGCCGTCTTCGGCCACTTCGGCGATCGCATCGGGCGAAAGACGACGCTCGTTGCCGCGTTGATGACGATGGGCTTGTCGACGCTGACGATTGGAGTGCTGCCGACGTACCGCACGATTGGCATTGCGGCGCCGATCGCGTTGGCCCTGTGCCGCTTCGGTCAGGGGCTCGGGCTCGGCGGCGAGTGGGGCGGCGCCGTGTTGCTGGCGGTCGAGAATGCGCCGCCCGGCAAGCGCGCGTGGTACGGGATGTTTCCGCAGCTCGGCGCGCCGATCGGATTTCTGTTTTCCGGCGGCGTGTTTCTCCTCATCTCGTCCTTCCTGACGGACAAGCAGTTCTTCGAGTTCGGCTGGCGCATTCCCTTCCTCGCGAGCGCCGTCCTCGTGGTCATCGGCCTCTACGTGCGGCTGACGATCACCGAGACGCCGGTCTTTCAGAAAATCGAGAAGCACGAGCGTGTCAAAGTGCCGATGTGGGATGTCTTCCGCCACCACTTCGGCACCGTCGTGTGCGGCGTGATGATTTCGCTGAGCGCCTTCGTCATCTTCTACCTGATGACGGTCTTCACGCTGTCCTGGGCGACGACGGCGCTGCACTACACGCGGGACCGGTTTCTGATCATCCAGTTGTTCGGCATGTTGTTCTTTGCCGCGACGATTCCGTGGTCGGCGCGGTTGGCCGAGGGCGGCCGCCGCAACATGCTGATCCTCATGAACGCCCTGACGGTAGTCTTCGGCTTCACGTTCGCCGCGCTCTTCAGCGCCGGCGCGTGGGGCGCCGAGGCAATGATGGTCCTCGGCATGGCGCTCATCGGCCTCGTCTACGGTCCGCTGGGGACGGTGTTGTCGGAATTATTTCCGACCGCGGTCCGCTATTCGGGCAGTTCGCTGACGTTCAATCTCGCCGGCATCTTCGGCGCGTCGCTCGCGCCCTACGCCGCCACGTGGCTCGCGACGCATTACGGCCTGCAGTACGTCGGCTATTACCTATCAGCCTCGTGCGCGGTCTCGATCCTTGGGTTGTTGATGACGAAAGAGACCAAGGACGCACACCTCTAGATCACGAAGATCGCGAAGGTTCTTCGTGGTCTTCGTGGTTGCTTTTGTTCTTAGGCTCTTCCCGCGAATTCATGCGTCTCGGTATGGACCTTCACCTTTTCGCCTTCTTTGATGAAAAGGGGGACGCGGATTTCGAGGCCGGTCTCGAGCGTTGCGGCCTTGGTGGCCGCACCAGCCGTGTTGCCGGCGACACCCGGCTCCGTTGACGTGACCGTCAGTTCGACGAGCTGCGGGAACGTGATGCCGATCGGGTTGCCGTTGTACTTCATCATCTCGACGATGAGGTTGTCAGTCAGCAGATAGCGATCGTCGCCGACGATGTCGTCGTTGAGTGTGAGGGTTTCGAAACTCTCCTGATCCATGAAGTGATAGCCGGAGCCGTCCTTGTAGAGAAACGCGGCTGGGACGGTGACGAGATCCGGCTCGCCGAATTTCTCGCCCGCTTTGAACGTACGATCGAACACCGCGCGCGTCAGCAGGTTGCGCATCTTGATGCGGACGAGCGTCTGCCCGCCGCGGGCCGTCGGTCGCGACACGTCGACCTCGAGACAGTGGTAAGGTGCATTCTCGTATTCGAAAAACATCTTTCGCTTGATGTCGAGAGCTTCAATCAACGCAGCCATGGCTTCCGCCATTGTAGTGCTGACCGCCGCTTGCACGCAGCGGCCAGCAACGCCCGCGCACATCGTCGAGCGCGCGCGCGTGTCGATGGGATCCGAATTGCACCTGACGGCGTGGACGGCAGACGAGGCGGCAGCGACGTCCGCGTTCGACGCCGTGTTCAACGAATTCGATCGCCTCGAATCGCTGATGAGCAACTGGCGGGCTGGCAGCGATGTCGAGCGGCTGAACGCCGCTGCCGGCGATCATCCGGTGCCGGTGTCGCGCGACACGATCGCCGTCCTGCAGACGGCGCATCAGGTCAGCGAGTGGACGGGCGGCAAATTCGACGTGACCTTCGGCGTCCTCTCGGGATTGTGGAAGTTCGATCACGATCAAGACAACACGATCCCTGACATGAACGAAGTCAGAAAACGGCTGCCGCTGATCAACTATCGCGCGCTGATCGTCGACGCGCAGGCAGGCACGGCGTTTCTTCAGCATGCCGGCATGCGCGTCAACCTCGGCGGCATCGGCAAAGGGTACGCGGTCGATCGCGGAGTCGCGATCATGCGCGAGCGTGGGTTTCGCGACTTCATGATCCAGTCCGGTGGGGACATGTACGTGGCCGGCCAACGTGACGGCCATCCGTGGCGGCTTGGGATCCAGGATCCGCGCGGACGCGAGAATCAGGTGTTCGCGCGCGTCGATCTCAGCGACAGCACCTTCAGCACGTCAGGAGACTACGAGCGTTCGTTCGTCAAGGATGGGCGCCGGTATCACCACATCATCGATCCGACGACCGGCGAGCCGGCGTACGGCGCGCGCAGCGCGACGATCATGACCGATCGCGCGGTGATCGCGGACGGATTGTCGAAGGCGGTGTTCTTCCTCGGTGTCGAGAAGGGGATGGCGCTGCTCGAGCAACTGCACGTCGAAGCCGTCGTCGTGTCGCCGAAGAACGAGGTCCTCGTTACGCCGGGGCTGAAGGGGCGACTGCAGCTGGTTTCGGCGCCGACGGACGCGCCTTGAGGACGATCAACCAGTGCACGCACTTCTTCTGATCCGCGTAGATGCGCTCGCAGTCGTCGCATCGCACGCACTCGGTCTCGATAATGCGCGGACCGCGAATCGCGCCCCAGTCGCACGCCTTCTCGCAAATCTTGCACGTCTTGCACTCTGACCACCGCGGGATCTTGAACATCGTCAGCTTCGAGATCAGCCCGAGCATCGCGCCGACGGGACAGAGGAACCGGCAGTAGAGATTTCGGACGAAGACCGTCGCGAGCAACAGCACGGCGAGGCCGGTCCACATCAGCGGCGTGCCGAAGAGCGAGAACATCCAGAACGGCTCGGCGTACTGCACCGGCGACGCGAGGTCGTGCGTGACGAGGTAGTAGCCGACGACGGCCGCGAGCAGTCCGAACTTGATCCACGCCGCTTTCTGCTCGATCTTCTTCGGGACCTCGACGCGCAGCTTTTTGGGAAGCACCGCGTCCATCAGCTGCGTCAGCGCGCCGAACGCGCAAATCCGTCCGCAGTACAGGCGACCCCACACGATCGTCGAGACGACGACGAAGCCGGAGAACAGATACCACGCGAGGCTGTACTTGAACGGCGGCAGGCTCATGTCCGTCAGCCGGAAGATGTCGCTGACCGACACCAGGCTGCTCTTCATGAAGCCCATGTACCCGACCGCGAACACGAGCGCCGCGTACTTCAGGCGAACGCTCTTGCGGAAGAAGCTGACGAGGGCGAGCGTGATGAAGCCTGCGAGCAGGACGAGATCGAGCGCCTGCGGGCGGAGAATGTCTCCCCAGGTTTCCGCCGGCACTTACTTCGCGGCCTCCGGCAGCAGCTTGCTCGCGACGTACCGCGAGCTGTCGCGAATCGCGCGCGTGGCGCTCTGGACGCTGATCGAGGCGCGTGCGACGGCGTCGACATCGCGTCCGACGACGAAGGGATCGTGAATCGTCTTGCCCTTGAACTGCGCACCGAACTTCGGCGGTTCGACGGAGAAGTAGCCGTACGGCTCGGAGTGATAGTCGACGATCGCGCCGGTGATCGTGCCTTTCAGATCCAATCCGACGAGGATGTGGATCGGACCGTGGTAGCCATGCTCGTTCGGCACCAGATCGGTCGTCCAGAAGGCGACGCCGATCGGCTGCGCCGCAGGGTTTGTTTTCGGATCGACCGCGTACGCGTTGAAGTGCAGCGGATCGCCAGACAGCGGCGAGAACGCGACGGCCGACGGAAACAGCTGCTTCAGTTCTTTCGACGGATCGGGATTGGTAATGATGCGCGACGCCATCAGCATCGCGAGGAACACCCGCTTCATTTGCTTCCCACGTCCATGGTTGATGTAAAGCCGTTCGTACCCGAATGACTCCACGTCGCCTTGTCGCTCTTGTGCGTGTGCGACACCGATTTGTACTGCGTGTAGTCCTGATAGGCGACGTTCGGCAGATTCAAAATCTTGACCGGCTTGCCGTCGTAGCCGCGCATCACGTCCATTTCAACCGACGACTCCGGACCGGAGAACGTCACCTTCTTCTCGGTGATGTCCATTGTGATCGGCGCTTTCGTGAACGACAGCATGCCGCGTTGGAAACCGGCGAACGCGATCGGCAGCAACGCTTCGACCGCGGCCTTCTGCTTGTCGGTCACCTTGTCGCTGACGTAGATCTTCGACCAGCTGCGCATCTCGAACGTGATCAGAAACGACACGCCCGACAGATCGACGTCCTCGAAATGCCCTGACTTGATGGCGATCAATCGGTTCCCCTCGCAGGGATTCCGGTTCGGGTTGCCGCCGAAGTTGCACGGGCACGAGATGGAGCAACTGCAGCTCTCGGCGACGGTCGCCGTGATGTGCCAGTTCGGTTCGGCCGCTCGGAACGAGGAAAACGCGGAGGCGGCGAGGACGACGGCCAGTTTCGCGGCGGTTGTTCGCATAGAATGCGCATCATAACTGCGATGGCGCCGAATGTGTTGTCTCAGCTTGTCGAAGGCCTCAACAGCGGGTCACTCAAGGTCGTCGACCTGACGCAGCCGCTCGGGCCGGCGACGCCGGTCATCGGTCTGCCGCCCATGTTCGCGGCGTCACCGGGCGTCTCGATCGAGGTGATCTCGAAGTACGACGACAAAGGACCGGCGTGGTACTGGAACACGATTCGTCTCGGTGAACACACCGGCACCCACTTCGACGCGCCCATTCACTGGATCACCGGCAAAGATTTGCCGCAGAACTCGTGCGACACGATCCCGCCGAGCAAGCTCGTCGGACCCGGATGCGTGATCGACGTCACGGCCGACGTCGAGAAGGATCCTGACTTCCTGTTGACCGTCGCTCGCCTCGAGTCATGGGAGCGCGAGCACGGCCGGATACCGGCTGGCGCGTGGGTCCTTTTGCGGACGGGCTGGAGCACTCGTACCGACGCCGCCTCGTTCATCAACGCCTCGAGTGACGGACCGCACAGTCCAGGATTCGATGCGGCCACATCGCGGCTGCTCGCGCACGATCGCGACGTGCTCGGCGTCGGCGTCGAAACGATCGGAACCGACGCCGGACAAGCCGGCACGTTCGATCCACCGTTTCCGAATCACACGATCATGCACGGCGCCGGCAAATTCGGGCTCGCGAGCCTCTGCAACCTCGATCAGTTGCCAGCAACGGGATCCGTGATCATCGCCGCGCCGCTGAAAATTGTCGGCGGCAGCGGCAGCCCACTGAGGGTGATCGCCATTGCACCTGCGTAGCCTCGCCGCTCGCCTGAAAGGCTCGCGCTACTGCGTCGCGGTGATCGCGGTGCAATCGCTCGTCTGGGCGCCCAAGCCGAAGACGACGCCGCCGTACCCGGCGAACATCAAACCGTGGGTCAAGCTCGCCGACATCAAGGCGCGGCACACGAACACATCGAACTGGCGCGAGGTCATCGTCGACGATGGACGACTGACTGGCGAATATGAGTCGGCGGCGCCCGGACAGAAGGTCACGAAACGTTTCCATCCCGACACGCGGGAGTGGTTTGCCGTCGTCGAAGGCGCGGTCCGCGTCGAGATCGAAGGGCAGCAGCCGTTTACGGCAACGCGCGGTTCGCTCGTCAACATCCCGAAGCAGACGCTGTACTCGCTCGAGACGACCGGTGACGCACCGAGCCTGCGATGGATCGTCAACGTCGCCCGCGCGAAGACGTTGTTTCCTGATGATGTGGCGCCGCCGCCGGCGCCGGCCGGCAGTGACTGGATGCAGGTGACGCTGAATCGCCGCCCCGCCGGCTACGACGAATTCAACTCGCCGCACCTGAACATCCACGACGCGGCGAAGAACAACGAGAAATACACCGGCGGCCGATTCGTGCGGGACGACAAGTCGGAGATGCTTGTCATCTACGGGTACGAGAAGAACCTGCCACCGCTCGATCCGGCGGACAAAGGTCACTTCCACGCCGAAAGCGCGGAGATGTGGCTCGTCTTCGCCGGTCAGATTCGGTATTCGTTCGAGGGACAACAACCGTTCGTCGCCGGCGAAGGCGACATCGTCTACGTGCCGGCGAACACGTGGCATGCGACGCGGTTCTACGGCGCGGCGCCCGCGTGTCGCTTATCGATTACTGAGTACGTAGGGAACGCGTTGTTGCTGGAGCCGAGAAAGCGCTGAGCATCATCGGCGTCAGCGCGTCCATCTTGCCGACATTCCTCGTCGGCGTCATACCGTTCGCGAATCCCTCTGTGCGAAACGCATCGAGGACGTCCCCGCGGCTCGCGATGATGTGTACCGGCACATTCCACGTCGCGCCGGCACCGCTGACCGCGGCGGCGGGCTGGTGATCGCCTAACACGATCATCACGACATCGCGATCCGATCGCAGCCGCAAATATCCCGCGATCGTCCTCAAGTCGTACGCGATCGCGTCGGCGTAGGCCGGACCAAAGTTGACCCAATCCAGCTCGCGGCCGTACGCGCGCACGATTGACGGGCCGTCGTACGGATGCGGATCCGTCATCTTCGACCAATCGGGTTGATACGGCGGCACGGGACTGAACGGAAAGTGCGTGCTGATCGTCGGGAAAAACACGAACAGCGGCGCCCGCGACGGTTTGTTGACCTCGAACGCATCGAGCCGCTCCAGCGAATACTCGTCGGGGATGGCGAACCAGCCGAACTCCGGACCGTGATACGCGAGCCGATCGGCGCCGTAGATGTCGTCGAATCCGTAGAACGCGCCTTCGGGCCAGCCGATGCGGAGCCCCGGCATCAGCGCGACGGTCCGAAAACCACGGCGGCGAAACGCGCGCGGCAGCGTCTCGCGCTTCTCGGTCATCAACCGCGCGTTGCGCTCGGGATCCTTGACTTCGATTCCCGACAACAACGTGATATGCGCGAGCCACGAGTTGCCGCCGAACGTCGGCGATTCGACGAATGCCGACACGACCTGGCGATGCGTGTCGCGCACCGCCGACTCGAAATCGGCGCGCGTGTGCGTCAACGCCTGCGCGAGCTCCGGCCGCGTGTACGTGACGGCGCCGTAGGCTTCGACAAAGACGACGAACACGTCCGCGCCGGCGATGCGCGACAAGTCGCCGGTCATCGATGGACTTGGCGGCACGTAGGCCGACGCGGTCAACGCCGTGATCGCGAATCGCACTTGCCGCGCGTACGCGCCGGTCACGGGCGCCGCGAACTGCGGCTCGATGTGTTCGGTGAACTGCCGAGCGACGAACAGCGCAATGAGAACGGCCGCCGCGATCTCGAGGACTCTTCGCTCGACGCGACTGTCCATCGCGCGTGCAACACGGAGCCACGCCGTTCGCAGCAGCCAGTACAGCAGCCAGAAGACGGCGGCGACGACCGTCAGCGCGAGCAGGATCTGCCAGAGGTGGGCAACGCGAGTGACCATAGCGGCGACGTCTGGGATGAATCGCAGATCCCAATACAAGTTCACGTCGCGGCCGTAAAGCGCCGGCGCTGTCACTTCGGCGTAGCGTCCGAGCGCGAGCACGATCCAGATCGCAGACAACACCGCAACAATCAGTCGTGACGGCTTTCGACCGAGCCGCGCGGCGATTGTCATCGCGAGCACGCACACTGCGAGTTCGACCGACACGGCGCCGGTCCATTTGATCGCCGGCGTCGGCCAGACGTTGTCGAATGTCAGGGACACATCGAGCAGCAGGAGCGCTGCGACGAGCGACGCTATCGCTGGTGCCACAGTCTCAGCGTATCAACGGCGAACGAATAACACAGCACTGCAAGCCCGGCGGCGGCAAGCCATGCGCTCGCCGGCACGGCGACCGGCGGCAGCAGCGCGAACATCAGCGCGCAGACCTGAACGATGCAGATGACCCGAGCGCGCAGCGTCGGCGTCAGCGGTGCGCGCATCCACGGAAGTGTCCAGCCGGCGGCGACGAACACGTAGCGCACCAGCCCGGACACCAGTACCCACGCGCCCGCCTTGCCGTGCTGCCACACGAGGATGGCGAGGGTTTGGATCAGCAGCGCGTCGATTTCCATGTCGAAACGCGCGCCAAAAACGCTCGACATGCCGGATCGGCGGGCGAGATGGCCATCGACGCCGTCGAGTGCCGTCGCCAGGGAGGCCAGCCATGCGGCCTTCCACGCGAGCGGCGGCAGCGGCGCCTCACCGATGAACCCGGCGACGAGCGCCACGAGCAGCGCGCGAATGGTTGTCGTCACGTTGGCAGGCCCGAACGTGGGAAACGGATGGTGTTCGCGCAGGCCGACGATGGCGACGATCATGATGCCGACGAACACGACGCCGACTTTTGCGAGATAGAACGGCGACAACACGCGTGAGGATTGTATCGTGCCAGAATTGGAGCGCATGTCCGTCGACACCGCGCGCGCGTTCTGGGTCGTGACGCCAGGGCGGGGAGAGATCCGCGACGAACCGATCCGCGCGCCACGAAGCAACGAAGTGCTCGTCCGCGCAATCTACAGTGGCATCAGTCGAGGGACCGAGTCGCTCGTATTCAATGGCCGCGTCCCCGAAAGCGAGTACCAGCGCATGCGCGCGCCGTTCCAGGACGGCGACTTTCCCGGTCCGGTCAAGTACGGCTACTCGAGCGTCGGCCGTGTCGGCGACCGACACGTGTTCGTCCTGTTCCCCCACCAGGACCGTTACGTCGTCCCTGCCGACGCCGTGCACATGATTCCAGACAACGTGCCGCCGCCGCGGGCGGTGTTGGCGGCGAATCTCGAGACCGCGATCAATGGGTTGTGGGACGCGCGGCCGCATGTTGGCGATCGCGTGTCGGTCGTCGGCGGTGGCACTGTGGGATCGCTCGTCGCATATCTCGCGGCGCGGATCGCCGGCTGCGACGTGCAACTCGTCGACGTCAACGCTGCCCGCGCGAAAACCGCCGACGCGCTTCGTGTGTCGTTTGCGACGCCGAACAAGGCGCGCCGTGACGCAGACCTCGTCGTCCACGCGAGCGGAACCGAAGCGGGACTGCAAACCGCACTCGACCTCGCCGCGTTCGAAGCGACGATCGTCGACATGAGCTGGTACGGCAGCGCCTCGGTGTCGGTGCCGCTTGGCGGCGCGTTCCACTCCAAACGGTTGACGATTCAGTCATCGCAAGTCGGTCACGTTGCCGCATCGCAGCGCGCACGCTGGACTCACTCGAGACGGATGGCGCTTGCGCTCCGGCTGCTGGCCGACCCGTCGCTCGACGCACTCATCACCGGCGAAAGTGATTTCGAGTCGCTGCCGCAGACGATGAGCACCCTGGCGTCCGGAGCGGGCGACGTGTTGTGCCACAGGATTCGATATGTATAGCGTGACGGTCCGCGATCACATGATGATCGCCCACAGCTTCCGCGGCGAGGTGTTCGGCCCGGCGCAGAAACTTCACGGCGCCACGTTTGTCGTCGACGTCGAATTTCGTCGCCCGTCCTTGGATGGCGACGGGATCGTCGTCGACATCGGTCGCGCCGGCGACACGCTGAAGGCGATTCTCGGGGAGTTGAACTACCGCAATCTGGACGAGGAGCCGGCCTTTTCCGGCATGAACACGACGACCGAAGTCCTGGCCAAGGCGATCTTCGAGCGGATGACCGCGGCGATCCGCCGGGGCGATGTCGGCGCGAGCGCCCGCGATTGCACGAGCCTGCGGGTAACGCTCCACGAGTCGCACGTCGCGTCGGCGTCCTTCGACAGCGCCGTCCAACTTTGATCGCCTTCGTCGTTCCCGGCAGCCTGGAGACGAAGACCGGCGGAACGATTTACGACAAGAAGATCGTGGCCGGCCTTCGTGCGCGCGGTTGGGACGTCGACGTCATTGCACCCGACGCGCTGTCCACGATCGCCGATGGCACAGCGGTCGTCATCGATGGCCTGGCGTCCAAGACGCACGCCGAACTGATCGAGCATCACGCCGACCGGTTGAGGCCAATCGCGCTGGTGCACCTGCCGCTCGCGCTCGAGATCGGGATAGCGGACGCTGACGCCGTTCGGCTCCGCGCGATTGAGCGGCGCGTCCTCGCGCGGATGCGCCACATCGTCGTCACCGGTCCAACGACGGTTCGGATGCTCGAGGGTTACGATGTTCCGCGCGACCGCGTGACCGTCGTCGAACCGGGCGTCGACCCGGCACCGATCGCACGGGGATCGGGAGCGTCGACCGTACGGCTGCTGTGCGTCGCATCGGTGACGGCCGGCAAGGGGCAGGCGATCTTGTTGCGTGCGTTGAAGCACGTGTCGTCACAGAACTGGACGCTGACGTGCGCCGGCCGAATCGTGACGGCGATCGAGAACGACGACCGACGCGTGACGTTTGCCGGCGAGCTCGACGAGGCACGTCTCCGGGACGCGTACGACCGAGCGGACGTGTTCGTGCTGGCCACGCTGCGCGAAACGTTTGGGATGGCCGTCGCCGAGGCGATCGCGCACGGACTGCCGGTCGTGAGCACGAAGACGGGATCCATTCCGGCGACGGTCGGCGAGGGTGGCATCGTGATCGATCCAGGCGACGAGCGGGCGCTGTCGTCAGCCCTCGAGCGGGTGATTGGCGATGCCGGCGTTCGCGCTCGGTTGAAAGCGTCGGCGATCGCCCGGCGATCGTCGTTGCGCTCGTGGGACGCGGCCATCGACGCGATGGTGCGCGTCATCGAGTTGGTGGCGCATGACTGACTCGCTGGCCGATTGGCTCACGCTTCGCGCGGCCGCTGATACCGCGGCGCGTTCGCAGCGGCTCGTCGATGCACTGGTGGCGGCGTTGCCGTCGCGCCGACCGCTGCGACTCGTCGATCTCGGCACGGGCACCGGCTCGAACGTGCGTTATCTCGCTCCGCGTTTGCCGTCGCCGCAAGAATGGCGTGTCGTCGATCGCGATCCCGGCTTGCTGTCGCACATTCACCCGCCGATGCCGAACTGTTCGATCGAAGCCCGCGAGTGGAATCTGGGTGACCTGCGGCAGGATCTCCTGTCGGATCGAGACGTCGTCACGGCGTCGGCGCTGTTGGACCTCGTCTCGACCGCGTGGATCGCACGGCTCGCCGAGTATTGCCGCCGCGCCGGTGTATCTGCGCTGTTCGCGTTGACCTACGACGGCCGAACGACGTGCAATCCGCCGGAACCGGAGGACGGCCTCGTGCTCGATCTGTTCAATCGACATCAGCGGCACAGCGACAAAGGCTTCGGCCGCGCGGCCGGTCCTGACGCCGTGACCGCTGCGGCGCAGGCGTTCGGCGTCGAGGGTTTCGCCGTCACACGCGCGCGAAGCGATTGGGACCTTCCGCCGTCCACCGCCGCGATGCAGCGCTATTTGATTGAAGGCTGGGCAGACGCGTCGAGCGAGATCGCGCCGGAGCGCCGTCCGGCCATTGACGCGTGGAAGGCGCGTCGGCTCGCGCATGTCGACGCCGGCCGAAGCCACATCAGCGTCGGTCACGAGGATCTGCTCGCCATTCCACGAGTCATCTGATGTAAGCTCATGCGCGTCCGAATGGCACTGTCGGCCGCCACACTACGTCAGCTTCGTCAGCGCGCGCGCGATCACTTCGGCGACAAGACCCGCCCGCGTGGCCTTCTCATCGCCTTCGAAGGCCCTGATGGATCCGGCAAAACGACGCAGCGTAAACTGTTCAAGACCTGGCTGCAGACCGAGGGGTACAGCGTCGTCACGACCAAGTGGAACTCGTCGGATCTCATCAAGCCCATCATCAAGAGCCGCAAGACCGTTCAGGCGCTCAGCCCCGAAGAGTTCTCGCTGTTGCACGCGGCGGACTTTCGTCATCGCGTCGAGCACACCGTGCTGCCGGCGCTGTGGGCTGGGAAGATCGTCATCGCGGACCGGTTTTTGTTTACCGGGCTTGCGCGGGATGTCGCTCGCGGCCTCGATCTCGACTGGGTGCTGAAGCTGTATCAGCCGTTGTTGTGGCCAGACCTGGTGTTCTACTTCGCGGTGACGCCCGACACGTCGAGTCGCCGCGTGACCGCGACGCGCACCCCAAACTTTTACGAGTCCGGCCGTGACGTCACCGCGCTCGAGGACCCGGTCGAGAGCTACTACCGGTTCATCAAGCGCGTCATCAAAGAGTACGAGTCGCTCGCGATCGTGTTCAACATGATCACGATCGACGCCGAGAAGCCGATCGGCGATCAGCATCACCAGTTGCGCGAGCTCTTTCGCAGCGGGCAGGCGCGTCCGTGGTCGGAGTGGAATGCCGATGCGGTGACCGAATGGCTCGCGCTGCGCGCCGACGAGGCCGCGCGATGAAAGCGAAGCCGGCATCCGGCCGGCTGATCGCGGTCGACGGCGTCAACGGCAAAGCGATTGCGGCTGCTGCGAAGAAATGCATCGGTGCGGTGCCGAAGCGCACGCGCGGCGGTGTCAGCCTGTGGGATGCGTCAGGGATTTTCGACGATCTCATCGTGGCCGACGATGATGCCGGTCATCCATCGGCGCGCACGCTCGTGCTGTTGTACGCGGCCGACCTGGCGTTCCGGCTGCGCTGGGAAATTCGTCCGGCGATTGCGGAGGGCAAGACGGTCGCGGCCGCGCCGTACGTCCTCACCGGCGTGGCGTTCGGTCGCGCCGCCGGCCTGCCGGCGGGTTGGCTGCGTGACGTGTTTTCGTTTGCGCCGCGGCCCGACGAATCCCACTACGTGAGCGCGAAGCCGTCACGCGCGACGCAGTGGAGCGGGTTCGTCGAGTACGGCTGCGAACGCCTCGCCGAAGGCGGCTTTACGCTGTCGCGCAAGGTCCTCGTCGACCGCGCGCGCAAACACCTGCAGTTGATCTTCTAAGACCGTCAGCGGTTCCGAAACGCTTTCACCTGCGCATCGACGTTCGCGGGACGCGACCTGGCGAAGTTACGCAGCACGTCGACAGCCGCCTCGAAGTCGTCGTTCGAAAACGGTTTCTTCGTGTCCAGGTACACCAGGTCCTTGATCTGCGCGTACTCGCGCTCGACCTCGCGTTCCATCCAGCCCCGCGTGTCCGCCGGGTTGGTCGGATCGGTTTCCCTCGCCAGGTTCGAGATCCGCAGCAGCGTGTCCAGATACGCGTTCCGCGCGTCATCGATCGACATCGCACGGCTGCTCAGGCGATTGCGTTTTGCGGGATCACCGTCGAGGAAGTTGTGGAAGATCCCGGTGTCGACCGGATCCTTGAATGCTTCGCTCTTGTCCCACGGGATGAACGTGAGCTTGTCCGCGTTGGTCCAGCGGTACAGATAGAAGTTGTTGACGCCGTAGTTGCCGTTGAATCCGTCCTGATCCGCGACCCAATTCTCGACGGCGATGTGCGTCGTGAAGTTCGTCCAGTCCATCCACCGCAGGACATTGATGGGAAACGCGGCGTCGCTGTCGTTGGCCACGCTGCGCACCCAGTCGCGAATCGTGTCCGGGTGCGGATCGGTCTCGTTTGTTTCCGGTTTGAACGGCTCGGGCACGTACGCCGACGAATCGGCGCCTTTGTCGGTGAAATACCACGGCAGGTCGCCGGCGTTGTAATCGTACTTGTAGATGTTGCCTTCGCTGTCGTGGAACATCCGGTCGAGCATCACCTTGTCGGGGTTCTCGACGATCGAATAGACGCCCATGTACTGATTGTCGACGTAGAGCGTCGTGAACGCCTCGCGCGTCGCCTGCACGCCGAGCTTCGCGTACAGCAGCATGCTGATCCGCTCGTGCATGTTCGACGCGTCCTGCGTCTGGTTGCGGAGGATCACCGCCTTCAGGTTGTTCACGAACAACTGGCTCGGCGAGTACCGATTGAAGTCGAGCCGCAGGCCCGGCTTCGTGCCGCTGCGGCTGCCGGTGCCGCGCGACCGGATGCCGATGTTGCGCACCGTCTGATCGCGCCATTTGAAATCGGCGGGGTAGTACGTGTTGTCGAGATAGTTGTCGGTGAGGCTCTGCCAATCACGCGTGTTCATCTGCAGATCGATGCGCTGCACGACGCTGTCGTCGAAGAAGTCGTCGACCGTCGGCGGCTTGGCTGCAGCGAGCACGGACGGATGACGCGCAGCGACGACGGCCGCCGCGATCGCGCAACCGACGAGCATGAGACGCATGCGGGACATGGTCACCTCCCTCACCTACAGCACGATCTGCAGCCGCGCGACGCGGCTCCAGAAGTTTTGCATCCCCGCGACCGGACTGCGGTCCACGTCCTCGAGATGTTCGCGGATCGCGTTGAACTGCAGCTTGATGAACCGATTCAACGTCCAGTTGACACCCAGCGTGATCGCGCGGTCGCCGCTCGGCAAGATGTTCTCGGCGCGCGGATTCGCGAAGGCGTCGTCTGTGCCGGCGACGCTGTCTGCCCAAATCCGCTCGATGCGCGCGGCGACCTCGATGGCGCCGATGCCACCGTCGAACAGGTCGTTCTGCGGCCGCAACGGACGCTGCTTGTTCTCGCCGGTCAAGGTAAATGTCCCCGTCAGATACCACGCGCGGTAACGCGCGTCAGGCAAATCGCCGTCCGTGTAGCTCTGCCCCCAGCGCGTGTCGGTCACGTGGAAATACTCACCGCGAATGGCGGCCCGCCGGATCGTCCAATCGAAGTCTCCTTCGTATCGGCTCCGGCGCCCTTTCACATAAACGGGAGCGAAGAACGTGTCCTGCGTGAGGACGGTGCGGATGCGCAGCCCGTTGGGCCGGAACGAATCGTCCGACAGCTTGCTGATCGCCGTCGACGTGCCGACTTCGAACGCGTCGAAAAGCGACGATACCTTCCGCAGCGGCCGCACGACGATGCGGCCGGCGACCGTCGCGTCGCCGCCCTGAATCTTCTTCGACTGCGCGTTGTCGCCGTCGTGTTGAAACGCGCCGACCTGATATCGAAGGCCGTGCTTGAAGAAGCTGCCGTGGGACATGACGCCGATGTCGCGCCCCGGCGCCAGGTAGTTCGCGCCGAGCGAGCGATACACGAAGTCGTTGTGCGAAACGCCGGTCTCTTCGTCGAGGCTGTAGGGCACCTTGAACTTGCCGGCCGTAATCTGAGCGTTCTTGTAGTACGAGAAGTTGACGTCGACGTCCTTCCACTGCGACCTCGGCGTCAGCCCGAGCAGGATGTCTTTTTCCGTCAATTCCTTTTCGGTCAGCTCGCGCTCGATCTCGAAGTCGATCTTCTTGCCGATCTTGCCTTTCACGCCGACCCGGTTGCGGTGCAGCTCCCACGGCTTCACGCCGGCGATCACGTCGGCGTTGTCGTAGGACGCGTGGCCGTCCTCCTGGAACTTGAACTCGGCCGCGAGGCGCACCGCACCGAACTGCAACTGCGGATGATTCCGCCAGACGAATGTCCCCGTGCCGCCCACGTCCTGGCCGTCGGCTTCTCCGCCGGAGGCGACGTCGGTGACGTCATCCGGCGCAGGCTTCTCGTCCTTCGGCTTCTTGGCCTTCTTTTCTTTCTTGGGTTTCTTCTCGGATTGCTCCGCGTTCTCGGCTTTCGCCTTTCCCTTCTTGGTCTTCGGGGCAGGCGCCTGGTCCTGCGGCGTGCCGACGGCGAGCGCGAGCGCAAGGAAGAGGGCGATCACGCGGGCACCTGCTGCGGCGACGCGACGGTTTCGAACAAACGCTGCACCTCGGCGACCGCGTCCGGCTCGTCGACGATGATCGCGACCTCGCGCCGGAAATCGAGACTCAACGCCGCCAGCGCCAGACTGCCGACGACGGCGACGCGATCGTCGATGAGCATGATCTTGCCGTGCGATTTCAAATCGCCGACGCGTTTGGCACCGAACACATCAACCGGCAGACCCGCCGCGCGGCGTTGGTTGAGCAGTGCCATTACGTCGGGATCGGACAGCTTCGGATCGATCAACCGGATGCGCGACGTCGCGCCCTCGATCAGCGTCGTGAACTGCCGTCGCGCGCGTTCGGGACCGATGATCAACTTTTCCGTCACCGAATCGGGCGCGCGCTGACCCGCGCGATCCGCCGACATCAGCGTCCGCAGTCCGTCGATGATGTCCTGATCCTGTGTGACGACGATGGCATCGACGGTCTTCGAGAAACACTTGCGCGTGAGGTTGCACGAAGCGACGACGGCCGTGGCGTCGTCGACGATCAGATATTTCGCGTGGTATTTGACGACGGGATCGGTGTACGGCGCGATCGACGCGCCGGTCGCCTGCAAGGCGTCCCACAGCTTTTTCAGTTTTTTCGGGCCACCCTTTGCGCGTGAGGTCACGAGGGCGTTGACGGCAACGCCACGTGAAGCCGCGTCCGCGAGTGCGTCGAACACCGCGTCGTCGTTGCAGCGAAACAACGACAAAGAAATCTCGCGCTTCGCGTTCCGGATGACATCAAGAATCGTGTCGCGCCGGTCGGCGAGCGAGGTGACAATGCGCGTTACAGGCGTGCGCCTAGGTCCAGCCATATGGTCTTGGGTCGGATGGAAAGGGAACGGCCCGCGACTATACCTCAACCGCTCACGCGCCAGCCCCCAGAAAATGGGCTCACTGTATACTCCACTGGTCTCTACCGTTCATTACGGAGGTTTAATGTCCGCCCGAATTGCGGCGGTTGTGGCGCTATTGGTCTGCGCGCCGCTGACCGCCGTGGCACAGTCTCGCACCGGTGTCATCGGCGGTACCGTGACCAGCGACGAGGGAAAACGGCTGGCCGGGGTGTCGGTGACGGTCGAAAACGACGTGTCGGGGCTGCGACGGACCGCAACGACAGACGCCGAAGGGCAGTATTCCATCGCCAACCTGCCGGTCGACGGTGAATATGTCGTCCGCGTCGCGCTGGCCGGCTTCGCCACGGTCGCCAACGAGAAGGTCGGCCTCGTCGCGAACGGCCGGACGGTTGTCGATTTCGTGCTGAAGTTGACGATGCGCGAGACGGTGGCGGTGACCGCCGAATCGCCGATCGCGGAAACGCATCAATCCACAGTGCAGCAGACGGTCAGCGACAACCTGGTCCACACGCTGCCGCTCCTCGGACGCAATTTTCTTCCGCTCGCGTCGCTGGCGGCCGGGTTCACCGGCAATCCCAATTTTCCAAGCCCGCAAGGTCAGATCTACTGGTCGAACAACGTCCTCGTGGACGGCGCGAGTCATTTTTCGAAATGGCGAAGCGCGCCGCGCACGTTTTATTCGGGCTACTCGCTGGAGACGATCAAGGAAGTCCACATCCTGACGAATCGTTTTTCGGCGGAATACGGCGAAGCGCTGGCGACGGTCACGAGCGCGGTGACCAAAGGCGGCGACGATCAACTGCGCGGATCGGCGCTGCTGTTCGTCCAGGACTCGGCGCTCAACGAGCCGCCGGAATTTTCCCCGTTCAACCCGCCGTCGAGCACCGAGCGGTACGGATTCACCATCGGCGGTCCGTTCGTGAAGGGGCAGACGCACTTTCTCGAGAGCTACGAGGGACATCGCGCACGCAACAACAACGTCGTCATCTCGCCGGCCGCCGACGGACAGATCGTCCCCGACAACGAGGACGAACACCTCGAGTTCTTCCGCGTCGACCATCGCCTCGGCAACACGCATTTCCTGACGAGCCGCTACAACGGTCAATTCTTTCGATGGCACAACGAACCCGGCGGGTTGACGCTGCCGGGCAGCGGCACGCAGTACGTCAACGATGTGCACACGTGGCTGACGACCGATCGCCGCGAGATCGCGACGGTGTTCTTGAACGAGACGCGTGTGCAGTTCGCGCGGTACAAGGACGTTCGAACGGATCTGCAGCCGACGGTGCTCGTCTCGCGCGCCGGCTACTCCCTTGAAGGCGGCACGATCGGTCCGCTCGGGTTTGGTGCGGATCCGGAAGACACCTACGAGGCGTCCGATACCGTCAGCTATCTGTCCGACGTGCACGCGCTGAAGTTTGGCGGCGGCGTCAAATACGTCCGGTCGCACAATCCGTCGGTCAACGACGCGCGCGGTGCGTACTACTTCGGGGGACCGGCGGCGCAGTATCCGCAGCCGTACCTGTTCATCCAGGGGATTGCGCCAACGCCCGACAGCGCGATTGCCGATCCGCGCAGCCTGGCGGCGTCAGGATTCGTGCAGGACGACTGGCGGATGCGTCAGCGCGTGACGATGAACCTCGGTCTGCGATACGACGTCGACCGGATCAGCAACCTGCGCAATTACACGGCGGAGACCGACACGAACAACCTGCAGCCGCGCGTCGGTGTCACGTGGCGGCCGCTCGACAGCGATCGGCTTGTCGTGCGCGGTGGCGCCGGCGTCTACACGCAGCAGCACCTGCTTTTCTACATCAACCGCGTGCAGCAGGAAGGCGCCGACGGCACGATCACCGTCTCGCTCGCGCCTGGTGATCCGCTGTTTCCGACATTTCCGAACGTCCTGTCGCCGTTGCCGGCCGGCGTCCCCTATCCCGCTCGGAATATTCACATCGTGGATCAAAAATTCCACAATCCGTACTCGGTGCAGTGGACGGCCGGCGTCGAACGCATGCTCGCGCGCGTGCGCGTGTCGGCTGATTACGTGTATCTGAACGGCCGTGATCTGATGAGCCTCGTCGACGCGAATCCGCCCGAATCGAACCTGAAGCCGTTCACGCGCAGCGTCGCCGCCGCCGACGCGACGCGCGACGACATCGTCGGACCCGGCTCGTTCCGTCAGGTGATTCAGCTGGGCAATCTCGGCGAGAGCTGGTATCACGCGCTGCAGATCAAGGCCGACAAATCGACGGGATCGGTCCAGGCGATGGTTTCGTATACGCTGTCGCGCGCCGAAGACATGGACAACTATCAACTGCCGGAAGACAGTAACAATCTCCAGGCGGAAAAGGCGCGGGCGAACACGGACGTTCGTCACAACCTCGCGGTCGGCGCGACGTGGGCGCTGCCGTTTTCCGGCGTGGCGCTGAAGGACTGGTCGCTGTCAGGCATCGGCGTGTTCCGCAGTAATCGCCCGTACACCATCACGTGGGGCGACGATCGCAACGGGACGACGCAGAACGACGCGCGGCCGGACGGGAGAAATACTGCGCAAACCGACAGTTACCAGAACGTCGATATGGCACTGTCTCGACGGTTTACGGTCCGGACGTCGACGATCGAGGCGCGAATAGAAGCGTTCAACATTTTCAACGTAACGAATTACGATGAATATGTGGGCGCGTTGCTGTCGCCCTTGTACGGCCGTCCGGTCTCGGCGTTCCCGAAGCGCCGCGTCCAGCTCGCAGCGATCGTGAGGTTTTGAAATCTTGACGAAGCTCGCCGCCCTGCGAACTGGCATCGTCCTCGCGACGATCGTGTGCCTGTCGTGCGGCGGCGGATCGTCGACGACAACTGCTCCGACCACCCCGACGACACCGACCACACCCGCGACGCCAACCCCGACGCCGATTCCAACGGTTCCTTCGGCTCCTCAAGTGTTCGTCGGCGCGGGCGACATCGCGCAGTGCGGCGCGCTCGATCCTGCGCGCGCCACGGCGAGCCTGCTCGATCTGATTGGCGGCACCGTGTTCACGCTGGGCGACAACGCGTACTTCCAAGGCTCCGCGAACGACTTCAACGACTGCTACGACCCGACATGGGGTCACCACAAGGGTCGAACGTTCGCGACGGTCGGTAATCACGAGTACGAAACGTTTCCCGGCGCCAGCCCGTATTACGCGTACTTTGGCGCCGCCGCCGGCCCGACGCCCGGTCTCGGCTACTACGCGTACGACGTGGGCGACTGGCGCATCATCTCTCTCAACAGCAACTACAGGAATGGCGTGCCGGTCGATACGCGGTCGGCGCAGTATGCGTGGCTGGTCAACGAGCTGAACACCCACACCAACAAATGCACGATGGCGCTGTGGCACCACCCGTTGTTTACGTCAGGTCCAAATCTGCCGAACACCGACATGCGCGATTTCTGGAATCTGCTGTACAGCAAAGGCGTCGATGTCGTGCTCAACGGCCACGAACACTTTTACGAGCGGTTCGCGCCGCAAGATCCGAATGGCCGCCCCGATCCGGCGAAGGGGATCACCGAATTCATTGCCGGCACTGGTGGCGCGGCGCTCTACGACTTTCAGACGCATGCGGCGAACAGCGT
>Ga0070741_10005733_pt1 | contig 27259 bp, 20 predicted proteins | sample Coa_R1_4_FD_66440 | JGI IMG/M metagenome (GOLD analysis project Ga0070741, IMG submission 66440) | Surface soil microbial communities from Centralia Pennsylvania, which are recovering from an underground coalmine fire - Coalmine... | ecosystem: Environmental > Terrestrial > Soil > Unclassified ...
GCCGCGCCGTGCTCGCCACGGTCGAGCCACAGCAGTTGTTCCTCGACCTCGTCGGCGCGGGCCACCTGCCGGCCGACTTCGTGCGCCTGGTGCGGCGCTTCCGCCGCGGTATGGGCACCTTCAAGCTCGACTGCGCCCTCAGCGGCCGGCCGGTGTTCACCGCGCCGGCCCTCCGCGATACAGGAGTCTTCCACCTCGCCGAGTCGGTCGAGACCGCGTCGAGCAACGTGAACCGAGCCGAAGTAGGCCTGCTCCCCGCCCACCCGCTGATCATCGGCGGCATCCACACTCTGGCCGATCCGTCGCGCGCGCCGGACGGCCAGCACACGCTCTGGATCGAGACCCACGTGCCGCACCAGATCCGGGGCGACGCCGCGGGGACGATCAGGGGCGCCACGTGGGCCGAGGCGCGCGAGCCCTTCGCCGATCGCTTGCTGGCCGAGCTGGAGCGCTACGCGCCCGGCGCCAGCGCGCTCGTGCTCGGGCGCCACGCCCAATCGCCCGACGACCTCGCGGCGTCCAACGCCAACCTCGTCGGCGGCGACATCGCCACCGGCAGCTACTCGCTGGACCAGCAGCTCGTCTTCCGCCCTCTGCCCGGCTGGTTCCAGTACCGCACTCCCCTCCGCGGCCTGTACATGAGCGGCGCGGCCACCCACCCCGGCGGTGGCGTGCAGGGCGGGCCCGGCTCCAACGCCGCGCAGGTGATGCTCCTCGATCTGCGCGTCAAGCAGGCCACCGAGAAGGTGGCCGACGGCCTCGACGGCCTGGCCGCGCGGGTGCGCCGCTTCCTCCGCTGAGCGAAGCGCGCGCCACGAGCTTGGGCCCGACCACGACCGTCGGCGGGCATGCTTCTTGCTTGGTGGCGCCAGGAAGCGAGGCGGAATGATGAAGACCACCGATTATCGCGCGCGCGTTGGGCTGGTCGTGCTCGGGATCGCGCTGTTGCTCCTGGTGGTGGGTCTGCCGATGCTCTTTGGGGGCGCGGTGGGCGTGCTCGCGACGATCCTCGGCGACACCAGCCAGGCCAGTGGCGGCTGGCTCGTGGGCGTGATCGGGCTGCTCGTGCTCGCGGCGATCGTCGGCATCGGCGCTCTGATCGCCTTCGGCGCCTGGCAGCGCAGCGAGCAAGGGGAGCGGACCAGGCACTCCGAGTAGCCGGAGCCGCTTGCGCGGTCGCGCAACTGGCACGCGGCCTGCATCGCAGCAGGAGAACCTGGAGGAGGGCGAGGAGCATGATGGCAACCGCGGCAATGGATGGGAACAAGCAATGGTGCCGGTTGGCCTGGCGCCTGGAAGCTCTGCGGGCGGGGTTTTCCCCGGAAGTGGCTAATCGGCTCGCATTCTGGCGCTGGATGGCGGTTCAGCGCGGCGAGCACGAGGAGCGCGTCGTGATGCTCGACCCGGCACGCCTCGACAGCGCCGTCAGCGAGCTCGAGGCGTCCCTTCATGGCTGGACGACCAGCGGGAAGTTATCGTAGCGGCGATCATCTCCTCACCGTCGATCGCGCGGTTCTCCGCTGCCGGCGCTGGTTGTGCTGTTCGCGTGCGCGAGCGTGAGAGCCGCGCGCGCCGCCCGCGCCTGCTCGGCCGCCTCGGCCGGCGCCGCCGCCAGCGCGGTCAGGTGACCCATCTTTCGGCCCGGGCGCGCCTCCCGCTTGCCGTATAGGTGGAGCTTCACGTTGGGGAAGGCGCAGGCCGCGGCCCAGTCCGGCTCGCCCCGCTGCCACAGGTCGCCGAGCAGGTTGGCCATCGCCGCCGGGCGGAGCTGCTCCGTCGATCCGAGCGGCAGGCCACACACGGCGCGAAGCTGCTGCTCGAACTGGCTGGTGACACAGGCGTCGACGGTGTAGTGCCCCGAGTTGTGGGGGCGCGGCGCTAGCTCGTTCACCACGAGCTTCCCGTCTCCGGTGAGGAACATCTCGATGCAGAGCACCCCCACCACGTCGAGCGCCTCCAACACTTCGCGGGCAATCGCCTCCGCCCGCCGCGCGATCTCCGGCGACACCGCCGCCGGCGCCGTCGTGACGTCGAGGATGTGGGCGCGGTGCTCGTTCTCCACGACCCCGTAGTGGACGAAGGACCCGTCGACCCCGCGGGCGGCCACGACCGAGACCTCGCGCTTGAAGGCGACGTAGGCTTCCAGGATCGCGTCCTGGCCGCCCAGCGCAGCGAGCGCCCCGTCGACGTCTTCCGGTCTGGTGATCAACGACTGGCCCTTGCCATCGTAGCCGTAGCCCGCCGTCTTCAGCACGGCCGGGTAGCCCAGGCGCCGCAGGCCGCCGAGCAGGTTCTCGGGCGAGCGGACGGGAACGCTCCGGGCCACGGGAAAGGCGTGCTGGTCGAGCCAGATCTTCTCGCGCAGGCGGTTCTGCGTGGTGTACAGGACCGTGCTGCGCGGCCGGACCGGCACCAGCTCCGCGGCGGCGTCGACCGCGGCGGACGGCACGTTCTCGAACTCGAAGGTGATCACGTCCACCGCGCGGGCGAAGGCGCGCACGGCCTCCAGGTCGTTGTAGGGGGCGACCGTCTCCCGATCCGCCACCTGGCCGGTCGGCGTGTCGGCCTCGGGCGAGTAGACGTGGATGCGGTAGCCCATGCGGCGCGCAGCCAGGGCCAGCATCCGGCCGAGCTGCCCGCTGCCAAATACGCCCACCGTCGCGCCGGGGAGCAGCGGATCGGTCACGGCAGCGTGTCCTGCAGCACGCGGCTGGTCTGCTCGTCGCGGAAGCGCCGCAGCTTCTCGCGCAGCTCCGGCCGCGTGTTGGCCAGGATGGCGACGGCGAGCAGCGCCGCGTTGCTGGCGCCGGCGCGGCCGATGGCCAGCGTGCCGACCGGAATGCCCGCCGGCATCTGCACGATCGACAGCAGGGAATCCATCCCCCGCAGGGCGTGGCTCTCGACCGGCACGCCGAGCACCGGCAGCAGCGTCTGGGCCGCGACCATGCCGGGCAGATGGGCCGCACCCCCGGCGCCGGCGATGATGACCTCGATCCCGCGCGCCTCGGCTCCGGCGGCGAACTCGGCCATCCAGGCGGGGGTCCGGTGCGCCGAGACGATGCGGCACTCGTGCGGAACGTCGAACTGGGTCAGCAGCTCGTCGGCGTGCCGCATCGTCTCCCAGTCGGACTTGCTGCCCATCACGATGGCGACCAGCGGGGCGCTCATCGGCGGTTCTCTGGCCCTCCCTCGCTCGCGGCTCCCGGGAGCGAGCTCCGCTCGCTCCGAGAGCCCCACAGGCACCGGCTCCTGCTCTACTGCCCCTGGCCGAGCGAGAAGCCGGGCTGGCCGTCGAAGGTGTACAGGTTCTCGGTCTTGATGAAGTCGAGGCCGGCCTGGCTCACGCGCTCGAGCAGCGCGATGACCTGCCGGTGGCTGACCGACCCGTTCGTCGCCTCGAAGCGGCAGGCCCAGTGGTCCACGCAGAAGGTATCGGGCAGCCCCTCGGGCCAGACCTTGGTGCCGCGGTTGGTGATCGCCGTGAGCTTCAGGCCCTCGCCGTTGGCCTTCTCCAGCATCGCGCCCAGGTCGTTCGGCGAGCCGCCGCGCCACTCCAGGAAGACGTCGACGCCGACCAGCTCCTTCTTCGCCAGTGGCCGCGCGCTGACCCTGGCCGGCGCCGTCGTGTCGCGGGGCGCCGCCGTGTAGCTGACCGCCTTGAGCTGTTGCGGCTGCTGGCCGAGCCGCTCGACGACGGCCTGGGCAAACTCCCTGGTGCCGACCTTCTGCTTGCTCACGCGCTCGTCGTAGATATCGTAGGTGTGGATGCCGTCCTCGATCGTGCGCAGCCAGGCGTTGTGAACGCGCTCGGCGACGTCGGGCTGGCCGACGTGAACCAGCAGCATCACCCCCGCGAGCAGGAGGCCCGACGGGTTGGCCAGGTTCTGTCCGGCGCGGCGCGGCGCCGAGCCGTGGATCGCCTCGAACATCGAGCAGGCCTCGCCAACGTTGGCCGAGCCGGCCAGGCCCACCGAGCCGGCGATCTGGGCGGCCACGTCCGAGAGCACGTCGCCGTACAGGTTGGGCATCACGATCACGTCGAACGCCTCGGGCGTGTCCGCCATCTTGGCCGCGCCGATGTCGACGATCCAGTGCTCCTTCTCGATGTCCGGGTAGTCCACCCCGATCTCGTCGTAGACCTTGTGGAACAGGCCGTCGGTGGCCTTCATGATGTTGTCTTTGGTGAAGCAGGTGACCTTCTTGCGGTTGTGCTTGCGGGCGTACTCGAACGCGTAGCGAACGATCTTCTCCGAGCCCGGCCGACTGATCAGCTTCAGGCACTGGATGACGTCGTTGGTCTGGCGGTGCTCGATGCCCGCGTAGGTGTCCTCCTCGTTCTCGCGGACGACCACCACGTCCATGCCGGGGTGCTTCGTCGCGATGAACGGGGCGTAGGCGACGCAGGGGCGCACGTTCGCGTAGAGGCCGAGGGTCTTGCGGGTGGTGACGTTGAGGCTCTTGTATCCGCCCCCCTGGGGGGTGGTGATCGGCGCCTTGTAGAAGACACCGGTGCGCCGCAGCGACTCCCACGCGCTGTCCTCGATGCCCGAGGTGATGCCGCGCAGGTAGACCTTCTCGCCAACGTCGATGGTCTCGATGTCGAGGCGGGCCCCGGCTTCCTTGAGGATGTGCAGGGACGCCTCCATGATCTCCGGGCCAATGCCATCGCCGTAAGCAACGGTAATCGGAGTATTCCCGGCCACGAGAGACTCCTTCCAGAGATAGCAAATCGGGGGAGTTGCAGCACGCGTCAAGTCGTTATACTCCAATTCAGCTTGGGCCGTCAGGCCCCATCTCCTGAGCGGCGGCGGAGGCAGCGCGGTGGCGGCGCCGTTTCTCTCGATCGTCATCCCTGCCTACAACGAGGCCGAGCGGCTGCCCGCCACGCTCGACCAGCTCGCCAGCTTCCTGCGCGGCGAAGACTACACGGCCGAGATCATCGTCGTCGACGACGGCAGCACAGACGGCACCATCGCCGTAGCCCGCGATGCCGTCGTGGAGCCGGGCGTCCAGATCATCGCCGCCCCCCACCGCGGCAAGGGCGCGGCCGTGCGCCAGGGCATGCTGGCCGCCCGGGGACAGGCGCGGCTGATGTGCGACGCCGACCTCTCCATGCCGGCGCACGAGATCCCCAAGCTGATCGCGGCCCTGGCCGCGGGCGCCGACGTGGCGCTGGCGACGCGGGAGGGGAGCGGCGCGCGGCGGGTGGGCGAGCCGGAGCTGCGCCACCTGATGGGCCGCGTGTTCAACCTGCTGGTGCGGCTGCTGGCCGTGCCGGACCTGAACGACACGCAGTGCGGCTTCAAGGCGTTCACCGCCGCCAGCGCCGAGGCGCTGTTCGGCCGTGCCACCATCGACGGCTTCGGCTTCGACGTCGAGGTGCTCTACCTCGCCCGCAAGCGTCACCTGCGCCTGGCCGAGGTGCCGATCGCCTGGTACTACCAGCCGAGCAGTCGCGTGAGCCCCCTGCGTGATACAATCCGGATGGTCCGCGACGTCCTGCGCGTGCGCTGGAACGACTGGCGCGGGCGCTACGCATAGCTGTTAGCCTTCAGCGATCAGCCGTCAGCGCTGTTTCAGCAAGCTGACGGCTGTGTCCTGATCGCACCTGCGAAGCCCCACGGCCTCCTGAGAACCGACTGAGCGGCGTTGGCGCTGCGAGCGCCGCGCCGTGGACGCCCCCAGCCGAGTGACTGCCAGGCGAGCAGATGCCCCAACACCCGGCGGAGCGGAGGCGACTTGCTCGGCACGGACGTGCTGTTGCTCCGAGCCGCGACCGGCGGACGACAGCTCGGTCCCCTGGAGCTGCGCCAGATTCAGGCAGAGGTTGCGCAGGCTGGCTTCGCGCCGGCAGTTAACGTCCCTGCGCAGGGTCTAGCAGGAATAACCTGGCAAGGCCGCGTGCTTCGCGGCCGCGACCGAATCACGGCTGCGGAGTATCACTTTCTATCGCACGTGGTACGAGTGCAGGAATGGCCTCTGGGTACCACGCTGCAAGACTACCTGGACACGATTCGCGACGTGTTTCTCGATGCTCGAAGCGGGCTAATGCTGTCTCAGTATTATGGGCAATGGCAGCTCGCAGCCATGCGGCGTTCGGGGGCCGCGCAGGGGCCTGATGGAGGCCCGTGGATTCTGGCAGAATACCGGGCCGGGCTGGGCCGTTGGGTCACCGCGTACCAGCCGCGCTCGGGCTTGCGAGTGCTCCGTGATCCGCGAAGGGGTCGGCTGGTATGGCTACGTCCGCCGCGATAACGTCACGCATCACACACCACTTGGATGCGCTCCACGCGAACGTCGATGACCTACCCAAGCTCGCGGCTGAATGGGCCGAGCTGCCCCAGGAGGTGCAAGTTACTTTGAGCCTGCAATGGGCTCACCTCATGGCAGACTACCTGACGGAGCTAGACGAGCATTACCGCTCCGGCGCCATGCCGGATAGTCAACGAGAACGCTACGTTGCCCTGCTGGAGAAGCTGCGAGCCAAGCACTCTATCGTGGAGCAGTTGCGCCTTTACCCGCCACCGGTCGTGGACGCCTGAGCACACCTAAGCTACGGAGACCACGCGCCAGCTCGCGAAGCTAAGGCGCTGGTGCACGCGGCGCGTGCGACAGACGCTAGCCAGTTGCTCGATGGCGCAATGACGTTTGCTGAAAGCTGATAGCTGATGACTGATAGCTCCAATCCGAATCGTTTCCTCGTTTGTGTAGCCTGGCCTTACGCCAACGGCTCGCTGCACGTCGGGCACATCGCCGGCGCCTACCTGCCGGCGGATATCTTCGCGCGCTTCCACCGCTTGCGCGGCGACGACGTGCTGATGGTCTCGGGCAGCGACGAGCACGGCACGCCGATCACCGTGCGCGCCGAGCAGGAGGGTGTCGAGCCCCAAGTCGTAACCGACCGTTTCCACGCCGAGTTCCTCGACTCCTGGCGGCGGCTCGGCATCAGCTTCGACCTGTTCACGCGCACCGGCACGGACAACCACCGCGCCGTGGTCCACGACGTCTTCCGCGCGCTGCTCGACCGCGGCTACATCTACAAGGACACGATGAGCTCGCCGTACTGCGAGTTCGACCAGCGCTTCCTGCTCGACCGCTACGTTGAGGGGACCTGTCCGCACTGCGGCTACGAGGGCGCCCGCGGCGACCAGTGCGACAACTGCGGCCGGCCGCTCGACCCGACCGACCTGATCAACCCGCGCTGCCACTTCTGCGGCAACCCGCCGACCTTCCGCGACACCGAGCACTACTTCCTGAACCTGCCCGCCTTCGGTGAGCAGCTTACCGCCTGGGTGCGCGAGAAGGACTACTGGCGCCCAACCGTGCAGCGCTTCACCCTCGGCTTGCTCGAGGCGGGGCTGCTGCCGCGGGCGATCACGCGCGACATCGAGTGGGGCGTCCCGGTCCCCGTGCCGGGCTTCGAGAACAAGCGGATCTACGTCTGGTTCGAGGCGGTGCTGGGCTACCTCTCGGCCAGCGTCGAGTGGGCGCAGCGTCAGGGCGACCCCGAGGCCTGGCGTCCCTGGTGGGAAGACCCGGCCACGCGTAGCTACTACTTCATCGGCAAGGACAACATCTCGTTCCACACGATCATCTGGCCGGCCATCCTGCTCGGTCGCGGCGGGCTGAACCTGCCCTACGACGTGCCGGCCAACGAGTACATGAACCTCGGCGGCCAGAAGATCTCGACCAGCCGCGGCTGGGCGATCTGGGTGCCGGAGCTGCTCGCCCGCTACGACCCGGACGCCATCCGCTACATGATCGCGGCCAACCTGCCCGAGACGCGCGACTCCGACTTCACGATGGACGAGTTCTTCCGCCGCAACAACGACGAGCTCGTCGCCACTTATGGCAACCTCGTCCACCGCACGCTGACCTTCATCCAGCGCTACTACGAGGGCAAAGTACCCACCGCGGCGAACGCCAACGCGCCCGAGCCGGCCGTGGCCGAGCGCGTGGCGGCGACTTTCGAGGCGGTCACGGCGGGCATCGGCGGCGCACGCTTCAAGGAGCCGCTGCGCGAGATCATGGCGCTGGCCCAGTACGGCAACCGCTTCTTCGACGAGCGCGCACCCTGGCGCCAGGTGAAAGAAGACCGCGACGCCTGCGCCGCCACGCTGGCGAGCCTGCTCTATCTGATCGACAGCCTGAAGGTGCTGTTCGCACCGTACCTACCGCACTCCTCCGAGCGCCTGCACGCGCTGCTCGGCTACGGCGACGACCTGGCTGCCCAGGGCTGGCAGCCGCGCGTGCCCCCGCCGGGCCAACCCCTCCCCACACCCAAACCTCTCTTTGCCAAGCTCGACGAGAAGGACAGCTAGCGGCGCTACGGCTAGGCGCCGCCGTCCCACTCCTCGCGCGCGGCAGGAACGACGCGCGTGCGCCCGCGGGCGGGCACGACCGGGCGCGCCGCCCGGCCGCCGTGGTGGCGCTCCCGGCGCCAGCTCACGGACGGGATGTGGGACCGCGCCCGGCGGATGGGCGCCAGCCACGCCGCGCGACGCAGCGCCACCCACGAGCCCACGTAGAGCGCGAGCGCCAGCAGCCCCAGCGCCTTGAAGCCCACCGCCATCGACGCGTACTCCAGCAGACCGCCAGCCAGCGCGCCGAGCAGGTTGAAGCCGAAGGCGCGCCGCGGCGCCGGCGCGCGGGCGAACAGCGTGGCGAAGACGACGCCCGCGAACAGCAGCGGCAGCACCGGCAACAGGCTGCCGAGAGCGGCACGGACCAGGACGTCCTGCCCCCCGAGCGCGCGCAGCGGCTGCAGGTAGTCGGCGACCAGCGCCAGCCCGAGCAGCGCGTAGGCCGGCCCGACGTACGTGGGCCGCCACCAGGCCACGAACAGGTTGGCCAGCAGCGCCAGCAGCAGGATCGCCGAGACGATCAGCGCCGTCACCTGCCAGGTCGAGCCGAGCAGCAGCGAGAGCTGGCTGATGCTCTTGACCTCGACGAGCATGAACGCGGCGCCGAGCAGGAACATCGGCAGGTCGAGCGCGCGACTCGAGACGCTGCTCGCCCGCTCCGGCGAGGCAGGCTCCCCGCGGAGGGCGAGCCCGACCAGCGCGCTGCCGCCCAGCAGCAGCAGCACCAGCATCACGCCGTAGGGCAGCAGCGGCACGCCGCGGTCGCGCAGGTAAAGGAAGGGCCAGTCGTCGGTGGCCGGGGGTACGGGCGCCCGCAGCGGCCCGGGGTCTACCTCCAGCGCGGCCAGCGACGGATCGGCGGCCAGGCGCTCGCGCACGCCCGGCCCGACGAGGTAGAGCGTGCTCACGTCGTAGCCCAGGCCGAGGGCGACCGGCTCCTCCTCGAACGCGTCGGCCACCATCTGGTAGAGCCGCGCCGCCAGCCACTCCCAGCCGCCGAGCGACGCAGCGAACGTCAGCGCCAGGTGGCCGCCCGGGGCCAGCCGCGTCCGCGCCTGGGCCAGGCTCTCCTCGGTGTACACGTAGCTGTCCAGGCGCAGGCTGGACAGGCTCGAGAGGAGGGTGTGCGAGTCGAGCAGGCCGAACACGATCAGGTCGTACTGCGCGTCGGTCCGAGCGAGGAAGGCGCGCGCATCCTCGTTGATCAGGCGCACGCGCGGCGAGGCGTAGGGGCTCTCCGGGTGGAGCTCCCGGCCCAGGGCGAGGATCGCCGGATCGATCTCGACGGCGTCGACCTGCTGCGCGCCGTGGCGCAGCGCGGACGCCACGTCGTTGCCCATGCCGGCGCCGACCACCAGCACGCGCCGCGGTTGGGCGAACTCGTAGGGCAGATCGTAGGACAACCGCGGCGTCTCCAGGCCGGGGCCCGGATGGGCGCGAACGAAGGCGTCGCTCAGGTCGAGGGCGTTCTGGTGGTAATCGTGGTTCACGGTGAGCTTGTAGCCGGCCGGGTCGAGGCCGCCGCTCGCGTTGGGCACTTCGTAGGGGGTGAGGTCGATGCGGTAGTACGGCGACCAGCGCGTGGCCCCCGGCGCCAGGGCGACGATGCCGAGCGTGGCGGCGAGCAGCGCCACCGCCACGACGGCGCGCCCCCAACCGAGCGTCGACCGCCCCGGCGGCCCACCTCGGGGCAGCACGAAGCGGAGGAGGGCGAGGAACCCGAGGGCGAACCAGCCCGCCGGCGGCCAGCCGATCCAGGACAGCGCGGCGAAGGCCCAGATGCCCAGGAGGCTGGCCAGCAGGTTGACGGTGTAGGCGCGCGTGGGCGGCAGGGCGTCGAACGCCGCGCCCAGGCGCGCGCCCAGCGCGCTGAACAGCGCCACGACCAGGAAGAACAGGGCCAGCACCACGGCGAAGAACTTGACCGTCAGCAGCGCTGTGGGCCAGGCCTGCTCCTGGAAGTTGGCGTCGTTCCAGGCCCAGGAGTCCTGTTGCGGAAAGTAGAGGTGCACCAGGTCCAGCGGGCCGGCGAAGGCGACCAGCGTGGCGAACAGGAGACACAGGGCCGGGAACAGGGCAAACCACCGTCCGCCGGCGCGCACACAGCCGAGGCCGAGACCGAGAAAGGCCGCCAGCAGCGGCAGGTTCTTCAGGTAGGCGAACACGCGGACGTCGGACGCCAGCCAGCGCACGACGATCATCTCGAAGTACAGGGCAGCGAAGCTGATGAGCGCGAGGTCGAGCGCTGCCCGGAAGCTGGCGGCAGAGCGTTCGGAACGGCGCACCCCTCCTCCGCGGCCCAGCGGCTCGCTGCACGCGGCCAGCGACAGGCCGGCTGCCCCCACTTTAGGACGCTCGTCCTCGGCCTGTCTAGTTCAAATGAGTTATCGCAGTGTAGTATCCTGATCGCAGCTAGCCGGCTCGCGTCGTGAGGCAGCATGCCCGGGGGCGTTGGCCCGCTGGATCAGGCTGCCTCGTGTCGTGGTCCGTCCACGTCGGGGAAGGCGGCGAGTCGCCAGATGATCGTGCCGACACCACGAGCGACCACGGAAGACCTGCTCCAGGCCGCCTGCGCCGTGGCGGCGGCCGAGCGACCGACCACGGCGCTGCAAGCCGTCTTCGGCGCTGCGCGGCGCTGCCTGGGAGCGACTGGCGTCGCGCTCCTCCGCGCCGAGGAGGACCGCCTCACGCCCGTCGCCTGCGACGGCCTGGCCCTGGAGCCCTGCGCGCTCGACGCAGCGCCGCACGGGGCCGTGCTCTATCCGCTAGCGCTCGATGGACGGCTGGCGGGGGCGCTGGCCGTTGCCGGCCCGGCGCCCGAGCAGGTGAGCCCGGACGATCCCGCGCTGCGGACGCTCTGCCAGCTTGCCGCCGCGGCGCTGCGCCAGGTGCGCCAGGCGAGCGAGCGCAACCAGGCCCGCGCCTTCCGCGCGCTCCACGAGGTCGCCGTGGCCGCCAGCCGCGCGCGGGATCCGGCCGCGCTGGCCCAGCTCGCCGTCGATCACGCGCGAGAGCTCCTGGCCGTCGAAGTGGCGAGCCTGTACTCGTGGGACCCCCAGAGCCAGCGTTTGTGCTACCTGGCCTCGAGCGGGTCGCCCCCTGCCCACACGCTCCAGACCGTGTCGCCGACCGAGGGCATCATCGGGCAGGCGTTCCAGCGACGAGCGCCGGTGGTCGTGGACGACTACCCGACCTGGGAGCACGCCTTGCCCGGGTCCGTCGAGCGCAACGTGCGCGCGGCGGCGGCAGTGCCACTCCTGGTAGGCGACCAGCCCATCGCCGCGCTCATGGTGCGCACCAGCGACCAGCGTCGCTTCACGCCGGACGAGGTGCAGCTCCTGTCGCTGTTCGCCGCCCACGTCGCCCCAACCCTGCAGGTCGCCCGCCTGTACGCCGAATCCGCGGAACGCCTCCGCACGCTCTACCAGGCGGTGGCCTGCGGCATCGTGGTGCACAGTGCCGACGGCGAGGTGCTCGATGCCAACGCGGCGGCCGAGAGCATGCTCGGCCTCTCCCTGGCGGAGATGCGGGCGCGCAGCAGCAGCAATCGGACGTTCTGGCCCACCGTCCGGGAGGACGACACGCCGCTGCTGGAGGCCGAGCGCCCCTGGGTCGCGGTGTGCCAGACGCGGCAGCCGGTGCGCGGCGTGACCGTCAGCGTGGTGCGCGACGACGGGACGCGGCGCTGGCTGCAAGCCGACGCCGTTCCCGTGCTCGGGCCAGAGGGCGAGGTCCAGCAAGTCGTGTCGAGCTTCATCGACGTCACCGAGCGCAAGGAAGCCGAGCGCCGCCTGCAGGAGCTAGCGCAGGCCGACAAGCTGCGGGCGCTGGGCCAGATGGCGAGCGGCGTGGCGCACGACCTCAACCAGTACCTCGGCCTGATTACGGGCCACGGCGACCTGGCCCTGCGCGCGCTCGAGCGCCCCGTTCCCGACCTCGAGAGCCTGCGCGACTCGCTCGGTATCGTCGTGCAGGCGGCGATGGACGGCGCGGAAACGGTGAAGCGCCTGCTGATGTTCGCCCGGCCGCGGCAGGAGAGCGCCATCCAGCCGCTCGACGTCGGCGAGCTGCTGCGGGAGGTGGCCAAGCTCACCGCGCCCCAGTGGCGCGACGCTGCCCAGGCGCAGGGGCGGCCGATCAGCCTGCACGTCGAGGTCGAGGGCGGCCTGGTCATCGACGGATCGCCGCAGAGCCTGCGCGAGGCGCTCACCAACCTGGTGCTCAACGCCGTCGACGCGCTGCCGCGGGGCGGGTCGATCCGCCTGGCCGGTCGGGGGCGCGGGGAGCAAGTCGAGATCGAGATTGCCGACAGCGGGCTGGGCATGAGCCCGGACGTACGCGCGCACATCTTCGAACCGTTCTTCAGTACGAAGGGCGAGCGGGGCACCGGCCTGGGCCTCGCCGTGGTCTACGGGATCGTGGAGCGGCATCACGGCCAGATTACAGTCGACTCGGCGCCGGGCCGGGGCACCGTCTTCCGCCTGACCTTCCCGGCCGCCCGCGCCGCGGCCCCCGACGAGTCGCCCGCTCCGACCGCCCGTGTACCGACAGCTCGGCGGATCCTGGCCGTCGACGACGATCCGGCACTGGTGCAGATGGCGGCGAAGATGCTCGGCGCGCAGGGCCACACGATCGTGTCGGCCACGTCGGGCGAAGAAGCGCTGGAGCGGCTGGCGCGCGAGCCGTTCGACCTGGTCCTCTCCGATCTGGGCCTGGGCAGCGGCATGAATGGCTGGGAGCTCGCTGCCCAGGTCCGCGCCCACTACCCCGGTGTCCGCTTCTGCCTGGCCACCGGCTGGGGCACGCAGATCGACGCCGCGGAAGCCGCGGCGCGGGGAGTCGAGGCGGTCGTGGCGAAGCCCTATCGCCTGACCGACCTGCAGCGGGTGGTCGCCGAGTTACTCCCCGAGTAGTACTTTAGTCCCATTTCGGTCCCCAAAGGGCCTATATGCCGCCCGGGGACTGTTCCCCACTACGCGCGTTTCCTAGAATCGCCTGCGGTTGGCGCGCCTCGTCCCGCGGGAAGCCGGGTCGCGTGGAGCAGCCTCCCGGCCGCCGGCGGTTTGCCTCTGCTGACTGCCCCTGGTCGAATCCGTGAGGAGTTTGCAACCCCGTGAGTATGTGGCGTTGGAACCTGCACGCAACCATCGCTGCTCTGTCCGTCACCGCCCTCGTGCTCGGCTCGGCCTGGAAGGAATCGTCGAACAGCCCACCGGCGGTCTCCGCCGCGGCGGACTCGTCCCGCGACGAAGCAACCGGGTCTGGCGGGGAGCCCCCGGCGCCGCCGTCGCTGGCCGAGCAGGTAGCCGCGGCGCTGGCCGAGGCGGCCGATGGCGACCCTCGGCCGCTGGTCGAGCGGATCACGACCTACCGCGTGCAGCCGGGCGACACCCTCAACAAGCTCTCGGCCCGCTTTGCCGTCAGCGCGGACACGCTGCAGTGGGCCAACAACCTGGGCGATCCCAACCGCATCCTACCCGGCCAGGAGCTCACCCTGCTGCCGGTGAACGGCGTGATGCACACGGCGCGGGACGGCGAGACGGTAGCGGACGTGGCCGCTCGCTACGGCACGACTCCCGCGAAGCTGATCGTGGCCAACGGCCTCGTCGAGCCCTACGCCATCCGCGCCGGCCAGCGCCTGCTGGTCCCGGACGGCCAGCCTCAGCCCGCACTGCTCGTCGCCCGTAAAGGCGAGTGGCCCGCTGCCGGCACCGGCGACCGCAACAAGCGCCAGTTCATCGAGGCGTGCGTTGCTCCAGCGCAGGAGTCCCAGCGGCGAACCCGCGTCCCGGCCTCGGTGATCATCGCCCAGGCGATCCACGAGTCGTACTGGGGGACCAGCAACCTGGCTCGCAACGCTAACAACTTCTTCGGGATCAAGGCGCGCAACGGCGAGGGCTCGGCGGGCGTCTACTGGATGGACGCCTGGGAAGTCGTCAACGGCGCGGACGTAGTCGTCCCCGAGCCATTCCGCGCCTACACGACCCCCGACGATTCGTTCGTCGATCACGGCCTGTTCTTCATCCGCAACAGTCGCTACCGCCAGGCGTTTGCCTACGCCGACGACCCGCGCCGCTTCGCCTGGGCCATCGCCGAGGCGGGCTACGCCACCGACCCCAGCTACGCGCCGAAACTGATCGGCATCATGGACCAGTACAACCTCTACCAGTACGACCTGCCTGAACCTGCCGAGCAGACGCCAAATCGCGGCTAGCGAGAGTGCCGCTGGCAGCCAACCGGCCAGTCCAACGATCGACAGAGCGTCCGCGCAGGCAGGAACGGCGACGTACTCGCCGCCTTTCGCGGAATAGCCCGCTCGCCCGCACAGCGTCTTGACAGTCCGGGCCCGGGCCGGCTATAGTCAGGATGTTGTGGACCGTGTGAGCGGGACGCGATGAGCGCGGTCGTGGTGTAGTGGCTGCACGCAATCCTCCCAAGATTGAGGCCGCGGGTTCGAATCCCGTCGACCGCTCCGGGGGAACTACCGCAAGCCGACGGTAGTTCCCCTTCCTTTTGGCCGTGCCCGATGGCCGGCTGCTATTCCTCCGTGGAGCGAACCTTACCGGGCGTCTCCCGGTCGCACCGTCGCGGCCAGGCTCCCCGGACCAGGAGTGATACGTTGGTCATGCCGCGTCGTTCCGCACCGCGCCGTCGTCGTCCCAGGCAGCCCGAGAGCTGGGAGCTGGCAGTCCTGCCGGTGCGCAACACCGTGGTTTTTCCCCACCTCGTCACGCCGCTGTTCATCGATCGCGAGCGCTCGCTGCGCGCCGTGGAGCAGGCGATGCTCGAGGCGGAGCGGACGATCCTGATCGTGGCGCAGAAGGAAGCCGACATCGAGCGGCCGGGCGCGAGCGACGTCTACGACGTCGGCACGGAGGCCGTGATCGGCCGCGTGCTCAAGATGCCCGACGGCACCACCTCGATTCTCGTCCAGGGTCAGCGCCGCGCCCGCGTGACGGAGTTCATCCAGGACGATCCCTACATGCAGGTCCGCGTCGTCGCCGCGGCCGAGACCCCCTCGACCGAGAACTCGACCGAGGCCCTGATGCGGGCGGTCCTGGCCCTGTACGAGAAGTGCACCAAGCTCAGTCCGTCGATTCCGGACGACCACTACATCGCGGCGATGAACATCGACGAGGCGGGCTGGCTGGCCGACTTCGTCGCCTCCGACCTGGACCTGACGGTGGCCCAGCGCCAGGACCTGCTGGAGACGTTCGACGCGGGCGAGCGGCTCCACAAGGTGAGCCTGTTCCTGGCCAAGGAGCTCGACGTCCTCGAGCTCCAGAGCAAGATCCACTCGGCCGTGCAGGAGGAGGTCGACAAGAGCCAGCGCGAGTACTTCCTGCGCGAGCAGCTCAAGGCGATCCAGAAAGAGCTGGGCGAGGCCGACTCGCACACGCGCGACGTGGCGCAGCTTCGCGAGAAGATCGAGGCCTCGGGCATGCCGGAGGCGGTGCGAGCCAAGGCCGAGGAGGAGATCGAACGCCTCGCGGCCATCCCCCCCGGCTCGCCCGAGATGGGCGTCGTGCGCTCCTACATCGACTGGCTGGTGATGCTGCCCTGGAGCCAGGCGACCGACGACTGCCTGGACATCCAGGAGGCGGCGGCGGTGCTCGACCGGGCCCACTACGGCCTGGAAAAGGTCAAGGAGCGCATTCTCGAGTACATGGCCGTGCGCAAGCTGGCCGGGGCGCGCATGCGGAGCCCGATACTCTGCTTCGTCGGCCCGCCGGGTGTCGGGAAGACCTCGCTCGGGCGCTCCATCGCCGCGGCAATGGGCCGGCGGTTCGTGCGCGTGTCGCTCGGCGGCATCCGCGACGAGGCCGAGATTCGCGGCCACCGCCGCACCTATGTGGGCGCCCTGCCGGGCCGGATCATCCAGACGATGAAGGCGGCCGGCACCGTGAACCCGGTCTTCATGCTCGACGAGATCGACAAGGTGGGCGTCGACTTCCGCGGCGATCCCTCCGCGGCCCTCCTCGAGGTGCTCGATCCCGAGCAGAACGGCGCCTTCAGCGACCACTATCTGGACGTGCCGTACGACCTGTCCCGCGTGCTGTTCATCACGACGGCCAACGTACTCGACCCCGTGCCCCCGGCGCTCCGCGATCGCATGGAGGTGATCGAGCTGCCCGGCTACATCGAGGACGAGAAGCTGGCCATTGCCCGCCGCTTCCTCGTGCCCAAGCAGCTCGAGGAGCACGGCCTCGCCCCCGCCCAGCTTCGCTTCTCCGAGGGCGCCCTGCGCGAGCTGATTCGCAGCTACACGCACGAAGCCGGCGTGCGCAACCTGGAGCGCGAGATCGGCTCGATCTGTCGCAAGGTTGCGCGCGGCGTCGCCAGCGGCGAGTCGGTGCCGCACACCGTCGCGGCCAACAGCCTGGAGAAGTACCTCGGCCCACCACGCTACTTCGCGGGCGTGGCCGAGGAGAAGGACCAGGTGGGGGTAGCAACGGGCGTGTCCTGGACCCCCGCGGGCGGCGACGTGATGGGAATCGAGGTAGCGGTGCTGGAGGGCAAAGGCAACCTGACGCTCACCGGCCAGCTCGGCGACGTCATGCGCGAGTCCGCGCAGGCCGCGCTGTCCTACGCCCGCTCGCGGGCCAAGGAGCTGGGGCTCCGCGAACGGTTCTGGGAGAAGAGCGACGTCCACCTGCACGTGCCGGCCGGGGCGATCCCCAAGGACGGCCCGTCGGCGGGGATCACGATGGCCACGGCGCTGATCTCGGCGCTCACGGGGCGACCGACGCGGCGCGACGTGGCCATGACCGGCGAGATCACCCTGCGCGGACGGGTGCTGCCCGTCGGCGGCGTGCGGGAGAAGGTGCTAGCCGCGCATCGCGCGGGTATCAAGACGTTCCTCCTACCCCGCAAGAACCTCAAGGACCTCTCCGACGTGCCTGCCGACGTCAAGCGCGAGGTGACCTTCATGCCCGTCGAGCACATGGACGAGGTGCTGCCGGTGGCCTTGCAGGAGGCCGTCAGCCTGCGCGCGGTGTAGGCGGTGACGCCTTCGACCTCCGCCCGCCGCAGCCGGCGTTCCTACCTGACGCCCAAAGCGCAGCTCGGCCCGAGCCCGCTCGGCGGGCAAGGGCTGATCGCCGTCGCCCCGATCCCGCGGCACGAGCTAGTGGCGATCTGGGGCAACTGCATCATGACGACCGCGGAGATGTGGGCCCTGCCCCCCGCCCTGCACGATTTCCCCGTCCAGGTCTGGTACGACATGTTCGCCGGGCCGATGGCCGAGGACGAGATCGAGCCGGTGGACTACATGAACCATAGCTGCGAGCCCAACTGCGGGGTGCGGGGCTCGGTGGTCGTGGTGGCGCGGCGCGACGTCCACGCCGGCGAGGAGCTGACGTTCGACTACGCGACGACCGACACCGATCGGTGGACGCTGGAGTGCGGTTGCGGCGCTCCGGCCTGCCGCGGCCGGATGACCGGCGACGACTGGCGCGATCCGGCGTTCCAGCAGCGGCACGCGGGCTATCTCTCGCTCTACATCCAGGAGCTGATCGCCCACGAGCGCGCCGGCACGCCGCTCGTCGGCCTGCCGCCCGATACGGCTCCCGATCAGTTGCCGGCCCTGCGCGGCCTCAAGCGACCCGCGCGCTCGGGAGCTGCTCCGTCGGGCGAACCTCCTGGTCGACCTCGATGATGTACCAGGCGCCGTCGCGGCGGTCGAGCAGGTAGCGGTTCTCGACCGTCTGGCGCTGCTGGCCGATGTAGGTGCCGCCCATCTCGTAGAGCCGCGCTAGCCAGCGCTCCACGGTCACGACCCGCACCCGCCCGGGTCCCAGCTCGTCGATCCGCTCGAAGTCCAGGTTCTCGAGCTGCAGGTCCAGGTACTGGTTCATCGAGCGCAGGCCTTCGATGTCGTCCTGCATGTCGAGCAGGGCCTCGCCGCCCCAGGCCGATCGCAACAGGTCCGGGTTGCTCTGGCGGTAGGCCTCACTGTAGACGGCGTCGGAGTTTGCCCGCCGGACGACCTCGCGAATCTCGTCCTGGTCCACCTGGGCTGGCGGAACGGCCGCCTGGACCACTGGCGCGGCGGGTAGGGCCAGCCAGCCGAGCAGGGCCGCGAGCAGCAGTAAGGCCGGGTTCATGATCTCCTCCTGGAACGAGCCTGACCATCCATTATTGGCGCAGGCGCGCCGACAGCGCCAATATCCGTAGCGGGGCACAGTGGCCGGCGGTCGCCGGACGCGCGTACCATTTGTCGTGGTATTTCTAACGGTGCGACCGCGTCTGGCGCACCGAGGGAGAGCCAGAGCGTGAGACCAGCAGTCGGCCGCGTCCCGCGGCGCGGCCCCCGCCTGCCCGGCGCCTCGCCGACGCGCCGGCGGAGTCGCGGCGGTCCGGTGCGCGGCATCCTGGTCGGATTGCTAGGAATCGCGCTCGTGGTCGGGCTGCTCGTGCCCGTCGGGGCCACCATGGCCGCCGTGGTCACCTACCAGTCCGTCCTGCGTGACCTCCCCTCGGTCGACGCGCTGCCCGAGCGCCCGACCTTCAAGACCACGCAGATCCTCGACCGTCATGGGAACCTGCTCTACGAGGTCTTCGACCAGGAGACGGGCAAGCGGACCGTCGTTACCCTGAACGACGTGCCCGCCTACCTGGTGGAGGCCACCATCGCCACCGAGGACGCCAATTTCTTCACCAACCCGGGCGTCGACCCGCGCGGCATCCTCCGCGCCGCCATCGCCAACCTGACGGCCGGTCGGACCGTGGAGGGCGGCAGCACCATCACGCAGCAGCTCGTCAAGAACGTGCTGATTCCACCGGAGGAGCGCTACGAGACCACCCTGTACCGCAAGCTCCGCGAGGCCGCGCTCGCCTTCGAGCTGTCGCGTACCTATACCAAAGAGCAGATCCTCGAGATGTACCTGAACGAGATCTACTACGGCAACCTGGCCTACGGCGTGGAGGCCGCCGCGCGCGCCTACTTCGGCAAGTCCGTGCAGGACCTGAGCCTTGCCCAGGCCGCGATGCTCGCCGGCCTACCCCAGGCGCCTTCGCTGTACGATCCGTTCAAGGACCCCCAGGCCGCCAAGAGCCGCCAGGGACAGGTGCTCGACCTCATGGTGCGCCACGGCTTTCTCGAGCCGGAGGAGGCCGAGGCGGCCAAGGCTGAGCCCCTGCAGTACGCGTCGCCGGACGTCTACCTGCGCGCCCCCCACTTCGTCATGTACGTGCGCGACCTGCTGGCGCAGCGCTACGGCCAGCGCGCGCTGTTCCAGGGCGGCCTGCGCGTCTACACCACTCTGGACCTGGACACGCAGCAGCTTGCCGAGGACATCGTGGCCCGGCACGTGGCCACCCTCGCACGCCAGGACGCCCGCAACGCCGGCCTGGTGGCGCTCGACCCGCGCTCCGGCGAGATCCTGGCCATGGTGGGGAGTCCCGACTACTACAATGCGGCAATCGACGGCCAGGTCAACGCCGCCATCGCCGATCGCCAGCCGGGCTCGGCCATCAAGCCGATCGTCTACCTCGCGGCGTTCCAGCGCGGCTTCGGCCCGGCCACGGTCGTGCTCGATCAGCAGACCCGTTTTCCCGACGGGCCCGGACGCTTCTACACGCCGGAGAACTTCGACAAGCGCTTCCGCGGCCCCGTGACGCTGCGCCGGGCGCTCGGCAACTCCCTGAACATCCCGGCGGTGAAGATGCTGCAGTTCGTCGGCGTCAAGGAGGCCGTGCGCCTGGCGAGAGCGCTCGGCCTGGAGAGCCTCTCCGAAGACAAGCCCTACGGCCTGAGCTTCACGCTGGGCGGCACCGAGGTGAAGCTGATCGAGCTCACGGGGGCCTACGCCGCCCTGGCCAACGGCGGCCGCACGGTCACCCCGCACGCGATCATGCGGATCGAGGACAGTAGCGGGCAGGTCCTGGACGAGGTGCCCGCGACCGCCGGCGCCCAGGTCGTCGACCCGCGCCTGACCTTCGAGATCACCGACGTGCTGGCCGACAACAATGCCCGGCTGGAGACGTTTGGGCCGAACAGCCCGCTTCGCCTGAGCCGGCCGGCCGCCGTCAAGACCGGCTCGACCGACGACTATCGCGATAGCTGGACCGTGGGTTACACGCCCAGCCTGGTCGCCGGGGTGTGGGTGGGCAACAGCGACGGGCGGCCGATGCGGTTCGTGCTCGGCTCCTCGGGCGCCGGGATCATCTGGCACGAGTTCATGGAGCGCGCGCTGGAGGGCGAGCCAGCGGAGCCGTTCGACCCGCCGGACGGCCTCGTGCGTGGCACGGTTTGTGCATTCACGGGGTATCTCTCTGGCCCGGAGTGTGGACGCACGGTGACGGACTGGTTCCTGGCCGAACATCCGCCGCGGGCGGCCAACGCTCCGCGCGCGCGGGTGGCCATCAACACGCGGTCGAACAAGCTGGCGACGGCGTACTGCCCCCTGCCGGAGATTGCCTTCCGCACTTTCGGAGGGAACCCGAGCGGCGAAGGGCCATACCCGCCGACGGAGTATTGCGACCTGCACGGTCCACAGTCCGGCCGGGTCCTGGGCAGTTGGGAGGGGGCGCCCGCGGTGCTGACGGCGACCCCCGCACCGCCCCCGCCGACGTCCACGCCGACGGCGGTCAGCTCGCGGGTACCGCTGGGGCCGACGCTAGCGCCCCTCCCGACCTGGACGCCGACCCTACCGCCCAGCCCGACCGCGCCGCCCACCGCCACGCGCGTGATCCCCACCCTCGGCGCCCTGCCCTTCCAGGTGGTGGCCGCGTCCTTCGTTGCGACGGCCACGCCACCGCCGCCCGGCCAGTACCATCCCTGGGCCCAGCTTCCGGCCGAGGTGAAGCTGACCTTTCCCCGCGCCGACCAGCCCGCGGACCTCAGCGTGCCGCTCCTCGGCAGCGCATCTTTGCCGTTCTTTGAGCGCTACGCAGTAGAATACGGTGAGGGGGATTCGCCATCCGCGTGGGCACCGGTCGGCTCCGTCCGCACGCAGCCGGTGCGGGACGGGGTCTTGGAAACCTGGGACACGACCGCTCTACCCGATGGGCTTTACACGCTGCGTCTCACCGTGACTGACCACCGAGGCCAGCAGCGCTCGGCACAGCAGCTCGTGCAGGTCAAGCATTCGGCTAGTCCCGCGGCGGAGATTCGGAGGCAGTAGATGGCCATGGTCCTGGACGACGCGACTCGCACGGAGGATGCGCCGGAGCGCAAGCGCATCCTGATCGCGGACGACGACGCGGCGATCCGTGGGCTGCTCAAGGAGTTCCTCGGCAACGAGGGCTACGAGACGGTAGAGGCGCGCTCGGGGAAAGAGGTGCTGCAAGCGGCCAGCGCCGCCGAGCCCGACCTGCTGCTGCTCGACCTGCGGATGCCCGAGTGGGACGGCATGGAGATCATGCGCCGCCTGAAGGAGCGCGATCTCACCATCCCAGTGGTCTTGATGACCGCCTACGGAACCTCCAGCTCGGCGATCCAGGCGATTCAGCTCGGGGCGTTCGACTACCTCACCAAGCCGTTCGAGCTCGACGACGTGCTGCTGACGGTGAAGCGCTTCTTCGACCACGAGCGACTGGCCTCCGAGGTCCGGAAGCTGCGTGGGCAGCTCGAAGGGCGTGACCTCACCGAGCGCATCATCGGCAACACGGTCGCCATGCAGGCCGTGTACAAGATGATCGGGCGCGTCGCCCAGACCGACGCGACGGTCCTCGTCACCGGCGAGACGGGCACCGGCAAGGAGCTGGTGGCCGAGGTGCTGCACCTGTTCTCCGCCTACCGCGATGGCCCACTGGTCAAGGTCAACTGCGCGGCGCTGCCCGAGACGCTGCTCGAGAGCGAGCTGTTCGGGCACGAGAAGGGCTCCTTCACCGGCGCGATCTCCCAGCACAAGGGGCGCTTCGAGATGGCCCACAAGGGGACCATCTTCCTCGACGAGATCGGCGAGATGACGCTCGCCACGCAGAAGAAGCTGCTGCGCGTTCTCCAGGAGAAGGAATTCGAGCGCGTCGGCGGCACCGTGTCGGTCAAGGTGGACTGCCGGGTGGTAACGGCGACCAACCGCAACCTGCGCCACGAGGTGGAGCAGGGCCGCTTCCGCGAGGACCTGTTCTACCGCCTGAACGTCATCGCCATTCACATGCCGCCCTTGCGCGAGCGCAAGGAGGACATCCCGCTTCTGACGGAGCACTTCCTCAACAAGTACCGCTATACTGCCGGTGCGCCGCCCGCTCGGATCTCCGAGGGAGCCATGCAGCTCCTGATGGAGCACGACTGGCCGGGCAACGTGCGGGAGCTCGAGCACTCGATCCAGCGGGCGGTCGTGCTGGCACAGGGCAAGGTGATCACGAAAGAGCATCTGATGCTCGACCCGGCCAAGGAGCTGGGCGTGATCAACCTGGATCAGAAACTGCAGCAGGGCGAGAACCTGGGCCAGATCATGTCCGGCATCGAGGCCTACCTGGTGAGTCGCGCGCTCGAGCGGAACAAGGGCAATCGGCACGAGACGGCGCGGCTGCTTGGGCTCGACCTGCCCGCCCTGGAGCGCAAGCTCTCAGAGTACGGCCTGGCCGGCGCCTGAGTCAGCCGGGTGGGCGACAGACCAACGGCGGGCTATGAGGATCGTCCTGGCCCGTGCGCGGCCAGCGACGCCTAGCGCGGCCTGCGAGGGAGGAGACAACGAGATGGTCGACAACCTGGAGAGCCTGGACGATCTGGAAGAGGAAGACGGCAATCGCAGCTTCGCGATGGCGGCGGTTGTGGGTAGCGCGGTGGTGGCGGGGCTCGTCGCCTACCTGATCAAACGCTCACGCCAGGAGCCGCCGGAGCCCGAGCCGGTCCTCAGCGGCGGGCCCTGGGACCGCGCCCGCGGGCTGGCGTTCAGCGACGAGCGGGCGCAGGCGACGCGCGACTTCTTGATCGACAAGGTGCTGCCGGAGCTCAAGCCAGCGCTGCTGGGTATCCTCGAAGAGGTCGAGGACCTGGTAGACGACGGCTTCCGTCGGGCCGAGAAGGCGATCAAGTCGCTGTAGCTTGCTCCGGCGCGCCCGCTGACTCGGCGCTGTCCATCGCCATCCACCGAGCTACGGTACGCCAAAGCCCCGGGCGCTCTGCCCGGGGCTTTGTTGCACCTTCAGTCGGCGGCCGGGGTCGCGGCGGGCTCGGGCAGCTTTAGCTCGTTGACGACGCCCGTAAGACCGGGCGTCGTCTGGATCGTCTCGACGATGGCCGGGACGTTCGTCGCGTCGCGTGGCCGCCCGCGCAGGTAAGCCACGCCGTCGACGATCGTCACGTCCACCCGCGGATTCGAGAGTCCGCGGGCAACGAGCCGCTCGCGCACCGTCCGGGCGAGCCGCTCGTCCTGGAGCAGGCCCGTGAGTGGTCGACCGCGTCGCCGCTGTGCCGCGTCATCATCGAGTGTGCCTTCGCGGCCGAATGGGGGGAGTAGGCCCAGCAAGCCGGATGGTCTGGCGAGGGAGCCCAGCAGGAATCCCCCAACTGCTCCCACGGCGAATCCCACCAACCAGCTCACTCCTATCTACCTCCCTGCGCCGCACCCTGGCCTGTCTACAGTATGGCATGGAGCGTGGCGGGACGACCACGCCGGGCGCTGTGCTGAGCGGTGCATAGTTCGTGCCGGGCGGCATCTATATTGGACTGGCACACATCTTGCTAATCTAGCAGGACCGTGAGTAGAGACCGCGCGAGAAGAGAGAGCACCCGTGGAACTCGAACTATCGCAGGACCTCTCCCCCGTCCAGTCGGTGCGTGTGTCGGCCCGGCTCGTGGCCGCCAACTACATTCTCGAGTTGTCTTCGCTGGAGCTTCAGCAGGCGATCAGCGAGGAGCTGAACGACAATCCCGCCCTCGAGATGGTCGACGTTCCCACCTGCGCCGTCTGCGGCACGGAGCTGCAGGGCAGCATCTGTCCGCGCTGTCTCCAGCGCCAGAAGGGCGAGCTAGCCAACCAGCCCATCAGCGACGGCGGCTACGAAGAGCAAGTCCACCAGCCGGGCGGTGCGGCCGACGAGGAGTTCGATCCCCTGACCCTGGTTGCCGCCGAGGAAACCCTCGCCGAGCGGCTCCTGACCGACCTGGGATCGCTCCTGCCCGAGGAGGACCTGTTCATCGCCGAGTTCCTGGTCGGCAGCCTCGACGACAAGGGGTACCTGTCCTGCACGATCGAGGAAGCCGCCTACGAGCTGGAGGTGGAGCCGCGGCGGGTCCGGCGCGTGCTCGAAGTGCTCCAGGGGCTGGAGCCCATCGGTGTGGGCGCGCGCAGCCTCCGCGAGTGCCTGCTCATTCAGCTCAGCTACCTCGAGCGCCTCGGCGTCGAGCAGCCGTACGCCCGCGAGATCATCGACGGCCATTTGATGGAGCTGGGCGAGCGCAAGTTCAGCCGGATCGCCCAGGAGCTACACATCTCCACCGATGCGGTGGCCGAGGTCTGGGAGTTCGTCAAGAACAAGCTGAACCCGCACCCGGCCCACGGCTTCTCGGCCACCAACGACCGCGATCGCGACACCCGCTCGATGTACATCCTCCCGGACGTCATCATCAACCGGAAGGAAGACGGCTCGTTCGAGATCGACGTGGTGGAGTCGAAGCGCTTCTTCCTCCGCATCAATCCCATGTACGCCCAGCTCGGCGGCACCGCCGCCAAGGACACCATGACCCTCGATGCCGACGACCGGAAGCACGTCCAGCAGTACGTCAGCCGCGCCAAACTGTTCATCGCCAACATCAACCAGCGGCGGCAGACGCTGTACAACATCACGCGCTGCCTGGTGGACCGCCAGCGCGAGTTCCTCTGTGAAGGCATCCGCCACCTCAAGCCGCTGAGTCGCGCGGCCATCGCCGAGGAGCTAGGGATCCACGAGTCCACGGTCAGCCGAGCCACGGCGTCGAAGTACGTGATGCTGCCGACCGGCGAGGTGATCCCCTACAGCCACTTCTTCACGCCGTCGCTGAGCATCAAGGACGTGATCAAAGAGTTCATCGAGCACGAGAACCGACCGCTCACTGACGCCGAAATCGCGGAGCACCTGCGCGAGCGCGGGATTACCATCGCGCGGCGCACCGTGGCGAAATACCGGATGCAGCTCAATATCCTGCCCTCCTCCCTCCGCTGACGCCCCGGGTCTGCGGTGCGCGGGACGCCCTCCCCCGCGCACCGCACCTTTTCTCACCCCCGCCGCACGTGCCACGAACCGCGCTGGCGCATGCTGCCGCCGATGACCTATCGTTAGGTGACGGAACGTTCGGCAGTGTTCGTCTCCCTACGAAGCGCATTCCTCCTCGGAAGGTGCCCTGTGGACAAAGTCGTACTCGCCTATTCCGGCGGCCTGGACACGTCGGTCGCGATCCCCTGGCTGCACGAGCACTACGGCCTGGACGTCATCGCCGTTACCGCCGACGTCGGGAACGAGCGCGACTTCACCACGATCCGAGAGAAGGCGCTCCGCACCGGCGCCTCGACCGCCTACGTCGTCGACGCCAAGGATCTCTTCGTCCGGCACTTCGTCTTTCCCGCCCTGCAGTCCGGGGCCGTCTACCAGGGCACCTACCCGCTGGCCACTGCCCTCGCCCGCCCGCTGATCGCCAAGATCCTGGTGGACTACGCGCGGCAGGAGGGCGCCACGGCCGTGGCCCACGGCTGCACCGGCAAGGGCAACGACCAGGTGCGCTTCGACGTGTCGGTGGGTGCCCTGGCCCCCGACCTGAAGGTAATCGCGCCGGTCCGAGAGTGGCGGTGGAGTCGCGAGGAGGAGATCGCTTACGCCGCCCAGCACGACATCCCCGTCCCGATCACGGCGACCAGCCCCTACAGCATCGACGAGAACCTGTGGGGCCGGAGCATCGAGGCCGGCGTGCTCGAGGACCCCTGGGTGGAGCCGCCGGACGACGTCTGGGCCTGGACGACCGACCCGGCCAGGGCGCCCGACGAGCCTGCCTACGTCGAGATCGAGTTCGAGCGCGGCGTGCCGGTGGGTCTCGACGGGGAGCGACTGGATGGCGTGACGCTGATCACCCGCCTGAACGCCCTGGCTGGCGCCCACGGTGTCGGCCGGCTCGACCAGATCGAGGATCGGCTGGTGGGCATCAAGTCGCGCGAGGTCTACGAGGCCCCGGCCGGCGTGGTGCTCCACGCCGCGCACCGCGAGCTGGAGCGCCTGACCCTGAGCAAGGACCAGGCGCTGTTCAAGGTCCAGGTGGCGGAGCAGATGGCCAGCCTCATCTACAACGGGCTCTGGTTCTCCGCCCACCACCAGGACCTGGCCGCGTACGTCGCCAGCTCGCAGCGGTTCGTGAGCGGCACGGTGCGAGTCAAGCTGTACAAGGGCGCCTACCGTGTCGTGGGTCGCGCGTCGCAGCACTCGCTGTACAATCGCAGCCTGGCAACCTACGACAAGGACGACGCCTTCTCGCACGAGGCCGCCGTCGGCTTCATCCAGCTCTGGGGGCTCTCGCTCCGCACCCAGGCCACCGCCCAGCCCCTCAGCGCCGGCGGCGGTCCCAGCCTCGGGCTGCCCGAGCCGCCGGCGGACTGACTCACGATGAAGCAGTGGGGCGGCCGCTTCGAGAAGGCCGCGAGCGCGAGCGCCGAGGCGTTCGGTGCCTCGCTGCCGTTCGACGTGCGTCTGTACAGCGAGGACATTGCGGGGAGCATCGCCCACTGCCGGATGCTCGCCCGCCAGGGCATCCTCGACCCGCCGGCCGCGCGCCGCATCGTGGCCGCGCTCGGCGAGGTCCACCGCGAGCTGAGCGACGACGGCGGGCCGCTCGACCTGGCGCTCGAGGACGTCCACACGCTGGTCGAGTCGCGCCTCGTGGCCCGCCTGGGCGAGGACGCCGGACGGCTGCACACCGCGCGCAGCCGCAACGACCAGGTGGCGCTCGACCTGCGCCTGTTCGCGCGCGCCGCGGTCGTCGA
>Ga0070741_10005734_pt1 | contig 27256 bp, 19 predicted proteins | sample Coa_R1_4_FD_66440 | JGI IMG/M metagenome (GOLD analysis project Ga0070741, IMG submission 66440) | Surface soil microbial communities from Centralia Pennsylvania, which are recovering from an underground coalmine fire - Coalmine... | ecosystem: Environmental > Terrestrial > Soil > Unclassified ...
GGTAAGCGATAATCGATTGACTTCCGTCCTGAGTGTGTTTAATATCTCCGGTTAACTTGCTCTGGCCAGTTACAGGATATGCAGGAGTCGTTCAGGGTCATAAAAAGGTTGGGCGCGGAAACTGCAAAGGGAATCGTGAAGAGTAACGAGCCTCATCCGGTTGCCAGCTCATGGGCCACTTCGAATTCAGCGGCGCTCTCACGGCGCCAAAAGAGGCCGGTTAGGACACTGATTGTACAGAAAGCCACATTACTATAATTTGTAATGTCAAAGGGAGACACGATGAAGCCAATTCGCTGCTGGGCTGTAGGTTGCGCCGTGGCCATGCTCGCTCTAGTGTCCGTCTGCGGACAGAGCGCTGAGTTTGATGTGGCGCCTTTTGCGAGACGCTGCTGTGTGGAAGATCGGCTTACGACGCAAACAGAGTTCAATTATACGGAAGCGGAGCACGCCCCCCAGGATGCGGAGAAGGCTTCAAACGGGCATTATATTTACGGCTTGCAGTGGGGGGAGGCGCGTGACATTCGGGAAGTTATCGTCCGCTCTCGCCACGGTCATCCACGCCAGCCAGGAGTTCTTGAATACTGGTTTCGTGCCTGGCCGTATCCGCCGCCGCATATGCCTTCGATGGAAGACCCGCTGGATGATCCCTGGCAGGGAAAGTGGCTGAAAGCGACGACGCGAGTTGACTGCAAGGGAGAAGAGTGTCGCTACACTTTTGCCCCACTGACCCAGGCAGAAAATCCACGAGCCGACAATCTGCCTGGTCTCACCTACCGGCGAACCATCAAGTTACGGCTGGTCTACGAAAGCGATCCGAATATTGAGCAGGTGTCGGTGCTGACGGGTTCGGAATCCGTGCCGGTTGAAGCACGCATTGAACTTGGCGCAGGAGAACGGTCGCCTCATTTATGGGCGGGCGATATTCGCGTCTACAATGGATGGATCAAGGCGATGAGGCCATGGAACGGGTCGCCCGAAGACGTGGTGAAGGGGCGGACCTTTCGGGTTGAAACCTCCGGCTCGCCCAAAGGGATCATCCTGAGCCTCATCGCGGCCAAGCCTTCATTGCCAGGGTCCAATGACTTGACGGTTGTCACCGTGGATGCCGGCGATCGCACGTTCTCCTTTGCCGTGCCCGATCTGGAGAAAGGGCCGATCTATGTCCCGGCTTTCCACGTCTATGTGGCCAAGGCATCGGACTCTCAGAGTTTCTCGTCGGGTATCGTCAAAGAAGGCGTGGAAATCCGTGAAAGGCTTGCGAAGGAGCCTGAGCAGACTTACGAGCGGGCTTCTAGGGAAATCCCTCCTCTCGATCCCATTCACCGCGAAAATAACAGCCCGCTGTATTTGCCCCTGGCGGCTGATTCAAGCTGGCAGAAGTTTGCCTTCCAATGGGGAGGCAACATCTTCATCAGCAAGCAGGGCACAAAAGCAAAGGGAGGCGACCTGAAACGCCTAGAGTGGAAAGGCGACCAAATCCATTGGCGCATTGGCACAGGCGATTCACCAAATTTTGAGCGCGGCTGGCATGATTCGACACTTTCACCTCTTGATGGCTACCTGCCGCTTGCCATCGCCTCTTGGTCCTCTGGCGGCATTCAATACTCCGAGGAAGGTTTCGCCACGCTGCTGTCAGGGCCGCTGTCGCCCCATGACCCTGGCCGGAGCGAGGAAACACCCGCCGTTTTGATGCTGAAGCTTATCGCCAGAAATACCGGAACTGCAGCGATGACCTCGCATATCTGGCTGGCCATTGAGCCGGAAGAATCACTGAAATTTCAGCGTAACGAATTAGTCACTCAGGATGGCAGGCTTGTGCGCGCGGCTCTTCGCCTTCCACCTTCCGCGCGAAGTGTCCTTGACGTCGTTCCGGATGGAAACCAGAAACCCGAAGCCCTCCATATCGAAGTCCCCCTGAAAGCCGGGGAGCAGAGTTCAATCATCATTTCTTTGCCGTTCATTCCGCGGCTTACCGCGACGCAAAATAAGCGGCTCCTTGCTCTGGACTATCGCGCCGAGCACGACCGCGTCGTGAATTACTGGCGCGCAATCACCGACCATGCGGTTCCGTTTGAAGTTCCTGAGCATCGCTTCAATACCTTCGCGCGGGCTGTGATCCCACATATTCTCATCAGCGTGACCAAAGATCCGAAGAGTGGTCTCTATATTGACCCTGCCGCCAGCTACGACTACGACGTGTTTGAGAACGAAGCGGTCTATCAGACTTTGATGCTCGACGCGATAGGACTTCACCAGCCTGCCGCCGAATACCTGAAGACCTTTGTTCAGTTGCAGGGTTCAAAGCCGATGCCGGGGATGTTTACCGGCAAGCAGCAGGGTGTCTATCACGGCGCTCGCGTGGATGCGCAACATGACTACACGATGTCTCCTTATGACCTCGATCAGGGGGCCGTGCTTTGGGGGCTCGCCGAGCATTATTTCTTCACACGTGATCGGACGTGGCTCCGACAAAATGCTCCCAGCATGATGCGCGCTGCCGATTGGATCATCAAGCAGCGGAAGCTGACGGAGGTTTTAGAGCACGGACGGAAAGTGCCGGAGTATGGTCTTCTGCCCCCGGGAGATCTGGAGGATAACAGCGATTGGGGGCATTGGTTTGCGGTGAATGCATTTGCCTCGGCTGGAATGACGCGAATGGCGCAGGCGTTGACCGACATCAATTCGCCCCAGGCCAGACGTTACACGGAAGAGGCCGCTGCCTATCGAGAGGATCTCCGAACCGCCATGTTGCGGGCGGCTCAAACAGCTGCCGTGGTTCGCCTGCGAAACAATACCTATGTCCCCTGGGCGCCGCCGCGCCCCTACCAGCGTGTTCCCTATTTTGGCTCAATCCGCGTGGCCTATTACATGCGCTATCCTCAAAAGGTTCTTCCTCTTTATCGGCTCTCTGCCGATCGCGAGGTTTTATCCGGCTCCATGGTCCCCCTGATTCTGAATATTTTTCGTGCAAACGAACCTATGGCTGACTGGATTTTGGACGTTTGGGAAGACAACCAAACTTTGTCAGAGCCGTGGGGAATCAACGTGCACGGATGGGCCTCGGATAAATATTGGTTCAGCCGGGGCGGTATGGTGTTCCAGGCAAATCTCATCAATCCAATTCTGGTCTACCTGCGTCGGAATGAAATCCCCGCCGCCATTCGGAACCTTTATAACGACTTTGTTGCCTGCCATTACCCGGAAGCGAACGCATTCACGGAAGAATACCACCAGTGGGTGCATGCCAGTGGGCCCTTCTATAAGATTTCTGATGAAGCTCAGTTTATCCACCGCATCCGGAATCTGTTGGTACTTGAGAAGGGAGACACTTTGTGGCTTCTGGAAGGCGTCCCCCGCAGATGGCTGGAACCCGGCAAGCAGATTGCATTAAATCATGCACCCACGTATTTCGGGCTGGTCAGTTACCGGATAAGATCCAGCGCGTCAAGCGTAACGGCTGAAGTGACCTTGCCTTCGCGCAATCCCTATCGCGCGGCTTACCTGATGGTGCGGTTCCCGGGAGATAAGCCCATTCGAGGCGTCGAGATCGACGGAAAGTCGTGGCGTGACTTTGATTCGGTCGCTCAACGCATTCATCTGCCGTTAAAAGGCGGACCCATGCAAATTCGAGTGAATTTTTAGCGGCACGCGGCCAGTGACCGATGTTCCCAATTTCGACGCCTTTGGCCAGGAGATGGATTGTGGTTTCCAAAGATAATCTGAAAAATCCGTCGCGCCGGCAGACTTTCCTGCTCCTGGCTGCTTCGGCAGGAGCCGCAGTCAGTTTTCCGATTCCTGGCGAAGGTGAAGTTCCAAGTCCTTCCTTGTCAGCGCAAGGTTATCCGACGCCAGGCGCTGAAGTTGATCTGGCGAGTTTCGGACACTCTAAGAGTTGGGACGGTAATCCCGGAGTGGAATGGGATGAGCCTCGTGATGTTTGGCGGGTTGAAGTTGATTTTTTCAGCCCCAAAGACATCCCCTCCACTGGTGCCCTGCAGATTGAATACTGGGTGCGGAGTTGGCCGCCTGTTCCCAGCGGTGGATGGACAAAGATCGACACGCCCCTGCAGGGGGAGTGGCGCAGGATTAGGACACGGCGAGAGGTCCGCGGAAAGACTCTGATGATTCATTTTTTGCCGCTTTCAGAAGCGGAAAATCCGAATGTCCAAAATGCACCGGGCTATGCCCCCCTGTTTCGTCGCACACTGAAGATCCGTCTCCACTTTAAAGACACCGCCGCCGTCTTCAAGAGGTTCAGAGTTTACAGTGACTCACGATGGGCTGTGGCCGAAATCAGTGTTGAGACAGGCTGCGAAGGCAAGACACCGTTTCAAGCTGAGGTCACTGCGTACAATGGATACATTCTCAACTCAACTGCGCTTCAGGGAACTCCTTCGAGGATTCGTTTAAAGGTTCTCTACACTGACCACACACCCTCATCCAATGACCGCACGATTCTTACGGTTCACGGCGCTCCCTATGATTTCGGCGTCAGCGTGGATGACGTGCTTCAGCGAAAGGCTGTCTATGTAAAGCCGCTGGGCGTTTTTATCGGGGATTTCACCACCGGTGAGCGTTTTGATGATTTTGCAAAATCGGCTCGCATGCGCCCAGGGGAAGATATTATCAGCCGTGTTTCACGCCATCCTGAGCAATCTCTTGATAATGCTATGGGAGAGATTCCGCGGTTGGCCTTGACCGCTCGGGCCGGCAGTCATCGTTGTCGCTATATTCCACTGGGCTTTACGGGCAGCCGCGAGAAATACGGTCTCGACTTTAACGGCAACGTTTTTATCAGCAAACGCGGATCGAAGGCCATGAAGGAAGACCTGGCGCGCATGCTTTGGCAGGGTGATGAAATTTACTTCCGTATCGGGACCGGAAACATTCCGGACTTCCGCGAGCGAGAATTTGGAACTCGCCAGCAGGTTCTCGAGGGTTATCTTCCGCTGATCACCACAACCTGGGAAACCGAAGGCATCGAGTACGAGGAGCAGGCTTATGCCAGCTTGCTGAGCGCGCCGCTGGATGAGGCCCAACTTCGAGGCGATGAGCCAAGCTTACTGTTTCTGAGACTGATTGCGCGCAATGCCAGTTCAGAACCCAGGGAAGCGCGGATGTGGTTTCTTATTAGCCCCGAGGAAATGCTGGAGTTTAGGGACGCGGCGCTTCTAGGCACAGGCAAGCAGGAGGGTCTATATCCGTTTGCTCGGCTACGCGCTGCATTCGCAACAACGGCGACTATCCCGGAGCTTCAGGATACGCCGCCCGGTTCTGCCTATCCGGGCAAAGCGTTGCGATGGTCCGTCTCTCTGCCGCCCGGCCAGGCTGAATCGCTCATCATCAAGATCCCGTTTCGCACCATGGTGGCTGCGGACGAAATCGCTCAGGTGAAGAGCATCCACTTTGATGCCCGGCTTGATGAAACGCTCGCTTACTGGAGAAAGGCAACATCACAAGGGATGCAACTCCATGTTCCGGATGAGGTGCTTAATCGTTTCTTCCGCTCTGTTCTTCAGCACATTTTGGTTTCTCAGGAAAAAGATCCCGAAACAGGATATACCCTGTGTCCTTGCGGCACTTACGACTACAATGTGTTCGCCAATGAGACAGACATCCAGGTGCGATTGCTCAACATGCGCGGCCTGCATGAAGCCGCTTGGCGTTGCTTGCGGCCTCTCGTTGAGTTGCAAGGTTCGGAGCCATTTCCAGGGCGCTTCCGCGACACTTCGGCGGAGTTGCACGGCGTCCGGGTGGACAAGGATCATGATTACACGATGGGAGGCTATAACCTCGACCACGGCTGGACCTTGTGGACGCTTGCCGACCATTACTTTTTCCATCGAGACCAGGATTGGCTTCGCAGGGTTATGCCGCATCTCATCAAAGCCGCGAACTGGATCATCGAGGAACGCAAAATCACCATGCGGCGTGATTCTCAAGGCGCTCCCGTCCCTGAATTCGGCTTACTACCCCCAGGCGACCTGGAAGATAACAATGACTGGGAGCACTGGTTTGCCGTGAACGGTTATGCTTACCGAGGTTTGGCCAGAGCTGCGGAAGCTGTTGCTGAGATGGATGCCGCAGAAGGTGCACGCCTGAAGAAAGAAGCAGAGACTTATCGCCAGGATATACGCGCGGCGGCCCTTCAGGCCATGGCGATGGCGCCGGTGGTATCCTTGCGGGACGGGACCGCTGTCCCTATGATTCCCCCGCGCACTTCTCTGCACGGGCGCGATCTTGGGTGGATTCGCAACGTACTTTATGGAGCGCACACGCTGGTGGATTGTGGCGTATTCTCGCCTGACGAACCCGTTGCTACCTGGATGCTTCAGGATTACGAAGACAACCTGTTCATGGCTCCGGACTCGCTTTCGGTGCCGGAGCGGGATTGGTTCAGCCGTGGCGGTGTAGCTCTCCAACCGAACTTAGTGAACACTTTCACTTCGTATCTCGAACGTGACCAACTTCCTCAGGCGATCCGAGCGTTTTACAACGACTTCGCGATCAGCTATTACCCGGACGTGAATTGTTTCACGGAATGGGTTCCCGCTTTTGGAATTGGCGGCGGGCCGTTTTTCAAGACATCTGATGAGTCCGCATTTCTCATCTGGCTGCGGCTGATACTGGTGCGTGAGCATGGAAACCGTCTCTATCTGAACTCCGGAGCGCCTAGGAGCTGGTTTCTGCCGGGCAGAATTATTGAAGTTGAGCGAGCCGCCAGCTTCTTTGGCGAGATGGGATTTCGCGTCGAGTCTCATCCGGAGCGAGGTTTTATCGAAGCACAGGTCTCGCTCCCACAGCGGAACAGGCCTGCCGAGGTTCATATGCGCTTGCGCCATCCGGACGGAAAGAAGATCGCTCGCGTAGAGCTCAACGGGAGATCCTGGGATCGTTTTGACCGGGAGCAGGAAATGATTTCCCTGGCGCCCGAGGAAAGCTCAGTTTTTCTTCGCGCCTCCTATTAAAACGACTTTGGCTGGGATTTACATAAGGTTGGAAGGATCAGCAACAAAAATGTCCAATACCCGAATGAACCGGCTTTGGGAAATACTTCAAGAGAAAGGGATCGAGCATATATTGCTCACTTCTCCAGCAAACATCTGTTATCTCACCGGGTATGCCACTGCCATCGAGACAGGCCCTTCTCCTTTTGCACCACTGCCAACAGCGTTGGCTGCGGTAAGAGGGGAGGAGCCAACCCTTTTCATTGCGGATAGTGAACCTCTCAACGATTTTGCCGCTGGATTCGCGATACGGAAGTTTGAGGGATATACGTATGAACATCCGCTGAGAGGTCTCGAAGAGATTACAAAGCTGCTGGTTAATCACTTTAACCGGTTGCCTCGAAGCACGGTCGGTGTGGAAATGGGCAGCTTGCCGGCATTCGTGGTGGAAAGTCTTCGTTCGAATTGCCGCCAGCTTGAGCTTAAGGACATAACTTTTGACCTTACTCAGATGAAGGCAATTAAAGATGAGGACGAAATACGGGCGATTCGCTCCGCCCTGGATCTCTGTGATGTCGGACAGGCGGCGGTGAAAAAATGCGCATTGCCGGGATTAACCGAATTGGAAGTTTTTCATGAAGTTCAGAAGGCGATGGAACAGGTTGCAGGGACCCGCTTACCTATTCTCGCAGACCTGGTTTCCGGCGTCCGGACCGCAGGCGTTGGGGGAAACCCTGGCCCGTTCAGGATTGCGGAAGGCGATCCGGTCATCGCGGATATCGTTCCGAGACGCCAGGGATATTGGGGCGACACCTGCAACACCTGCGTGGTAGGAGAACCCCATACAGAGCAGAAGAGAGTTTTTCAGGGGATTGAATCCGCCCTTTATGAATGTATCGATCGAGTGCGTCCCGGCACGAGGGCCTGCGATCTGGATTCGTTCCTGAGGCAACAGGTTACATCGCTGGGAGGCGCCTATCCTCATCACAGCGGTCACGGAATCGGCGTGACCTACCATGAGGAGCCTCGGATTGTGCCTTATAACAAGGCTCCACTTTGCGCCGGCATGGTCATTGCCCTTGAGCCGGGAATCTATTTTGAAGGGAAGTGGGGGCTGCGCCTGGAACATACGGTGCTGGTTACTCAAACCGGCGCTGAGATTCTTTCGCAGTTCAGGCACATGCTGTAGCGCCGCGGCGTTAAGTTGATAGGCTCATGGAGCGGGGGTCTCCTCCCTGCGGCAGGAATCGCTTCTTTCCTTGCAGTTCTGGTTTTCTCAAAAGTGCAGGAGAAAGGTGCAGCCGCCACGTCAAAAGTTGTGAGAAACGGTCATGTCGCGGTTGAAGAACAAAGCAGCCATTATCACAGGAGCGGGTAGCGGGATTGGAAGGGCTACAGCCAAACTATTTGCCGCCCAGGGAGCCAAGGTGGCTATCCTTGAGAAAAACCGAGAATCTGGTCATGAGGTGGCAAATGAAATTGTGAGTGAAGGCGCCCAGGCTGTGGCTATTGAAGTTGACCTGGCGGATGGCGCCTGGGCTGAAGAAGCGATGGCGAAGGCGACGGAGGCTTTAGGCGGGCTCGACATTCTGGTGAATAATGCAGCGACATACATCGCTCGCGGCTTTTTTGAGATCTCCCGCGAAGAATGGCAAAAGGTACTGGATGTGAACCTGACAGCCTACTTTCTTTGCGCACGGGCGGCGGCACGGGAAATGAGGCGCTTGGGCAGGGAAGGAAGCATTATCAATATCGGCTCTGTTCATCAGAGACTTTCCGAGCCGCGTTCCGGGGCCTACGCAGCCTCGAAGGGCGCTATCGCCCAGTTGACGCGGAACCTCGCCATTGAGTTTGCTCCCTTTAACATTGTGGTGAATTCCATTACTCCGGGTTTTATTTGCACACCGATGTCAGTCGTCGATGGAATAGATGAGACCCGCACGGAGCGTTTTATCAAAAGTTATGTGGAGTCAGGGCGCATCCCGCTCGGGCGCGCTGGACTGCCCGAGGAGGTAGCTGCCGCTGCTTTATTCCTGGCCGCGCGCGAGTGCACTTACATGACTGGAGCAGATCTCGCGGTTGATGGGGGCCTGATGATTACGCTGTGAAGGCCTTCAGTAAAATCTTGAAGTGTGGCGCAATGCCAAGGGTGACGGATGAAGATTACAAAATTGGAAGCGATCCCGTTGCGAGTCAGACAGGTCGACGCGACCGCAAACGATGGTGCGCAGGAAACGGTCATCGTCAAGGTGCACACCGACGCGGGCATAACCGGTCTTGGAGAGGTTGACGCTTCGCCCCACATGATCAAAGCGGTGCTTGAAGCACCGTCATCCCACAATTGGAGTCTGAGTTTTCAGGATCTGCTTATCGGGGAAAATCCGTTGGATGTCGAGCGGCTTTGGGACAAGATGTACCAGGGTACGATCTACACAGGGCGTCGCGGGCTGATCATTCATGCCATCGGCGCCGTGGATCTGGCTTTGTGGGATATTGCTGGCCAGGCGCTGGGCAGGCCGGTTTTCGAGTTGCTGGGCGGGCCGCGACGCAACGAGGTCGTTCCGTATGCAAGCGTTCATCCTCCGCTTTCGAGTCTGTCGGAAACGGAGCGGCGAACGCAGGAACTGATGGAAGCCGTATTGAAAATGGGCTATCGCGCTGTCAAGCTGCAACTGGTCTACGGCGATGTCTACACGGATGCGGACATTGTGCGTCTTGTGAAGATGGCGCGCCGCATTCTGGGCGAGCAGATCACCTTCATGATCGATGTGGGCTATCGCTGGCTTGATAGCAAGGCGGCTATCTGGACTTTAGAACGGCTTGAGGAGTGCAACCTGTATTTTGTGGAAACTCCGCTGCGCATGGATGATTTGGATGGGTATGCGCGCCTGGCGGAGGCGGTAACCACCCGAATTGCGGGGGCTGAGCTGCTGGCATCGCGGTTTGAGGCGATTGATCTGATGGATCGCGGAAAAGTGGATGTGATCCAGCCTGATATCGGTCGGGCAGGAGGACTGACGGAGAGCCTGCGGATCGCCAGGCTGGCCGACCATCGCGGGTTGCTCTGCACGCCGCATGGCTGGAAATCCGGGCTGACGGTAGCTGCGGAGATTCACTTCAGTGCTGCCGCTTCGAATGTTCCCTTTATCGAATTTATGGTGCCGGAACTTTGGCCGTCTGTGATCCGTCGGGAGCTTGTGAGCCCTGAGTTTACTCCGGAAAATGGCGTCATTGGGCTTCCAAGAGCGCCCGGCCTCGGAGTGCAATTGAACGAGGATGTGGTGCGCCGATTGCAATGACTCCGTGATTGCAATGGCTACGGAATAGAATATGCTTTGGTAATCTTGAAACCCGGCTATCGGTCAGTGGATTGTTCGGGCGGCGCTTCTCGAGAAAGCAGGATGGCGGCTACGAGAGCGAGGATAATCCCAAGCACTTCCACGCGGGTCACTTTTTCATGCAGGAAAACCAGAGCCAGAAAGATCGTGACTAAAGGATAGAGGTAGCAGAGCGGGATCACGATGGATGCCTTCCCGCCGGACTCCAAAGCCTTGAAACTGGTCATGACGCCGAGGCCGTTCAGCGCGCCGCCGATCACGGCAAGCCAGAAAACCCTTGCGTTAAGATGCCAGTCAAGAGGCACAATCAGAAGGATCGCGAGCGCGATGGGGATGAAAGCCAGTCCAAACCAGAGAAAAGACAATTCGGTGGAGATGGCATTGGTTGATAATTTCTGAGTCACGCCAGTGATACCCCAGAAAAGCAGGGTGATGAGAGCAAAGAGCAGCCAAAGTGGAAAGTGCATGATACGCGCCTCAGTGAATTGGGTTACAGGCTGAGTAGATAAATGGCAATAAAGGCCAGACCCAGACCCACGATCTGGCTGGCGCTGATTTTTTCGCGCAGCACCAGAAAGGCGAGGATTACCGTGGCCAAAGGCGAAAGCGACGTCATCGGCACGACCACGGCGGCCCGCCCTCCCATCGTCAAAGATGTGAAAAACAGGATGTTGCCTGTTCCCCCCAGAATGCCTGTGACGAAGGCATAGAAGATGCCGCGCCGGCGGTTTTTGCCGCCCGCGAGACGGGGAGAGCGGATCACGAGAAAAAGCAAGGGGATCAGGCCGATCGTGAAAAGCACTTGGTTCATGTAAGCGTTGATATCGTTTGCGACTGCCTTGGATGTGGCTCCCCAAATGCCCCACAAAATGATAGTGAGAAGGGAATAGATGAGCCATGAAGGGACTTGTTTCTGCATAGCGTCAATGCGTGGTGTGAGTGAAGCTCGGGACATAGAGGATCAGTTCACCTCGCGGATAAACTCCTGGTTTGCGCCAGGGCTTCAGCAACAACCTTGTCATCTGGTCGTAATTGATGCGCGAGCGACAGCGCAGACTGCGCCGCCGCATTTCTCCCCAGCTTATGGAGTGCCATGCCGTAGACTTCCAGCGCTTCGAAAAAATCCGGGCGATGGCTCATTGCCGCCTGCGAGTATCGGGCGGCCTGCGAGTAATCTCCCATTCGATAACAGGTATAGCCCAGGTCGTAATCGATTTCCGGGGATTGCGGATCAAGCGCAGAGGCTTTTTGCAGGGCCTCGAGGGCGTGCTGATAATCGGAGAACTCGCCAAAGAGGGTCCCGACGGCAACCAACCTGTCAATATCGGTCGTCTGCAGGGCAGAGCTGCAACGCCTCCACGCGGCTTCCTTCTGCCCCCGTTGGAGGAGTTCGCGGCAGGCTGCGAGGTCTTGTTTGCCTTGCAGGTAATATTGATGCAGGCGCTCGGATTCCTGGAATTGAGCTTTCGCCTGCTTCACTTTGCCGAGCTTCAGGTAGGTCTGGCCCAGAAGGTATCGGGCGCGAAAATCACGCGGGTTAAAGGCGATTTCGCGCTTGAGAAACAGAGCAGCTTTTTGGAGTTCCCCTTTCTTCAAAAAAGCCGAGCCAAGATAATACCACTCATCCTGCAGCGGCTGCGGTCCTTGCAGAGATTCAAACCTTCGGATGGCTTCGTCGATGCGGTCGTCTTGCAGATCAAGCCGCCCGAGGTAGTAGACCACCCAGCGCTTGCGATAACCCGTAGCCGCCAACTGCTTGAATTGTTGCCGCGCATCATTAAATTTTTGTTCCTTGAAGTACGCGACCGCCAGATGATAGCGGGCATTCAGGAGGTTGGGATCGGCACTCAAGGCAAGGCTGAATTCTTTCGCGGCATCGGAAAACCTCTGCAAGTCAAAAAGCTTGAGACCGGCTCCAAGATGAGCCATCGCCTCCTGTGATGAGGCAGCCCATCCGGTCGAGACGGCAAGGATCATCAAAGCATAGAGCAATGCTGCGAGGAAGCCGAGTTTTTTCCAGCCGCGTGGTGTTTGCGTCAACGAATGGGCAGCGAACTCATCGCTTTGCTTTCCAACTGCCGCTTTACATAGAGCCATCCCTCGTGGCTGGCGTTCGTCCGTGTAGAATCGATATGAAATCCCCGAAACAGAAGTAAGAACTCGAATTCTTTCGCGTGCGATTGTCTCGCGGCGGCCAGGACGCCATAGGCTACTGACCTCCTCTATGATATCGAGGTGTTGCGGATGAACCGTCGCCAATTCGTAAGTCTGGTTGGTGCAGCCTTTGCGCCAAAAGATTGGGGGAAAAGCAGTGCTCAGCTGCGGCAGGCGGATGTTTCTGGTAGATCCGCCGTCCGCATTTCCTATGTTGAGATCAGCCGCGAGGCGGGGCTGAATTTCCAGAATGTCTTTGGTGCACTGAAAAGAAAACGCTATCTGCTCGAAACCACCGGCTGTGGCGTGGCCTGGATCGATTATGACCGGGATGGCTGGCCCGATCTTTTCCTGGTGAACGGAACCACTCTGGAGGGCTTTCCCTCCGGAGACGCTCCCTCGAACCACCTCTTCCACAACAACAGAAACGGCACTTTTACAGACGTGACGGCGAAGGCAGGCTTGGTGCATTCGGGCTGGGGCCAGGGCGTCTGTGTGGGCGACTATGACAACGACGGGTGGGACGATATTTTCGTCACCTGCTACGGCAAGAACCTGCTTTATCACAACAATGGAAATGGCACTTTCGCGGAGGTCGCTGAGCGGGCAGGGGTTGCGGGCGAGCCCTGGCGGTGGAATACGGGATGTGTCTTCTTTGACTACGATCGCGACGGCAAGCTGGATTTGTTTGTTGCCAACTACGTCGATCAAGGGAAAGATTTCAAACTGCTTCCTCAGCCGGGCTCCGGCCAGTTTTGCCAATACAAAGGCATCCCGATGGCGTGCGGGCCGCGTGGCCTCAAGACCGGAAGAAATTATCTCTATCACAACAATGGCGACGGAACTTTTACCGACGTCAGCGAAAAATCGGGAATCGTTCTTCTCCCCGATAAGCACTATGCGCTGGGCGCGATCAGCCTGGACTACGACAACGACGGCTGGCCTGATCTTTATGTCGCCTGTGATTCCACCGCCAGCATCCTCTATCACAACAATCACGATGGCACGTTCACCGATCAGGCTTTCGTGGCAGGCGTGGCTTATAGCGGAGACGGCGAGGCCCAGGCGGGTATGGGCGTTGCGGCAGGAGACTATGACCGCGATGGGCACCTCGATCTCGTCAAGACGAATTTTTCCGACGATACGCCTGACCTTTACCATAACAATGGCGACGGCACGTTCAGCGATGTCACTTTTGCCGCTGGACTCGGTTCTCATCCGAATTATATGGGATGGGGAGTCGGATTCGTCGATTACGATAACGACGGCTGGCCCGATCTCTTCATGGCCAATGGGCATCTTGACGCCATCATCGATAGTTACCACATTGATTCTACCTATGCCGAGCCCAAGCTGCTCTATCGCAACGTCGAGGGTCCGTCCGGAACGCGAAGGTTTGAGGATGTTTCCGAATCTTCCGGGCCGGGGATTCAGCTTCTTAGTTCAAGCCGTGGCGTAGCTTTCGCGGACTACGACAACGACGGGGACATCGATATTGCCATCAACAATATGAACGGGCCAGCATACCTTCTGCGGAATGACGGCGGCAACCGCAATCACTGGATCAGAATCAAAACCGTCGGCACGAAATCCAATCGCAATGGCATTGGCACTCGAATTGAAGTGCGAACTGGCGCCGAGCTCCAGATCAATGAAGTCCGCAGCGGCAGCAGCTATCTTTCACAGAACGATCTGCGCGTCCACTTCGGACTGGGAGACTATACGACGGTTGATGAGATCATTCTGCGCTGGCCCAGCGGCCAGGTGGACCTGCTCCGCCGCGTCCGTGCCGATCAGACCATTACCGTTCAAGAGGGAAAAGGAATAATAGACAGTTGATTCCCTCACCTGTAACCTCTATAGATGCGAATTGTCAACTATTTCTTTCATTTCGATTTTTTAAATGTCCTTTTTATTTGTGAACCAGCCGTCGTCGCGGTGAAATCTGCGAATCCGACGCTTGGAGCCGAATTCCCAACCGCTGTGGAAAAAGGGAGAAAACTTCTCTCCCTCCGAGGAGCCATAGGCGCCTCCGAGCTTGCTCGGAGAAACCTCGTAAGAGCCCTACCTTCAGCGCCAGATTCCTCGCGGAAATTATCCTGAGCGAAATACGGAGATTTCTTCCGCTTGGCAGAGTTCTATCTGGGCGATGGTCAAGGACTCCGGCATCACAATAACGAGGCTTGAGAGCCTCTTGCAACAACCTGTTAACAGTGGAAAAGGGCAAGGCCGCTCACCGGTAGACAACGTTAACCGGGGAATGTACTATCTCTATCACAACCGTAACGAATCTTTGACTGCCTGGCGTTGGCAGCTAACGACGCACTCTGGTTTCGGTGAGGTTCAACGCGATGGAATTGCGAGAATTTGTTGGTATTCGCACAGCGAGTTTGATTTTGTTCTTTTGTCTGGGAACTGGCTTCAAACCTGCTCCTCTCCAGGCAGCTTCAAAGCCACAGGTTTCTTTGCAGCCTTTTTCGGATGGAGTCCGCGAGATTGAACGAGACCTTGCTTTTTACGGCCAGCCTCTCACGCCCGGGGACCAGCAAGGCATTGACAAAGCCTTCGCCGATCCAGATCCTCAAGCCGCGGTTTCCAAAGCGGCGGCGATTCTGGATAAATATACTCTTGTGACGGTGACGATTAATGCTGAAGAACGTGTTGGCGTCCAGCGTGGCCCTGCGCCGCCTGATTTGATCCAAGACGGCGCGCGCCTATTCCTCGTCAAGGTCATCAATCAAGCCGGAGTCACTGCGCCTCTGGAAGTCAGCAGCCCCAATAGCGGCCCGGTCTATATTCCTTCCACTGGCAATCCCTCCCCTTCCGAGCGTCTCACGCCTGCGGATGTTCGGGAGCGCTGGGCGGAAATTTCGCTTCTTTCGAGAACTCTTGAGCCACCGGGCTATCCCAACTCGCCTCCGGTGCAGCGCCTGTCAGGGTTCGGGCTGGAGTACCGCATCCTCATGATTTATAGCCGAGACGCGGGCGAGCGCTCAGCCACGCTGGGATTCAGCGTGGGGCAGGGGACGCAAGATATCGGATTCCTGAATGAAACGACCATTCTTTTTAAAGTTGCTCCTGCAAGGCCTATCACCCTCGAAGTCCATGACGAAAAGGGGCAGCCGGCGATGGCCTCTTTCATCTTCCGCGACATGTATGGACGTATCTATCCCAATCCCGCCAAGAGACTGGCGCCTGACTTCTACTTCCAGCCGCAAGTTTATCGGGCCAACGGCGAGCGAGTTTCGCTTCCGGCCGGCTCTTATACCGTTACCTACACGGGAGGCCCGGAATATCTCACTGAAACGAAGCATTTCACGGTGAACGCCGAAGGCCCCAAGGAATTGTCCTTCCGGCTGAGACGTTGGATTGACCCGAGCCAATATGGGTGGTATTCAGGCGATGTGCACATTCACCCCGCCGGTTGCTCTCATTATGAAAACCCTTCGGAAGGTGTGGGGCCCCAGGATATGGATCGCCAAGTACGAGGTGAGCACCTGAATGTGGGTTGTACGCTCATCTGGGGACCTTGCTACTACTATCAGAAGCGATTCTTTTCGGGAAAAGACAATTCGGTATCCCGGCCAGGTTGTTTGTTGCACTATGATGTGGAGGTTTCAGGTTTCCCGTCCAGTCATTGCGGTCATTTGGTGCTTCTTGGGCTGAAGGATCAAGACTATCCGGGCACGAAGCGCATTGAGGACTGGCCCACTTGGGATTTGCCCATCCTGCGCTGGGCAAAGTCGCAGGGTGCTACGGTGGGATTCGCACACTCTGGCTGGGGATTGAAGGTTGATGGAACCGATTTGCCCAATTACCAGATTCCTGGCTTCGACGGGATCGGGGCCAATGAATATATAGTGGATGTCACGTATCCCCACATGGTGGATTTCCTTTCTGTCGGCGACACTCCCTACGTATGGGAACTCAACATCTGGTATCAGACGCTCAATGCCGGCTTTCGTACGCGAATTGCAGGTGAAACGGATTTTCCGTGCATTTATGACAGCCGAGTGGGCATGGCCAGGACCTATGCCAAGGTTCGCGGCCCCTTAACGTATGACAATTGGCTGGCGGCAGTTCGCGCTGGCGCGGACTATGTTTCGGACGGTCGAAGCGACCTTATGAATTTCAAGGTCAATGGCGTGGAGGCTGGGACTCATGGGAGCGAAGTAGACCTGCCGTCTTCCGGGACCATCCATCTGGAGGTCACCGCGGCGGCCTATCTGAATCCTGTGCCGGACGAGCGCATTCGTCAGCTCCCCTACTATGAAAAGCCTTATTGGAGCCTGGAGCGAGCTCGAATTGGCGACACAAGAAAAGTTCCGGTGGAGGTGGTAGTTAATGGTGAATCCGTCATGCGGCGGGAAATTGTGGCGGATGGGACTGTGCAAACTCTGCGCTTTGAGGTGCCCATTCGGCAAAGCAGTTGGGTTGCAGTGCGGATTCTCCCTTCATCGCACACGAATCCGATCTTCATCCAGGTGGCAGGAAAGCCCATCCGAGCTTCGCGTCGAAGCGTGGAATGGTGTCTGGCCGGAGTTAATCAGTGCTGGATTCAGAAGGTTCCGCTGATCTCGAAAGGCGAGCTAGCAGCCGCTCAGCAAGCCTACAATCACGCTCGTGAGGTCTATACTCAACTTGCTGAGCAGTGCTCACAATAAACCTTAATTCCTTCTTTCCAGACTTTACAATGGAGGGGTTCTTTACTCCGCGGAGTTTACCCTCAGCGAAGCTGAGGGTCTCGCACATCATGATAGTTCTTTACGCCGCGACTATGAGGCAAAAAAGAGAGGCTGTTACGATCATAGGCAATCCTTGGTAGGATCATCTTGCTCGTCCGTTTCGTTTGATCGTTTCCAGAGGAGCCTGCTGCATGCACCCGCATTAATACCAACGTTCAGCGCCTTACCGGGTCGATAGCAGCGTGAACTCTCCGGCCGCCGGTCGGAAGGAGGGGAGTCTATGCGAGCCAGGTTGTCGAAGCGCTAGCTGCTCTGTGTTGCTTTGCCAATAAGCTCGAAGCAGACGCTCGGCTTCAGAAAGGTGAAGAGCCAGTGTCGGCAGAGTTGCAGAGGGAGATTCCGGGAGCTCATTAGAATTCCACTTGGCGGGGAGCGGGAGCCGACTTGGACCGGACGCTGTGCGTCACAACATTCTTAAGGCTGGACGCGAAGTCCTGCAGGGCTGAGTCGGGCAAAGCGATGAGGAAGGCTCGCAAGGCAAGCAGAGATTCCTTAATGATGAGATCGTAATCATGGAATGCGGGGTCAAGATTACCCCACATCTCATCGGCTGATTCCGAAGACCGCTCGGCGGAACGATAATTTCTCCGAAATTCTGCGGTAAGTGTTTCAATAGCGCGACGCAATACGCGAATATGAAGCTGATAGCGAAGCTTGGAGCGAAAAATCAGCTGGTCCAGCAAGTCCCATGTGCCCACGAACTCAATCATCGCTCGCGATCTGAAACGGTTGGTGGTGATGCTGCGCACCGCGACAATGGAACGCGACGAGGACAGATCCTCAGCAATTGCATGGAGCATAAGCATGACAATTTCAGCCAGGCGATCCCATTGACATACGGCCAGGCGCACTAGCCTCCACGCATTTTCCTGATTCCCGAACTCACGCTCTCCAAGAGCCTCATTAAGAGAGATCCCCAGGATGGCAGTTTGGGTCTCAATCTCCAGGGCGACGGGCTGGTAAATCTGTTCACGTTCCGCGGAAAGGGGCATAAGGCCGCGCGGCCATTGTGAGCGCCGGTCCAGGTGCAATATGCGACGGCACACATAGCCCACTAAAACGAGAGTGAGACACGCAAGCACCCAAGACATTGGTTCTTTCAAACGTAGAGCATAAAAATCATCAATTTAGCACTAACCGAAGCGAAGTTTACCATAAGAAAGACTAAGAAATGACAATCTTTTTACAATAAGGTCGTTGGCTCAAGATCCCAGATGGGCATCCTCCTGGAAAATTGAATCCAAGTCTCGCTTTTTGTGTTTTGGCAGTTTGTTCCGGCGAGGGGTATAAGCAAGCGCTGGCGGGGTTTGACCCAAGGCGAAACGAGCCCGACGCCGAGCCTCTTTAGCGGAGTTCAACGGTTTTGGAGGTCGCTTCTTCCCTCTCACAAAACCCCATTGGAAACACTTTGCAAAAATTTCTACGGTTCTTCACTACTCCTAACCAGGAGCTATGCCTTGGACGTTCAACCTGGCTTATACTCGGGTATCTTTTCTTCAGTGCTGAACAAAGGTGAAAGAGTGATGGCAAGCTCTCTACCGAAAAGCCTATGAATCTCAAGCAAATCGGTCTTTGAAAAGCCGTCGCCACTGAGCCGAACAGCCCGCTCTTTATCGATAAAGAACAGCGTCGGGACAAACTTCACGTTATATTGCTTTGATACAAGATAAGGCTTCTCATCCACGAGAATGGGAAACGAGAGCTCAAATCTCTTGGCAAATCTTTGGCTGTCTTCAAGATTATCTTGAGAGATGCCCCAGACTTGCCCCCCACACTCACGGATTTGATGATACAACCTTTCCGCAAACGGAAGGGTAAATTGGCATGTGGGACATGAAACCTTAAAAAATATCAGAAGGATTGGAGTGCCGGTAAGAGTATGATTGAGGCCATATTTGTTTCCGTCGATTCCGACAAGCTCAAAAACCGGAGCCTCCCTGCCGGTCGTTAAGGTCGCCATCGAGAACCCTTCCCGATCTTCTTAAGTCTCCCCGCCTTAAACTGGGCTGCGATCTGCCCTTGATGGCAGAAAGACAAGACTCGATTTTATTTTAGCAGATCAAGCGAAGGGCTGCATAACCAATTGAGGGGCGCGTTCCCTTCCTTCAGGGATTCCCGAAGCGCAGGTGGCGCGCCCTTCCCCCTCCCAAACCCATGGCCTTAACATCTTCGGCAGAGATTCTGCATTGAAATTAAGCCAATAACTTCTTCCTCCAGAGCAAGGAGATCGCAGCCAAGCCACCCATCAAGAGAAGGACACTGGCAGGTTCTGGCGTTGCCGTTGTTGTGAGAAATTCCTGAGGTGAATCGGCTCCATGATTGACAGGAGTCAAAATAAGGAAATCTGAGAACTCGCCGGAATAAAAGGTCTGCGATTGAGCCTTGTTAAGCCAATTCTGCGAGTTAGCAGTAAAGCCCGGTGAATTCTTGGCATTGGGAGAGAAAAGAGCCCATAATGCGAATGAAATATCGCCATATTGCGAAGGATGACTCAGAAGCTGGTCATAAAGGTAGGCTGCCTCCTCGTAATCCTGCAGCGTTTGTGCTGGCGTGTTCTGCTTGAACCTCACTGAACTGAGATCGGCGAAAGTTGACACCGTAGCCTGCCAGGACTCGCCGATCTCCGTCTCGTGGTTGAAATCGTCACAGACCAGGATCACTTGGGAACCTTTATTGATCGTGCCGTAATAAGGATCGGCATAGACGCCACCCTGTATGGCACCGTTCACCCCGGTCAGCTTCACCGTCACTGTGGTGGCAAAAGAATGGATGGGCGCACCCAAAAGAACGATAGCGCTGACCCATAATAGAAGGCTGCATTTCTTATTTTTCACAGGAATTTCCTCTTGATGAATGTTTTCTGAACAACTAACTGCCCTTCAAAGGTAGAGTATTGAAGCATTTCCTTTGCCAAACATACTTTCCGCTAACAGACTGGTTTTTGTATTAGATTTGAATGTCTGATGCGAAAGGACAGAGCTCTATCCGTGGAGAGGAGTCCACGAAAGGGAAGGAGATTTCCTAATGTGGGAAAATTAAGTAAAGGCTAAGATTTCTTGCGCATCGCTCTTCACTGTTGGAGAACAAACGACGCGGTGGGTGAAATGCTCTTGTTTTTAATATGATCTGTGACTTTGATGGCTACGGTATAAGCGCCTGGTGTCAGGGGTTCGAGCGGCATGGTCTTTTCGATCGTCAACTGGCTCGAAGCGTTCTTAATCTGATCTGAATTCTCGGTCGTCGTGAAGATGCTTTTACCATCTTTCAAGAGCGTATACTCAATCTGCGCATTCGGACGATGGGTTTTGGGATTAACTCCCAGGTTGTAAACCTGCATGTAGATGCCCAGGCGTTGGTTGCGTGTGAAGACGTCACCCACGCTGGGCCGCACCTTGGTGCTTCCGATCACGAACGGTCCTGTGCCAACATTCGTCGTCGGCACCTGCTGAATCAGATCGGCCAGAATCAACGAACTGCTTTCCAAGGTATCATCCGGAAAGTCGGGAACCACCTCGCCGATATCCGTTGACCCCATGTGACCGCTATTGTCATCCTTTAACACTACGGTCAGCTTATATCGCCCAGGACGCAACGGAACAATCTTCTGATAGACAGATTTGTGATTGGCGTAAGCTGAAAACTCATCCTTCGGCACATCCAGCACCAGACTGTTCTCAAAAGTCGAAGCCACTCTGCCGCTCAGCGTGCTTAACTGCCCGAAGATGTCCATGGTGGCGTGCATGACACCATTTTTATTCTGAAATTCGAGGTCCTTATCAGCAATCTGAATGGTGATGGGCACCAGGACTTCATCTTCTGTCAGACGGATGTAGTCCACACGCACCTTGAAAGGCAACAACTGCTCCGTAATACGGTGCGTCACCACGGCTCGCAGGTCGTTAAACTTCACCGCCGGAGGCTGGAAAATCTTGGCATAGGTATCAAGCTGGGTGAATTCCTCCATCCTTTCCGGCATGATGGTCGTTGTGACCATGGCATTGCTGCCCAGTTGAGAGGGGTTAATGACCGAGTTCGGGTTAAAGATGGGCCCAATCGAAACCCCGCCTTGGCATCCAGTCATATCGCCGGGAACTTCGGCCAAGGCGTCCTTTTCGCAAGGGTTCATCGTGAGGCGGAATTCGCCGGTCATGGTGGGGTCTACAAATTCCAGCTTCACGTTTTCGCCGATTCCTGGAATGTAGTGATAATACCAATCCTCGAAAGGATACGTGGTCATTTCGTTGGAGCCGGGGCCTGTGTAGGGAAGCTCATTGGGATCGGCGATGTAGGTACCCCCGGAATCGTGGTTATCCTGTTCATCCGGCGGCCCGTACATAATATAGATACGACCGCGATCGGTCCTCCAGCCGGGAATTCCAGACGCAAAATGCTCGTTGGCGTAAGCGATGCGCCGGTAAAATTCCTCTTTGAATTCGTTTTCAGGACTGCCAGGATTGGGGTTGCGCCGCTCCCAGAATGCTTCGATGAATTGCTCTCGCTCATCATCAGTGGTGAGCTTTTTGAAGGCTGCTCGCTCCTCAGGAGTAATGATGTAGGAAATGGGTCCTTCCATCCATTTCTTGTAGGGGCTCTCCATTTCTTTCCGAATAGCCTTTTGGCGACGCTTTTCCTGTTTGGTCAGCTTCTTGCCATTGGAATCCTTGGCGAACGCGTTTCCCGGACCGCCGGCAAAGAAAGCGACCGCTACCAGGAAAATGACAAACACTCTCCTGATCGAGCGTGGCTCCCTTTTAATTTTCCCCATCACCGTGCAGCCTACGGCGCTCATCGTGACCTCCTGAGTTGCCATTTCAAATTCTATTTTGCGGGAACGCCGAAGTCAAGAAATGGCCCATGGGGAGGGTTCGACGCCTCGCTTAAGCAGTGTGCCAGCAGCACTTCCGCTTTGCATGCGCAAAAAAATGTTCCTCGTACGCAGGCCAGCGTTTGGCCCCGTCAATCCCCCACTTCCCTCAACTTGCCAGTCTTCACGTCGTAAATAAAGCCACGAATTAGAATATTTTTGGAAATCCAGGGGTGTGACTTAACCTTCTGCACTTGCTCGCGCACATCTTCCTCGAGGTCGCTAAACGCGTAGAACCGGCTGGGAGCAACCGCCGCCGCACCTGTCTCCTTTCTGAGCCTGGCGGCCAGTTCTTCGTCTCGGAAGCTCAGCATGCCGCAATCCGTATGGTGAATAAACATGAACTCACGAGTGCCGAGCAAACGCTCGGAAATGATCAGCGAACGGATGGCGCTTTCGTCCGCGATCCCGCCCGCGTTCCGAATGATGTGTGCCTCGCCGGGTTCTAATCCGAGAATCCGGGGAATGTCGAGGCGCGCGTCCATGCATGAGACAACGGCCAGCCTGCGAACTGGCGGCGATGAAAGATGGCCTAACGCGAAGTTACGCGCGTAGGTTTCGTTGGCTTCAAGCACATCATCGATAGCACCCATAAGTATCCTCCAAAAGATGACGTTTCAAAATCAGCGAATTCGTTCTCAACTCCCGTTAAATTTCGGGAAGCGGGCTGTCGACGCCCGAGACCTCTGTAGATATCAACCAACGTAAAAAACCGAATGCTCGGGGCGTGTCAGGGAGAAGTCCCATGGTTTTCAACGCAGAGTGACGGAGGAAAAATTCAAAATGACAAGCCAAAGGTTCAGTATGACATTCAACCGCCGACATATGTCGCTTATTTCAGTTACGCCATACTATGATGGTCTTACGTTCAATGCGCGTGCTTCTTCCACGCTCCATGCCGGTATGGCTCCGGGGCGGCTTGCCACAAGCGCTCCCACTCGGTTGGCGAAATCAGCGATTTCTGCCGGGCGCCAGCCAGCGTCGATCCCATGAAGCAAAGCTGCCGCAAAGGCATCACCGGCCCCCACAGCGTCTGCGATGGGAACCTGATATCCCTCAGCTTCAACGTATTCGCCTTCAAGAAACAGCACGCATCCCGCGCTGCCGCGGGTAACGCAGATGGCATCCAGACCGAACTGGCGCGCGGCACGGCGGCAAAAATCCTCCAGCGATGATCTTCCGAATCCTAACATACGGCTGATTTCCTCTGACTCTTCCTGGTTCAGTTTTACGATCGTCGAGGAGCTCATTAATTTGCGGATGAGTTCCGGCTCATAGCAATTGGCACGCAGATTGATATCGTAAAAACGACGACTTCGAGAATTCGTCTCAATGATCTGGCGGACCAAAGCCCTTCCTTGCCGGCTCATCTGAAAGAGCGTTCCAAAATAAATCCAGTCGGGCTGTTGAGATTGAAGCTCCTTGAGGTCAGCATCGTCGAGTTTTGCAAAATCGTAGGCGGCAGGTCGATGAATTGTGAAATGAGGCTGCCCGCTTCCATCCAGCGCCACCGTGACAATTCCTGTGGGGTGATTTTTAACCCGGCCAACGTATCGAGTGGCCAGGGCCATCCTTTTCATGCGGTGCAGAATTCGCTCGCCACGTTCATCTTCTCCTACCGCGCTGAGGAAGAAAACGGTATGACCAAGCCGTTTTGCGTGAGCCGCAAAGTTAAACGGTGCGCCGCCCAAGTGTTCCTCATCCCCGATCAAATCCCACAGCACCTCACCGACGCTGATAATCTTCATAAGCCTTGGCTATTTTAACGCCTCATAATCCCAATTTGGAGAACGCACCGCCACCCGTTGAGTTGCAGAGCACTTCGACGGGAGCAGCGAGGGAAAGGTTACTTCGAATTCGCTACTCCACCACAAATTGCGGCGCCAGCTCAACCCGGGCGGTGATGGAGTTTGAAATAAAGCAGCCCTCCTTGGCGTCTTCCAGCGTATTTTCGGCCAATGCCTTATCCGCTTCCGACTCGAGAGTAATTTGGGGCTGCAAGGTGATGCGTGTGATACGATATTTGCCGTCAAGATTCTCCACAATCCCGACTGCCTCACTTTCATAACCCAAAACTGTGAGTCTACGCCGCTCGGAATAAGACAAAAACGTGAGCATCAGACAGGTGGTGACTGAGCCGATCAGGAGTTCCTCTGGGCACCACACATCGGGATCGCCTTTGAACTCAGGGGGACTGCCAATCGCGACTTCCTGATGGCCAGCACGCGTCATCAATCCGCGGAAAGCTCGCTGCCAGCAAATAGAGATTTTGAATTCAAAACTCTTATAAGATTTCCTGGCTTCCATTTCTGTTCTCCTTTCTGCTTTGGCTGGCAAACGGCATCCTGGGCATCTGGGATGCCATAAAGGATCAACGATACCTGATGAAGCTCGGGTGATGTCCCAGCCCATTCTTTACCACCACCCCCATCCCATTGAACTGAACCGGTGCTGAAAAACGATTCTGAAAGCTGTCATTGCGAACAAAACGAGAAATCCCGTTCTGCAAATGAAGAACTTGCGAGCTTCCATATCGTCTTTAGCTCCTGGGAATGAAAAGCTACGAGGGTTTTTCTTAACCTGTCTCGGTAGGAGGGATATTTTCTTCCTCTCGGTGAAGACGCAAAGGCAAATGTGTGTCGCGATGACTGCCCGCGGGACGGGAGACTAGGCCACCTTCAGCACGGCGCGAAATCGGGCTTTTCCCTGCATCATGTGCTGATAGGCGCCCTGTGCCTCACCCAGTGGGAAGGTCTCAATCCGAGGGCGGATACCGTGTAACTGTGAGAAGCGGAGAGTATCTTCAGAATCAGAAGCTTGGCCGGAAGGCCAGCCCTGAATTCTGCGGCGCCCACCGATCAGTAAGCCTGGCCGAATCGAGATGGGATCGGGCGAGCCGCCCAGAACAACCAGGCAGCCATTGCGCCCAAGTCCGTTGATTAAATCTGACGCGGCCTGACCGGAAACAGCAGTCGAAAGGATCACGTTTGCTCCTCCCAGCTTTTGCAATCCCTTTGTCGCATCCCCCTGCAAGGAATCCAGATACTCGTGTGCGCCCAGTTTCTTCGCCAAATCGGCTTTTTCAGCGCCGCGCGCGATGGCAACGACATAAAAACCCATGGCCCGGGCAAATTGCACGCCCAAGTGTCCCAATCCACCCAAGCCATGGACCGCAACGACATCTCCTGCGCGCGCTCCGGAATTTCGCAGCGCATTAAAAGTTGTAATTCCAGCGCAGAGCAGTGGAGCAGCCTCGGAAAAATCAAGACCTTCGGGAATCGCCGCCAACGCCGAAGCCGGGGCCAACATGTATTCTTCATAACCGCCATCGAAGCTGATGCCGGTGATCATGCCGTTCTCGCAGAGCACAAAATCGCCCTCTCGACAGGCCCGGCACACGCCGCAGTGACCTCCATACCACCCAACTCCAACTCGCGCGCCGGGCTGGATGTGGGTCACGCCCGGGCCTACGGCGTCTACGACTCCCGCCACCTCGTGTCCCGGCACGCGGGGAAGCTTGAGACTGGGCCAGATTCCGTCCACGACAAACTGATCGCTATGGCAGATGCCACAAGCATGGACCTTGATGCGGACAGTTCCCTCGCCTGGCTCGGGTGTTGGACGTTCTTCGATGACGAGAGGCGCGCCTTTCTGCTTCACAACGGCTGCTTTCATAAACCCTCCAAACGGTAAGTGATCGGTAATCAAAGACCCCGGAAGAGGCCCGTCATTCTCGGGCCGGGCAAGTGTTTATTCCTCATGAGTGCTGCAACGGGAGTCATCCTCCCCCGCAACCCCCTCCGACCAGACTAAAGGAACAGATTATGGAAGGGGGCTGGGTTAGCAAGAAGGGCTCAGGAGACTCTGCGCAAAGGGCCATTCCTCATCCACCCATTGAGCTTCGCAGCGGAATCCGGCGCGCTCCGCCATCTGGATCACCTCTTCCGTTGTGTATTTATAGGAGCTTTCGGTCCAGATGGTTTCATTTTCTTCCAGCCTGAAAACCAGCTCTGCGCGGCGGATGATGACTGTTTGCCGGTTTTTGGAGCGGAGATGCATCTCGATGCGTCGCTCTTGCGGGTTATATAATGCGACATGCTGGAAATGAGCCAGGTTAAAATTGCCTTCCAACTGCCGATTAATACGCGCCAGCAGATTCAAGTTGAACGCCGCCGTAACTCCTGCGGGATCATTGTAAGCGCGCACCATCTGTTCAACAGGTTTCACCAGGTCAGTGCTCAGCAGGAGCGCGTCGCCGGGTGCAAGGATATTACGGATATTCCGCAGGAAATCCTCCGCCGGGCCTGAATCAAAATTGCCAATCGAACTGCCCAAAAACAGCACCAGCAGACACTGATTCTGGGTGCGCCGGCTTGCAGCCCGCCGCAGGCCGTCAAGATACTCAGCCTCAAATCCCAAGATGCTGACGCCCTCCAGGTGGTCGATTTCGTGCTCACAGGCAAGCAGCGCTGAATGGGAGAGTTCGATAGGGCAATAGGTGGTAGGCTGACGCCGGGCGAGGGATTTTAGAATCCACTGCGCCTTCTTGCCATTGCCGCTTCCGAGTTCCACCACCATCGCCGGTGAAGACGTCCGCGCGGCAATGGCGTCCGCGTATTTTCGCAGCAAACGCTCGTCGGCGCGGGTCAAGCCGTATTCCGGCAATATTGTGATAACGTCAAAGAGCGCAGAGCCAATTTCGTCGTAAAAATATTTGGAAGGCAGCTCCTTTTGTCCCGGCTTGGTCAACCCGGCTCGGACGTCCTCGGCAAACATCATGATAGGATCCGTTTTTACCGAAGTGATCAACATCGAAGCTCGCGTCTGTTGTCTGACAATTCCGCGATGGTTTTTCCATCACCGTCAGTCGGATGTTTCTGGGAGGGGCAAAACGGCATTGCAGAAGCTCCAGTGCGTTCCTTGGCCTCTCAGCGTGCCACACAGCGGAATTTGGCGTATACGTAGGGATAATGAGCCTGAAACCAGTTGCGGAATGACCGTCGCAGCATGCAGGCCGCTGTCCGCGATGATCCACCTTTCATCACGTAGTGCTTGCCGTCAAAAAAGTTAGCTGAGTAACCTGGGTAGAACGAGAAAGGCCTGAACCCCGGAAAGGGCGAGAAAACCGTGGCGGTCCATTCCCAACCGTTACCCACCATATCCGTTACACCAAACGCGCTCATGCCGAGCGGGTGAGAGCCCACT
>Ga0070741_10005735_pt1 | contig 27243 bp, 24 predicted proteins | sample Coa_R1_4_FD_66440 | JGI IMG/M metagenome (GOLD analysis project Ga0070741, IMG submission 66440) | Surface soil microbial communities from Centralia Pennsylvania, which are recovering from an underground coalmine fire - Coalmine... | ecosystem: Environmental > Terrestrial > Soil > Unclassified ...
GATTCTCTTGCGCTCAAGTCGATTCCGCAGTAAAACGCCATAGAAGCGGCCTCCTTTGTTTTAAAGATATTTCTCGCGGGCGATTATACGCCCGTGAGGCCGCCTCTATTGAGTATCAGCCGTCACAGCAGCGCAAGTTCTTTATTGTCTATAGGTAGCGCTGTGACACCTGTTGTGACAGTGAACTTAAACGACAGCATCCGGCCATTTGATGTCACGCCCAAAACGGTGATCGGTCGTCAGGGATCAGGGTTCGGGGCCGTACAACCAAACGTATCACTACGATGAGTGGGATAATATGCGGTTGGCACACAACAGATTTTGTAATCCTTCGGCCGATGCCACAATTTACACTTTCACCAATAACCGTTGCACCTCTCTTTATAGCTATGATGCCATGGGCAATACGACATCTAGTTCAAGCACCTACCCGGCTGATACCTATACCTACGACGCGGCCGGGAAGGGAGTAACGTCAGATGTTTGGAGCTATCCAACTGATGATTTGGTTACGCAGACATATGACGGGGACGGAAATTCGGTTTATCACGACCTGCAGCATACTGCTAACAGCGATGATACCAACAACTATGAAATGACCTCTCACTACCTGCGCTCAACGGTACTGGGTGGGAAGATATTCGATGAACTCACATATGGGAGTTCGGGTCACCAGATATATGTCTACGCAAATGGGGAACTTTTGGCAAAGCCCACACCATCTGATGACACTATAGACTGGCAGGTTACAAATCCTGTCAGCCACAGCACGGTCGATATTATGTTCGGTACTGGAAGTGGTTCGATGACGGAACTTAGTCCTATGGGACAGGAGACGGGAACGAGTAACCCTTATTCATATGATCCCGCACCGACATATTCAGAGATAACGGGTAGCCTGTACGTTGAGGGCGGGAATCCGTTTGATGGCGGCGGCGGCCTTGAAATAAATGGAATGGCTAATACGCCTGAGGAACTCAGAAGACAGGCGGATGCTGGCAATCTTGATTATTACATGGTGGATTTTGGGGGCAACACGGTGGCCGGGGGGTCTGTAGATACCATAGCCGGACATGTTGTTGTAGACTTATATCATACAGAGCACGTAGCGCTTCCAATAAATCATTATACCGATAACTGGTTGCAGATTGCGAAGGATGATGAAGACGACCCGAACCCCGATACCACGGGGCTACGGCAGTATGACGGGACTAGTTATATGTCGGTCAGTTATACAGTCTATGATGGGTCGGTTTCATTTGATTTAGAAGGACAAACCAAAGGTCAGAGGCCGAAAAAAACCGGTCAGCTATCCGATTTATGTAAAGGAATTAAAGAGGAACTATTAGGTAATTCTTATAACAAAGCCGCACTTGATGATGCGTGGAACAAATCAGGCTACGGCACGCCTGACAAACACGAGGTGGGCGGATTATTGGGTATCTCCCAAATCGGAAACACAGCAGGCATGCCTGTTAACGCGATTTTTCAAAAGAGGGGTCGTGCGGCAAGCGGAATGAGCGGGGATTTTGTGGACTGGATTATAAACGAGATCAAAGGTGGAGGAGCTGTTTATCATTACGCGTATGTTACTCATCCCTTTGATAAGGATGAAATATTGCAAGACCGTGATCCTGATACGGGTGGAATCAAGCCAGGCAGCGTTGGAAAGGGTGGCGATCCCTCCGATGTGATGCGGAATTATGACAATGCCGCCATTGGGGCCGCCAACGTTGTAACGGGTTCACACCTGCTCGGAGTACTAATAAGTAAGAAGTATTTAACAGTATATAACGACGATGGTAAAATTGTGTGCCCAAAATTTGAAAGATAACATTGACCCATTGGAGGACCAGCTATGGGTAATTTGAGGCTTGATTTGATAAATGATCCCCATTTAGCTTGCTACGATTTCTGCGTCGAGTTATTTGACGGCGAATCGATAGGAGAACGAATGTGTTAAAAATTAAACTGATTTTTCTGACTTCTATGGTGTGTTTCTCTATTTATCTGCCCAGTTGCTTACCTCGATCGCCTAAACAGGTTAATTCGCAGAAAAACAGTTTTACCAGTTCTAATAAACCTGGAACGGATAAGCAAAGCGACGAATCGCCACGCTTCTTTGATGATATCCTTAAGCCTCGGATCACTAAACTCATCAAACAGGAATCACTAGATCTTGGACTGCAAAGTCTGCGTGACGCCAAGATTAATGCGAAAACTGAAATTAGAATTTGGGTGGCGTTCGGCTGGGCGGTTCCTCGATGCTTCGTTTTGGTTAGTTCAAATAAAGGACATAAAGCTTTTTTTATTGATGCGAAAGTTGTTAATAATAGGGGTGCAGAGGATCGCCACGGAAATCTGATCATGCAGAGGATCGTCTTGAACCCTCCCAAGAGCGGTTGGCCTGAGCTTGTAAGTTTTTTATCAGATCATGGGGTCGGTCCCGTCTTTAGTCTTTCAGAGTGGAAAAATCAAACAATCGCACTTGATGAAGAGTACATAATAATTGAGTCAAGATCAGGGCGCACGTATAACATGGTTTATTATCCCTTATTTCGGGAATTTGGTGATAGGAAAAAGGCGATCGCAGTTTGTCAAAAAGTTGAGCAAGAATTTGATATAGGCATCGGCTGTGGCGGAAGATAGGGCAACCGCGTACCAGGATTGGGAAGCATATGAGGTTGGGTTTTATCGTGTCACTTTGTGCCTTGTTGAGTTTCGTCTCAACGGGGGTTCTGGCATATCGTGATCAAAACCAGACCACGGTGAGTCCTGACCAGCGAGAAAGCGGCACATCGTTAACGCTCAAAGCAGGTATTCTCAAGAAAGAATACTGCAGAGACTTTTCTGTCGAACAGATCAAATTAGGACTTCACCTAACTTACCTCAATACCGGTAACAATGACATCGTGCTGGATAGAACCGATGTTCACATACAAAACCACAGGATAGGCAAAACCGAGCGGTTGCTTGCTTCTGGGAAATCTGAATTCGATTGCGCCAGGGACATAACTGATATGATCGTGAACCCCAGGCAAAAGCCTAATCCACCCGACGATACCGGTTTTGTAGTTTTGAAGCCGGGGGAGTCGTTCGTTTCTCAGACCACCATGTTTATATTTTTCAAAATCCGCCGCTCGCGATACATTATCTCTCCCGGATCACATGTGCTTGACGTCACGATATCGACCTGGAAATATTCGGAAGATCTGATTCCAAGCTTCCGTACAAGATTTGATCAGAAAGGGTATTTGTGGACGAATAGCCTGACCTCGCAGCCTTTGCATTTTACAATTGAAGCAAAGGCAGATGACGATTACGGAATGTGTTTTCCAGAAGCGAAGGGCAAGTCTTAGAATTGATAAGAATTCACTACACCTTGTTTTATCACTCAGTGAGGCGACCGATCCCCAGAAAATCAAAAGCCCTCGGAACTTGGCCAACTGGAGTCACACGGACGAGCTAAGTTCTTTCGTTGCTATCAGTAAACCCTGTGACATCTGCTGTGACGTGCGAGAGGCCGAAGGCCGAATTCGGCCATTTGATGTCACGCCCAAAACAGTCGTCGTGAGTCCGGGCCGGTGGTCGGAAGAAGATTGTCAGCCGACTCTCTTACCCACTGATCCCGGACATCGAGTCTAAACGAATTTGGCATATATGTGTCACACCGGTCACACTACGACCTAAGCTCTTTCGCTTCTATAAGTAAGGCCTGTGACACATGGCGTGACTCGCAGGTGCCATATCAAAATTCGGCCAATTGATGTCACACGTGAAGCAGGGGGCCGGGGAACAGGGACTGGGGTTCGGGGGCGGAACTTCTGCACTGACCCTAACCCCTGCTACTTTGTGAAATGGTGTCACGCCTGTCACGGCGACGCAAGCTGGCAGCTTGCGCTACGATATGCAACCAATCGTTACTTTTCACCAAATATCAGCGTCTTTACAAATGAACGGGAAATGAACAACCAGGCTAGAGACGCCAAGGTTCATTGAAAACATCGGCAAAGATCAAGAAGATCAAATTTTGTTGCGCGGTTCTTTACAGGAACCTGCTGGAAGCAGGGAGGATAAAAAAGGAAGTAATGTCACGGAAGATAGCAAAGAGTTTAACTAAGATCGTTCTGGTAATGGGATTGGTCAGCTCGCTCACCGTAGCGTCGCTGGCCGCAAGCGGTGACAGCCAAAAGCCGCTGACTGAACAGGTTAGGCATCAACTGGTGATGCTCCCTTATTACGGTGTATTTGACAATCTGGCTTATAAAGTAGATGGCAGCACGGTAACGCTGTATGGACAGGTCGTGCGCCCCACTACAAAAGACGATGCAGAGCGAAGTGTTCTGCGAATTCCTGGCGTCGATCACGTGGTGAACGATATAGAGGTTCTGCCTCTGTCACCAATGGATGATCAGACCAGAGTAGCTCTTTACCGCCGAATCTTTTCAACCGGCGGACTGTACCGATACTCGATGGGCGCAAACCCTTCGATACACATCATCGTTGATAACGGTCATGTGACGCTGGAAGGCATAGTTGCGAACGAGATGGACAAGAACCTGGCAGGGATTGCAGCGAATGGCGTTTTTGGTGTATTTTCGGTGCAAAATAATCTCCGGGTTGAGAAGAAACGCAGCTAATTGATCTCAATAAAAATGCATGGATGCATGTTTTTGATAAATAACCGGTGATGAGCAGGGAAGCTCGTCATCGTTTTTATAGCTAACGGCTCAGGCGTAGAGAACTGGGATGCAAGTTGCACGACTCATACCCAACATGCGAGATAAGAAAGAGAGCGTGCAACCGCTAACGCCTATAGTGTCAGAAGAACGATTGACTGATGACCAATTGGTGTCCGCAGCCCTTGAAGGTGATGATACTGCCTACAAGCAGCTGATGGACCGCCACAGCCAGCGCGTCTTTTCTATTATTGGCTCGTATTTCAAGCAGCCCGATCTGCGCGAAGAGATCGCGCAGGATGTGTTCGTCAAAGCTTATTTCGCTTTGAAGTCATACGGAAAAGGCGAGCGGTTCGATGCCTGGCTGGCGCGCATAGCGGTTAACCGGTGCTACGACGAGTTGAGGAGGCGCAAACGTCATCCGGAGATGTCTTTTACAGACATTACCGACGACGAAGACACCTGGCTGGAAGGCGCTGTCGCCAAATCGGCTAAAGAGACGTTTAAGATGGAGCAGGGACGCGAAGTCGCACGCGATCTGGCGGAGAAGTTGCTGGCGACATTGCCGGCCGATGACCGCCTGGTGTTGAGCCTGATTGACGGCGAGGATTATTCGCTGGCCGAAGTTGCCGATATGACTGGCTGGACGGTGGGCAAAATCAAGATGAAAGCAATGCGGGCCCGCCGACGGTTGAGCGAGACTTTAGGAAGATTGCTGGATGGGCGAAAGACAAAGCGCCCGGTTTTGACTGGTAAATAGTGTCGTCATTTAGAAGACAAGTATGATGAGGGTGTGAATCAGGAGAGGGCTATGAACTGTAACGAAGCCAATGAACTAATTATTGCTGCTAAAGATGGAAAACCTGAGGATCAGTCTTCCGCCTTTAAAGCGCATGTGAAAGAGTGCTCCGCCTGCAGCCAGTTGATGCTGGTATCCAACATCAGGCAGGAACTGGTTTCCAGTTACAGCGATGAAAAAGTGGCAGTGCCGCCGTTCTTTGCGGCCAAAGTGATGGCCGCAATTAATGAGAAACGGAATGTGCCGGATGAATGGACGTGGATCTGGCAAATTGCACGGCGGATGGTCCCGGCTGCGCTGGCTGTGATGGTGATGGTTGCGGTGTTTACGTTCGGATTTTCACCAAACGGTCAGGTGCAATCGGTAGGGCAAAATGATCAGGGACTGATCAGTCTCAGCTCGGAATATAATAGATCCCTCGTGGGAACAGACGGGCAAAGCTCAATAATGACCTCGACCGGTGATTTACCTGCCGATAGCGTGCTCTCAACAGTGATGGGTATCAATGGAGGCAGAACCAACAATGAGTAACGATCAACAACGGCCAATGAAATTGATGGCATACGCTGCCCTGTTGGTTATGTTTCTAATGGGTGGAATTGTCGGCAGTCTGGGTATGAATGCCTACAACAAGAGGCACCTGGTTCCGCCTCCACCACAGTCCGGAGGCAATCACCCGCACGGACCTGGCGGTCCCGGAGGCCCAGGCGGACCCGGTGGACCGGACAAGTTTGTAGAGCGTCTGCGCACGGAATTGCAGTTGAGCGACGATCAGACAAAACAAGTCAAGGACATAATGTCCAAAACTCGTGATCAGTTTCAACAGCTTCGAGCTGAGGAAAGGCCAAAATATCTGGCAATCCGAGAGCAGAGCCAAAACCAGCTTAAAGCTGTGTTAACGGCTGAGCAGCAGACAAAGCTGCAACAGCTTCTTCAGGACGACCGAAACCGCGGCGGAGATCGTGGCGGAGATCACGATCGCGATGGGCAAGGCCCGCGCCAGCATTAAGAATTCTTCTGTACCTTCTCCCTGGATCAAAAAGGGCCGCAGGATTAATCCCGCGGCTCTTTCGATTCTAATGGAGAACAAGTCTCTACGGTTGAATCGTTGCCTTTGGCGATTCTGTATCAGAGATGATTATCTCAACACGACGATTCATCTGTCTGCCTTCCGGCGTGTTGTTATCGGCGACGGGATTGTTCATTCCGAAGCCGCGAGTCGCGATGATTCTGTCAGCGGTAAGACCGCTCTGTACCAGAAAGTCGTGAACCGATTGAGCCCGTGCTTCAGACAGCTTCTGGTTATAATCAGGTGTTCCGACGGAATCGGTGTAACCTTCGATCTGGAGCTTGTATGGACCGGGATAGGCCATCAGGATTCCGGTCAGTTTGGCCAGTTTCTCTCTTGCGCCAGGCTTGAGTGTCGCTTTGTCGAAGTCAAAGAGAACGTCCGACAAATTGACGATCAATCCACGCGCTTCGCGCCGGGTCTCAAGAATCGCCGAGATGGATTTGTAGAGGTTCATCTGGGCGTTATCGCGATCTCGCTTTGCCTGCTCCGCTTCCAGACGAGCCTGGTCTGCTTCTGCCTTCGCTAAATCGGCATTAGCTTTCTCGCGTTCGGCATCGGTCTGGGCCTGAGCAACGCGTTGTTTAGCGAGTTCAGTTTCCTGCTGCGCGCGTTCCATTTCGGCCTTGTATCGGTCGGCTTCGGCCCTGGCCTGCTCAGCCTCACTTCTGGCGCGGTCCGCATCGCTTTGCGCTTGAGCGATTGTATTCCGAGCGGCTCGTCGTTCATTTTCAAGCCTAGCAGCTTCGGCTCGGTCGAGCGACAATTCGCGAGCGTGTTCAGCCAGACGCATCACGTCGTGGGCCATCGCATCGTACTTCCGCTCATCCTTGCGGTCGCCCGGCCAGATGTTTTCCAGCGCGGCCAATTTGACTTCAGCTTCGCGAAGGTCTCCGTCGGCATACTGGCGAGCTCCGGCACGTTTGGCGATCTCAACCGATCGACGAGCGCCAAGGATAAGAAGCGGCGTGTTGTAATCTGCATTAATCGCAGGATAACCAGGCATCGAAACGGCGTAGAGAGTGCCAGGATCTCCGCGATATTCAATCTTGCTCGAGGTTATGCCGCCTTCGGTTCCTTTACGAAGGGTGTTCTCAGCGACAATAACAGGACTCGGTAGTTTAACCGTCGCATAAGGTTCGGCGGTGATTATCAAACCGAAAGTTTGAAACGACGTCGTTACGTCGACATCGGCTTTATCGCGCATCGGTATTTCGGCCAGATTGTCGGCCTGACCTTCAGGCGCAATCGCCCACAACACATAAGTAGTGTAGAAAGAACCCAGCGATTGTGGATTTCTCAGTCCATCAATTGTGAGTTTTATATTGGTTCTACCGGCTTTTCGCTCAACCTTCGCTTTGCCGTCTATGCTCGGAGCCAATGACGTTCCGATAATGTTAACTGACGAATCATGACCATTCGGATAACTGATCGCCAGAGTGGTTCGCTGAACTGGAGTAATTTCATCGGTCACAACCCTCGTGCGGTGAATGGCCGGATCGTTTTGGGCAAGCGATATCGTTGTCAGCATCAGCATACCAGCCGACGCAGCCAGAATGCTTTTGATAAATTTCATTTCAGTATCTCCCGTATTATTGGTGGCAAAACCCGCGGGCGGTGGAATGACCGCCGCAGTCGCCCGTGTCGGAACACTACACAATGAACTCGCTATCAGACTGAATAAATACAGCCACTTACCAAATAGCGTAGTGTTTACGACAAACGCTGGTGAGAAGGGCAACCGTCGTTCCAAATAACTGGGGGATTAATACCGGCTGTTAACTCGGGTTCTTTCTTTCGTAGACAATAAGGATTGGGTTACCTGGACTTGTGAAAACGGAATGGAACTCTTTGTTGAACGCCGGATCATCGTGAAACTTCTGCCAGAGCGAATCACCATCTTTCATGATGACGGTTTGAACATCAGATGGGATTTCGCGGTCGATCTTATAGAACCGGGCATCACCATCATAGATGATGTCTCTGAACTGCAGACCACCTTTAAGAACTGACGATCCGAGATAGCCGGATTCCATAAGGATATTGGCTTTTGGCGGGTGCTCTAGCAGGAATTTATCCAACTTTTCTTTGTTGCGCCATTCAGGTGAGTTGACGTTGTTGCGCAATGGTTCCTGAACTATCTCCATTTTGAGCAGTCCATCGTGCGCAATAATTCCGTATTGCAGCGCGACAACCAATCCAACCAGCGCGAGCACAATACCTCGTCGCTTTGCGTTACACAGGAATATTACGGCGGGGGCAAAAATCGCTGCGGGAATCAAATGCATCAAGCCGTATCGCACGTTGTACAGCGAGATCATTGCCAGTGGAATGATCTGGATCTCGTTTCGATAAAGGCTGTAAACGAGAAAGCAGAATGGAATGATTAATAAGAAAGTCGGAAGGTATCTGCTCCACTCCTGTCGTTTGGCAATAAACTCCCGGACGTAAGCGTCAATTACAAATCGTTTTCGACTGGCCGGCCGCCACGCGAACCGGTTGTATATCTCCGTAATATAGCCGCTTATTCCAAGAACAAAGACAGCTAGTGTTACGCAGAGTATTGCTGTTACCGCTGCGACCAGCAGCGAGCCTTTGATACTGTGGTAACTGACGTTTACCCAGTCATAACTTCCGTTGCTGCGGCCGTAAATTCCGCGAGCCGAATAAGGACCGTTATAGAATTCCAGAGCGTTGCCGTAAATTGCCCAGTTGTGCCAGAACCAGTAAACCGGCCCGACAGCGGCAATGATTCCCCAGATTCCGCCATCGATCAGTTTGCGCCACCCGATTCTGTTTGATGCCAGGAGAACCGTGATACCGGCAAACGGAAGGAGGGCCCATCCTTCGTACCTGGTAATCGTTCCCAACGTTAACAGAAACGCCGATGCCATCAACCATCGAAGTTTCTGGTTCATTGCCCATATCTGCAGCGCGAAAATTCCCGCGACGAATATCACCATAAATGGCAACTCCGTCATCGGCGTGGTCTGCATATAGAGGTTGCTGGGATTGAAAATGAAAATAGCTGCAGAGATTAAAGCGACCCTTTGCGCGTTTTCAGTTCGATCAGAGTAATAAGCCAGCGCAAGCTTATAAACCAGAAACGCGGCGATAACGAAAGAGATCATCGAAACGATGCCGCCGGCGAGTCCCGTTCGCCACATATAATCCTTACCGATGAACGGCAGCATCAACAAATGCGGCAATGGAAGCCACGGCGATCCTAATTGAACATACCGGTCCCAGAGAGTCGGCAGACTGGAATCGACCATCTTTCTCGCGGTATTCAGATGATAGAGTCCGTCACCATATATGTTGGTTACCCCTAGACGCGAGAAGTAAAGATAACTGCTGATGCTTGCGCAAATGGCAGCGATTAAAACCAGCAGAGAGAGGATCAGATTGTTTCTGGGAGATACGCTCATCAAAACACGATTATTTAGATCGGGCAGTATAGCTTAGAACTTGTGCGGCACATCAGAGTATACGTTAACCTCAGGGCGTTGGCGCGACGACGTCGTCGGAATCGTTTTTTGGATATTGATCGTTTCTTTCAATTGACAGCAGTTTGGTCGTAGGTTCGGTGACGCTGGGTACGGCGATAGGTTCGCGGTCTTCCAGCAGAGAAGCCGGTGAGCCGACCGAAGAATCTGCCAGTTCGCTTGTTTTGACCGATAGCTTGCCGACCTGTTCAACTTTCAACCCAACTGAGACTATCGCGTAGACAATAGTGATTACCGCCATTACGACTACTGCGATTCCGATTAGCCCCGGTATTCCTCGATGCATGATCCAAATCGCGATACCCCCCACTACCATCAATATCCCCAGGGCGATCGTCTTGCCCATTTGCTTCAACAGTCTGGTCCTTTTATGGGCGGTTTGACTATCGTGGGTTTGAAATTGCGCTAGAGAACGCGACACCCAACCCAATTGCATACCACAGGAACGGCAATACTTTTGATCCAGAGTTCCCTTTTTACCGCAATTTGGACAATACATACTGAACCTCGCTAGCGTGTTGCCGTGGTATCTTCTCCAGAGTTTGGGTGCGCATTGACTCCGCCAACGGGCAGCAGTTCAGTAGTTGGCTCAGTGACGCTTGGAACTGGCACTGGCTCTCGTCGTTCCGGAAGGAAAGTGAACGACTCACGATTTAAAGCAGGAAGTTCGTTTGTGGCTCTAACTTCTGCATCCCGTCCAGCGCCCGCTTTCCACATCGGAGAAATAACGGCATAGGCGGCAGTTAGCACAGCGAAGAGAACTGCCGTCAATCCCAGCCAATGTAAAGCACCATCCTTACCGACCGCCAATAAAGCCATCCCCGCAACCAGCATCACTACTCCGGAAAACAAGGTCTTCGCCATTTGGCCGGCAATCTGCCTGTCTCTTTGGGCGCGTGTTTGAACGGGTTGGCTGGAGCGGTACTGAGTCAAAAAGCGCGATACCCAGTCAAGCGTCATTCCGCAGGAACGGCAATACTTTTGATCCAGCGTAGCTTTCTTTCCACAGTTCGGACAGTGCATAGTCACCTCTAATCAGAAACTACGATTCTGGTTATCTGCCGGTTCGGTATTAGATTGATTCGTCAATTTTCCCAGGGCAGAGTTCAGCGCGTCAATTGCCAGCGCGGCAGCATGCATTTTATTTCGAGGCAAACCGCCCAAAGCATCGGCAATTTGCTGTCGGGTCAGTTGCAGGGCTTCATCTACTGAACGATGGTCCGCCAATTCAGTCATAACAGAAGCCGCGGCTAACGTCTGCGGGCAACCATAAGCTTTGATTTTGATATCGGTAATGAGATCGTTCTCTACTTTCAGACTTAATCTCAGCCGATCACCGCACGCCGGATTTTGTTCCTCAACAGTAATTGAGGCATCGGGCAGTTCACCGACATTCCGGGGATTTTCAAGATGATCCGCAAACGATGCGTGATATGTCATTAATGTCCTGCGACCAGTTCTGAAGCTTGATATAGAGGTGACATTTTCCTCAACCGATCGACTATTCCCGGCAGGATCTCCAAAACATAATCGATATCCTCACGAGTCGTATCTTTGCCCAGACTGAATCTCAACGACTCGCGAGCTTCTTCGCATGTCAGTCCCATTGCCAGCAGAACGTGCGATGGCTCAAGCGATCCGGATGAGCACGCGGAACCCGTCGAAACTGCTACTCCTTTCAAATCAAGCGAAATTAACAGACCTTCGCCTTCGACGTAGCGGAAACTCAAATTCGTCAGATTTGGCACACGATTATGTACGTCGCCATTAATTGAAACTTCTGGAATACGACGCAGGATTTCCGACTCCAGATAATTTCGCAGCTCTCCTATTTGACGACGGCGACCCCCAAGATGACGTTTGGCGAGTTCGGCTGCTTTGCCCAGGGCAACAATCAACGGTACGCTCTCGGTGCCGGCGCGTCTGTCGCGCTCGTGGCGACCGCCGTGCAATTGCGATTTCAGTTTTACGCCACGTCTGACGTAGAGCGCTCCAGTCCCCTTTGGCGCATAAAACTTATGACCGGATAATGACAGCAGATCAACCCCAAGCTCATCCACGTTTACAGGTATCCTCCCGACTGCCTGCACCGCATCCGTGTGGAAGAAGAGCGTCTTACGCTGCTGCCGGATTTCGCGCACGACCTCAGCGACGTCGGAGATTGGCTGAATCGCCCCCGTCTCGTTATTGGCTGTCATTACCGTGATTAGAATTGTCTGATCAGTTGTTGCTCGGCGAAGGTCGTCGATGTCGATGGCTCCGCTTTTGTTTACGGATAAGTAAGTGACCTCAAACCCTTGCCGCTCCAATTCAGCGCAGGTGTTAAGCACGGCAGGATGTTCGATTCGCGACGTGATAATGTGGTTACCGTATTGTTTGTTGGCTTCGGCTATCCCTTTGATTGCCAGATTGTCTGCTTCAGTTCCGCCGCTGACAAAGGTTATCTCGCTAGATGTGCAACCTATCAATGCCGCGACCTGTTTTCGAGCCTTATCGATTGCCGCTTTGGCAGTTTGTCCAAATGTGTGAATTGACGAGGCGTTACCGAACTCCTGGCGAAAAAACGGCATCATCGCGTCGATCACATCAGGATCGACCGGAGTCGTCGCGCTGGTGTCAAGATAAACTCTTCTTTGTATGGCCTTTTCCATTAAATCGCTGAATTCAGGATATATGTTTGCCAAGGCTCATGATGGCAACCCCGACCATCATTTTCAAGCTCAATATTCCGGAGGTACGTGCTAGCACTCAATCAATAAGGAGAGGGTGGCTTCTCGTAGCGCATTCGTCCCGATTGCGCAGTCTGTCGGTTGGGTGGTTTTATTGAAACATGTTCGTTCGTGTAGGCACGCAATCGGGACGAATGCGCTACTACCGATCAAAATCAACATCGTTGACCCGTTAGGTATGCCGTCCTGATATGGTTCGCAACGTGAAAAAAGGCAATAAAAGTCACTTTAAAGCCAGGCCAAGCATCAAACTCTGGACAGAATTCATGGTATTATCTTGCTTGTCGTGGGACACTTTGTGAGGAAGTTCTCTTGATATTGATAATATCAGTATGGAACTTGGCTTAAGAGCTTAAAAAAACACCAGGAAATCTTTTGGCTTGTCGAGGAGGAACGGCTTATGAGAAGGCTCTCTCTGCATTCTGTGATCATCAGCCTCTGTCTGGGGCTACTTTTATCGTTAACGCTCAGTGCGAAACAGCAAGGTCAGGGTGGCGACGGTCAGGCAGCGAATCAACCTCCGGTGAAACTACCGGAAAACCTGCGGATGCGCGTTGAATTGCTTTCGTCGATCACCACCAAGGACAACAAGGAAGGAGATAAATTTACGGCTCATGTGATGGAGCCGAACGACTTTAAGGACGCGATCGTCGAAGGCCATATCGCAAAGATCAAACCTGCAGCGCACGCCGGAGGTTCGTCGGAACTCTCACTTGCTTTTGACACAATCACCTTAAACAATGGCACTGGCGCGCAGGGAAAGATGCAGGCACAGATCGAAGAAGTTTATGATGTCGTCGATGCTGGCGGCGTCGATAATGAGGGACACGTAAAGGCCAAATCCGTAAAGAAGAGGAACGCCGTAAAAATCGGCGGTGGCGCAGGAGCCGGAGCTTTGATTGGTGGGTTGATTGGCGGCGGTAAAGGCGCTGCTATCGGAGCTGGCGTTGGCGCTGCAGTCGGAACAACGACCGTTCTTGCTGGCAAAGGCAAAGATATGGAATTTCCTACCGGTACTCAGCTTGTAATCCGTACCGGCGGCAAGGGCAAGTAAAGTTAGCGCAAGCTAACCAGCTTGCGTTAATAGCTATTCCCAGACTTGGATTAAATGGCAGAGCAGCGACAGCCACTGATTACGCTCCTGACCGATTTCGGCACGACCGACTATTACGTCGGCGCGATGAAGGGAGCGATTATCTCTATCAATCCTGGTGTAGAGATTGTAGATCTGACGCATCAGATTACGGCTCAGGATATTTACGCAGGCGCATTTACACTCAGGTGCGCCTACGATACTTTTCCCTTGTGGACGATTCACGTCGCCGTTGTCGATCCCGGAGTCGGTTCGGCCAGACGACCGATACTGGTGATGACCGACCGGTACAACTTCATTGGTCCTGATAACGGTATCTTCAGTTACATCTATCAAACTGAAAACGTCAATCGCGTTATTCACTTGTCATCGACCCATTATTATCGACAGCCGGTCAGCAATACGTTTCACGGTAGAGATATCTTCGGACCCTGCGCGGCCTGGCTGGCCAAGGGGATCGAGCCCAGCAAGATGGGAGAAGAAATAAAAGATTACACGAAATTCACGTTGCCACAGCCTCGCGTCAACGGAACGCAAGTGCAGGGCCACGTCGTTCATGTCGACCGGTTTGGCAACTGCATTACCAATCTGACTGAGCGCGAAGCTCCTTCCGCATCATTAAGTCGTGGGTTAAGAATGATGGTAAACAACAAGCCCATCGCAAAGTTCGCGACGCATTTTGCCGGAGCGGCCGCAAATGAGCTGTTCGCATATTTTGGCAGTTCCGGTTTTCTGGAAATAGCAGTGCCAAAAGGGTCTGCCCAAAGATTATTAGAGGCTCAGCGCGGCACGGAAGTTATGCTAAGCCTTGTTTCATAGATTGCCCGAAACTGAAAGTTACGGTTATTCATACTGCCTAAATATACCTTTTTACGAGACTTTTCATTCAGCCTTGTTCGCGCTTATAATTAGCTGAGAGAGGGATTGCGGGTTCCCAGAGAAGTAGTCCCCACGCGCCAGATTCATAAGTTAACTGAGTGAAATGCGGGCGGAGGTGCCATGCCTGAAAATCAATCGGCCCAGACAGCACAGCAGTGTCTGGATTGGGGTCTTGGTCTTTACAACAAAGGCGAGTTAGAAGACGCTGTCCTTTACATAAACCGCGCGATAGAATTGCGTCACGGTAATTTTCCGCGCGCGTACTATCATCTCGCCCGGGCGCTTGCCGACAGCGGCGACATCGACAGCGCTTTGAATGCCTACAAGACGGCCATTCATCAGCAACCTGAATTCGCTGACGCATATTACAATCTGGGCTTAACCCTTGCGCGTAAAGGCGAGCTTGACGAAGCGATAACGGCCTATCGCCGCACAATAGAACAGCGAGGTGGCGTTCATCCGTGGGCCTATCACAATCTGGGTCTGGCTCTGGCTCGCAAAGGCGAGCTCGACGAGGCGATCAACGCGCATCGCATCGCTATCGAGCAACGCAATGGAGATTTCCCGAAAGCCTATTATCATCTTGCATTGGCTCTAGCCAGCAAAGGCGATCTGACTCGGGCTATTGCTGCTTTCAGAAAAGCAATCGATCAACACAAAGGCAATCACCCGGAAGCGTACCTGGAACTGGGTCGAGCATATTACAGCGCCGGCGAAATGGGAGACGCCATTCAATCGTTCCAAACCGCCATTGAGCAACGCGGCGGCAATTTCCCCACGGCGCATTACCTGCTGGGCAGAACGCTGGTAAGTCGCGGTCAACTCGATGACGCAATTGCAGAGCTTTCGACTGCCATCAAACAACAGCCTATCAATCCCGATGCCTATCTCGATCTTGGCAGGGCGCTGCTGGCGCGAGGTCGCGTCGAAGATTCGATCTCCAGTTTCAGGACCGCCATCGACCAGCGGGGCGGCGTTTCGCCGTGGGCTTATCACAGCTTGGGTGTTGCGCTAGTAACAAAAGGCCAGACCGACGATGCGATTAAAGCATTCCAGACTGCGTTAGAGCAAAACGACCGTTTCCCGCGCGCTCATTACGATTTGGGTATGGCGCTTTACAACAAGGGTGACCTGAGCGGCGCTATTCATTCATTCGAGAAAGCAATAGATCGGCGCGGCGGCAATTATCCTGATGCATTCTTCCAATTAGGAAGAACACGAATGATGGCCGACGAGATTGTTCCCGCGGTCGAAGCTTTCCGCAGCGCAATTAGTCAGAATCCAAATTTTCCCGAAGCCCATCACGATCTCGGTTATGCGCTTTATACCCTGGGACGTCTTGATGAGGCAATCACCGCATATCGCGTTGCATTAAAACAGCGCGGTGACGATTTCGCCAAGGCTCACCACAATCTGGGTCTCGCGCTCTATCACAGCGGTCGTTTGGAAGATGCCATTGGGGAGTTCCGGACCGCGATCAAGCAGAATCCCAGCTTCCCGAAAGCGTATCGAAGCTTGGGTCGCGCGCTGTATACCAAAGGCGACCTGCAGGAAGCTATCAAGGCATTCAAAGAGGGAATCGAACAGCGCAGCGGCAAATTTGCCGAAGCCTATCACGATCTCGGTCTCGCCTATTTTAGCAGTGGCGAGCTGGATAACGCCATTGATGCGTACAAGAAAGCAATCGATCAGCGTCCCGACGGTTTCCCTGAAGCGCAATATAGCCTTGGCACTGCGTACGTTTCAAAAGGACAGCTCAATGATGCCGAGTCTGCTTATCGCAGCGCAATCCGCTTACGCAATGGCGAGTTTCCAGAAGCTCATTACAGCCTCGGGTTGACGTTAGCTCGGTTGAAGAAACTTGAGCCCGCCGCAAAGTCGTTCAGAGATGCTCTGAAACAGAGACCAAATTACGCGGCAGCCAGTTACAGCCTTGGTGAGGTCCTATACGAAGCCGGAAAGATCGACGAAGCAATTGTCGAACTGCGAAACGCGATTTCGCTGAACGACGAATTTGCCTGGGCGCACTACAGTCTGGGCTGCGCTCTCTACGACAGTGGAGATCTGGACGGAGCAATATCCGAGATCGAACGTTCAATACAGCAGAATCCCAAATTCCCGGAGGCATATTACAGCCTCGGCAAAGCACTTTATGACCGAACAGAGCTCGATGAGGCGGCAAGGGCGTATCGCACGGCTATCGAACAACGCGGCGGCAGTTTCCCGGAAGCGCAGCAAGGACTTGGTCAGGCGTTGCGCGACGCTGGCGATCTGGAAGGAGCAGTTGCCTCATTCAGGGCGGCCATCGATCAGAAAGCGGAATTCCCGGTAGCGCATCATAACCTCGGACGCGTCTTGTATGATGTTGGTGATCTGCAGGAAGCAATCGCTTCTTATCGAGTAGCGGTCAAACAGCAGCCGACTTTCCCGCAGGCTCATCACGATCTTGGCGTTGCCCTTTATGATGTGGGCGAAATAGAAGATGCGGTCGAGGCCTTTAACCTGGCTATCGATCAGCAGAACGGCAGGTTCCCAAGGGCATATCTAAACCTCGGCACGGCGCTTTATGACCTTGGATGGGCCGATGATGCGATCAACGCCTTTCGCAAAGCGATTGAGCAGCGCAACGGCAAATATCCCGAGGCGTTCTATAACCTTGGTAACGCATACTACTCTCGGGGAGAGATTGACGAAGCAATCAGCGCTTACCAGGAGGCGATCAAGCTGGCGGGCGATGAGTATGCCGACGCCTATCGGAATTTGGGTAACGCCCTCGCAAGAAAGGGTGAACTGGATTCCGCGCTCAGCCTGTATGGTCAGGCTATTGCGCACGGCGACGAGAATCCCGATGCGTTCCACGATCTCGGGCTGGCATTGTACGGCAAAGGAAAGCTTGACGAAGCTGTAGAACAATTCCGCAAGGCGATAGAGCTTCGCCAGGGCACCGATCCGCAGGCGCATCGCAGCCTTGGGCTCGCATTGTATGACAGCGGTCGAGTCGCGGATTCAGTACCTGAATTCCGACTTGCGATTGAACAAAGCGGCGATAATTTTCCGGAGGCTCATCACGATTTGGGCCGTGCGCTCGATGATCTTGGATCATCCGAAGAAGCGATCTCTGAAATTCGTTTGGCGATTCAGCAGCGCGGAAATCAGTATCCGCGTGCGCATTACCAGCTGGGCGTGGCGCTGGCAAGGCGCGGCGAATATCGGGACGCGATCAACGAGTTTCGACTCGCGATTGAGCAACAAGCCGGCTCATTCCCTGAGGCGCAATTCCAACTCGGCCTGATGCTGATGAGAGTGCCCGACATGTTCGCGGCAATGGATGCGTTTCGCGAGGCTATCAAGCAGCGAAATGGGATGTATCCCGAAGCTCACTACAATCTGGGTTTGGCCCTGTCGCGGTCAATGGACATCGATGGAGCTATCGACAGTTACAGGAAGGCAATCGAACAGAGACACGGCGCCTATCTGGAAGCCCACCAGGCTTTGGGACGTGCTCTATACGCGAAAGGCGATCTTGACGCGGCCAATAAGGAATACTCGTTGGCGGTTGCGAAACACGGATACGAAGCCGACGAGGGTGAGGATGAATCGATAATAATGAAGGCGCGCGCGACAGCGGAATTACGCGAGGAATTCGAGCAGAATCTGCGTCAAGCGCCTCCCGTTATGGATTCGGTCGAGACGCCATCGCCGACGCCCAGCGGCGGCAAGGGACGCGTACGTAAGACCGCTCCGATTCACGCGCCAGGTGAAACGACTACCCTTGATCCAAAGACCGAAAAGCTGCAGAAGCCAGACACTCTGGAGGTACCGGAACACGCGGGCTGAAGCCGACGGATATTATTAGAAGCCATCCGGAATCTATTATGGTTTTTCGGTTGGGGTTTGAACGCGCTGAACGTTCTTTTCGCTCTTGTTAGAATGCGCCTCAGCGATTAATTTACGTACCGCAGCTTCCATTACCGCGTCGCGACCATTCATCAAATCGTTACGCGTCAGAGGAACTACTTGATCGGGAATCACGCCGTCACCTTCCAGGCGCTTTCCTTTTGGGGTTTGCACATCAAGTTCACTAACGGTCAACTCGCCGCCGCCGCGCAGTTTCCTCAGATTCTGAATAACCAGCAGGCATCCGCAACTCTCGCGGCCGATCACTCGAGCACGGCCATACTCCTGCATAACCCCGGCGAATAGCTCAGAACCACTTGCGGAAATTTCGTCGACAAGGATCGTCACTGGACCGTCATACACATTCTCTTTGTGAGGCGTGGAAAAAGTCTCTGAAACTCTGCCGCCACGAGTAATAAATTTGCCGAGGCTTATGCGTTCCTTGAAGAACATACTGGCGATCTTAAACACTATTCCGGCCTCACCGCCTCCATTGCCGCGAAGATCGATAATCAACCCAGGAGCATCGCGCAACTCGGTCATAGCGGCGGCAAATTGGAAATCAGCGGGCGATTCCCAGGCCGTGAGTTTGATGTATCCAAATCCGCCTTCCAGGCGTTTGTAAGTAACCTGCGCCGCTGCATCGACGATCCGGCGCTTCAGCGAAACGGTAAAGATGCGACCATCCAATCCTTGCAGTCTTATGCTGACTATTGATCCCGGTTCGCCCCGCAACAAACGTCCGTAGACTGAAGTTTCAAGCGCTCTGTCGGATGACATAGCGCCCAGTAAATCCCTGGTCTTGACCACTCTCTGGGCAATGTCGACACCATCAATAGCCAGGACCTGCATTCCCGGTTTAACGCCTTGCTCTTCTGCTTCCGATTGTCGTGCGACATATATCACGGTCGGCTTGCCCTCGATCTCATAAAGTCTTACGCCGACCGTCACGCCTTGTTTGTGCTCTCGGTACGCGCGTTCTTCCGGAGTGTGCACTCGTGTGTGAGTGTCGTGCAATTCGCCAACCATTTTTCGCAGGATCGCGTAAAATTCCTGGTCGTCGCGCGCGGCTTCAATCTGCGGTCTATATCGCTGATACGCCTTGCTCCAATCGACGCCGTTGAATTTGTCAGAGTAATAATTCTCGTTGATGTCTCGCCAAACCTGGTCGAATACTTTCACCCGATCCTTTGGCGAAAGAGGGTTATCCTTTGCTGCGACAACGCCGGGTGCAGCTAACAGAAGGATTGTAAAGATAAATGAGAATATTGGTTTAAGGGTAGACCCCTTGCGGTCATTAAAACTGCGTAACTTCATGATATGTCTAAATCGACCTGCGCCGGTCTGGCAAATAGGCGTTTTTGCTGTATACCTTGCACTTCCTTGGGACTGCTGCCTGGATGTTGAATTCGAATCCAATTGGCACGCTGATTCAAGCGCACCACAAGTTTATCATTCAGCGTCTGCGCCGAACAGGCCGGTGTTTCACTAATCTGGGGGAAAGATTTGTAGGGAAATTAATCCGCCGCAAACCGCTGACTGGCCGCGATTTCTATCCGAGAAACTTCGTCAGCAATCGAGTCAGCTGATCAAAATCAACCGGCTTTGTGACGTATTCGTTGCATCCTGCCCCGATGGCGTCTTCGCTAAAATCCTCGGCATCGAATGCTGAGAGTGCGATGATAGGTGCTTGCTTCAGCTCAGGAATTTGTCTGATCTGCTTTGCTGCCGAAAGTCCGCTCATCCCGGGCAGAGTCAGGTCCATTAGAATCATATCAGGTTTGTTTCGTGCAGCTTGTTCTACCGCTTCTTCTCCGGTTACCGCTTCAGAAACCTCGTAACCCTCAAGCTCGAGTAATTGCTTCAATGAATTCCTGAAGCCTTCGTAATCCTCGACCAGCAATATAGTCTTCTGCTTTGCCATTTGATTTATTTCCTGACTTGGGGGTAAAACCAGTGTTAAACGCCAGCATTATAGCACGACGTACAAAAACCAATCACAGCACCCGCGGTTTTTTAATCGACCTCTATGAAAATCATAATAACCTGAGCACCTTTCACAGCTTTCATCGTTAACCGCTTAATCCATTGCAGTCTGCTCCTCAAGCAAGGATTTGTGCACCGCTTGTCGCTTATTGGTACAGGAGTGCTCTGTTTTCGAACGGTCTCTGCGACTATAATTGACTCGCTTTGAGGCTGATTCGGGTGAAGATGGCTCACGCGAGGCTAATTTGAATCATTTCCTTACGTAGTTTTAAGCCTCAGGACGGCTGTGTTTCACTATGAGACTATGGTTTGTCGGAAACCGTGCTGATTTGGCGAAGAAAAAATCAGGCTTTGGTGGCACACAGGTTGCCAAATGAGGGCGGAAGTCATCTAACCACACACAAAAAAATCGAAGTATGATTCAGCGTTAGGGAAGAGCGACGATGAAGTTAGCTAATACGGAGGAGCAATAATGAAGAAGTATGCGTGGTTAGTGACGAATACTCTGGTCACCGCTCTGTTAGTCGCAGTTTCGGTAACGGCTGCGGGTCGTCTGACCGTGCCTGAGGGAACCGTTTTTCATCTCCGGATGGAGACCGGTCTGAGCTCGGAAACGTCCAGGGTCGGAGACCATTTTAAAGCGAGCCTGACTGACCCGATTACACAGGACGGACGAGTCGTAATTCCGGCCGGCGCCACAATTGAGGGCCGGGTTATATCAGTTACCAGAGCGAAGCGGATGAGCAAGTCCGGAACAATCGGAATTGATTTCGACTCTGTTCAGCTTCCCGACGGGCGCTCATTTACTGTCCAGGGCACGTTGACTGCCGTTCGATCCGTGGATCAAAAGCAGCAGGTCGACGAAGAGGGGCACGTCAAAGGAGAAGATACCGAAGACCGCAGCGTCGTCTTTATCGGAGGAGGCGCGGGAGTTGGCGCGGTTATCGGCGCAATCTCTGGCGGCGGCAGGGGCGCGGCTGCGGGCGCGGCATCCGGCGCTGCGATGGGAACGGCCGCCGTTCTATTAATGAAAGGCAACGAGGCCAAAGTCCCGCCCGGAACAGAATTCGGAATGCGTCTGTTGCGACCACTGAACGTTGAATCAAACGCACCGGGTGCTCCGACCATCAACTATTCATCTCGCGAGCTGGTCCGGCGCGCTCAGCAGGTATTGACGGACAAGGGGTTCTATGACGGCGAGATCGACGGATTGACCGGACGCCGAACTCGTGCCGCCATACGCGATTTCCAGCATTCACGGAATCTTGAAGAGACGGGCCAACTGGACGCGGCGACTGTTCACGAGCTTGGGCTGGATCGGGACAAAGATCGAGACCGGGATCGTGACAGAGACAATCCACCGCCTCCGCCGCCAAGCCAGACAAATAATAATGATAATTCTGGTAATGATCGTGGGACAGTAAGAAACGGTGGCCCGGTTCTAGTCCGTGTTATCAACGCTTCTGCCCAACGAACCTCTGAAGGAAACATCAGAGTAACAATTCTCACGGAAGTGAATACCGGTGGCTGGCGAGTATTTGCCGACAACGCGATTAACGATGATACCCTGGATATTTATGCCCGGGGACTTGCTCCGGAAGGGATGGCATCACAGGTCATCCAGCGATTGACAGTAGACACTATAGTGACAGGCGATCTTACCCGCGTAAGAAGAGTCGTTATTCACGGCTCTGATCCTGAGACGATTACAGTAAAAATAGATTCAGAGTACAAGGACAACGTAAATTGGACCAGGAAGCTTGCGGACGTAGAGCAGCAATCTCTGGACATTCTGGGCAGCTACCGTGCGGACCTTGGCATGACCAGCCGGACTGTAAGCGAGTTCGATCCGTCACGAGCATATACGGAAGACCAGATACAGTTGCTGTTTTCGCTTGAGAACTTTTCCAATTCGGCAAAGCTCTTCGCAAGACTGGACAGCAAACTGACGGGTCAGCCAAATCGCAGCGCAAGCATGCGAGGCGGCGCCGAAGGTTTATTGAAGGAATTTTCTGATGTCGATCGATTAATAGGAGCGGTTGGAGTCTCTGACGAGGTATACAAACGATGGTCACAGCTTCGTCAGGATATGACCGCGATCGCTGAACAATTTCATGTTGACATTGCCAACGTGAGAGCGGCTAACCCATAGATCGGCAAGCGATGGCACAACCTATAAGAAAAGTAGAGGAAACTTTAATGGCAGAGTCGGTAACGCGTTCCACTGATTGCGGAGTCGCAGTTATAGGGGGCGATTTCAAATTCAAAGCTATAAATGAGGGCTTCAGATCTATTGTAGGATGCGAGAACGACTCGTCGCACGACGCCTCTGCTCTATTCGCAAATGTGCCGGGCTTGCAGGACTGGCTGAACGATGCAGTTGAAAGACGATCAAACAGCGTTTTCAAGGGCGGAAATTTCACTATGCAATTTCTGCCCTTGTATTCCGGATCAACGCCTCTCCCTGGTGGCAATAACAGTGACTCTGCCAGCTACGTTCTGGCGGTTAGCAACAATGCCATGTACCCCGGCGGTCTCACGACAGAGAAAATCCGCCGAATTCAGCACGACATTAAAAATCAGCTTGGGGGTTTGAAGCTTTATACAAACTTTCTCAAGAAACGGCTTGCAGGTGATGCGGAGCTTATCGATGTCATCGACAAAATGATTACCATCGTAGGCACGATTACAGAACAGGTCGGACAATTTCGACAGGGAGAAGAACAGTGAAAAAGCACTTTAAAATATTGGTAATAGATGATGAGCCGGCCGTAGTGGACGGACTCAGGATGGTGCTTGGTGAGCAAGGTTACGATGTTCGAACGGCATTGACTGCATCGGCGGGTTTCCATCTTGTTGAAGAGAACGATTTCGACGTTGTCATCGCCGATCTTCAATTGCCAGATAGAGACGGATTGGAGTTATTGCGTGAAATAAAAAGGGTGACTCCGCAGGCGGAAGTAATCATCATTACCGGGTATGGTTCCGTCACCAAAGCCGTCGAAGCGACGAAGGCCGGGGCATTCTTTTTCGTGGAGAAGCCATTTGAGCCCGAAAGCCTGCTCGAGCTTGTCAGTCGTGCTCTTGAGCGCCGCCAGTTGATGCGCGAAAACGAGCAGATGCGCCATCAATTGCGCCAGCCGGATTCCTACTTCGACATTGTCGGCAAAAGCAAAGTAATGCAGGACATTTTCGAAGTGATCGAGAGCGTTGCCAAATCTGACGCAAACATTCTGATCATCGGTGGATCGGGAACCGGCAAAGAATTGATCGCTAACGCCATTCATTATAATTCGTTGCGCGACCGGAAACCTTTTATCAAAGTCAACTGTGCGGCGCTGCCACGAGAACTGATCGAATCGGAGTTGTTCGGTCATACGAAAGGCGCATTTACCGGTGCTACGCGTGACAAAGATGGATTGATCGGTCTTGCAAATGGCGGATCATTGCTACTGGATGAAATCGCTGAGATGCCCATCGAGTTGCAGCCAAAACTGCTGCGCGTTCTCCAGGAGCGCGTGTATAGAAGACTGGGCAGTGATAAAGGAATCGAAGTTAACTTCCGGTTGATCTGCTCGACCAATCGTAAACCTGAAGAGGCAGTTCGAGACGGAATGTTGCGCGATGATCTTTATTATCGAATCAGTACGATCACAATCGAAGTGCCCCCACTGCGCGAGCGGTCCGAAGATATTCAACTTCTTGCGGATCATTTCCTGCAGGTGTTTGCTCATAAATATAACAAGCCGGTTACTGGCATTACACAGGATGCCTATTCCAGGCTGTTTGCGCATTCCTGGCCGGGCAACGTTCGCGAGCTGGAAAACGCGATTGAGCGAGCTGTGTTGCTTTCGAAGGGCAAACAGATCAGTGCGGCAGATTTGCCATTCGAAAAAGTCGAAGGTCAGACGACGGATAACGAATTCTATATTCCGCCGAATATGACGCTTGCGGAGATAGAGCGCCTGGTTATTTTGAAGACGCTGCAAAGAACCGAAGGTAACAAACAAGCGGCAGCATCGATGCTGGGAATTTACAGACCGCGTCTCTATAACAAAATCAAGAAGTACAGGCTGACCGAATTCATGTAATCGGTTAACTGGAAATTCTGGATTGGCCGTCGATCAGCAATGCCGGTCATCGTCAAGATGACCGGCATTCCCGTTCACGCGCAACGAAAATCAATGGCCGCACGCGTAATTATAAGTTGGGGACTGGGACGCGTGCGGCGCGTGAAGGGGATCATCAGGAAATCATTTGTTGCTTGCTACAATGCCGTTAAATCTCTGATCCGCTGAAATCACGGTGACGATCCCCGCTATGTATCTTCCGTCTTTATATTGACCAATCACTTCCAGCTTGCTGCCGACCTTTATGCTTGAAGCCGGCAATACCGCTTTATCGATATTTGCAATCGAGAACTCTACATCGTCGCGAAGGATGTTTGTCTCGTCAGTAAGAACAACCTGTCGCGCGCCTTGCGCCGTCTTCATAGTTAGAGTTTCGTTGCCTGTGTTTGTAACCACTCCGTTGATAACCGCGCTGGGATATTTTCCCTGCAAAGATTTTTGAGGAATGATCGGCGTAGCCGCAACCAGTAGCAAAAGAATAAAACCACCGATGCGACCAATAACGCTATAGTTTGTTTGCACTCTCTTCATAACAGTCAACCTGCACTCTCAATTTCTTTCAATAAACTTCGTGTTTTACGAAGCATTCAATTGAAAGGTCGATCATCTGAGCGCAACAATTATGCCGTGGCGTTTTGTCGCCTAAATTACTCATAACGAATACAAATCATTGAGGATAGGCTCTGAAGTTGAAATATGCGCCTGCGGTGAACAAGTGATGTTACGAAACGCCGAATTGGTACGCACGTGCAGTTTCAGAACGGACACATAGCTAACACGAGATGAATTTCAAAAATGTTAGAGGCAAGTTTTGCGGATGACGAACATAAAGGGGGTACGGTATAATGAGGCGTTAGCCTCCTAGTTGATCACATTATCGACCCTGATGGACCTGATTGCCCGTCGAATGGTTTAATTCTCGGTTCTGAATGACCGCAGGAGGGCAAGGATAATTTTTATGTACAAACGCGGAATTTATTTGTCCTTATTGTTTTTGTCTGGTTGCCTTTGTTCGACTGCCTGTCGACAGACGACCGCAATAGGGAAAGGTGTCGTCTCTCCGGAGCGCGTACAATTGCGACAATCGACTGCTCGTGTTCAGGGCAACGCGGGCGAGCTCAAACGCGGTGACAAGGTGACCATAATCGGCGAGCAGGGAACTCTTCTCAAAGTCCGTTCCGAATCGACGAATCAGATCGAGGGCTGGCTTGATAAAAAAGATATCATAAGCGAGAGTATGGTTGCCAAAGCAAAGACTTTGGAAAACTCAGTAAAAGGTATCCCGGCACAGGCATCAGGCAAATTAAAGCAGGATGCAAACCTGCGTTTGGATCCGAGCCGCGAAAATGATTCGAACGTAGTTTTTATGATTCCTCGCGACACCAAATTTGAAATCATCGATAAAAGACGCACGCCCACGCCGAAGAGCAAAGACACGCCGAAAGACACTAGTGTCAAGGATACGAAGCCAATCGACACTTCTACCAAAAGTGTAAAGAGTAAGGGACTGAAAGGAAAAGATTCGGCCAAAGACATAGATAAGCCGAAGATGGACACCTGGTATGAAGTTCGTCTGCCGGAGGATTTTGTCGCACGGGTAGGATGGGTGTACAGCGCATCGGTAGAGATCGCTATTCCGGTTGAAATTTCAACCTACGAGAACAGCGGCTATAAATTCGTCGCCTGGCACACAGTCGGAATGGTGAGAGATAAGGACAGTGGAGAAGTTAAAAATTATCTGATTCTCGAGAAGAAGATCGGCAGCAGTGATTCCGAAGCCGATTTCGACCGCATCTACACTCTCGCGTGGGATCCTGAATCACACGGTTATTATTCAATCTTCGTTCAATCCGACATTCGCGGAAAGACTCCGTTACGAGTAGAAACCGACAAAAACGGTGTCAGCAACGTGACTATGACCTTGCTGGACAAAAACGGAGACTCTGAAGAAGCTCACTATGAAGTTTCGAAAGATGACAAAGGCAAATGGCGGATGGTTCGAACCGATAGTGCCGCGGCCAGTAAGCCATCAGCAAAGAAACACTGATCAAGCTTCTTTGTTCGCGATTTCCAACAGCTGAGAAATAATTCTTTCCGTTGATTCGGCAAACAGATTTATCAGTGGCTGCGTATTCATCAGGATCGCCTGATGAAGCGCGGCTTTATATTTATCTCGACCTGTGAAGATAATCAGCGGAGGCAGATCTGCCCTGATCAGATAATAGCTTGCCGCGAACCTGGCTAGTCTCGTATTTTCCGCCGCGAAAAATTGAACATCGATGAAGCGCGAGTGGACAAGCGACGCCTGTTCGATGGGATGCAACTCCAGAAAACTCTGAGCGCTGAACCATTCCAGGGTATTGTCGAGCACGATTGATAATGCCGATGGTCGAGCAGGAGCGTGACCCTGCACCTGAGGCTCGATAATTTTTGTTCTCAAACCTATTTCCGCTCCAAGCGCATTTTGTAGCGAATA